>Ga0209824_10000079_pt1 | contig 67739 bp, 64 predicted proteins | sample VDWuncwatermetaG_FD_184124 | JGI IMG/M metagenome (GOLD analysis project Ga0209824, IMG submission 184124) | Wastewater microbial communities from Netherlands to study Microbial Dark Matter (Phase II) - VDW unchlorinated drinking water (SPAdes)... ... | reverse complement strand
GGGCGGAGTCGGGCGCCCCTCTGCGGTCGGGGGGAGCGCCGGCGGCCTGGGCGCGGCGGTCCTTGCCGGAGCGGCGCTCGACGAAGCCCGCCTTGGCGGCGCCGGGCTTGGGGGCGAAGCTCGGCTTCGGCGTATAACCTTGCGGCCGGGTCTTGTCGACGCGGCCCTCGACGACGAAGATCTTTCGGTCGCCGATGAACGAGCCGTTGAGCTTCGCGACGGCGGCCTTCGCCTCCTCGTCGGTGGACATCTCGATGAAGCCGAAACCCTTGGGGCGGCCGGTCTCCCGGTCGAGGATGACTTTCGCGCTCAGGACCGTGCCGTAGGCGGAGAAGAGCTTGGCCAACTCTTCCTTTGAGGTCTTGTAGGGGAACCCGCCGACATAGATATTGTTAGCCATGGCTCATTGTACGATTCTTGACGGCCGTCGCGGGCGGTCATGGGTTTGCCGCCCAGGCTTTACGTTTCGGATCCGGCCTCCGGGGCTATACTGGCGGTGAAGCGGGAGGCAACCATGGCGACTCGCGCGGAACGATTTCATCATCTAGAGGAACGGTCGGGCCCGAAGAAAGCGAAGCGGCCGGAGAAGCGTCCGCGTCCCGGACGGCCGGGGCGCGACGACATGCCTCGAATACTGCAGTCCTCGCGCACGCGGGGCCAGGACATCCGGGTCAGCCGCCCGCCGCGGCGCTCCCCGCGGTGACCTAGGAGTCGGTGTCGGCGGCGGGGACGGTGAACTTCGGCTCGCGCCGGGGAGCCTTGGGCGCCATGCCGCGCTCGAACATCTGCAGGAAGGCGGCGGCGAAGCGCGCGATCTCGTCGGCCTCGTCGTAGAAGTTCGCGTTCTCGAAGCTCAGGGTCTCGGCGCGCGTCGAGAAATTGAATGAGCCGCTCTCGAGCATGAGGCCGTCGAAGATGGCGAACTTGTTGTGCATCTTCTGGTAGCGGGGGTCGCGGGTCCGGTCGGGGCCGCTGATCAGGCGCAGGTCGAAGCCGTGCCAGGCGAACCATTCGTCGAGCTTCGAGGTGCCGGTCTGGCTCTTGTCCATGACGATCTGGACCTTCACGCCGCGGTCCTTGGCGCGCAGCAGCGCCTCGGCGATCGGCTGGGAGAAGAAGCTGAACATCGCGACCTGCACCGTCGCCTTCGAGGCCTCGATCGCGCGGATCAAGGCCTGCTCGATGCCGGAATTCGGAGAGAACATATGGATCGGAAAGCGTTCGCCGTTGAGCGTGATCGGCGTCTCCGTCTCCTGGGGGGGATCGGGGGGCAGGGGCTTCTTTCGGCCGGCCATCTCGGGCTCGGCCTCGTCGGCCTCGGGCAGGGCGGCCTCGGTGCGGGCGACGACCTCGTCGAGCTTGTCCATGTCGACTTCTTCGGCGAGGTCCCGCATGTAGGCGAAGTACTTCAAATAGCCGGCGACGCGCTTCTTGTCCGTGGCGAAGAAGACGTTCTCGTAGTGGTCCTCCTCGGACTGGCGCGTGTAGTTGAAGGAGCCCATCGAGACGAGGCCCTCGTCGGCGATGATGAACTTGTTGTGCATGATGCCGCCGAGGCGGCCCTTGAGGAGGAGGACGTCGAAGCCCTCCTTGATGAGGTCGACGATCATCTGCTTCGGCTTGCGGGGCGTCACGCCGTCGTCCTCGTAGCCGGTCGTGTACACGTGGCTGCGGTCGAGCACGATCTCGATCTTGACGCCGCGCGTCTTCGCGCGGTGCAGGGCTTCCCAGATGCTGGGCAGGTTGAACTCGTACATCGCGATGCGCAGGGTTTTCGCGGCGGCGTCGATCTGCTTGACGAGGTCCGCCTCGATGGGCTCGTGGGGCCGGATCGCGCTCACGGGGAAGTCCACGCCGTTGAAGGCGACGCGGCGCGCGGCGGGAAGCGGGTCGTGGCCGGGTTCCGGCGCGGGCGGCGGCCCGCGCGGCTCGAGCGCGGTCGCGCGCATCTGGGCGTCGGTCGGGATCTGGCCTTCCGGGAACTCGGGGGCCGTCTCGGCGACGTCGAACATGTGCTGGAAGGTCTTGACGAAGGCCGCGACGTCGGTCTTGTCGTCGATGAAATTCGCGTTCTCGAAGTTGGAGACGCCCGCGTTCTTGCTGGCGTTTCCGGAGCCCGTCTCCACGAGCTTGCCGTCGAAGATGAAGTACTTGTTGTGCATCTTCTCGGCGAGAGGGAAGTCGCTGTCCTCGCCGTTGGGGCCGCTTAGGAGGCGGAGCTGCGCGCCGCGGCGCTGGATCCAGCCCAGAAAGACCTTGATGTGCTCGTGCTGAGTCTGGCTCTTGTCGGCGACGAGGCGGACCGCCACGCCGCGCTTGGCGGCGCGCTCGAGCGCGTCGATGATCTTTCGGGAGGTGATGACGAAGGTCGCGGCGTCGACAGAGACCTTCGAGGCGTCGATGGCGGCGGCGATGGAGTCCTCGAACAAGTCGCCGGGATTGAAGATCCACGCCGGCAGCTTGATTCCGTTGAAGGCGATCCGCTTCTGCGCGTCCGACGGCGGCGAGGGAATGTCGAGCGTCCACTGCTTGGTCGCGGACTCGGCGACGCTGACGGCCAGCGCGCGCATGTGCGTCCAGGCGTCCTGGTACGCCTTGACGCGGTCCGCGTCCGCGGTGAACAGCACGTTTTCGTAATGGCTCTTCTCGGAGGTGTAGGTCCAGTTGTAGGAGCCGAACTCGGCCATCTTGCCGTCGAACACGGCGAACTTGTGGTGGTTGATTCCGTACTTGCTCGGGCTTCCGAGGACGGTGACATCCACCTGATTGCGGATCAGCGCCCAGATCTGCTCGCTGCGGTAGCGCTTGTAGTCGGCGTCGGGCTCGTTGCGCGGATTGACGCCGGTATCGCACAGGATGACCTCGACCTTCACGCCGCGCTTCTTGGCGGCGAGCAGGGACTTGAGGATGCCCCGCGAGGTGAACTCATACAGCGCGATCTGGATCGACTCCTTCGAGGACTCGATGGCGCGGACGATGTGCGACTCGACGGGCTCGTTCGGCCGGAACGCGACGGAGGGGAAATTCTCGCCGTTGAACGGGACGTCGCGGGGCTTGGTCGGGCCGCCGCCGTCGTCGCCGGTCGAGGCCGGCGGGGGAACCTTGACCTTCGCGAGCGGGTGGAACGCGCCCTCGGTAAAGGCGGTGAGCGCCTCGGACACGTGCGACAGGATGCCGAGCTTGGCCTCAAAAGAACGCGCCGCGTGCTCGCGGCCGCCGGCAAGATCGGACGCGTCGGGCGCCGGGGCAGCGAGCTCGGTCTTCAGGCCTTCGAGAGCGGTTTTCGGAGCTTCCTCGCCCGGCTTGAGGGGCGTCGCGGCCGCGGGCTTAACACGAGCGGCGAGCGCCGCCGGCACGACGGCAAGGGGCTGAATCAGCGCGGCCGGAGCGGCGAGCGCGGGCGCCAACGCCAGCGGCGCCGAGGGGGAAAGAGACGGGGCGGAAAGTACCGGTGAGAGGGTCGTCAGGCCCGGCGCGCCGTTTCCGGCGGCCCCGATCGAGCCGGAAATCGGCGCGACGGGAGCGGCGACGCGGGCCACGACCTGGGCGGATGCGGGCCCGGGTCCGGCGACGATGAGGGCGAGCGAGAGACGCCACATTCGACGCATTGGTTTGAGTATACCCCGCGTACCTATAGAGTCGCAGGAGTATTGGGCCCAATACCGCTTAGGCAAAGGGCCCACCACGGCTAGGGCCCGATGACCCGCTTTTTACTTCGCGCTGGAGGGCTTGGGCTGGCCGGGCGTTTTGATGTCGGCCTTGCGGCGCAGCTCGAGGAGGTAGGGGGCGGAGGCTTCCTTGAGCTTCTCGGCGAGGAGCATCTCGCGCAAATCGTCCTTCACCTCGTCGAAAGAGGCGCCCGCGGCGGCGCGCTTGGCGACGACCTGGAGGATGTGCCAGCCGCGGGGGCCGGGGACGATCTTGACCTCGCCGGCCTTGAGCGAGAAGGCGACCTCGTCGATCTCGGGCGGCAGCATGCCGCGGGAGACGAAGCCGTAGTCGCCGCCGGCGGCCTTGCCGCTGGCGGCGAGGGATTTCTCTCGGGCCAAGGCCGAGAAGTCGGCTCCGCCCTTGACCTTCGCGACGAGCTCATTGGCCTCGGCCTCGGTCTTCGCCAGGATGTGGCGAAGGTGGGCGGCCTCGGGCTTGCCGAGCTTGTCCTTGTTGGTGTCGTAGGCCTTTTTCAGCTCGTCGTCGCCGACCTTGACGCCCTTTGCGTCGGCGACGAGGCGCTCGCGCACGATCTCCTCGGCGAGATCGGCCTTGACCTTGGAAACCGTGGTGCCGGCCTGCTCGAGCTGGCTGACCAGGAGCTCCTTGCTGCCGAATTGCGCCTGGAGCCGCGCGAAGCGGCGGTCGACCTCTGCGGGCGAGGCGGTGATCTTCTTGGCCGCGGCCGCCTGGCGCATCAGGAGCTCATCGATCATCTCTTCGAGCGTCTGCGAGCCGTAACGCTTCCAGAGCCGCTCGAGCACCTCGGATTGGCGGATGGGCGTGCCGTTGACCCGCACGACGTCGAAATCCCCGGGGACGGCCGCTTGGGCGGCGGGGGCGAGGGCGGCGGTCAGCGCGAGGGCGGCGAGGGCGTGGTACATGGACTCTCCTTTAATAGTGCGGAGATGATATAATAAAATTCTGAAGACTCCTGTCATGCTCAATTTCACTCCACGCTCCATCGAGAAGGTCGAAGACGCGCGCCTGCGCATCGTCTGGGACGACGGGCATCAGACCGAGCTGCCCTTCACCGTGCTGCGCCGCCACTGCCCCTGCGCCATGTGCAAGGACGAATGGACCGGAGAGTCCCTGCTCGACCCCGCGGCGGTGCCGGAGACCCTCGGCGCCACACGCGCCGACGTGGTCGGCAACTACGCCCTGAGCTTCTCGTTTTCCGACGGCCACGGCACCGGAATTTACACCTTCGAGATGCTGCGCAAGCTGTGCCGCTGCAAGGACTGCGAGTATCACCCGGGCTCGGAGACCAATTGATGGAAACGGCCTGGAAGACGATCATCGAGCCGTTCAAGATCAAGAGCGTCGAACCTCTCGGCTTCACGACGCGCGGCGAGCGTGAAAAGGCCCTGCGCGACGCCGACTACAACCTCTTCTCCATCCCCGCGGATAAGGTCCTCATCGACCTGCTGACCGACTCCGGCACCTCGGCGATGTCGGCCGAGCAGTGGTCGGCGCTCATGCGCGGCGACGAGTCCTACGCCGGCGCGCGCAGCTTCTACGAGCTCGAGAAGACGGTGCGCGACCTGACCGGCTTGCGCTTCGTCATGCCCGTTCATCAGGGGCGAGCCGCCGAGCGGGTCCTGTTCTCCGTCGTCGGCGGCAAGGGCAAGGTCGTGCTGTCCAACTCTCATTTCGACACGACGCGCGCCAACGTCGAGGCGTCCGGCGCCGAGGCGATCGACCTGCCCGTGCCCGAGGCGCTCGACTTCGCCTCGCCCGGCGACTTCAAGGGCGACATCGATCTGCACGCCTTGGAAGAAAAGCTGCGCCAGCTGGGAGCCGCGCGCGTCTCGATGATCGTCATGACGCTGACCAACAACTCCCTCGGCGGCCAGCCCGTCTCCATGGCGAACCTGCGAGCGACCGCGGAGATCGCGCGGCATTACCGCGTCCCGCTTTTCCTCGACATCGCGCGCTTCGCCGAGAACGCCTGGTTCATCAAGCGCCGCGAGAGCGGCTACGCGTCGCGTCCCGTGCGCGAGATCGTGCGCGAGATGTTCTCCTATGCCGACGGCTGCTGGATGAGCGCCAAGAAGGACGCGTTCGTCAACATCGGCGGCTTCCTCGCGCTCAACGACGAGAAGTGGATGAACGAGGCGCGCGAGACCCTGATCCTGGGCGAGGGCTTCACCACCTACGGCGGCCTGGCCGGGCGCGACCTCGAGGCGATGGCGGTCGGCCTGCGCGAGGTGCTTGACGAGCACTATCTCGAGTACCGCATCCGCTCGATCGAGTATCTCGGCGACGCTCTGCGCAAGGCGGGCGTGCCGATCGTCGAGCCGCCGGGCGGCCACGCGGTCTACCTCGACGCGAGCCGGCTGCTGCCGCACATTCCGGCCTCCGGCTACCCGGCCCAGGCGCTGGCCTGCGAGCTCTACCTCACCGCCGGCGTGCGTTCGGTGGAGATCGGCTCTCTGATGTTCGGACGGCGCGAGAACGGGGCCTTCCTGCCCGCGCGCATGGAGCTCGTCCGGCTCGCGATTCCGCGGCGGGTGTACACGCAGAGCCACATGGATTTCCTCATCGAGGTCGTTATCGAGGTCGCCGGCCGCGCGAAGTCGATCCGTCCTCTTCGCCTGATGTCGGCGTCGCCGCGCCTGGCCCACTTCACCGCGAAGCTCGCGCCCGAGGTCCTCGTTTGAACCCCAAAGGCCGCGTCCTGCTCGTCGGCTCCGATCCGGCGCTCGTCAACGAGCTGGCGCCGTCGATGGTCGGCCGCGAGTTCGAGCTGCTCCTGGCCAACGACGTCCGCGCGGCCGCCGTGCGCCTGGCGACCGAGGCGTTCTCGGCCGTGGTGCTCGACGCCGCGCGCGTGCCGCCGGCGGACCGCGACGCGATCGTCGCGCTCCAAAAGGACAAGGGGGGCTTCGCGCTCTTCATGCTGGAGCCGGCGAGCCAGCTGTCTCCCGCCCAGTCCGCGCCGCTGCGCCGCCTGATGTGGCCGCTGCCGAAGGGCTTTCTCGATCAGGTGCGCGCGATCGACGTTCCCGTCGTGTTCCTCGTGGAGCAGACGCTGTACATCACCCAGGCCCTGCAGAACGGCCTGCGGCAGTCCGGCGTCGTGTTCATTCAGATGGAATCCCCGCTGGGGCTCATCGAGCTGCTGGCCGACCAGAACCGCCTCGCCGAGGAGCAGCGCGCCGCGACGCAAAAGTCCGCGGGCGGCTTCTGGGAGCGCTTCGCCGGCAAGGCTGAGGAAGCCGAGGCGCCCCAGGCCATGCTCGGGAAAGTCGCGGTCGTGCGCTTCACGCAGGCGTGGGCCGACGCCGCCGCGCTCGACGCCAAGCTGCGGCTGGCGATCCCAAGCGCCGTCGCCTACGCGGTGACGACCGTCGATCCGATCCGCGCCGCGACGGCCGCCGTCAAGGGCGGCGTGCCCGCGATCCTGCCGCGCGAAGCGGCGACTCGGGTCGCCGAGATCCTCACCGACGGCCTCGAGGCGGTGCGCTCGGGCCCGCGCGAGGTGGAGCGCATCCTCATCGTCGATAACGAGCTGGCGACGCTCGCGCGCCTGTCCGAGGCCCTGCTGTCCCGCGGCTATGAGGTCGCGACGACCACGGACGGCGAAGAGGGCATGCGGCTCATGCAGAAGAAGCCCTTCGCGCTCGCGGCCATCGGCGGCAGCGCGCTCGAGGCGACGAAGCTCGCCGGCGCCAAGCTGGCGCTCGCGATGCGCGAGAAGGACAAGGAGCTGCGCATCGTGCTGATGATCGACCAGTTCCCGGCCCAGGACGCGCTCAAAGGCGTGAGCCGCGCCGTCGAGCTCGGCCTCGACGACGCCATCCTCAAGCCGATCGACGTCACGCGCCTGATGCTCTCGATCGAGCGCGCCCTTGAGCGCCGCTTCCTGCTTCTCGAGAACGTGCGCCTGCGCAAGGCCGCCGAGGTCGCCGCCCAGAAGCTCGCCGAGGTCAACGGGTTTCAGACCAAGTTCTTCGCGACGGTCGCCCACGACGTCAAGAATCCGCTCACCGCGATTTTAGGCTACAGCGAGGTCCTGGGCATGCGCCTCAAGGACAAGCCCGACGAGCTCAAGTGCGCCGCGCACATCCACAACGCGGCGAAGACCTTGAACCTGCTCGTGTCCGACCTCGTCGATCTTGCGGCCATCGAATCCGGCAAGCTGCGCGTCGAAATCGGCGCGATGGATCTCGCGGCCGTCGTCAACGAAGTCAAGTCGCGCGTGGACGTCGTCGCCTCGCGCAAGCAGATCCTGTTCGGCACGGCGCTTCCTCCCGGCATTCCGCCCCTGCAGGGCGACCCGAACCGGATCGGCCAGGTCGTCCAGAACCTGTGCACGAACGCCGTCCAGTACACCAAGGAAGGGGGCAAAGTCGTCATTGAGGTCCATGTCCAGCCCGACTGGGTCATCGTCGGCGTGCGCGACACCGGCATCGGCATCTCCAAAGAGGACCTGCCCCGCGTTTGGGAGCGCTTCTTCCAGACGAAGGAGGCGCAGACGATGCGCAAGGCCGGCTTCGGCCTCGGCCTGAAGATCTCGCGCGAGATCGTGCAGATGCACGGCGGAGACATGGGCATCGAGTCCGAGCTCGGCGTGGGCTCGTTCTTCTACTTCAAGCTGCCGGTCCCCAAGCCGCAGCCGCCGGCGCCGCCGACGGCGGCCGTGCTCCGCCCGTCCGCGCCCCCGCCGGCGGCCTGATGGGCGGGCCAACGGCGCCCGCCTTCGCCGAGCTAGCGGCGCGGGTGGCCCCCGGCTCTCTGCTGACCTCGCCGACCGAGCTGTCGGTCTATTCCTACGACGGCGCGCTCGACCGGGCGCGCCCCGACGCGGTCCTCATCGCGAAAAGCGCCGAGGACGTCCGCCGCGCGGTGGCCTGGTGCGCGGCGAACAAGGTTCCGTTCATCGCGCGCGGCGCCGGCACCAACCTGTCCGGCGGCTGCATCCCGGTCAAGGGCGGCTTGGTGATCGCGCTGGCGCGCCTCAATCGTATTTTATCGCTCGACGCCTCCGGCCGCGTCGCCTGCGTCGAGCCCGGCGTCGTGAACCTCGACCTGCAGAAGGAGGCGGAGAAGGTCGGCCTGTTCTACGCCCCCGATCCGGCGAGCTTCCGCGTCTCGACGATCGGCGGCAACGCGGCCGAGAACGCGGGCGGCCCGCGCTGCCTGAAGTACGGCGTGACCACGAACCACGTGGTCGCTGCTGAAGCCGTGATGCCGGACGGCACGCTGGCGCGCTTCTCGCTCGAGGACGACGGCCCCGAGCTCCTGAGCCTGCTCGTCGGCGCGGAGGGAACGCTCGGCATCCTCGTCAAGCTCTGGGTCCGGCTCACGCCGCTGCCGCAGGACACGCGCACCATCCTCGCGGGCTTTCCCTCGATCGACGCGGCCGTCTCCTGCGTCTCGGCGATCATCGCGGCCGGCGTCCTGCCCCGCGCCCTCGAGGCGATGGATCGCCCGACGGTCGAATCCGTCGAGGTCGGACGCCCGCTCGGCTATCCGAAGGACCCCGCCATCCTGCTTATCGAGCTCGACGGACCCGACGCCGTCTGCGCGCGAGAGGCGGCCGAGGTCGAGCTCCTCTGCAAGCAGTCCGGCGCGACCACGGTGCGCGCCGCCGCCGACGCCGTCGAGCGCGAGCGGCTCTGGGAGGGCCGCCGCGGCGCCTACGCCGCGCTCGCGCGGCTGGCGCCCAACGTGCTCGTCGAGGACGGCGTGGTGCCGCGCGATAAGCTGCCCGACATCGTGCGCCGCATTCAGGAGATCGCCGACAAGCACCAGGTGAAGGCCTACCTCCTGTTCCACGCCGGCGACGGCAACATTCACCCCAACATCGCCTATGACGAGCGCGACGCCGCCGAGACCGCCCGGGTCAAGGCCGCCGGTCATGACATTTTGCAGGCCTGCGTCGAGCTCGGCGGCTCGCTGTCGGGCGAGCACGGAATCGGCCTCGACAAGCGCGACGCGATGGCCTGGCTCTTCACCGATGAAACGTTGAGGCTGTTCCATCGGGTGAAGATATCCGTCGATCCGGAGAACCTCTCCAACCCCGACAAGCTCTTTCCTTTGCCGGGCGCGAAAAACGGCCGCGCCTTCTCGCGTCCTCCGTCCGGAGCGCTTTCCGAGTACGCGAGCCTGCTCGTCGACAAGGTTCGCACGGCGCCCGCCGGCGCGTCCTTCCGCGTCCGCGGAGCGTCGACGCGCTGGAAGGACGCTTCCCCCGAGGGCGCGGTCGAGCTTCTGACCACCGGACTCGGCCGCATCGCCGATCTCGATAAGCGCAACTACACGCTGACCGTCGAGACCGGCGTGTCGGTGCATGCCCTGCATCGCGAGCTGGAAAGCCAGGGCGTGTTCGTGCGCCTGCCCAAGGGCGGCGGGACCGTCGGGGGCCTGCTCGCGACCAGGCCCTGGGCCGGCCTGCGCGAGGATATTCTGGGAATGCGGCTGCTTCTTTCAAATGGAGACGTCGTCGAGCTCGGCGGCAAGGTCGTCAAGAACGTCGCGGGCTACGATCTGCCGCGCCTTCTGCTCGGCTCCTGGGGGACCTTCGGCGTCATCCTCGAGGTCACCATGAAGCTCCACGCGCGCGCGGTCGACGTGCCCTCCGGCCTGCCCGCGCCGGCGCCGCCGAAGCTGTCGCCGTGGGCCGTTCGCGTGCGCAAAGCGTTCGATCCCGAAGGCCGGCTCAATCCGTGGCTGGTACAATAAAGCCATGGCCGAATCCTTAGAGCGTCTGCTGACGGACCTGGGCGAACGGACCACCTACGACGCCGCGAGCCAGTGCTCCCGCTGCGGCTACTGCGAGCAGGCCTGCCCCACCTACGTCGCCACCGGCGACGAGTCGAAGTCTCCGCGGGGAAGAAATCAGATAGTGAGACTGATGTTGGAAGGCAAGCTGGACGACAAGGCCGCGGCGTACGAAGCTTTGTCGACCTGTTTGACTTGCGGAGCATGCACCACCGCTTGCTACGCAAAGGTTCCCGTCGTTGATATCGTCCTCGAAGGCAGGCGGATGCTGAGGGGGGAGACGCATTGGTTGGTAAGAAAGATTTGCCGTTTGCTCGTAACGAATCCCCGATTCGTCGCTGTTCTGCTGAAGATCGGTTTTCTGTTTAAAAAACTCGGCCTCTCATCCCTGGGCCGGCCGGCGCTCCGCGCCGCCGGGCTGCCCGTCCTCGCCGCGATGGACGAGCACACCGACGAATCGCCTCTCCGTAATCTCGACGATCTGGTGAAAGGCCGCCAAGATCCCGAATCTCCCGCATACCGCTATTTCGCCCCCTGCGGCCCCCGCTATCTGTACCCGCGCGTGGGCGAGGCCACGATGTTTTCGTTGGACAAGCTGAAAGGACCGGGTGCATACCTCAACAACCCCTGCTGCGGCCTCCTGGCCCACAATTACGGGGACCTGTCCGACGCCCGCGAGCTGGCGCGGAAAAATATTCTGCACGCCGAAAAGAACGGAACCGAACCGATCGTCGGAGACTGTTCATCCTGCGTCGCCTTTCTCAAGACCTATCCCCAATTGTTTTTGAAGCCCGAAGACGTGGAATGGAGAACTCGCGCCGAGGCCTTCTCCAAGCGCGTTCATGATGCGATAGAAATCTACGGCGAATGCGCGGACCAGCTGCCGGCGAATGTGGCCGAGGGCGTCGAGACCACCTATCACGACTCCTGCCGCGCGATCAACCCCCAAGGCCTTAGGAACGAGCCCCGCCGCGCCGCCAAAAAGGCCGCGGGCGCCTCTTTTTGCGAGATGGCCGGCGCGGACGCCTGCTGCGGCGGGGCGGGGGCCTTCGGCTTCGTCCACGAGGACCTCTCAGACGACCTTCTCAAGAAAAAAACGGGCAATGTCGCCGCCGTGCAGGCGGGCATCGTCCTGACGAGCTCGACGTCCTGCCTTATCCAGCTTGCCCGCGGATTGAGGAAATACTATCCTGACGCGAAGGTGCTCCACCTGTCCGAGTTCGTCGCCGGGGCCCTTCAAAAAAACCATGGGGCGTAGACAAGAGCTCGAGCAGCGCCAGTCCCTCCTCGCCCGGTTCGGGCGCATGGTCGCCGCCGAGACCAGCCTCGACACCCTCCTGACGATCATCGCCGAAGAGGTGCGCAACATCCTCTCCGCCGACCGCTGCTCGGTGTTCCTCGTCGACTTCTATAAGGGCGAGCTGTGGACGAAGATCGCGCTCGGCATGGAGGAGAAGGTCCTGCGCATCCCCATCGGCCAGGGCATCGCCGGCTTCGTGGCGCGGACCGGTTCGGCGGTCAACATCCGCGACGCCTACAAGGATACCCGCTTCGCGCAGGACCTCGACCGCATCACCGGCTACCAGACCCGCACCGTCCTCGCCGTGCCCCTGCGCGGCCGCGACGGCAAGGCGCTCGGGGTCTTCGAGGTTTTAAACAAGTCTCGCGGTTCGTTTACCGAGGAGGACGAGGGCCTGCTGCGCATCCTCGCCACCATGGCCGCCACCTTCATCGAGAACGCGACCCTGTACGACGACCTGCGGCGCTCGCATCTCGAGACCATCTACCGCATGGCGCTCGTGGCCGAGTACCGCGACCAGGAGGACACCGGCCGGCATCTGCGCCGCATGAGCCGCTTCTCCGGCATCCTCGCGCAGGGCATGGGCCTGTCGTTTCTCGAAGCCGAGGACATCCGCTACGCCGCGCCTCTTCACGACATCGGCAAGGTCGCGATTCCTGACTCCATTTTGCGAAAACCCGCGAAGCTCACGGCCGAGGAGTTCGAGGAGATGAAGAAGCACACGGTCTACGGCGCGAAGATGCTGGCCAACGCCGAGAGCCGCCTTCTTCGCCTGGCCGCCAAGATCGCCGTCGGCCACCACGAGTTCTTCGACGGCACGGGCTATCCGTACGCGCTCAAGGGCGACGCGATCTCGCTTGAGGCGCGCATCGTCACCGTGGCAGACGTCTTCGACGCCCTCTCCTCCAAGCGGGTGTATAAGGGAGAGTGGACCGTCGACGACGCGGTCGCCTACATCAAGGAGCGCGCCGGCAAGCAGTTCGATCCGAAGGTCGTCGCGGTCCTGCTCGAGAAGCTGCCCGAGATCCTCGAGGCCCGCGACGAGGAGAACCGGCGCATGGTCGTCGACGAGGCCGCCTCTCTCCAGCAGCACTTCCCGCCGCCCGCCGCGAAGCCCGCGGCTTAACCGTTCTTGAGGTGCGGCGCGAGCTCGATGCCGAGCGCGCGCAGACCGAGCGACAGGTCGAGCAGGAAGTAGGCCACGCCCGCCATCAGCGCCAGCACGTCGAGCGCGAACACGGCCACCACCAGGCTTCCGACCGGCCACCCGGCCAGAATCTTAAGGAAGAGCAGGAAGACCATCAGGCACGAGAGGAACAGGCTCGCGCCGAACAAGGTGATGCAGCCTTGAAGCCAGTGCGCGCGCCGGAGCGTGATGGAGAGCTGCTCCTGGAGCCGGGCCCGGTCCTTCGCGTCGGGGCCGCCGAGCTCGCGGCCGAGCGAACGGCAGCGGTCGATGGCCCGGCCCAGCCGGTTGGTCGCGGGCCCGAGCAGGAGGCCCACCGCCGTGACGAGCACGGCGGGGGAGATCGCGAACTGCAGCACGCGCGCCAGCGTCTCGGGGTCGGCTTCCGGTAGGCCCATGTTGTCCGATCGTACTAAATCTTGCTATGATGGTCCCCGAACCGCGGGCGTGGTTCAATGGTAGAACGGGTCCTTGCCAAGGATCAGACGAGGGTTCGATTCCCTTCGCCCGCTCCAATTTCTTTCCTCCCGAAAAACATGCTGAACGTCAACCGCCGGATCCTGATCAGCGCTCCTTACGAGTCGGTCCGCACGTACCTGCGCGACCTCTCCGAGATCGTCCACTACGAGCCCAAGGTCGACGCCATCGCGGTCTCTCCCGCCGGCGAATCGGCCGAGGCGAGCGGCCGCTTCTTCGGGATGCCGTGGCGCGGCACCTTCCGCTTCGACTTCGCGCCGGACGGCGGCTACCGCGGCGTGATGCTCACCGGCCCGCTCAAGCGCATGGAGTGCCGCGTGCAGATCCGCCCCGTCAACGGCGGCACCATGCTCGAGCACAACGAGGACTACGAGCTGCCCTTCTTCCTGAGCCCCATCCGTCCGCTGGTCCGCCGCTGGCTCGACCACACCCTCGAGACCGAGCTTGACGTCATCAAGGAGCGCGCCGAAGCCCGCAACCGCCGCGTTCAGCTCCAAACCCTCGACGCATAATAGGTCATTCGGCCCGGACGAAGAGGGGTCGAAATCGCAGTGATCGGTGGGCCTTGCGACTCCCCCACGGTGCCATGCTTTAAGCCTATGCTCTCGGCAGCGGACTAACAACCGCGCACGTCGTTAATAAGAGAGAGGGACTACGCATGAAGAAAACACTCGCCGTACTGTCGATAATGGCCCTGACTATTCCCGCCGCCGCCCGTGAGTTCAACGACATCGGGGAATGGCGCCGGGAGATGCGCGAGATCCGCGTGGCCGAGCCCCAAGGCGTCGAGGTCCGTCCCACGGCGACCGACGCGGCGGGGTGTGCGGTGCTCAAGCTCGACGACGTCGTGATCAGCCGCGGGGTGTTCTCCTCCGACTTCACCGTCGAGAGCGGCGGGCGAGAGATCGGCAAGATCGAGAAGAGCGGCCCGGACATCGTGATCAGGTCCGGCTCGGCGGTCTCGGCGAAGACCTCCGGAGCGGCCGTGACCGACTGTTCGGGCGCGGTGATCGGCTCGGTCGAGGAGCTCATGGGCGACGACTCGAGCAGCTTCGTGATCAAGAACGCCGCCGGTCAGATCGTCGCGGCGAGCGGGGACGTTGATGGGCACTCCATGGTCCTGCGCGGTTCGGGCGGGATGGTGTCGGTGCAGAACAACCACTGGCTCAAGGACAGCTACAAGGTGACGGTGTCCGGCGTGGACGCGCGTTTGGCCGCGGTGGCCGTGATGCGCAACAACGCCGCCCTTTACCGCCGCTCCTCCGAGCGGCGCCGTGAGCGCCAGCACGATTCCCCGGGCCGCGATCGTAATTAAGGCTTAAGAAGCGAGGATGCGATAGGCGCGCTCGAAGACGAGCGCGCCTATCGCCCACGCCGGAAAGAAGTCGAGGCGCACGAGGCTTAGGACGGCCCATTTTTTGCCTCGGTACTCCGCCTCCCACGGCGCCGCGCCGACCGCCGCGCGCAGCACGAGCCCGGTCAGCAGTTCGAAGACCATGATGAGCGCCGCGTACAAAGCCCCGCGCAGCGGCCACGCCCAGTCTCCGAATATCGGCGTCAGGATCCGGAAGCCGGGATACAGAAGGGCGTATATGGGAAGCATCCAGATGTACGAATAGCCGAGCAGGCGCCGGTCGCGCTTGTCCGACAGGATCGCGGTGAAGACGACCTCCGCCGCCACGCCGACGCACGCCAGGAGAAGGGTTCTTTCGAGGTGGAGGAGCACTAGGCTCCGTGGCACTTCTTGAACTTCTTTCCGGAGCCGCAGTGGCAGGGTTCGTTGCGGCCGACCTCAGGGCCCGTCTTGACGACGGTCACGCCCGGCGCCGCCGACGCCGCTTCGGCGAAGTCGCCTTTCTCGACGCGCTCCTTGTTCTTCTCGAGCCACGCCTGAACGGCCTTCATGTCCTTGATGTCGACGCCTTCCTTCTGCATGTGGCTCGCGAGAACGCGGAGCTGCTTGAGGAACGCCGGATCCTTCCACTTGCGGAAGAAGGTGCCCATCATGCCCTTCATCTTGGGATCGTTGGCGATCTCAGGAGGGAGGGGAGGCATGCCGGCCGGCATCTGGACGCCGGCTTCAGGAGCGGCCTCCTCGGCCTTCTTGAACGGGTTCTTTATCTTGGGAAGCCAGGACATGGTGTCACCTATGAGGAAAATGGCGGAAGGGGAGGGATTCGAACCCTCGAAGGAGTTGCCCCCTTGGCAGTTTTCGAGACTGCTACCTTCAACCGCTCGGTCACCCTTCCGTGAAAATCGTCAGCGGTTGATGGGGCATTTTAGCATACAGGCGGCGGGCTATATGGCGTCCGCTCTTTCCCAATCGTAAATCTTATTCTGCGCCGCGCGGGCGTTCGGCGCGTCGGGAGCGAGTTGCAAATAACATTTCATCAAGCGCATTGCTGGTTTGTAATGTCCGAGCTCGCCTAACACCAGCGCCCGGTGGGGGTATAACCCCGGCATTACATCACCGCCGACCAGAAGGGTGTCGCGCTTCGACGGGCCCCTTGGACGGCTAATTCTTGAGGATAAACCAAGGCGGGCTTCCGCGGGGGGTTCCGTCTGGGAGCCTTGCCTTCGAGCCTTCTGATCCAATGCTACAATTCGTAGATGGATAAAACTTTTACTCAGCACTACGTCCTTAACATGAGCGGGTACGTCATGTTCTTGTACGCCGCGGCCGTGGCGATTTTCTTCGCCATCATGCTGTGGAACGTGCGCATGATCGGCGGCGGGTCTGAGGCCGGCAAAGCGGGAAAGCCCTGGGCCGCCTGGCTCATCGTTCTCGTCGCGCTGGCCTCGAACTTCATCGGCGCCGCCGCCGTCGAGCTGGTGAGCAAGGTGTCCGCTATCCCTTCCCGCCAGACGATGGTCTTCATCCCGTTGCTGCTGATATTGGAACGACATATCCGTCTCGCGCTCATTTCCCCCAAAGACCGGCGCAATCACGCCCTCGCCCTGTCCGGCGGGGCGGCGGGCCTGCTCGCCGGCGCCTATGTCTTTCTCGGCTCGGACACGGTGCAGGAAACCTTCAAGCGCGTCGCCCTTCCTTCCGACATCCCCACTTTGCCGGTCGCCGAGGCCCTGCGCAACCCGGATGGCTGGTCTATCAGCATCCAGCTGGTCTTCTTCTACTTCGTCGCGTTGGCGGCCTTCGAGAGCGCGCATTACTACCTCAACCGCTGGTCGCAATCGATGGGCGACGGGCTGCGCGCGGGGCGGCGGAAGGAGACCTTGACCGCGTTCGCTTCCGCGCTGGGGGGAACCTTTCTTCTCGTCGCATTGTTCGTTCTGCTCGGAAGGGTGACCGGCGTCCAAATCCGCCTGGCGATGTTTCTCTTGCCGCTGTTCGTGATCATCGAGTCTTACGTCCAGAGCATGCGCGCGGACCTGGTCAATCGGCGCTCGTACCTGCTGGGGCTTGGCGGCTCCGTCCTGGGAATGCTGACGGCCGGGCTGTTATTTCTTCGTCAGGCGCCGATTCACTAGCGTAGGCCGTCCGAGGGCCGGGGCTACCTGCCCAGCAGCGCGAGCAGGCCGGCTTCGGTGTGCTTGTAATCCCGGCGTCGCTCGGCGTGCTGCCTTCGGAACCCCAGTTGCCGCTGCGCCGCGCCGAGCGCGTCGAGCGAATTCTTGACTCCGCGCTCGTACTCCTCCAAGGTGCGCGCCAGGTACCGGCCTCCCTGCTCGATGCGCTCCTCGGAGTAGTGGATCAGCTCGTGATCGTGCTTCAGGTCCTCCTTGGCGACTCGGACCTCGGCTTCCACGGCGAGCTCGCGCTGGGACCGCTGGCGCTCGACGCCCTCGGTCTGGAGCCGGAGGGCGCCGGCGTCGGTCCTGGCGCGCAGGCCGTCGAAAAGCGGCACGCTCAGCCGGGCGCCGATCGCCTTGTCGTCGCGTTCACGCCGGGACAGCGAGTCGCGCTCACGGAGCGTGTAGAGGTAGTATCCGCCGTAGAGGTCCACGGAGGGCGTCCACCAGCGGCCCGCCTTCCGGCGCTCCAGGTCGAGCGCGTCGCGCCGGGCCTTGAGGGCCGAAGCGTCGGGGGACGCCGCGGCGTCGAACGCGGCGGCGAGCAGGGATTCGTCGTGGTCGTGCGTGATGGCCTCCGGCGTGCTGAACTTCGTTTCCGGCGGCAGCCCCAGAAACGCGGAAAGCCGGATCTGCAGCAGAACCGCCGCGTGTGTGCGGCTTTCGATTTCCTCGCGGAGCTGGGAGCGGTTGATCTCGAACTCGAGGCGGTCGGTCTCCGTCGCCAAGCCGCGGTTGATGCGTCGGCTGGCGACGGCGAGGAGCTTTTCGTTCTCGGACAGGGCTTCCGCCACCACCTTCGCGATTTCGCGCTCGGACACGAGCTGCCAAAAGGTCTTGCGGGCCGCCGCGAGCTCGGCGGCGAGCGTCCGGCGCGCGTCGGCCGCGGCGAGCTCGACCTGGCGCTCCGCCGTCCTCTCGCCCAGCTGATCCCGGCCGCCGCGGTAGACGTTGAGCCGGGCTTCGAGATGTCCGTAGGGCTCGTTGCGATACCCGAAATTCAGCGTCTGGAACCGCTCGCCTCCGGCCTCCGCCCCGAGCGTCGGCAGGTAAGAGCGCCCGAAGGAGCCCGTCCGGGCGCGGGCCGACTCGACGAGCCGGTCCGCGCCCGACACGGCCTGGTTCTTCCCGGCCACGAGCCCGGGAAGATCCTCGAACCTCAGCTGGACCGCGTTTTCCGCGAACGCGGGCGACGCGAGGATCAGCAATAGAAGAGGCAGCCGATTTTTCATTTTAGTCGAGGTTGTCGAAGGCGGCGAGCAGCTCCTTGTCGCCCTCTTTGAAGAGCGCGTCGATGTTGAACGGCTTGCTCGACGCCTTGGGCGCCTTGCCCGTGAACGCCCCGTCCTCGAGCGTCAGCGCGAAAGGCGATTTGCTCGTTTTCTTTTTCTTGTGCGACTCGAGCACCGCCTTGGCGCTCTTCGCGAAGCGGGCCGGATCGAGCGGCTTCATCTCCTTGTCGTATAGGTAGATCCTCACCGTCCCGTCATCGGAACGGGTGAGCTCCGCCTTGTAGACCAACGCGGCCTTGGGCCCGAGCTTGGCCTCCTTGGCGAGAACGACCGCGGTCATGACGCCGCCCATCTTGCCGGCGTCCGTCGTCTTCGGACCGTGGCCTTCGTCGTGGGCGAACGCAGGCAGGGACAGCGAGGCGGCGAGCAGGATTCCCAGGTATCTCATAGCATCTCTCCTTTGGCGGCTTTTTCGGCTTCTTCTTTTTCGAGCGCGATCAAACGCTCGGCGGGGCCCCGTCCGAAGCGCAGGAACACGGCGGGGGTGACGAATAGATCGAGCAAGGTTGACGAGAGCAGGCCGCCGACGATCACGACGGCGACGGGATAGAGGATCTCCTTGCCGGGGTCGCCTTTCGACAGGAGCAGCGGCACGAGCGCCAGCGCCGCGGTCAGCGCCGTCATGAGCACGGGCACGAGGCGCTCGAGCGAGCCGCGGACGATCATCTTCTCGCTGAAGGGTTCGCCTTCCTCCTTCATGAGGTGGATGTAGTGGCTGATCATCATGATGCCGTTGCGGCTGGCGATGCCGCACAGGGTGATGAAGGCGATGAGCGTGGCCACCGACAGGGTTCGTTCCGTCAGCCAGATCGCCCACAGGCTGCCGATGAGCGCCAGGGGGACGTTGAGCATGATCTGCAGCGCCAGCACCGTCGAACGGAAATGCGCGTACAGAACGAGGAAGATACCGAGCAACGACGCGAGCCCCAGGAAGAAAAGGAGGCGCGACGCCTTCTGCTGGCTTTCGAACTGTCCGCCGTAGGCGATGAAATAGCCTTCAGGCAGGCGGATATTGGCGGAGATCTTTTCCTGGATCTCGCCGATCAGGCCGCCGAGGTCCCGGCCGCGTGAGTTGGCCGAGATCACGATGCGCCGCTGCATGCTCTCGCGGTTGACCATGTTGGGGCCTGTGCCCTTGTAGACCTGGGCGAGGTCGCCGACCGTCACGAGCCGCCCGGTGGGGAGAGTCTTAACCACGGTCGACTCGATGTACTCGGGGTCGGCGCGCGTCTTGTCGTCGAGGCGCATGAAGATTTCGTAGATGCGCTGGCGCTCGAGCACCGAGCCCACCGCCGCCCCGTTGAGCGCCACCTCGAGGTCCTGCGCGAGCGCGCCCGGACGCACCGCGTGCCTCGCCGCCTCCTCCCGGTCCACCGCGATCTTGAGCTGGGGGATGAGCACGAGCGGCTCGAGCGAGAGGTCCACGACGCCGGGGACGTCCTGGAGGACGGCCTCGACCTGAGCCCCGAGGCGGCGCAGCTCGCTCAGCTCCGGCCCGGAAACCTTGATCGCGATCTGAGCGCGCACGCCGGACAGGAGATGATCGAGGCGGTGGCTGATGGGCTGGCCGATGTTGACGCCGATGTCGCCGACCTTCTCCAGCCGCTCGCGGAGATCGTGCAGGACCTCCTCGCGCGCCCGTCCGCCTTCCTTAAAGTCGACGTCGATCTCGCTCCAATGCACTCCCTCGGCGTGCTCGTCGAGCTCGGCGCGGCCGGTGCGGCGTATCGTGGATTTGACCTCCGGGACGGAGAGCATGGCTTCCTCCAAGCGCGTGCCGAGCGCGTCGGACGCCGCCAGGGAGATGCCGGGCGCCGCGGCGATGCCGATGGTGGCGGTGCCTTCGTTGAAGTCAGGCAAAAAGTTTCGGCCCATGAAGGGAAGCAGGGCCAACGAGGCGGCGAGGAGCGCGGCGCAGCCGCCGAGCAGGGCGTAAGGGCGGTTGATCGTCTTGGCCAGTAGACGGCGGTCCCAGCCTTTCAGGCGCCGGACGAAGGCCCCATCGTCGTGGCGGGCGACCGCCTTGGCGTTGGGAAGAAGGTACGAGCACAGCGCCGGCGTGACCGTCAACGAAACGACGAGCGACGCCAGCAAGGACACGATGTAGGCGACGCCTAGCGGAGCGAACAGCTTCCCTTCAATGCCGCCGAGGGCGAACAACGGCAGGAAAACCAAAACGACAATAATCGTCGAAAAAACGATCGAGTTTCTTACCTCGGACGACGCGTCGTACACCACGCGCAGGGAGCTCTTGGGCTCGCCCGCCGCCTTGTTCTCGCGCAGGCGGCGGAAGACGTTTTCCACGTCGACGATGGCGTCGTCGACCAGCTCGCCGATGGCGACCGCGAGGCCGCCGAGGGTCATCGTATTGATGCCCAGGCCCATGAGCTTGAAGACGATGGCGCTGACCAGCAGCGAGAGCGGGATCGCGACCAAGGTGATCGCCGTCGTGCGCGCGTTGACGAGGAAGAAAAAGAGGACGATGGCCACCATGATTGCGCCGTCGCGCAGGGCCTGCTCCACGTTGGCGATCGCCGATTCGATGAAGCGCGACTGCTTGAACAGGTCGCCTTCCAGCCTTGCGCCCGGCGGGAGCCCCTTTTGGAGCTCGACGAGCATCGCGTCGATCTTCCCGGTCAGCTCGATCGTGTTCGCGCCCGGCTGCTTCTGAATCGTCATCACGACGGCGTGCCTGCCGTTGACGCTGGCTTCGCCGCGCTTGGTCCGCGGGCCGATGCGAACCTCCGCCACGTCCTTGACGAGGACGGGGCGGCCGAGGTGCATGCCCACGGGTGAGTCCTGGATCTCCTCGACGGATTCCGCGCGGGCGAGCGGACGTATCAAATATTCCTTGCCGTCGAGGTCGATGAAGCCGCCGGTCGTGTTCTCGCTGATCTCGGAGAGGGAGTGCTTGAGGTCCTCGAGCGAGATGCCCTTGCGCTGAAGGCGGTCGCCCGAGACGAGGATCTGGTACTGCTTGACCTCTCCGCCCATCACGACGACCTGGCTGATCCCGGCGATGGTCATAAGGCGGGGGCGGATCACCCAGTCCGCGAGGGTGCGCAGCTCCATCGGCGGGACGCTTCCATCCGGGCTGCTCAGGCCGACGAACTGTATCTCGCCCATGATGGAGCTCACGGGCCCCATGACCGGCACCATGTCCGCCGGAAGCGTGTCCTTGACCAGCTGCAGGCGCTCGGAGACCAGCTGCCGGTTGCGGAAGACCTCGGTGCCCCAGTCGAACTCGACGTGCACGATCGAGATGCCGATGCCGCTCGAGGAACGTACGCGCACCACGCCCGGCGTGCCGTTGAGCGCGGCCTCGATGGGGTAGGTGACGAGGGTTTCGACCTCTTCGGGAGCCAGCCCGTGGGACTCGGTTATGATGGCGACGGTCGGGCGGTTGAGGTCCGGGAAGACGTCGACCGGCAGATGGGCGGCGATCCAGGCGCCGTAGGCGGACACGATAACGGCGGCGGCCAGGACGGCGAAGCGGCGGTGCAGCGAAAAACGGATGATGGCGTTGAGCATGTCACTCCTCTGGGAATTACGACGGACGGCCTGCCGGGCGGGAGCTAGGCGGGAGGAGCGCGGCCGGCGGCGGACGGCGAGGAGAGGCATTGCGACGCGAGAAGCGGAGGATCGAGGGCGGCCGCGCCGGCGAGGCGCGGCGTTGACTCGGCGGCCGGCGCTTCGATGGAGAGCAGCGGATGCGGGAGGAGGGGGGCGGCCAGGAGCTTCGCGCCCGAATCGGCGAGGCGGGGAGCGTCGTCGTCGCAGCACTGCTCCGGCTCTTGATGGTCACCGGCGCCGTGCTCATGGGGCTGCGCCGCTTCGTCATCGTGAGCGTGGGCGTGATCCTCTGTCACCTCATGGGCGAGGGCGTGAGTTCCGAGGGGGCAGAAAGCCCCCAGGAACAAAAACGCCGTCGCCCACAGGCGGCCGATTCTCATCCCCTTCTATTTAACAGAAGCGAGGTGCGATTACAAGGCCCGGATTCGGTAGAGTTTGACGGTAAACTCATGACCATCCTCGTCATCGGTCTCGTCGCGTTCGCCGCCTCCGGCCTGACCTTGTTCGCGGGCTTCGGGCTGGGCACCTTGCTGATGCCGGCCTTCGCGCTGTTCTTCCCCGTCGAGCTGGCGGTGGGCTTGACGGCCGTCGTCCATTTGGCCAACAACGTCTTCAAGCTGGCCCTCCTCGGACGGCGCGCCGACCGGGCGGTCGTGGTCCGCTTCGGCCTTCCGGCGCTCGCCGCGTCGTTCGCGGGCGCGAAGCTGCTCATCCTTCTGTCCGCGCTCCGCCCCCTGGCGTCCTACGAGCTCGGCGGCCGCGCGTTTCACGTCATGCCGGTGAACGCGGTCGTCGCGGCGCTGCTCCTCGTCTTCGTCGCCCTCGAGCTGTCGCCGAGGTTCGCCCGCATTCAGGTCCCGCCGCGCTGGCTGCCTCTGGGCGGGCTCCTGAGCGGCTTCTTCGGCGGCCTGTCCGGGCATCAGGGAGCCCTGCGCAGCGCCTTCCTGGTGAAGACGGGCCTGGCCAAGGAGGCGTTCGTCGCCAGCGGCGTGGCGATCGCGTGCCTGATAGACGCCGCCCGGCTGTCGGTCTACGCGGGGCATTTCAGCCGCGCCGGCCTCTTTCAAAATGCCGGGCTGCTGGGCGTCGCGTGCGTCAGCGCCTTTCTCGGGGCCTATCTGGGCGCGCGCCTGCTCGAAAAGGTCACGATGCTCGCCGTCCAGCGCGCCGTCGCGGCGGGGCTCGTGCTGATCGCCGCGGCGCTCGGCGCGGGGCTGATCTGATGCCGTTCGGCATGCCCGAGTTCTCCATCGCCAACATCATGGGAAACCTGCTGTTCTCGGGGCTCGGCTACGTCGCCTACTCGTACGGCAAGAGCATGGGCAGCATCCGGATCCGGATCCAGGGCGCGATCCTGATGTGCTACTCGTATGCGGTTCCCGACACTCTGTGGCTGTACGCGATCGGCACCGCCCTGAGCGTTTGGATCTGGCGAACCCGCGACGCCTAGGCCGCGACACTTTCGCCGCTCCCGCGCCGTCTAATCAGCAAGGGCCCAGGGCCCGGGAGGTCGTGCGATGAAAAAGATCATTTCAACTCTGACGGCGGCGGGCCTGCTGGCGGGAGCGCTTCTGCTCCCCGCGACGATCCGCGCCGAGGAGACGCCCGAGGGCGGCCGCAGGGAGGCCTTCCAGGAGCGCATGCGCGAGAAGTTCGGGATCACCGAGGAGCAGGCGGGAAAGCTCAAGGCGGCGCGGCGCGCGCGGCGCGAGGCGAACGCGGCGGCCCGCGCGGAGATGAAGGCGGCGATGCGCAAGCTCTCCGATCAGATCGAGGACAAGGCCTCCGAGAAGGAGCTCTCGGCCACGCTCGACAGGATCGCGGCGCTTCGCAAGGCTCGGCGCGCCGAGGCGGAGAAGTTCGAGGCCGGCCTGAGCGCGATCCTCACGCCGAACCAGCGGGCGCGGATGCTGGTCGCGCTGAAGCGGCACGGCGGGATGAGGCGCGGCCGCGGCATGAGATGATATAGTCAGGTTCATGCAATGGCGCGTGGTCCTAGTCGAGCCCGAGAATCCGCTCAACGTGGGGTTCGTCGCCCGCGCGATGAGGTCGTTCGCCGTGCACGACCTCGTCGTCGCGGGCTCGTCGTGGAAGAAGCTTCCCCCGGAGGCGCGTGTCACCGGGGTGAGCGCGCCGGAAATCCTCGACGGGGTGAGCTTCGCGCCCACGCTCGAGGACGCCCTGGGCGGATGCGGGACGGCGATCGCGTTCAGCCGGAGGCCGACGGATTTACGGCAGGACGAGTTCACGCTGCCGGGGCTGCCCGAATCCCTGAGCCTCAAGGGGCGGACGGCGCTCGTTTTCGGGCGAGAGTCGAAGGGTCTGACGCGGGCGGAGACGGCGTTGTGCCCGTATCTGGCGCGCATACCGTGTCAGAACGGCGTGAGCCTTAATCTGGGACAGGCGGTCGCGGTGGCGCTGTTCTCTTTAACGGCAACGGATGGGGATAGCAAACGACGGCCCGAGACGGCCTCGTTGGACCGCATGTCGGCGCTGTGGGGGTTCGTGCAGCCCAAGCTCGCGGCTTCGCCGCGGTTTAACGAGGAGCGTCAGCGGCGGGTGCGGCAGCTTTTTTACCGAATGAAATTGAACGATACGGATTATGACGTTTTATTTTCCGTCATAAAGGCGCTGTCGCGATGAAGCTTGTCGCCGCGACGCTTTGCTACGTCCGTTCCGCCGGACGGACCTTGATGCTGCATCGCAATAAAAAACCCGGAGACGTTCATATCGGCAAATGGAACGGTCTTGGGGGCAAGCTCGATCCCGGGGAGTCTCCGGAGAACTGCGTAGTTCGCGAGATACGCGAAGAGTCGGGCCTGACGATTCTTGAGCCGCGTCTTCGCGGCGTGCTGACCTTCCCCGCGTTCAAATCCGGCGAGGACTGGCTGGTGTTCGTCTATACGGCGTCCCGCTTCGAGGGAGGGCTGATCGCCTGCGCGGAGGGCGACCTGGAGTGGGTGGAGGACGCCCGCCTCCTGGAGCTTCCGCTCTGGGAAGGCGATAAGATATTCCTTCCCTGGCTCGAGCGGGAGACCTTTTTCAGCGCAAAGTTCAATTATCGCGACGGCCGTCTCGAATCGCACGAGGAGTCCTTCTACCCATGAACGACGTTTTTTATCAGTTCTACATTCGCATCGTTATCGCCGCCGCGTCTTTCGTCCTGCTGATCAGCTTGGCGATTTACGCGGCGACGCGCCGCGGCGCGCTCGTCCGGCAATACTTCTCCGCCCACGTCGTCGCGATCGCGCTCGGCGCTTTGGTGGACGTCATCCTCGTGAAGTACGTGATTCCGCGCGGCGGCCTCGAGCCCGCCTACATGAACGCCATCTTCCTGGCGCCGATCGTGTTCTTCATCGCCTTCTCCATCTATATGTGCCACCGCGGCACGGTCCTGCGCGCCGTGGACGTGCTGCTTCCGATCGCGCCCATCGTCGTCTGGGGCTTGCTCGTCGTCTTCGGCTGGCAGACGGGCATGGGCGACTTCGACGTGCTCGGGGCCTGGTTCGTCGCGGCCGGCTGCGGCGGCGTGGACCTCGCCGCGCACTTCGGGCCGCAGGCCTTCACGCGACGGCCGTACGCGGTGAAGCTCGCCGGCTACGCCCTCATGCTCTCCGCGGTCTATCTGATCTTGCCGCGCGCGACCGGCTAGCGCTTCGCGGGCGGGGCGCCGGCGATCAAGGCGCGAAGCTCGACGATCTTGGCCTTGGCGCGCCCATGCTCCGCGCTGTCGCGCGGATTCGCGCGGATGCGCTCCCACAGCGAGAGGGCTTCCCGGTACTCTCCGTGGGATTGGCGGAGATTGGCCAGGATCGCCTTCATCGTGGTCGGCGTATCGGGAAGGTCGAAGCTCGACTCGAGCAGCTCGATCATTCGGGTCCGGTCGCCCTGCTGCTTGTAGGCGATCGCGGCGATGTACAGCCCGTAGAGCGGCTGCTCGGGGCTGCGGCGCATGCCTTCATTGAGGATCTCCACGGCCTCTTCGGGGCGCTCAATGCCTCGGAACCAGGCGAGGATGCCGGCCCCGAACAGCAGCGCCCGATGAAAGGAGGGATCGAGGCGCGAGACGCGCAGGCTCATCGGCGCGAGATGCTCGTAGGGATGGCCCGGGCGGTCCTGCAGCTCGGGAACGGAGCCCGCCGTGTACTGCAGAAGCTGGATCCAGGCGAGGTCCGCGGCCGGCGCGCGAAAACCCGCGGCGGTGAGCGTGGCGTCCGTGAAGGCGAACGGGCCGGGCTTGAGCTCGGAAAAGTGAGGGAAGCGCGGGTCGTAAAGGCGGCGCATGTTCGACCCGGCGAACAGCGCCAGGACGAACAGGACGGCCGAGATCGCGAGCCAACGGGCCTTCATCTAGAACTCCTTCTGCTCGAACAGCTGCACTGAAAGCGCCAGGCACGCGCCCGCGTAAGCGAGCGCGTACGCCGCCGCCCAAAGCAGCCACTCCGCGCCGGGAGCGGCGTGATGCCAGAAATCCCGGTAGTTGAAGTGGGCGAAGTCCGGCGACGCGTGCGAGAACGCGACGATCGCGGTCTTCAGGAACGCGCTGCCCGAGCGGTCCGCGAGGAAGCGCATCTCCGAGGAGAAGTGCCCCAGCACCCAGAAGAACACCGCGAACGACATCGCCGCGGCCTCGGAGGTCAGGGCGAGGGACAGCAGCAGCGAGAGCGCGCCCATCACCGCCGTTTTTCCGAGCATGCACCCGAGAGCCGCGAGGTAGCGCCCCGTCTCGAGCGGGCCGTAAAGGCTCATCAGCAGCGCGTGCATCAGGGCCATCGCCGCCATGCCGAGCGCGACCGCGGCGACGGTTCCCAGGAAGCGGCCGAATAGGTAATCCGCGCGGCGCACCGGATGGGTCAATATCAGGAAGATCGCGCGCGATTCGATCTCGGCCAGGATCAGGTTCACGGTCAGGAACACGATCGACACGAGCGAGATCGCCTCGATGGCCGCCAGGCCCAGGTCGAGCATGAGGCGGGGACGTTCGTCCTGCCCGAGCGCCGAGACGACGAGGGCGCCCGCGAGAAGGACGAGGCCGAACAGCGCCGAGGAGAGCCAGGCCTTGTGGCGGATGTGTTCCTTGAAGGTGTACGCGAAGACGGCTGAGATGGTCTTCATATCACTCCATGCGGATCGGACCGACGCCGTCGGTCCTTACGACGGCGTTGGCGAACGCCGTTTCGAGGGCGTCGGGCTTGCCCTGCCACTCGTCCTGCTTCATGACCTTCACCAGCCGCCCGCCGCTGAGGATGCCGATGCGGTCGCAGACCCGCTCCACCTCGGAGATGTCGTGCGAGGAGAAGAGCACGGTCTTCCCTTTCGCCTTCATCCAGAGGATCAGGGCGCGGACCTCCTTGATCGCCAGAGGGTCGAGGCCGGTCACGGGCTCGTCGAGGACCACGAGCTCGGGGTCGTGAATGAGCGCCTGCGCCAGGCTCGCGCGCTGCAGCATGCCCTTCGAGTATTCCGACAGGCGCTTGTCCATGGCCTTATCGAGGCCGACCTTCCCCAGCATCTCCGTCACGCGCCGCTCCCGGTCCGGAGCGGGGATGCCTGAGAGCGCCGCGAACAGGCGCATGATCTCCCGGCCGGTGAGGGTCTTGTTGAGATAGGCGGCCTCGGGCGTGTAGCCGATGCGCGCGAGCACCTCGACGTCAGGAGCGCGGCGGCCCAGGGTTTCGACGTCGCCCGTCGTCGGGAGGTGCAGGCCCATCAGGAGCTTGATCGCGGTGGTCTTGCCCGAGCCGTTGAGACCGAGGAGGCCGAACACCTCTCCCTTCTCGATCTCGAGGTCCAGGCCGTCGAGCCCGGTCGTTTCCGTCACGCGGCCGAGGTGCGAGCGGCGGTATATTTTTGAGACCTTCTGGAAGCGGATGGCTTTCACGGGTTTACCTCTGAAGGGACTGCCATAGGCCGTAGGCTCCGACCATGGCCAGGGCCGTGGCGGTCAGGCGCGTGCGGCGCGCGAACAGCTCGTCGACGCGAGATTCGGAAATAAGGACGAGACGGCGGTGCTCGGCGCGCACGCCGAACCAGAGGACGAACAGCAGGGCGGTGCCGGCGGACAGCGCGCCGGCCAGGGCGGAAGGCAGGGCTAGCGCGAAGTGAGGAAGCCAGAACGCGGCCTCGTCGCGCCAGACGAAGGCGAGGACGGCGAGCGCGGGCGCCGCGGCGGCGGCGCGTCCGCGCCACGCGCCGAGCGAGGCGCCGAGCACGCCGGCCCAGACGAGCCAGGACGCAGCGGGCCCCCGTCCGCCCGCCAGAAAGCCGGCCGCGCCCGCGGCGAGGAGGAGCGCCGCATGCCCGCGGCCCGGAGGCTTGACGCCGAGGCAAAGCGCGGCCGCGAGCAGCAGGGGAAAACCGGCGGCGACGCTCACCGTCGCCCTCACCCCGCGCGCGGCGGACTCGCGCGCCAGCGCGAAGGCCGTGCGGCGCGCCTCGTCGGCGGAAGCCGTGAAGGAGGGATCGTTTGGCGTAAGCTTGAAGGACAGGCGGCGCCGGCCGGGAATGTTCACGAAGGTCCGGTAGCCTTCCTCGAAAGGGACCGGGCGGCCCGGCGTCTCGCCCTCGAGCTCCTTGCGGTAATCCTCGAAAAAGGTCGACGTGCCGTTCAGTGTGGATCCCGCCGGGGGCGCGGGGTAAACGAGGCGCAGGAGGAAGGCGCCCTCCTCGTTGACCTCCCAGGGATACTGCCGATAGCTCGCCGACACGAGCCGGCCCGGGAGCGGGACGCCGCCCGCGGAGAGGCGGAAATGTTCGTTGACGTAGCGCTCGACGATCGCGCGCGTCTCGGCGGGCCAGTCGTTCGTGGGCATCGGATGCACCTTCGCCACTTCTTCGATCATATAGATCGAATCCGTCCGAATGTCCGCGACGATGCGGTCCGGCTCGACGAGGAGCGTCGCCCGCACGGGGCGGATGGGATAAATCTCATGGGCCGAAGCGCTCAGGGCTGCGCCCAGCAGCCAGGCGAGGATCGTCATCTTGCGCCGATTTTACAACAGTTTTCGCATCAGGAGCATCGCGGCCAGGCCGGCGCCGAAGCTCGCGATCGGGGACGGGCCGCCGGGCTCGCGGCGGTGCAGGCGAGGCAGGACCTCGGCCGCGCCGACGTAGATGAAGGAGCCGCCCGCGAACGCGAGCAGGAGCGCGAACGCCCACGGCTCGAGCCGGGCGGCGATGAGGCTGCTCGAGATCGCGCCGAGCGGCGTGGCGAGGGCCACGACCGCGAGCGCGGCGTTGCGCAGGCCGCTCGAGCCGCCGCGGAGCATCGAGGTGATCGTAAAGCCGTCCGCCAGCTTGTGAAGGATCGTGGCCGCGCCGACGGCGACGAGGACCGGCGTTCCGGCGTAGGCGGCCGCGCCGAGGTTGACGCCGTCGAAGAACGAATGGAGAAAGAGGCCGGCGATCGCCGCCTTGCCCAGCGGATGGGCGTGGCAGTCCTCGGCCTCCTCGCGGCATGGGTCGAGCGGGGCGACGTTTTCCGACGCGTAGCAGAAGGCGAACGCGGCAAGCGCGCCCCAGCCCGCGTACGCGGGGGCCATGCGCCAGGCTTCGGGAAGGACGTCCCCGAACGCGACGGCGATCAGGATGCCCGAGCGGAACGCCTGGACGCGCCAGAGGCCGGCGCGGGCCACGACGCGGTCGATGACGGGCGCAGCACCTCCGCCCAGGGTCGCGAGCACGGAGAGAACAAGAATGGCGGCGAGCATTCCTTGATGATAACATATTATCGGTATTGACATCCTGAAGCCTATATGATAATAATTTATCATTACCAGGAGACCACATGTTCCGACTCGCGCTCGCCGTCGTGTTCGCCGTTTCGCCCGCCGCTTCCGCGCAGGATTTCGAAGCGGCGCCCATAACGATCACCGCCAAGCCCCGGCCGTCCAAAGTGCTGACGGCCCCGGCGTCGGTCACCGTCGTGACCGGACGCGAGCTTGAGCGCGACCGCGGGCAGAGCGTCATGCAGACCATCCAGAACGCGCCCGGCGTCTCCATTAACACGACCGGCGCCGGCATCGCCAAGCCCGTCGTCCGCGGCCTGTCCTCGCAGCGCGTGCTCACCTTGACCGACGGCGTGCGGCAGGAAGGCCAGCAGTGGGGGGATGAGCACGGGCCCGAGATCGACTCGCACGGCGTCGACCGTATCGAGATCGTCCGCGGTCCGCAGAGCCTGCTGTACGGGCCCGAGGCCCTGTCGGGCGTGATCAACGTTGTTCGGCGTTCCCTGAAGCTGGACGCGCCGTCCTTTAAAGTCGGAGGGCTCCTCGCGATCGACGGCTTCAGCCACAACAATCAGCGCGCGGGATCGCTCGAGGTGCGCGGCGAAGGGCGCGGCGCGGGTATTTCCGTGCGGGCGGGAGGGCGCGACGCCGACGAGATCCGAACTCCCAAAGGACGATTGTTCAACAGCGGCATGGAGGAGCGGGACCTTGGAGCCTCGCTCGGCGCGAAGATCGGCGAAGGAAAGGTTTTCGCCGATTTTTCCCGCTTCGAGCAGATGCTTAAGATACACAAGGATCCGGTCGCCAGCCCCGGCTCGACGGCCTATCAGCGCGTGAACCATGAGAAGGCGATCCTTCGCGCCAACGCGCCGGTCCCATTCGGCACACTCGACGCCTCGGGCGGCTGGCAGCGCAACGAGCGACGCGAGTTCGAGACCGCGGGCGCGGCCGCCAAGCTCCGCCTGATCCTCGATACCTTCACCGGGGACCTGAAGTTCCATCACGATCCACTCGGGCCGTTCGAAGGCACGGTCGGCGTCTCCGGCGCGACCCAGCGCAACGACTCGCGCGCCGAGGAGCGGCTGATCCCCGGCTACAACCAGAAGGACCTCGGCGCCTTCCTCTTCGAAGAGTTGCCCCTCGGCCCGGTGACGCTCTCCGGCGGGGCGCGCTACGACACGCGCCGCATGTCGGTCACGCCGGACACGAGCCTCAGCGTCGCCGCGCAGGTCAAGCGCTATCAGAGCGTGAGCGGCGCCTTCGGAGCGTCGTGGGCCTTCTCCGAGGGCTGGGCGCTGGTCGGCAACTTCGGAACGGGCTGGCGCGCGCCGTCGGCCTTCGAGCTGTTCGTCAACGGCGAGCATGAGGGCACGGGCCGCTTCGAGGTGGGCCGCGTCGACCTCCGTCCCGAACGATCGATCAACACCGACGTCTCTCTTCGCCGGCATTCCGGGACCGTCCAGGCCGAGGTCACGGCCTTCCGCAATCGCATCAACCACTTCATCTTCGCCCGTCCCACGGGCACGAACGACGCGGGCTCGGGCTTGCCGATCTTCAACATCGCGCAGGCCAACGCGACCTTGGTCGGGGCGGAGGCGGCCGTGAAGTGGCAGGCGCTCGACTGGCTGGGCTTGAACCTCGGCGCCGACTTCCTTCGCGCGGAAAACGACGACCTCCGCCAGCCTTTGCCGCAGATGCCGGCGAATCGGGTGAAATGGGGACTTCGGGTGTCGCAGGCGGCCGCGGGATTCATGAAGAGCCCGTACGTGTCGGCGTCGGGCCGTCTCGTCGCGCGGCAGAAGCGGACCGCGGCGAACGAGGCGCAGACGGCGGGCTATGGGCTGGTGGACTTCGGGGCGGGCGCGGAGATTCCTTTCGGGGGAACCGAAGCGCGCGCGGACATCGGGATCGAGAACGCCTTCGATCTCCCGTACCGCGATCATTTGAGCCGTTATCGCGCCTACGCGTTGAACGCGGGGCGAAGCTTCACGCTGAAGCTGACCGTGCCGTTCGGCGGCTGACTCGCGCGCCGTTGATTAATGAGATTCATCTTCAGGCGTGAGGGCCCAGGAGCTCCTCACCATTGTCGTTTTTCAGCTAAAATGACCTAAATCCCGGCCTTAGCGGCCGCGGGGGGAACATGAATCATTTGGGTCTGGTGAAGGCGTTCGCGATGTCGGGCGGAGATTGGGTCATCCATCTCCTGCTGCTCGCCTCGGTCGTCTCGCTCGGGGTCATCATCGAGCGCGTCATCGTTTATCGAGCGCGCCGGGTCGCGGCGGCGCTGCCCGACGGCTTCCTGAAAAAGTGGAAGGCGGGCGAGCACGCCCAGGCCGCGGCCATGCTGTCCGGGCATCCCGTCGAGCGCGACCTCGCGACGGCGATGGATCGCGCCCTCGAAGCGGGCGAAAGTCCCGATCAGGCTCTCGACGCGGGCCTCGCGTTGGAGCGCCGGACGCTCGATGAGCGGCTGACCTTCCTCAATACGCTCGGCAACAACGCTCCTTTCGTCGGTCTGCTCGGCACGGTGCTCGGCGTCGTGCGCGCCTTCCACGACCTCGCCTTCGCCAGCGGCGCCGGTCCCGAGGCGGTGATGCAGGGGCTGTCCGAGGCCCTCGTGGCGACCGCCGTCGGCATCCTCGTGGCGCTGCCGTGCGTGATCGCCTACAACTGGCTTTACAAGGCCGCGGACGACCGGGTGGCGGACGCCCAGATCGTCGGGCGCCGTCTCGCGGCGCTCGCGCGGAAAACCTGATGGCCGGCGGAGGCTCCGGTCCGCGCGGGCCGATCACCGGCATCAACGTCACGCCGCTCGTCGACGTCGTGCTCGTGCTGCTCATCATCGTCATGGTCGCTTCTCCCGTGATCGCACGGCGCGGACTGACGGTCTCGCTGCCGAAGACGGCGCGGGCCGAGCCGGTCAAGCCGAGCGACTTGCGCGTCGTGCTCGCCAAGGACCTCAAGGTCGAGATGGGCGGGCGCACGCTGGCCCGCGAGGACTTCGCGCTCGCGCTCAAGGGTCTCGCGGCCCGCGATCCGGGGCTGCGCGTGGCCGTCGCGGCCGACGAGAGCGTCAAGTGGGGGGATCTCGCCGCCCTTCTCGACGACATCAAGCACGCGGGCATCAAGCGCGTCGCCGCCGAAGTCGGCTCGCGCGGCGCGCGATGAGCGGAGGGCGGCGGCTTCTCGCCGGATCGATCGCCGTTTCCGCCGTACTTCATTCGCTGCTCTTCATGCCCTGGCACGTCCTGCACTCCCACGCCGAACCACCCGAGCTGATGGAGCTGGACCTTTCCGGTCCGCCGGGACCGGCCCCGGGATCCCCTCGCGCCGCTCGCGGCGGCGCGCCCGCCGCCGCGGACTGGAAGCTGCCCGCCGCCGCGTCCGTCCCCGCGGCGCCGTCGCACGCCTCGCCCGATCCGGGCGACGCGGACGCGCCGAGCGAGGGCCCGTCGACGGACGGCGACGGCGCGGGCGGCGGAGGGAGCGGCCGCGGGACGATCCGCCCTCCCGTGCTCCTCAATCATGGCGAGCTGCATCGCCTTTTACAGCGGTTGTACCCCGATTCCGAGCGCGAGCTCGGCCGGGAAGGGATGGTCGTGCTGTCCTTGATCGTCGGGGTCGACGGCCGGACCTCAGGCGCCGAGATCGTGCGCTCGGGCGGGCAGGCCTTCGATTCTGCCGCCATGCGTCTCAGCGAAAAGCTTCGCTACGCGCCCGCCGAGGACGGCGGCCGCCCGGTCCAGATCCGCATGCGGCAGGCGGTCGTCTTCAAGCTCGAGCGCTAGCCCGCGCGCTCTTTGATACAATCGCCTCATGCAGCGCGACACTTCCCAACGGCGGGCGATTCGTCGAGCCCTTGAGGACGCCGGGCGCCCTCTCGGCGCGCTCGAGGTGCTCGAGGCCTCTAAGAGCTTCGCTCCCGGCCTCGGCATCGCGACCGTCTACCGCAACATCAAGGCTTTGCTTGAGGCGGAGGAGATAGCGGAGGTCCAGCTGCCGGGCGAAGCGCCCCGCTACGAGGCCGCGGGCAAGGATCATCACCATCACTTCCGCTGCTCCCGCTGCGAGAAGGTCTTCGAGCTCGGCGGCGCCTGCCTGCCGGACCTAAAAGGGGCCCTGCCGCGGGGCTTTCGCGTAACCTCTCACGAGGTCCTGGTCCACGGCGTCTGCGCGGGGTGCGCCAAGAAATGAACATGCCCTGGGGCTTCGGCTCCTTCGACCGAGTCGCCTTCGGCCTGATCAACGGCGTGTGGACGCATCCGTCGCTCGACGCGCTCATGCCGGTGGTCACCGATCCGCACAAGGCGCCCTGGCTGCTCTACGGCGTCGCGCCGTCGGCGCTGGGAATCTGGCTCTACAAGGGACGTAAACACGCACTGCGCGTGCTCGTCGTCGCGGCGCTGGCGGTCGGCGCCTGCGATCTTCTGACCTACCGGGTCCTCAAGCCTTGGGCCGCGCGGCCGCGCCCCGAATACGCCGCCATCGGCGCGATCAAGCGCGTTCCGCCCGGCGGACGCCTGGGCTTTCCGTCCAATCACGCCGGGAACGCCGCGGCGGCGGCGGCCGTGCTGTCGGTCGCCTATCCCGCCGCCGGCATCGTCTTCTGGAGCCTCGCGGTCCTCGTGGCGTACAGCCGCGTGTATGTGGGCATGCATTACCCGCTCGACGTGCTCGCGGGCCTGGCGGTCGGCGCCATGATCGGCTGGCCCTGGGCCGCGCTGATGCTCGCGGGCGGCGGCTCCGGCGGCGGCGAGAAGAAGAAAAAGAAGCGTTAGCGCGCCGGGCGCCCCTCTGGCGCGCGGCTTGAACTCCTGTTATATTGGGAGTCATGAATCGCCTGGCCATTCTGGCGTTATTCCTCGCCACCGTTTCCTCCGCCCAAACGATCCGCGCGACGAAGACGCGCGTGGCGACCGGCTCAGGCGCCTCGTTGACCGCAGCCCCCTTGAGCCAAGCGCCCGTGCCCGCGGCGCTCGCGGCTCCCGCGCTCTCCCCGGCGCCCGCGCTGAGCGTCGCTCCGGCGCTGGCCGTCGCGCCCGCGCTGTCCGCCGCGGCCGCGCAGACCGTCATGCCGTTGAACGCTGCGGCGATCGCGCCGGCCGCACCGGCCGGCGCGAATGCCGCGGCCCCCGCGGCGCTCGGCGCCCTTACGGAGCTGGCGGTTCCCGCCCGTAAAACGCCTTCGGGCGCGCCGAGCGTCGACGACGGACGGCGGATTTTCGATGGTGGAGAGGCCGGGCGCGGGGCGGCCGCGGCCCCCGCGGCCTCGGCCGCAGGGTCATCGCGCCTGGCTCCGCCGGCCGCGCGCGAGCCCGAAGCGCCGGCGAAGATTCCCTTCAAGCAGCGCGCCGGGGAGGTCGCGGAGCTCGGGGCGTTCGCTCTGGGCTGGCAGCTGCTCGCCGGCATCGCTTTTCTCGTCGCCGGAGCGCACGCCGCTTTCCCCGCATTAGCCGGAGCGCTCTGGGTTGTGGGCGGCTCGGAGGGGGTGAAGCAGCTCGGCCGGCTTCGCCAGGTGCTCGTCGGCGGCTGGCAGGCCTCCCACGACCAGAAAATGCGGGTCGACTACGGCACCGGAAAGCTCAAGGATATACGCGGCCACAAGTACGGGGAGGACCGTTACGACGAGTTCGCGCCGGGGCCCGTCTCGGCCCGGGAGCGCCTGGTCATCGATTCCCTGGCGCTCGTCGCGGGCCTTCCCTGGGTTTGGGGCGCGGGACCGAAGGCGGTCGCGCTCTACGCGGGGACCGCCGCCGCGATCATCGCCGCGCGACAGGTTTGGCGCCGTATGCGCCCCGCGCCCGAACCGAAGAAGGCCCGTCCCGGCTTCGAATACGACCGCTGAGCGGCGGCTCAGCGCGCGCCGATTTCCGCGAGGCCGGCGGCGAGGGCCGCGGCGGATTCATCCCCCGCCTTGTCGAGCGCCCGGTCGCAGGCGGCCTGCTCTACCGTGTCGATCGCGGTCGCCTCGCGCTCGACCCGCGTGACCCTCCCGTTGAGGAGGTTCGCCGCGGTCAGCGATACCTTCGCGGTGTACGAGTAAAATCCGCCGAGCCGGGGATCGGCCAGGCCGCGCGTCTCGACGACCCCGGTGACCGCGACGTCGGCCTCCGCGCCGGCGGCGCTGATCTCGTAGTCCCGGGAGGAAAGCGCGCCCCGGACGGCGCCGGCCACCCGCTCGCTCGCGATCCTGACGGCCAGGCGCGAGGGGGGGCGCGCCGGAGGCGGCGGCGCGACCGGCTGATAGATCACGGCGGCGCGAATGCGGATCTTGAAGAAGCCGCCCTCCTCGCCTTCCGCCGTCACCTCGTAGCGGCGTATGCTGCCGCCGACGTTCGCTTCGATGCTCTGCTTGATGTTGACGGCGTCGTCCACGCGCGTGCGGGCGCGAAGGGTCACGCCGACCGCCTTCTCGACGGCCTTCCGTTGGGCCTCCGCCAGCGCGCGGTGCCGGGCGCTCAGCGTGTCGCGGCCGGCCAGCGGCGCCCATCCCTCCGCGTCGACGACGACCTCCTTCCTCTCGTTCGCGGCGCGCGGCCCCACGGCGGCGCAGCCCGCCAAGGCGGCCAGCAGGCCCGCGGCCAAGCGCGGGCGCGCGCGGCTCATTCGAAATCGGCGCTCAGCATGCGGCCTAGGCGCGACCTCGGGATGCGCACCGTTACGACGCAGCCGCTGTCGGACGTGAACTCAGACTTCACGATCTCGGCGCCGCGAATCGTCTCGAGCATGCTCGACTCGATGGCGGAGTCGGCTTCGACGGCGCGCTCGACCCTCACGCCGCCCTTGAGCGTCACGCCCTTGAGCATCGACAGCATCTCGAACTGCGCCTTGACGATCGCCGCGTCCCGCGCCAGCGACTTGCGCTGCGTGTCGGAGGGCAGCTTGGGGTCGGAGGCGCCGATGCCGATCACGGTGATGTAGCCTCCTTTCGCCGGCTCCTGGTCGATGACGGAGTCGACCGCGCCTTTGTGCACGCGCGACGGCACTCCTCCGCAGCCCGCGAGTAGCAAGATCACGCCCAAGACCGTTCCCGGCGTCATTCTCGTGTTCATAATCCTCTCCCCGGCGGCCGCCGTGGGCGGCTGCTTCAGTATTGGGCGCGGGAGGACCGATCGCCAGCGCGCGGGAGTAACGTTATTGTCGCGCGGCCTTGAACGGGCGGGCGCTTAGGCGCTGGTGGGGGAGGCGGAGACGCGGCTGCGTTCGTGCTCGTGCTCGTCGCCGCCGTGAGAGTGCTTGCCGTCCTTGTAGCCGAGCTTCAGCACGAGCTTCTTCAGCTCTTCTTCCTTGCCGTTGGTCGAGACGACGTCGGAGAGGTGCTCGAGATAGACGACCGCTTCGTTCAGCGCGATCTTGATCTGGTCATCGGTTTCGCGGTCGCGCCACAGCTTGAGGCCGGAATGCAAGGTCAGCATGCGTTCGCCGCGCGGGTCCATCGTCTTGATCCAGTGGTACTGGACGCGGAACGCGCTGATCTCGCCGGCGACCTCCTCCTCGGGAGACAGGCGGCCGGCCGCGCGGTCGCGCGCGTGCTGGGACTCGTGAGCGACGGTGGCGTAGGTGAAAGCGTCGCCGACGAGGATGCCGAGCGTTTTCATGCGCTCATTGAGCTTGACGATGCCGCCGTCGAAGCGGTCGGTCATGTACTTGAAGATTCCCATCTGGTTCGGCGCGAGCTCGTCCTTCGTGTCGTAGCTGAGGCTCTTGCTCTCCTGCAGCTCGCGGGCCTGCTTGATGGCCTCCACCAGGTCGGGCGGCGGCGGCTCGGCGTGAGCGCGCTTCCACAGCTCCAGTCGCTTCGCCGATTCGGCGAGCATGCCCTCGATCGAGCCGACCTTGCCGGTGACCGGCTCGCGTTCGATGCGGCGGTAGTTGCCCGTTTCGACGACGAGCGTCTCCTCGGGGATCTTGTCGAAGAATCCCCGGGCGCGGGTCTTCACCGAGACGTTGGAGACGGCCTGGTCGGCGACGGCGTCGCGCAGCGCGTCGGCGCGGGCCTTCAGCACGACGGGATCGACGAACGATTTCTCCTCGGCGGGAGGGGCGGGCTCGGTCGCGGCGAGGGGAGCCGCCAAGAGGATGAACGCCATTGCCAGACGCGCCATGCGGTCAGTATATAGCAAAGCCGCCGTCGGAGCGCGGGTCTATGGACCCAGCGAAGGCTAGGCCTTAAGTCCTAGGTCGACCTTGTAGGGCAGGGTCTCGTAGTGCGCCTGGAGCGATTTAACCCCCATGCTGGCGCCCTGCAGCACCGCTATGGCGTGGACGGCGGCGCCGGCGCTGTGCAGGTTCGTGATGCAGGGGATGTTGAGCTCGAGCGCGGTGCGGCGGATGGCGTAGCCGTCGGCGCGCGAGCGCTTGCCCGAGGGGGTGTTGATGACCAACGATAGGGTCCGCTGCTTCATCAGGTCGACGACGTCCGGCTTGCCCTCGCCGACCTTCGCGACGCGCGTGGTCTCGAGGCCGTGGCGGGTCAGGAAGTCGGCGGTGCTGCGCGTGGCCACCAAGGTGAAGCCGAGCTGGCGCAGGGATCGGGCCATGGGCACGATTTGGGGCTTATCCTCGTCGCGCACGCTGACGAACACGGAGCCGGCCGTCGGCAGGAGCATGCCCGCGGCCTCCTGGGATTTCGCGAACGAGCGCGGAAAGTCCGCATCGAGGCCCATGACTTCGCCGGTGGACTTCATCTCCGGCCCGAGCTTGGGGTCCACGCCCGGGAACTTGATGAAAGGCATGACGGCTTCCTTGGTGGCGGTGTAGGGCGGCTCGGCCCCGCCCTTGAGCACGGCGGGTGCGAGCAGCTTCTTGAGCGGCTGGCCCATCATGACCCAGGTCGCGATGCGCGCGATGGGCAGGCCCGTGGCCTTGCTGACGAACGGCACCGTGCGCGAGGCGCGCGGGTTGGCCTCGAGGATGTAGACGGCGCCGTCCTTGACCGCGTACTGCACGTTCATGAGGCCGCGAACCTTCAGATGCAGCGCGAGCTTGCGGGTGTTCTCTCGGATGGTGAGCAGGACCGCCGGCGAGAGCGAGTGCGGGGGCAAGGTGCACGCCGAGTCGCCTGAGTGGATGCCGGCCTCCTCGATGTGCTCCATGATGCCGGCGACCCAGACGTCCTTGCCGTCGCAGATCGCGTCGACGTCCACCTCGGTCGCGTCGGCGAGGAAGCGGTCGATGAGCAGGGACGGGTGCGTCGCGGCCTTGAGCGCGCGGCCCACGTAATCGACGAGCGACGGGTCGTCGTAGACGACCTCCATCATGCGCCCGCCGAGCACGTAGCTCGGGCGCACCATGACGGGGTAGCCGATGCGGCGCGCGATCTTGAGCGCGGCTTCCGCGGATCCGGCGATGCCCGACTCGGGCGACAGGATCTTGAGCTTCTTGAGCGCCGCGCCGAACAGACGCCGGTCCTCGGCCATGTCGATGGCGGCGGGCAAGGTCCCCAGGATCGGCACGCCCGCTTTTTCCAGCTGCACCGCGAGGTTCAGCGGGGTCTGGCCTCCGAACTGGACGATGACGCCCATCGGCTTCTCGACGGCGATGATCTCGAGGGTGTCCTCTAAGGTCAGGGGCTCGAAATAAAGCCGGTCGGAGGAGTCATAGTCGGTCGAGACGGTCTCGGGGTTGCAGTTGACCATCACCGACTGCCAGCCGCGCGCGCGCAGGGCCTTCGAGGCCTGGACGCAGCAGTAGTCGAACTCGATGCCCTGGCCGATGCGGTTGGGGCCGGAGCCGAGGATCACGACCTTCTTGCCGCCTTTCGACGGGATCAGGTCGCCGGTCTCTTCGTAGGTCGAGTAGAAGTACGGGGTGGTCGAGGGGAATTCGCCCGCGCAGGTGTCGACGAGCTTGAAGGAAGGGCGAACCTTGAGGGCCCAGCGCTTCGCGCGGATCTTCTCCTCTTTGACGCCTTTGGCGAGCGCGATCTGCGCGTCGGAGAAGCCCATGCGTTTGGCGGCAAGAAGATTCTCGGCGTCCAGCGGCAAGGTTTTTAATGTCTTCTCGAAATCGGAGATGTCCTTGAGCTGGTTCAGGAACCACGGGTCGATGCGCGAGACTTCGTGGATGCGCTCGATGGACAGGCCTTCGTCTAGGGCGGACTTGACGTGGTACAGCCGGCTCGAGGTCGGCGTGGCCACGCGCTGCAGGCGCGTCTCCGGGTCGAGGGGCTCCGCGCCGCTCAAGCCCTTCTTGCCGCTCTCCAGGCCGCGCAGGGACTTCTGCAGGGCCTCCTTGAACGTGCGGCCGATCGCCATCGCCTCGCCGACGGACTTCATGGCCGTGTCGAGGGTGAACTCGCCGAACTTCTCGGTCGCGAAGCGCGGGGCCTTGACGACGACGTAGTCGATGGCCGGCTCGAAGCATGCGAGCGTGGCCTTCGTGATGTCGTTGGGCAGTTCGTCGAGAGTGTAGCCGACGGCGAGCTTCGCGGCGAGGCGCGCGATCGGGAAGCCCGTGGCCTTCGAAGCCAGGGCGGAGGAGCGCGACACGCGCGGGTTGATCTCAACGCAGATGCGGCGGCCGGTTTCGGGATGGACGGCGAACTGGATGTTGCAGCCGCCGGTCTCGACTCCGACCTCGGAAATAATGCGCTTGGCGTCCTCGCGCATCTCCTGGTACTGGCGGTCGCTCAAGGTCTGGGCGGGCGCGACGGTGATCGAGTCGCCGGTGTGCACGCCCATGGGGTCGAAGTTCTCGATCGTGCAGACGACCACGAAGTTGTCCTTGCAGTCGCGCATGACCTCGAGCTCGTATTCCTTCCAGCCGAGCACGGACTCCTCAAGGAGAACTTTCTTGACCGGGCTCATTTCGAAGGCGGCGTGCACGCGCGTGCGCAGCTCCTCATAATGGTAGGCGATGCCGCCGCCGGTGCCGCCCAAGGTGAAGGAGGCGCGCACGATGATCGGGAAGCCGAGGTCGCGCGAGACGGCCTTCAGGTCGCTTTCGTCTGTGACGACGAACGAGCGGGGGAGATCGATGCCGATCTTCTGCATGCACTGCTTGAAGAGCTGGCGGTCCTCGGCCTTGCGGATGGTCTCCAGGCGCGCGCCGATGATCTCGACATTATGGCGCTTGAGAATCCCCTTTTCGGCGGCGGACACGGTGAGATTCAGGGCGGTTTGCCCGCCAAGGGTGGGCAAGATGGCCTGCGGCTTTTCGATGGCGATGACCTTCTCGAGATACTCGGGGGTCAGCGGCTCGATGTAGGTGCGGTCCGCGAGCTCGGGGTCCGTCATGATCGTGGCGGGGTTGGAGTTGATCAGGCAGACTTCATAGCCCTCCTCCCGGAGAGCCTTGATGCCCTGCGTGCCCGAGTAGTCGAACTCGCAGCCCTGGCCGATGACGATCGAGCCGGAGCCGACGACGAGGATTTTCTTAAGGTCGTTTCGCTTGGGCATTGGGCATCGCTCCTGGCTTGGGGAAGCTCTCGAGGCCGTCGGCGATCGCGCACAACGCGCCGAGCAGGGCCTCCGCCTGATTGGGATTGTTCACGACGGGCACCTTCCAGACCACGCGGTACTGCTCTCCGACGAAGTCCACGGCGGGCAGGTCCAGCAGGCGCTGCTGCATCGTCGCGTCGAAGACGAGGGCGCCGGCCGCCTTGTCCGAGCAGCGCGCCAGCAGCTTGTCCCGGAAGCCGCTGTCGACGGGCTCGACCGCGTCGGGCACGAGCATTCCCGCGCGCTGGGTCACGAGCTCCTTGGGGCCGCACTCGACGCGCAGGCGCGTCTCGGCGTTGAGCCAGGCCGTCACCGTGACTCCCGCGTCGAGGGATTCGAGCGCGACCTTGCGGCCGTTCCAGTCGCCGCCCAGGCGCGGCGGGTTCGCCTCGTACGCGAGGCCCAGGATGCCCTTCAAGACCGGCCATTGCAGGGACGGGGTGTTGAGCTTGTGCTCCCGCCAGAAGTACCAGCCGAGCGGGAGGGTGAAGGCGACGAGAATGAGAAGGGCGGTCATTGAGAGCGGGCCTCCTGGCGGGCCAGCATCAGCTTCTTGAAGCGCTCGAAAAGGTAGCGGCTGTCGTGGGGGCCGGCGGACGCCTCGGGATGGTACTGAACGGAGAAGGCGGGAAGTTCCGTGTGGGTCATGCCTTCGGACGTGCCGTCATTCAGGTTGACGTGCGTCGTTTTGACGACCGACGGCAGGGATTTCAAGTCGACGCAAAATCCGTGGTTCTGCGAGGTGATCTCGATCTTGCCGGTTTCGAGATCCTTGACGGGATGATTCGAGCCGTGGTGCCCGAACTTGAGCTTGTAGGTCTTGCCGCCGAGAGCCAGCCCCAGCAGCTGATGGCCGAGGCAGATGCCGAAGATCGGCATGCGCTCCGCGAGCAGATGCTTGATCGCCTCGATCGCGTCGGTCACGGGCTCGGGGTCGCCGGGCCCGTTGCTGAGCAGGACGCCGTCGGGCTTGAGCTTGAGAATCTGCCCGGCCGTCGTCGAGGCGGGCACCACCGTGACCTTGCAGCCCATGGCCGCGAGGCAGCGCAGGATGCCGTGCTTGACGCCGAAGTCCATGACCACGACATGCAGGTTCTTGTCGGAGGGCTTGAAGCCCTCGCTCCAGGCGTAGGACTCGGCGCAGGTCACGACCTTGGCGAGATTCTGGCCCGCCATCGTGGGAAGAGCCCTCGCCTTCGCCGTTAAACGGTTTTTGTCTCCGTCTAAAGTCGAGATGATTCCCCGCAGCGCGCCCTTGTCCCGCAGCTTGAGGGTCAAGGCGCGCGTGTCGATCTCCTCGATGCCGACGATGCCGTGCTTTTTGAGGAAGTCGCCGACCGGCTGCACCGACTCGTAGTTCGAGGGGGTCTTGCACATCTCTCGCACGACGAAGCCCGACAGGCGCGGGCGAACGGATTCGTTGTCGTTCGTCGTGATCCCGTAGTTGCCGATCAGGGGGTAGGTCATGACCACGCACTGCCCCGCGTAAGACGAGTCGGTCAGGATCTCCTGGTAGCCGGTCATCGCCGTGTTGAACACGAATTCGCCGCCCGTCTCTCCCGCGGCGCCGCACGCGCGGCCCGTATAGATGGTTCCGTCTTCGAGAGCCAGCCAAGCTTTGTCGTTCATAGATTAGTGCCGGAAGTGCCTCATGCCCGTCATGACCATCGCCAGATTGTGCTCGTCGGCGGCGGCGATCACCTCGGCGTCCTTGATGGAGCCGCCGGGATGGATGATCGCGGAGATGCCGAGCGTGAACGCGGCGTCGATGCCGTCGCGGAAGGGGAAGAAGGCGTCGGAGGCGAGCACGAGCGCGCTCGGGCCCTCGTTGTCGCGCAGCCACAGCTTGAACTTGACGCCGGACATGTGGACGGAGTCGACGCGCGACATCTGGCCGGCGCCGATGCCGACGGTGCGGTCGGGGCCGGCGAGGACGATCGCGTTGGACTTCACGTGCTTGGCGGCGGTCCAGGCGAACTTCAGCGCGGCCTCCTCGTTGGCGGTCGGCGCGCGCTTGGAGACGATCCTCCAGTCCGGGCCGGTGATCGCGCGGTCGGGCTCGGTGACGAGCACCTCGTCGCCGATCGAACGCAGCTGCAGGGCGCCGGTGGGCGGACGCGTGCGCACGAGGATGCGCACATTGGGCTTCTTCGTGAGGATCTCGAGGGCTTCCGGGTCGTAGGCCGGCGCGACGAGCACCTCGACAAAGCGCTTGGACAGGAGCTCGGCGATCGCGCGGGTGACCGGCCGGTTGAAGGCGAGCGCGCCGCCGAAGGCGGAGAGGGGGTCGGTCGCCCATGCCTTGTCGAAGGCCTGCTCGATCGTCTCCCCGACGCCGATGCCGGCGGGGGTGACGTGCTTGAACACGACGGCGGCGGGCTTCTCGAAATCGGAGACCGCGTCCCAGGTGCCGGCGGCGTCGAGGAGGTTGTTGTAGGAGAGCTCCTTGCCGTGAAGCTTCGAGAAGGACATCCCCGCCTTGGTGGCGTACAGCGCGGCCTTCTGGTGAGGGTTCTCGCCGTAGCGCAGGTCCGTGATCTTGATCAGGCGGTTCTCGAGCGTCGCCGGGAAGGTCCCGGCCTCCTTTGCCGCCTCCGTGCCGCCGGACCAGGCGCCGGAGATCATCGTGTCGTACTCGGCGGTATGACGGAAGCCCGTCAGCGCGAGGCGCTTGCGCGTCTCGAGCCCGAGGCGGCATTGGGCCGCGTTGAGCTCGGCCAGCACGCCCGCGTAGTCGGACGGCGCGGTGAGCACGGCCACGTCCTCGAAATTCTTGCTCGCGGCCCGGATCAAGGCGACGCCGCCGATGTCGATCTGTTCGATAACGGCTTGCTCGTAGGGATCGGCGGCTTCCGCCGCCGTCTTCTTGAACGGATAAAGATTCACGACGACGAGATCGATGGGCTCCAGCCCGAAAAGCTCCGCTTCGCGAACCTGCTTGGGATCCTTGCGGCGCAGGAGAATGGCGCCATGGACGTGGGGATGGAGGGTCTTGACCCGGCCGTCGAGGATTTCGGGGAAGCCCGTCATCGTTTCCAGGGGTCTCACGGGAAGGCCGGCCTGGACGAGAGCCTTGAATGTCCCGGACGTGGAGACGATCTCTATTCCCAATTCGTGCAGGCCTTTGGCGAACTCGACGACCCCGGTCTTGTCCGACACCGAGATCAGCGCCCGCTTCAGGCGCTGCGACGCTTCGTTCGGGGACGGCTTCGCGACGAACTTCCCATCCTCGACCTTGGCGCGGCCTTCGGCGAACAAGGCGACGGCGCGCGGATAGATCCAATGCTCCTGGGCGAGCACGCGCGCGGCCAAGGTTCCCGCCGTGTCGGTGGCGAGGACGGGCACGGTCGCCTGCAGGACGATCGGTCCGTGGTCGTACTCCTCGTCGACGATGTGGATCGTCGCGCCGCTGACCTTTACGCCCGCGGCGATCGCGGCTTCGTGCACCTTCCTGCCGTACATCCCCTGACCGCCGAAGGCGGGCAGAAGGGCGGGATGGACGTTGAGGATGCGGCCGCTGTAGGCCTCGATGAGCGGCCTCGTGATCTTGAGCATGAAGCCCGCGAGGCATATAAGATTAATGCCGCGCTTCTTACATTCTTGGGCTAGAAAGGCATTATATTCGTCGGCGGTCGGATGCTCGCCCAGGGGGCACACCAAGGCCTCGATGCCGAGGCGCTGGGCGCGTCTCACCGCGCCCGCGTCCGCCTTGTTCGAGACGACGAGGGCAACCGAGCCGCGCACGCGCCCGTCGGAGCAGGCGTCGAGCAGGGCTTGGAGGTTGGTGCCTTCCCCGGAGGCGAAGACCGCGATCTTCATCAGACGATCTCGACCTCGTGCTTGCCCTCGACGATCTCGCCGACCACCTTCGCCTCGGGCAGCGCCTTCTTCGCGGCGGCCAGGCTCTCGGGCCGGATCACGATGACGAGGCCCAGGCCCATGTTGAACGTGCGCCACATCTCCTTCTCGGGAACGTTGCCGCGGCGCTGAATCTCGCGGAACAAGGGGTTCATCTTCCAGGCGTCCTTGCGGAAGATCGCCTTCCTGCCGCGCGGCAGTATGCGCGGCACGTTCTCGACGAGGCCGCCCCCGGTGATGTGGGAGAGGCCCATGATGATGCCTTCCTCGGCGCGCAGCGCCTTCGTCAGCGCGGCGACCTCGTCGACGTAGATTCGCGTCGGGGTGAGCAGCGCCTTGCCGAACTTGACGAGGTCCTTGCCCTTGAACACCTGGCGGGCCAGCGAGTAGCCGTTGGAGTGCAGGCCCGAGGACGGCAGGCCCAATATCAAGTCTCCGGGATATATTTTGGAGCCGTCGATGACGTCCTTTCGCTTCACGATGCCCACCGCGAAGCCCGCGAGGTCGTACTCGTCCTTCGGGTACATGCCCGGCATCTCCGCGGTCTCGCCGCCGAGGAGGACGCATCGGCCTAGGCGGCAGCCTTCCATGATTCCGGCGATGATCTTTTTGGAGGTCTGCAGCTTGAGCTTGCCGGTGGCGTAGTAGTCGAGAAAGATCAGGGGCTTGGCGCCGCAGCAGACGAGGTCGTTGACCGACATCGCCACGAGGTCGATGCCGATCGTGTCGTGCTTGTCGAGGGCGAAGGCGAGCTTGAGCTTCGTGCCGACGCCGTCCGTGCAGGCGACGAGCTCCCAGGGGCCGTCGCCGTCGAGATCGAGGGGGAACAGGCCGGCGAAGCCGCCGATCGCGGGGGCTTTCGATTGAATGTGATCGACGAGCTTATCCGCGAGATCGATGTTGACGCCCGACTTCCGGTACGTGAGAGTGGCGGCCATTATTTTTTCTCCATGCGGCTTCCAGGCTTTACGACGGAAATGCCCGCCCGGCAGGGCGGGCAAAGCTCCGGCGCCCAGGCCGGTATTGAAACCTTCCAGAGGGCGGAGTAAGGCGCTTTCAAATCGAGTGCTCCATCCGTTCGGTCGATAATCGACAGCGCCCCCATCACATTCGCGCCGGCGGCGCGAATAACCTCGAACACTTCCTTCGTTGATTTTCCCGTGGTCACGACGTCCTCCACCACGATAACTTTTTCGCCGGGCCTGAGGGAGAATCCGCGACGCAGCAAGACGGTCCCGTCGACGCGTTCCGTGAAATAGTGTCTCACGCCGAGCGCCCGCGCGACCTCGTGGCCGATCATCAAGCCGCCCATGGCGGGCGACAGGATGAGATCGGGCTTTACGGGGGCCTTCGCGGCGAGAGCCTTCCCGAGCAGCTCCGCCGCGTTGGGCTGGGCCAGGACGAGCGCGCACTGGAGGTAGCGGTCGCTGTGGAGGCCCGAGGAGAGCAGAAAATGTCCTCTGAGCAGCGCGCCGTGATCGAGGAATAGCTGCTCGACGTTCATTCCTTGTCCAGCGCTTTGGGAGCCGCCGCCTTCATTTCCGCCAGGATGTCCAGCGCCGCCTTGCGCGGGTCGGCGGCGTGGGTGATCGGGCGGCCGATCACGATGAAATCGATGCCGAGCGCCGCCGCCTCGCCGGGGGTCATCACGCGGTTCTGGTCGTTGAGCGCCGCGCCCTTGGGCCGGATGCCGGGCGTGACGAACTTCATGTCGAGATGGGGGAACGCCTTCTTCAGCAGGCCCACCTCCTGGGGCGAGCAGATCGTCGCGTCGGCGCCGCCCACCCAGCCCTGCTTCGCGAGCGATTTCACCAACGACGGAATCTTGGCGGAGGCGGAAAAAATCTTCACGTCCTTGGCGCCCATGCTGGTTAGCACGGTGACGCCCCAAAGCTTGGGGCGGGGCATGACCTCCGCCGCGGCGCGGAGCATGTCGCCGCCGCCCAGCAGATGAAGGGAAACGGCATCGACGCCGAGCCGCTGAGCCTCGTGCACCGCGTGGGCCACCGTTTGCGGGATGTCGTGGAGCTTGAGATCGAGGAAGACCTTTCCGCCGTGCCGCTGGACGATGTCGACGGCGCGCTTGCCGTGAGCGGTGAAGAGCTGGAGGCCGACCTTGTACCAGACGATGGTGCCGTGGAGGGCCTTGAGGAGGTCCTCCTGCTTCTTGATCGAGTCCACGTCGAGGGCGACGATGATCTGGGTCATCGGGAAACCGCCAAATCGCGGGTGATGCGCTTGATGGTCGAGGGGCCGCCGTAGACGAGCCCCGTGTAGAGCTGGATGAGATCCGCGCCGGCGGAGAGGCGCTCTCGGGCGTCCTCCGGAGTCGCTATGCCGCCGACTCCGATTATGGGCAATTTCGTGAGCGAGCGAACCTTGCGGAGGAGCTCGGTCGCGCGGGACTTTAAAGGACGGCCGGAGAGCCCGCCGGCTTCGGACTTGTATTGATCGGGGAGGCCTTCGCGGGAGATCGTCGTGTTTGAAACGACAAAACCTTGGGTCACCTTGCCGGCGACGTCGACGCAGGCGGCGAGATCATCGCCGGCCAAATCGGGGGATAGCTTAACGAGCACCGGCTTGTGGGCGGAGTTCGCGTCTTGGACTGCGCTCAGAATGTGTCCCAGATTCGTTGCCGTTTGAAGATCGCGCAAACCTGGGGTATTTGGCGAAGAAACGTTGATCACGAAGTAATCGCCATGCTTTGCGAGCAGCTTAAAGGTTTGGGCGTACGCTTTAGGAGCGTCTCCGGCGGGCACGCCCTTGTTCAAGCCGAGATTAATGCCCAACGGTACCGACGGAGGAGGACATGTCGCCAAGCGCAGAGCGACGGCCCGCGCGCCTTCTGAATTGAAGCCCAAACGGTTCAGGATCGCGCCCTGTTCGACGAGCCTGAATAGGCGCGGTTTTGGATTGCCGCTTTGCGGCTCCAGCGTTACCGAACCGATCTCCAGAAAACCGAAGCCTAGACCGGGGAGAATTGAGATTAATTTTCCATCCTTATCAAAACCCGCGGCTAAGCCTATCGGATTGGAAAATTTTACTCCGAATACCGTCTTTTCGAGACCTTTACCTTCATTGCCCGTCAATATCGAGATAACCTTCTCGGCGCCGGGAATAATGGCCGCGAGGCTCATTAGTCCCGACACCTCTTCATGAACACGCTCCGCGTCGAGCGTAAAGAGCAACGGCTTGATCGTGTCATAAAGCATGAACCACGCGCCCGGCGGAAAGCGTAGTAACGGCCCGTCCCTTCAGTTTTCTTCCTGCAAAGGGCGTATTGCGGCTCTTCGAGAGGAAGGGCGGCTCCGGCGTCCAGGACGCGTCGGGATCCACGACGACGAGGTCGGCGTCGGCCCCCACGGCCAACGAGCCTTTGTTCTTCAGTCCGAGGAGGGCGGCCGGGCCGGTGGAAAGGCGTTCGACCAATTTCCGGCGCGTGAGAATTTTCTTATGGAATAGGTCCGAAATCGAAACGGCAAGGCATGTCTCGAGCCCGATCACGCCGAAGGGGGCCAGGTCCATGCCGAGCGACTTGGCGGAGCAGCCGTGAGGGGCATGGTCGGTCGCGATAGCGTCGAGCGTGCCGTCGGCCAGGCCCGACAGCAGCGCCTGCCTGTCGTCGACGCCGCGCAGCGGCGGATTCATCTTCCAGGCCGTATCGTAGCCCGGGATGTCTCTGTCGGCCAAGGCGAAGTGATGCGGGGCCGCCTCGGCGCTGACGCGGATGCCTCTTTTCTTCGCCGCGCGGATCGCCTGCACCGAGGCCGCGGTCGAGACGTGAGCGACGTGGAGCCGCGCTCCCGTGAGCTCCGCCAGGGCGATGTCGCGCGTCACCTGAACCGTTTCGGCCGCCCAGGGGGCGCCCTTCAATCCTTTGCGCAGGGCCGACGGCCCTTCATGGACGCAGGCGCCGTTGGACAGGGTCAGGTCCTCGCAGTGATCGATCACGAGCATCTCGAGATCCTTGGCGTATTCCAGGGCCCGCCGCAATAGCCCTGCGTTCATCACGGGGCGTCCGTCGTCGGACAGGGCCGCGGCGCCGGCGGCGCGGAGCTTGGCGAACTCGGTCAGCTTCTCGCCTTTCTGGCCGAGCGTGACCGCGCCCGCGAACAGCACGGTGATCGCGGCGTCGGTTCGGGCCTTGGCGCGGAGGAAGGCGAGCTGGGAGGGGGAGTCGCACACGGGCTCGGTGTTGGCCATCGCGAGCACGGTGGTCACGCCGCCGCGCGCGGCGGCCTTCGTGCCGGACGCGATCGTCTCGTCGCCCTCCCGGCCGGGCTCACGGAGATGGACATGCATGTCCACCAGTCCTGGGAGCACCCACTTGCCCTTCGCATCAATGGCGGGCACGCCCTTGAACGCCGGCTTGCGCGACAGGCCCATGCCGACCGCCGAAATTTTCCCGTCCTCGATGAGGACATCGCGCACGGCCTCCAGGCGGGAGGCCGGATCGATCACCAATCCGCCCGCGACGATCAGCTGCTCAGGCAAGAGACCTCCCTTCCTCGCACAGCGCGAGCACGGCCATGCGCGTGAGCACGCCGTTGGCGACCTGCTCGAGTATGACCGACCGCGGCCCGTCGGCAACCTCGGAGGCGATCTCGACGCCGCGGTTGATCGGTCCGGGGTGCAGGACCAGCGCTTCGGGCTTCATCAGCTCGACCCTTTCCGGGGTCAGCTGATGAGTCAGGGCGTAGTCGGCGAGCGAGGGCACGAAGCCCTGGTCCATGCGCTCGATCTGCAGGCGCAGGACGTTGACGGCGTCCGCGCCCTTGAGCGCCTTTTCGACGTTGTGTTCGACGGTCGCGCCGAGGGCGGAAAATTCGTCCGGGCAAAGCGGAGTCGGGCCGCAGAAGACCACCTTCGCGCCGAGCTTCTTGAGCGCGAACAGGTTCGAGCGGGCGACGCGGCTGTGGCGGATGTCTCCGAGGATCACGAGCTTCTTGCCCTTGAAGCTTCCCCAGCGCTCGCGCAAGGTGAGCAGGTCGAGCAGGGCCTGGGTCGGGTGCTCGTGCCACCCGTCGCCCGCGTTGATCACGGAAGCCTTCAGCAAGGGGGCGAGATCTTCGAGCACGCCGGAGCGCTCGTGGCGCACGACGAAGTGGGTGACTCCGACGGCCTGGAGGTTCAGGAAGGTGTCGAGAAGCGTTTCGCCTTTGGATAGGGAGGAGCCGACGGGCGAGAAGCTCAGGACGTCGGCGCCGAGGCGCTTGGCCGCCATCTCGAAAGAGGAGCGCGTGCGCGTCGACGCTTCGGTGAAGATAAAGGCGACGGTCCGGCCCTCGAGGAGGTCCGCCGGAGGGGCGGTCTTAAATGAAGCGGCTAAATCGAGAACCGACTCGATCTCGGAGGCGCTCAGCCCTTCCAGGCCGAGCAGGTCTTTCTTTTCCCAGTCTCTCGGCGCCAATGTTCCCCGGCGATGCAGTCCGCCTGAACGATTAAACTAATTTACGAAGCGCGCGTCCAATAAGCAGCAACGGGAGGACTGACACCGGATGGGCGGGTTTGCTAAAATGGCGGCCATGAGCTTTCCTATCGAGCTGGCCAATGTCCGCCTCTTCGACGTGATCCGCAACGAGCTCAGCGGCGAGCTCGGGATCGTTATGGGCGTCGAGGGCGACAAGATCGCGCTCAAGATCAAGACCGGAGAGATCGCGCGCTTCAAGCACGGCGAACATCTGTTTCGCGTCTCCGACGACGAGGCGATCGCTTTCCGCGCCGTGATCGCGGAGCTGCGCCGCCAGGCGTCCTTGCTCAAGCCGCGCAAGCGCGGCTCGCTGCGCAAGCCCGCGCCCAAGAAAGGCCCGGCGAAGAAGAAAGCCTAGGCGTTTATTCCGGGCTTTCCGGGTTCATGGGGCGGCCGCCGGGATAGAACAGAAGCCCCTCGAGATAGCGCGAAGTTTTTCCCGAGTCCCGCAGGCGCAGGACGTTTTTCCGGAAGGCGTCCGCGTCGCGCGGGGTGCGCTGCCCCCGCAGCACCTCGTCGGCGAGGTTAAGGGAGAGGAAGTTCAGGCTCTCGTCGTCGGAGCGCGCGGTGAGCAGGCCCTCCTTCTCGTCGGCCGCGAGGTCCTTGTCGAAGCGCGCGAGCGCGTCGAGCTTGGCCGCCGGCACCTTGTAGGCGACGCTCTGTTCGAGGCGGCCCCGGTTCCTCTGGAGGACGCCTCCTCCCGGAGGGGCGCGGTGAACGACGGTCCGTTTCCAGGGCCCGTTATCGCGCCAGATGAGGGCGTGATCGCCGGCGTCGGCGGGCAGCCCGTATTTTGAGATCATCCGGCGCGCCAGGCGGTAGGAGAAAGCCGGCCAGAGGAGGATGATCGACTCGGGCGTTCTCCCGGACAGGGCGATTTCGTCGAGCTCGAGCGGCTCGCGGTACTGACCGCGAGCGATCCTCGGGGCGCACTCGGCGAGCAATAGGAGTCCCAGCATCGTGCGGAGGGCGGGAGCGTTCATGGATCCTCCTCGTTGGCGGCTGAGGTGATTATACGGCGCGCGAGCGCGCCGCTCCATGCCCGCGAGGTGACTTAAATTTAAATCTTCGGTTTCGGGTGGGCGATCGCTGCGATCTCGCCTCCGCGGCGCTCCAGGCCCGGCGCAGGTCACGCTCCAGGTGGCCTACGGCGCCTGATGAAGAAAGGGCGTGGTTCCGGTCAGGGGCGTGAAGCCCAGGCGTTCCAGGATCGGGCGGCTCATCGGCCCGGCGTCGGTCAGGGCGATTGATTTCCCGAAGCGGCTCCGCGCTTCCTTAAGACGGGACGAAACGAGCGCGCGGTAAAGGCCCTTGCCGCGATGCTCTTTCAACGTGGAGCCGCCGTACAGCGCCGCGATGCTGCGGTGCAGGCGCGTCCAGCCGACGCAGACCGGCTTGCCCTCGAAACAGACCGCGTGAAAGCGGATCGCGTCGGGCCGGGCGGCCCGTTCCCGGGCCAGCGAATCCTGGAGCCAGTCGAGCTTCTCGCCGGGCCAGACGGCGGCCTGGACCTCCATGAGGGGATCCAGGCTGGCCGCGTCCGCGAGCGGCCCGACCTCGTAGCCGGCGGGGGCGGAGTAATTCGGCGTCCGGCCGGCGAGGTCGAGGGCCATGATCGTCTCGGGCTCGGACGGGGCGAAGCCCCGTTCGAGCAGGAGCGCGCGCAGGGTCTCGGGCTTGTCGTGATCGTGATATTTCCACTCGAAGCCGCGCCCGAGGCCGTTGAAGTAGGCGATCTGCCGGTCGATCTCGGCGCCGGCGCCGGCGGCGTCGAGCGAGCTGTACAGCACGCAGTTGTTCATCGCGTCGGCGGTCGCGCCGATGAGGCGCACGACCGCGACTTCCCGCTCGAGCTTCACGGCCGCGTCGAAATACGGGAGCTCCCGGCGCATCTCCCGGTCGTACAGGTCGAGCGCGTCCTTCGCGTTCAAGCCCGCGTCCGTAAGGCCGCGTCGGCGCAGTACAGGGCCACCGCGGCCCAGATGAGGGCGAAGCTCAAGAGGCGCTCGTGGGACAGGGGCTCGCCGAAGGCGAACACGGCGATGAAGAACTGCAGAGTCGGGGAGGTGAATTGGAGAAAGCCCATGGTCTTGAGGTCGAGGCGGCGGGCGGCTTCGACGAACCAGAGCAGCGGGACCGCGGTCACGGCCGCGCCGCCGGCGAGGAGCAGCCAGGTGCGCGCGTCGACCGGCGCGCGGCCGTGCGCGGCGAGCCAGAGCAGCCCGAGCGCCGCGGGCACGGCGAGAAAAAAGGTCTCGAAGGTCAGCCCTATGAGGGCATCGACCGGAGCGGTCTTGCGGAGCAGGCCGTACGAGGCGAAGGTCCCGGCCAGGATGAGCGACAGCCAGGGCAGGTGCCCGTGGGCCTTCACGAGCCAGAGCACCCCCGCCAGCGCGAGGAGGGCGGCGGCGGCCTGGAGGCGGCGCATGCGCTCGCCGAGCACGGCGACGCCGAGCGCCACGCTGACGAGCGGATTGATGTAGTAGCCGAGGCTCGTGTCGAGCACGCGCCGGTCCTCGATGGCCTTGATATACAGATACCAGTTCAAGCCGATGAGGACCGTCGTCGCGATCAAGGTCGCGGCGACCCTCGGCTTGCCCGCCGCGCGGCGAAGATCGCCCCAGCGGTCGCGCGTGAGGATGGCGAGAAAGATCGCGGACCAGAAGACGCGCTGGAGAAGGATCTCATGGGCCGGAACATGGGCGAGCAGGCGCCAGTACAAGGGGCTCATGCCCCACAGGCCGAACGCGCCGAGCGCGTAGAGGAGCCCGCGCGTCGTCTCCGTCATCCGCGCAGTTCGCTGAGGCGCGCGTCGGCCCGGTCGAATTCCTCGTCGGCGGCGCCGCCGACGACGGTGTAGTGGCCCATCTTGCGGCCGGGCCGCGCGTCGGGCTTGCCGTAAAGGTGGAGCTTCGCTCCGGGAACGCCGTCGAGAACGGACCACTTGGGCTCGCCCTTCGCCCACAGATCGCCGAGCAGGTTGACCATCGAGGCCTTGCCTTCGAGGAGGTCGACGGGCCCGAGCGGCAGGCCGCAGACGGCGCGCACATGCTGCTCGAACTGGGAGGTGGCGCAGCCGCCCAACGTGTAGTGGCCGCTGTTATGCACGCGCGGGGCGATCTCGTTGACGAGCAGAGAGTCGTTATGGAGCAGGAACATCTCGACGGCCATCACGCCGACGAAGTCGAGCGCCTGCGCGATGTTCGTCGCGAGCGCGACGGCCTTGGCCGACACGTCGCCCGGAATGCGCGCGGGCGCGCGGGTCGCGTGCAGAATGCCGCTTCGGTGCGCGTTTTCCGCGATGGGATACACCGCGAGCTTTCCGTCACGCCCGCGCGCGAGGATCACGGAGATCTCGGCCTTGAAATCGACGAGCTTCTCCCAGACGCACGGCGCCTTGAGGACCTCGGCGGCCTTGGGCGCGTCGGCTTCGCGGTCGAGGCGGCATTGCCCCTTGCCGTCGTAGCCGTGGGAGCGTCGTTTGATGATGACGGGGTAGCTCCAGCCGGCGGCCGTCGTCGCTTCGCCGTAAGGCGTCTGCGGGAAGCCGTGCTTCGCGAGGAATTTTTTCTGGATCAGGCGATCTTGGATGATGCCCAGGACCGAGGGCGCGGGAAACAGCGGGCGGGCGCTCGCGACCGTCTCGAGGACCTTGACCGGGATGAGCTCCCATTCCAGGGTGAGGAGATCCGACGTCTCGGCCAGCTTGAGCGCGGAGACCGCGTCGTCGACGGCGCCCACGATCGGAATGTCCACGACCTGCAGCGCGGGGGAATTGGGCGACGAGTCGAGCGCGGCGGTACGGTAGCCGAGGGTCTTGGCGGCCTCGGCGAGCAGGCGGCCGAGCTGGCCGCCGCCGAGAATGCCGAGGGTCTTCCCGGGCGCCAGCGGTTCCACTACAGCGAGTCCCGCAGAACCTTGCGCGTCTGCGCGTCGCGGAACTTCATGACCCTCATGGACAGCGCGGGATCGTTCAGCGCGAGTATCTGCGCGGCGAGGTGCCCCGCGTTGGCGGCGCCCGCCTCGCCGATGGCGAGCGTGGCGACGGCGACGCCGCGGGGCATCTGATTGATCGACAGCAGGGAATCGAGGCCCTTGAGCGCGCGCGACTCGACCGGGACGCCGAGCACCGGCAGCCAGGTCATCGCCGCGGTCATGCCCGGCAGGTGCGCAGCGCCGCCGGCGCCGGCGATGATCACCCGCAGGCCCTTCTTCTCGGCGGAGGCGGCGTAGGCGAAGAGCTTCATCGGCGTGCGATGGGCGGAGACGATCTGCGCGTCGTAGGCGATCCCGTAGCCTTTGAGGACCTCGGCGGCGGCCTTCATCGTCTTCCAATCCGACTTGCTGCCCATGATGATGCCGACGAGCGGTTTTTTCTTCTTCACGCGAGAGTCCTCCCCAGCACCTTGGCGGCCACGTCCTTTCTCCATCTGAGATCCTTTCCGGCGACGCCCGGCACCGCGGCGTAAGCCCGCTCGCGCGCGGCGGCGAGGTCGGCGCCGAGCCCGACGACGCTCAGCACGCGCCCGCCCGTCGCGACCCAGCGCGCGCCGTCCCTCCTCGTTCCGGCGTGGAACACGAGGACGCCCTCGCGTCCTTCGGCCGCTTCGGGCGTCAATAGGGCGCCGGGCTTCGGCGACTCCGGGTAGCCCTCGGCGGCGAGCACGATCGACACGCAGGCCCCGGCCCGGGCCGGAACCTGGTCGACGCGCAGCTCGCCGCGCGCGCAGGCGAGGCAGAGCTCGAGAAAATCGGCGTCGAGCAGGGGCAGGATCGCCTGCGTTTCGGGATCGCCGAGGCGGGCGTTGAACTCGAGCAGCTTGGGACCCTCCGGCGTGAGCATGAGGCCCGCGTACAGCACTCCGCGATAATCGAGGCCGTCCTCGGCCAGGCCGGCGAGCGCGCGGTCGAAGACCTCGGCCCGTATGCGAGCGAGGAGCGCTGCATCGAGCGGCACCGGGCATAAGGCGCCCATGCCGCCGGTGTTCGGGCCGAGGTCGCCGTCGAGCAGGCGCTTGTGGTCCTGGCTCGCGGGCAGCAGCGCGTAGGACTTGCCGTCGAGCACGGCCATCATCGAGATCTCGGGGCCGGTCAGCAGCTCCTCGACGAGCAAGGTGCTTCCGGCTCCGGTCGCGGCGAGGGTCTTCACGGCCGCTTCCGCGTCCGCCAGGCGCGTGCAGACGATCACGCCTTTGCCCCCGGCGAGGCCGTCGGCTTTCACCGCGCAGGCCCCGCCGAATTCGCGCACGGCGGCGAGGGCCTCCGCCGCGCCGCCGACGCGCGCGCGCGCGGTCGGCAGGCCGTGGCGGAGCATGAAATCCTTGGCGAAGGCCTTGGAGGACTCTAGATGCGCGCCCTTCTTGTCCGGGCCGAAGACCGGAAGGCCCGCGGCGCGGACCGCGTCGGCGACGCCCGCGGCCAGCGGCGCCTCGGGGCCGACGACGAGCAGCTCGACGCCTTTCTCGACGCAGAACGCGCTGACGGCCTTCGGGTCGAGCGGATCGAGGGGGACGCATTCCGCGAGCGCGCCCATGCCGTCGGAGCCCGGGGCCGCCCACAGCTTCGTCAGCCGAGGGCTTTTGGAGAGCGCCCACGCCATCGCGTGTTCCCTGCCGCCGGAGCCGAGAAGGAGGACCTTCATCGGCTCATGGTACTAAGCCTGACACCGTTCAGGCTAGTCGACCGAATCGACGACGCGGAAGACTTCCGAGATCGAGATGGTGCCCGCGTCGGCCTTGCGCAGGCCGTCGGCGATCAGGGGCTCGGCGCCGTCCTTGAGCGCCGCCGCGCGCAGCTCGTCGAGGGAGGCCTTCTTCAGGATCATCGCCCGCAGGACCGGGCCGATCGGGACGTACTCGAAGAGCAGGACGCGGCCGTGGTAGCCGCTTTGCCGGCAGGCGCCGCAGCCGGCGCCTCGCTTCAGATGTTTGACCAGGCCCTCGGGAGCGCGGATTCCGCCGCTTTTCACGCGGTGCTCGATCTCGGCGATCTCGGCGGGCGAGGGCTCGTAGGGCTGGGCGCAGGCCTCGCAGACCTTGCGCGCCAGGCGCTGCGCGGAGACGGCGGTGAGCGCGGAAGCGATCAGGAACGGCTCGAGGCCCATGTCGAAGAGTCGCGTGACCGAGCCCAGCGCGCTGTTCGTGTGCAGGGTCGTGAAGATCATGTGGCCGGTCAAGGAGGCGGACACGGCGATCTCCGCCGTCTCGAGGTCGCGAATCTCTCCGACCATGATTACGTTGGGGTCCTGGCGCAGGATCGCCCTCAGTCCCTCGGCGAAGCCGAAGCCGGCCTTGGCCTGGATCATGCCCTGGTTCACGCCGGGGATCTTCTTTTCGATCGGGTCCTCGAGCGTGACGATGTTGCGCGACGGCGAGTTGATCTGTTGGAGAAGGGTGTACAAGGTCGTGGACTTGCCGCTGCCAGTCGGGCCGGTCACGATGAACATGCCCTGCGGGCGCGTGCACACGGCGCGCAGCTGATCCACCGTCTTGGCCTCGAGGCCGATCTCGTCGAGGACCGGGACCTTCGTGTCGCGCGGGATCAGGCGGAGCACGGCCTTGTCCCCGTTCGTGGTCGGGAAGGTGGACAGCCGCAGGTCGACCTCAATGCCGTCCTGCGAGAGAGACATGCGCGCGTCCTCCGGCTTGCTTGTGCCGATGCCGCGCTCCGGGTCGAGGCCGCAGTTTACGCGGATGTGGGAGACGACGCGCAGGTTCAGGGCGGAGGGAATCTGCAGCATCTCCTCAAGGATGCCGTCCAGGCGGAAGCGAACGCGCAAGGAGCTGTCGAGCGGTTCGAGATGCACGTCCGAGGCGCGGAGCTTCACGGCTTCTTTTAATATCCGTTGGACGATGTCCGAAACGAGCTTGTCGTCCTCGGGCTTGGCCTTGGCTCCGCTGAACATGCCGCCCTTCGTCGCCTCCTTGGTGCGTTTGAGCAGGTCGAGGAACTCGGCCTGCAGGGGCAGGCGCTGCGACTCGAACGGGGATGGCGCGGTCTTCGCCGGCACGGGCGCCGGCGGCGCCTCGGCGAGCACGGGGCCCACGGTATGCGTCGACGGCGGCGCGGCGTCGGGGGCGGTCAGGTCCTGAAACAGCTGGACCGGAGGCGCGCCCGCGTCGGGAGAGGCCTGGCCCGGGCGCCCGGGCAGGTTCACCTCGACCGGCAGGGAGTCCGGCACGCGGTTGGCGACCTTTGGCCTCAGGTTCTCCAAGAGCCAGCGCTCGACTCCCGAGCACGCGACCTTATCAACCTTGGCCCAGGTGACGAGCAGGGATTTGTCGCGCAGCGCGATGAGCTCCGGCGCCGCGCGGCGCTCGGCGAGCTTCTCGCGGATCAGCCCGGAGCCCGCGCAGATCGCGGCGGGCTTGCTGCCGCCGAGCCAGACCATGTAAACGCCGTGGAGGTTGTCGAAGTGCGGGTCGTTGAGGTTGACCGCGTACAATTCGCCCCAGACGTCGCCCTCGCAGCGGTTCCAGTAGATCGGCAGGGAGGCCATGCTCTTCCTATATAGCCTGTCTCCCGAAAAAAGACAAGTGCCGGTCTAGCGCAGTGACCAGCCGCCGTCGCCCTGAAGCTGGGGCGTCTGGTCGCGGTTGAGGCGGCGGGCTTCGTCCTGGACGCGGGGCGTCAGGTACTCGTTGAGGGCCTTGGGCGTGGTCTTGCCCGCGTTCATGCCCTCGAGCAGGAAGTAGGTGAACGCGCCGTGGCCTTTGTCGTCGAGCGAGCCGGAGATCTCGTTGGAGGCGGACGCCGCGAGCACGGTGATCTTCCCGCCGGCGACGCCGGTGTCGATCTTGCCGACGAGGGGCCGCGCGCCGGAGGCGAGCACCGAGCGTCCGCCCGCGCCGGAGAAGCAGGAGTCCATGGCCACGAGCACCTGTTTGGCGGGCAGGGCGCCGAGCTTCTTGTAGAGTTTCGCGACGGGATAGGCCGTCTCCGCTAAGAAATTCGGATCGCCGTCCCAGGGCACGAGATACGCCTGGCCCGACTTCACGTCCGGCGCGCCATGGCCGGAGAAGTAGAAGTAGACGCGGCTCGAAGGCTTGGCCATGCGCGGCAGCCACGCGTCAAGATTCTTCTCGAGCGAAGCCTTGCCGGCCTTCGCGCCCTTGAGGAGGACGATATTGCGCTCGGGAACGCCGAGCGCGCGTACGTAGGCCTTGAACGCGGCCGCGTCACGCTCGGCGTATGACGCTTTGGAGGCGATGTCCGAGTAAGTTTCGACGCCGATGATGATCGCGAGGTCGTCCGGACGCTCGGCGGCGGTGAAGCTCGGCGAGGGCGACGGAAGAAGGGCTTCAGCGGCGGCGGCCGGAGCGGCGTGCGCCGGACCCTGCACGGCTTTCGCGATGCGCTCGATATCGTCCGCGCTCAGGCCGGAGCCGGCCGCGGCGTCCTTGCGGCCGGGATCGAATTCCCGCGCCAAAGCGCCTCCCTCGATGAGCGCCCGGCAGACATACTCGGGGGTCTGCCCCATGCTGCCCACCTTTTTCTTGGTCTTCGCGGAGAATATCTCGGTCACCGAGGACCAATTCGACGCCATGTGCAGGACGACGTCGCACTTTGACCCATCGTAATTTTCCTCGGCGACGACTTCCGAGAAATAATTCTTGTTTTGCTTCATTCGCGAGCGCACGGCGACGCCGGTGATGCACGCGCGGAGCGGGGAGAAGCACGCCGCCGCCGCCGTGAGCGGGTCCGCGAGGGCGAGCGCGGCGAACAGCAGCGCCGAAGGCCTCATTTCACCGCTTCGGTGATCTGATAGTCGGGAATCGGCGTCGGATAGCGGCGCGTGAAGCAGGCCGTGCACCAGCCCGACTCGTCGCCCTTGCCCACCGCGCGCTGCATGCCCGCGAGGCTCAGGTAGTGGAGGCTGTCCACGCCGAGATACTTGCGGATCTCCTCGACGGAATTCTGGTTGGCGATGAGCTCGGAGGCGTAGGGCGTGTCGATGCCGTAGTAGCAGGGCGAGACGATGGGCGGCGAGGTGATCGCCATGTGAATCTCGCGCGCGCCGGCCTGGCGCAGCAGCTTACAGATGCGCTTGGAGGTCGTGCCGCGCACGATCGAGTCGTCGACGAGGACGACGCGTTTGCCGCGCAAGGTCTCGGGGACGGGGGCGAGCTTGAGCATCGCCGCCTTCTCGCGCAGCTCCTGCGTGGGCTTGATGAAGGTGCGGCTGACGTAATGGGAGCGCATGAGGCCGATCTCGAAGGGCACGCCGCTTTCTTCGGAGAATCCCAGCGCGGCGGGGATGCCGGAGTCGGGCACGGGCACGACGATGTCGGCCTTGAGGCCGTTCATCTCGCGGGCGAGCGCCTTGCCGAGGTCGCGGCGCGCGGCCTGCACGCCGCGGTTGAAGATCATCGAGTCGGGGCGGGCGAAGTACACCTGCTCGAAGATGCAGCGCGCGGGCGCGGGCACGGGGGCGAAGGGCTTGAGCGACTTGATCGTGGTGCCCTCGACGATGACCATCTCGCCGGGCTCGAGCTCACGCACGAGCTCGGCGCCGATGAGGTTAAGCGCGGTCGTCTCCGAGGCGAACAGATGGGCGTCGCCGATGCGGCCGAGGACGAGGGGGCGGAACCCGTAGGGGTCGCGCACGGCGATGAGCTTGTCGATGGTGAGCAGGATCAGGGAGTAGGCGCCCTCGACCTGGCGGAGCGAGGCGATCAGGGCGTCCTCGACGGGGCCTTCCTGGCGCGCGAGCAGGTGGACGATGACCTCGGAGTCGGTCGTGGACTGGAAGATCGCGCCGCGCTTCTCGAGCTTGTGCTTCACCTGGATCGCGTTCGTCAGGTTGCCGTTGTGCGCGATCGCGAGCATGCCGTGGCCGGTCTTGTAGACGAGCGGCTGGGCGTTGCGGATGTGGCTGCCGCCGGTCGTCGCGTAGCGCACGTGGCCGATCGCGACGCGCCCGGGCAGGGCGGCGACGCCGTCGGCGAACACCTCGGAGACGAGGCCCATGCCGATGCGGGTCTGGAACTCCCCGTTCTTGACGGTCACGATGCCCGCGCTCTCCTGGCCGCGGTGCTGCAAAGAGAAAAGGCCGAGCTGGGTCAGCTCGGCCGCGTCAGGGCGTCCGGAGACGGCGAAGATTCCGCACATGATTACCTCGCGTAGTCGACGGCGTTCTTGAACATCTCGAGCCCAACGGGCGCCTTGCGGTAGGTCTGGCGCGTCCAGTTGGGGTGGTGATGGAGAGATACAAAGCGCTCGGGGTGGGGCATCAGGCCTAAGACGTTGCCTTCCGGGTTGGTGAGGCCGGCGATGTTGAAGATCGAGCCGTTGGGGTTGTGCGGGTAGCCCATGAGCTTGCCGTCCTCGGTGACGTACTGCAAGGCGATGGACTTGGTCTTCTTGAGATCTTCGAGGTGCCGCGGCGACTTGAGCACGAGCTTGCCCTCGCCGTGCGCGACGGGCAGCTCGATCATCTCGGGGAGGCCCTTGAAGAAGAGGCAGGAGCTCTGCGTGTTGATGCGCAGGTGGGTCCAGCGCGTCTCGAACTTGCCGGAATCGTTGACGGTGAAGGACGCGCTCTGGTCGCAGGCGTTGGAGTGGGGGAGGATGCCGGCTTTGACGAGGACCTGGAAGCCGTTGCAGATGCCGATGACCGGGCGGCCGAGGCGCACGAACTGGCGGAGATCGGTGAGCGTGTGGCGGACCTGGTTGGCCAAAACCTTTCCGGCACCGACGTCGTCTCCGTAGGAGAAGCCGCCGGGGATGGAGAGGATCGCGTAATCCATCAATTTTCGCTTACCCGAGCGAAGCTCCGAGATGTGGACGAGGTCCGGCTCGCCGCCGACGGCCTTGAAGGCGTTGGCGGTCTCGAGCTCGCAGTTGGTTCCGGCGGAGCGGAGGATCAGAACCTTGGGCTTTTTCATCCGAGTACCTTGGGCAAGGCGGTCTGCCACGATTCCTTGAGCTCTTTGAGCGGCTCTTCGAGGCAGGTGGAGCCCTCGAGGCCGGTGACCTTCAGGATCGGGTTGGCCGTGGTCTGGCCGACGCGGCGCACGGCCGCGGACTTGGCGCCCTTGCCGAAGTGGCGCAGGAAGGCGGACTCGTTCTTGGGGTCCACCTCGACGAGTATTCGGGAAGGGGACTCGGAGAACAATAGAGTCTCGTTGCTGTATATGCGCGGGTCGCGCGGCACTTCGTCGAGGTCGAGCAAGCAGCCGAATTCTCCGGTGAAGCCCATCTCGGCGGCGCACAGCGCCAGGCCGCCCTCGGACAGGTCGTGCGCGGAGAGGACCTGCCCGCGATTCATCGCCGCATGCAGGGCCTTGAAGCCGCCGAGGGCGGCGGCCGGGGTGACCTTGGGCACTTCTCCGCCGACGCGCCCTAAAATACGGTGATACAGCGAGCCGCCGAGCTCGTCGTTCGTGCGGCCGATGAGGTAGAGGGCGTTGCCGACGCCTTTGAAGTCCATGGTGACGGCCTTGCGGCCGTCGGGAACCGGGGCCACGGCGGAGATAAGAAGGGTGCCCGGGATCGCGAGATCCTTGCCTTTCTCGTCCTTGGACTGGTTGAACATCGAGTCCTTGCCGGAGATGAAGGGCGCGCCGAAGCCCTTGGCCGCGTCGCGGCAGCCTTCGGCGGCGCGGATCAGCGCGCCGAGCTGCTTCGGGTCCTCGGGGCTGGCCCAGCAGAAGTTGTCGAGCAGAGCCGCGCGCGCGGGGTCGCCGCCGACGCAGGTGATGTTGCGCAAGGCCTCGTCGACGGCGGCGAGCGCCATGTAATAAGGATCGATCCGGCCGTAGTCCGGGTTGAGGCCGTGGCCGACGGCAAAGCTCGAGAAATCGTTCATGTCGCCGGTGGCGGCGTGGGGCCAGATCACGCAGGCGTCGCCGGGGCCGTCGTGGCGCACTCCCTGGAGCGGCTTGACGATCGTGCCGCCCTGAACCTCGTGGTCGTACTGGCGGATGACCCACTCGCGCGAGCAGACGTTGAGGTGGCCGACCATCTCGCGCAGGGCGTCGCCGGCCTTCTTCGTCAAGCCGCCGGACGGTTTCGCCGGGGACGAAGCGGACCAAACCGCCTCGCGCTCGACGCGCGGCAGGCCTTTGTGGAGGAACTTCATGTCGAGGTCGACGATGACGCGGTCGTGGTGCATGACCTCGAGCCGGCCGGTCTTGGTGAACTCGCCGAGGACGGCGAGCTCGCAGCCTTCGGCCGCGAAAACGACTTCGAGGGCCTTGAGCGACTTCGGATTGACCGCGAGGACCATGCGCTCCTGCGACTCGGACAGCCAGATTTCCCAGGAGTCGAGGTCGGAGACTTTAAGAGGAGCCTGCTCGAGGCGCACGCGTGCGCCGCAGTCCGCGCCGAGCTCGCCGATGGCCGAGGAGAACCCGCCGGCGCCGCAGTCGGTGACCGAGCCGTAGAGCTTCTTGTCGCGGGCGGCGAGAAGCGCGTCGAGGACGCGCTTTTCCTGGATCGCGTGGCCGATCTGGACGGCGGAGGAGGGGGCGTCCGCGCCGAGGTTGGCGGAGGAGAAGGTCGCGCCATGCAGGCCGTCTCGGCCCGTTCTGCCGCCGACGGCGACGATGAGGTCGCCCGGGCGGACCTCTTTCTTGACGGCCCACTGAGGCATGATGCCGACGGTGCCGCAGAACACGAGCGGGTTCAGGCGATATTCGTCGTCGAACCAGATGCCGCCGCCGGCCGTCGGGATGCCCATGCGGTTGCCGTAGTCGCGCACGCCGGCCACCACGCCGCGCAGCGTCCGCGTCGGGTGGTGGGCGCCCTCGGGAAGCGCGCCCTTGTAGTCGGGGCGGCCGAAGCAGAAGGTGTCGGTGTTGAGCACCGGCTTCGCGCCGAGGCCGACGCCGAGAATATCGCGCACCACGCCGCCGACGCCGGTGGCCGCGCCGCCGTAGGGCTCGAGGGCGGAGGGATGGTTGTGGGTCTCGACCTTCATGGCGAGCGCCCACTTCTTGCCGAACGCGACGACGCCGGCGTTGTCCTTGAAGAGGGAGAGGCACCAGGGCTTCTTGACGGCCTCGGTGGCGGCGACGATGGTTTCGGCGAAGAGGTTCTTGATCGTGCGAACCTTCTTACCCTCGGTGTAGCGGATCGGGGAGGTGAAGGTCTTGTGCTTGCAGTGCTCGGACCACGTCTGCGCGATCGTCTCGAGCTCGGCCAGGGACGGCTCGCGCTGGAGCGTCTTGAAATGGGCCTGGATGGCGCCCCACTCGGCGTCCGAGAGGGAAAGATGGCGCGCGTTGCCGATCACGCGCAGCTCCTTGGGAGACTTGCCGAGGATGGGGAAGGCGTCTTGGGTGGTTTCGGCGAGCTGGCTCAAGGATGGGCCTCGGTGACGACGACGCGGTGGATGAGCGGATTGGCCAGGGACTTGGCCACGGCCTTCTCGACCTGCGCCTTCACGGCGCGGCCGTTGAGCAGGTAGAGCATCGCGCAGCGCGCGCCCGTCGGCCGCGGCAGGCCGCCCTCGACGATGGCCTCGACGACGGTGGCGCCGACGGGATCGGAGACGGTGTGCTTAAGCCAGACCTCGACGCGCCAGAAGTTCATGCCGTTCATCGGCGCGGGGGAGGCCGGGACCAGGCGGAACTCCTGGGTCACGGCGTCGCACAGCAGCTCCTTGCCCGCCTGGTGCGCCTGGTTCGCGGTCAGCGCGCCGGAGACTTCGTAGAGCCGGCCCATGCGCACTTCTTTTAGATTGGATAAGCCCTGCTCGCGGAGCAGGGCCATCGCCGCCGTGCCCTCGGCGTCGTTGAACTCGTTCTTGAGCTTGACCTCGATGAGATGAACATTCGCCGGCTGAAGTTTGAGGCTCACTTGGTCACCTTGGTGAGAAACTCGCGATAGCGAGACAACGTTCCTTCAACGACCTCGGCGGGAAGCGCGGGGGCGGGGGGAAGCTTGTTCCAGCCGGACTTCTCGAGATAATCACGAACAAATTGTTTGTCGAATCCGTCCGGAGTTTTGCCGGGATGCCAGTCCTTCTTTTCCCACACTCGAGATGAGTCGGGCGTGAGTATCTCATCAATAAGGCAAAGTTTGTCGTTAATAAATCCAAACTCGAATTTTGTATCGGCCAGAAGAAGCTCTCGCTTGGCTAAGTGCTCAGACGCTACCCTGAAAACGCGAAGCGTAAGTTCTTCCAGCTTCTTAGCCAACTCCGTTCCCACCATCTCGGCCAGCTTCTCGCGCGAAATGTTCTCGTCGTGCCCCTCGTCAGCCTTCGTCGCCGGCGTAAAGATGGGCGAAGGCAGCTTGTCGGCCTCTTTGAGTCCCGCCGGAAGCGTATGCCCAACGACGTTGCCGTTCGTTCGATATTCTTTCCAGCCCGAGCCCGCGAGATAGGCGCGCGCCACGCACTCGGCATCGATCCTCTTCGCCTTATGCACCAGCATCATCCGCCCGTCGAACCAATTCTTATCCAGCTTGATGCCGTCCGGCAAAGCCTTCTGGATTTCGTTGAAATCGGCCGTGATGAGATGGTTCGGCACCACATCCTTCGTCAGGTCGAACCAAAACAAAGCGGCGGTGGTCAGAATCTTGCCCTTATCGGGTATCGGCGTCGGCAAAACCACGTCGAACGCCGACAAACGATCGGAGGCCACGATCAAAAGCCGATCATTCAGATCGTACACATCCCGAACCTTGCCCCTGCGAAGGAGCTTCAGGCCCGGAATATCGACGGACGAAGGCTGCGCGGTCGTCATTCCCATTCGATGGTGGCGGGCGGCTTCGAGGATATGTCGTAGGCGACGCGATTGACGCCCTTCACTTCGCTGACGATGCGGCTCGAAATCTTCTGCAGGAGATCGTAAGGCAGCCGCGACCAATCCGCCGTCATGCCGTCGCGCGAATCCACCGAGCGCACCACGACGGTGTTCTCATAGGTGCGTCCATCGCCCATCACGCCCACCGAGCGCACGGAGGGGAGGATCACCACGAAGGACTGCCAAACCTTGTCGTACCAGCCCGCCGCCTTGAGCTCCTGGCGCATGATCAGGTCGGCGTTTCTCAAAGTGTTCAGCAGCTCCGGCGTCACCGCTCCGAGCACCCGGATGGCCAAGCCCGGCCCCGGGAACGGGTGCAGGCCGAGCAGGTCCTGGGAGATGCCCATTTCCTTGCCGAGGCGCCGCACTTCGTCTTTGAAAAGCATGCGGAGAGGCTCGACCAGCTTCAAATTCATCTTCTTGGGGAGCCCGCCGACATTGTGGTGCGATTTGATGACGACGGACGGCCCGTGCACCGAGACGGATTCAATGACATCGGGATATAACGTTCCCTGGGCCAGGAAGGCTGCCCCTTTAATCCGTTTGGCTTCCTTGTCGAATATCTCGATAAACGTCTTCCCGATGATTTTGCGTTTACGCTCCGGGTCGGAGACGCCCTTTAATCGGCCGAGGAAAAGTTTCGACGCGTCCACTACCTTCAAATTCAGCTTCAGTTCCTGCCCGAGGACCTTCTCGGCCCGCTCGCGATCGCCGTGCCGCAGCAGCCCGGTGTCAACGAACACGCAGAACAGGTTCTTGCCGATCGCCTTCGAGATCAAGGTCGCGGCCACGGTCGAGTCCACGCCGCCGGAGAGCGCGCAGACGACCTTCCCGTCGCCCACCTGCTCGCGGATCGCCTTCACCTGCGACTCGAGCAGCCCCGACATCGAGAACCGCTTCTCGAACCGGCAAATCCGGCGCGCGAAGTTCTCCAGCACCTTGGAGCCGAGCGGCGTGTGCACGACCTCGGGATGGAACTGGATGCCGTACTGCCGCTTCGACTCGTCGGAGATCGCGGCGTAGGGCGCGGAGCCCGTGCGGGCGTCCACGCGGAAGCCGTTGTGCAGGCGCTCCGCGCTGTCGCCGTGGCTCATCCACACCTGGAGATGCTTGGGCAGGTCCGAGAACAGCGGGCTCTCGGCCACGATCTCGAGGTCGGCGTGGCCGTACTCGCGCTTCTTCGACGGGACGACCTTGCCGCCGTGCAGCTCGACGAGCAGCTGCATGCCGTAGCAGATGCCGAGGACCGGAACGCCGGCCTCGTAGACGAACTTGTCGGGGCGGGGGGAGCCTTTCTCGTGCACGGACGCGGGCCCGCCGGACAGGATGATGCCGGCCGGCTTCGCCGCGAGGATCGCTTCCTTCTTGGCGTGGAAAGGAAGAATCTCGCAGTACACCTCGAGCTCGCGCAGCCGCCGCGCGATCAGCTGGGTGTACTGGCTCCCGAAGTCGAGGATGAGGATCTTCTCGCCTTCGAGAACCGCGGAGCTCATCAGTTCTTCCCCATCCCGATGCGCTGGGCCTTCTGGAAGATCTTGCCCTCCGTCTTGATGGAGGGGGCGATGATGATCTCGGTGGTCTGCATCTCGCGCATCGTGGAGGCGCCGACGGAGCCCATGCAGGTGCGCAGGGCGCCGACGAGGTTCTGCGAGCCGTCGTCGAGGCGGGACGGACCATATAGAATTTCTTCGAGGGTGCCCGTAATGCCGACCTGGATGCGCGTGCCGCGCGGCAGGTTGGCGTGAGGCGTCGCCATGCCCCAGTGGAAGCCCTGGCCGGGTGCTTCCTTCGCGCGCGCGAAGGCCGAGCCGACCATGACGCCGTCGGAGCCGCAGGCGATCGCCTTGCAGATGTCGCCGCCGGTGGACATGCCGCCGTCGGTGATGATGGGCACGTAGCGGCCGGTGCGCTTGAAGTGGAAGTCGCGGGCGGCGGCGCAGTCGACCGTGCCCGTCACCTGGGGAACGCCGAGGCCGAGGACGCCGCGCGTCGTGCAGGCGGCGCCGGGGCCGACGCCGATGAGCAGGCCGGAGACGCCCGCGTCCATCAGCTCGGTGGCGACTGAGTAGGTCACGCAGTTGCCGACGATGACGGGGATCTTCATCGACTTGCAGAACTTGGCGATGTCGAAGGGCGTGTACTTGGTCGCCTTGTGGCGGACGGTCGTGACGGTGGACTGCACGACGAAGATGTCGGCGCCGGCCTCCATCGCGATCTTCCCGTATTTATCGGCGTTCTGCGGGATCGTGGAGATCGCGCAGGGCACGCCGGCGGCCTTGATCTGTTTGATGCGCTCGGCGATCAGCTCCGTCTTGACCGCGGGGCGGTACATCTCCTGCACGAGGCGGGTGGCCTCGTCGGGCGTGGCGCCGGCGATCTGGGAGACGACCTCGCGGGGCTTGTCGTAGCGGGTGCTGATGCCGTCGAGGTTTAAGACCCCGAGGCCGCCGAGCCTGCCCATCGCGATCGCGAACTCCACGTCGACGACGCCGTCCATGGCCGAGGCGAGGAAGGGGATCTCGAGCTTGACGTGGCCGAGCTGGAGGGTCGTGTCGACCTCGTCGGGGTTGACCGTCATGTCGCCGGGCACGAGCGCGATCTCGTCGAATCCGTACGCCCTGCGGGCCTCACGGTCGCGGCCGATGAAAAAAGCCATGGTCTTCCTCCGTCGGGAATGGGGTTGCGACGGGG
>Ga0209824_10000078_pt1 | contig 68083 bp, 66 predicted proteins | sample VDWuncwatermetaG_FD_184124 | JGI IMG/M metagenome (GOLD analysis project Ga0209824, IMG submission 184124) | Wastewater microbial communities from Netherlands to study Microbial Dark Matter (Phase II) - VDW unchlorinated drinking water (SPAdes)... ... | reverse complement strand
GTGCAGGCGTTAGATGACCCAGCCAAGATGGAGGTGGCGTATGCCTCAGCGGCGGGGATCACGCGTTTGCAGCAAGGCAGTTTTCAGGGTGGCAATCTCGGTGGTTTGCTGGAATTCCGCAGCCAGTCGCTGAGTGCGACGCAGAATGCATTGGGCTTGGTGGCGATGGGTTTGGCGGGCGCATTTAACGCGCAGCATTTATTAGGGCAAGATTTAAACGGCGCACTCGGCGGCAATTTTTTTGCGTTGGCGGCACCGCAAGTTAACAGCAATACGGTCAACACCGGCACGGCTACCGTGAGTGCTGTCGTTGCTGACTATACCGCGCTCACGCGCAGTGATTATTTGCTGAAATATGACGGCGCGGCCTACACCTTAACCCGTTTGTCAGATAACACCGCGACAGTGCTGGGCGCGTTGCCGCAAACGGTTGATGGCCTGACTATCAGCACCAGCGCGGGTGCGCTGGCGGGGGACAGTTACACCATCCGCCCGACGGTAAATGGCGCACGCGATATTGCACTGGCGATTAACGATCCCGCAAAAATTGCAGTCGCCATGCCGATACGCAGCAATGCTTCGCTCAATAATATCGGCACGGGGCGTATTGAGGCTGGATCGGTTAACGCGCCCGCACCGGTTAATGTTAATTTGCAACAAACCGTCAATATTATTTTCAACACTCCGCCCACCACTTTTAATGTGACAGGCATCGGCACGGGTAACCCGGTCAATGTGCCCTACACCCCCGGCAGTACCATTACGTACAACGGGTGGAGTACGAAAATTACAGGCACGCTGGGCGCGGGGGATAGCTTTGTTATGAGCAGCAACACTGGGGCAACGGCAGATAACCGCAACGCGCTGTTGCTGGCGGGTCTGCAAACGCAAAACAACATGCTGGGCGGCACCAGTTCTTTTCAAGGTGTGTATAGCCAACTGGTGAGCCAGATCGGCAACAAAACGCACGAGCTGGAAGTGACCAGCAGCGCGCAATCGGCGATGGTCAATCAGACGGTGCAGGTGCAGCAATCTTTATCGGGCGTGAATCTAGATGAAGAGGCGGCCAATTTAATGCGTTATCAACGCGCCTATCAGGCCGCAGGTAAGGCCATGCAAATCGCCAATAGCATGTTCGATACATTACTTGATATTGGGAGGTAACTGAGCCATGCGTATCAGCTCCAGCACAATTTACGATGCTAATGTGGCGGCCCTAAACCAGCAGCAAAGCAAGATGCTGCACACACAACAGCAAATCACCAGCGGTCGCCGCATATTAACGCCGGCAGATGACCCCATCGCCGCTGCACGCGCGCTGGAGGTAGCACAAGCCGATGCTACTAACACTCAATATGCCAGCAACCGCAACGCCGCGTTGCACAGCACGGCAATGGCCGAGGGTGTTTTGCAAAGCGTTACCAGTTTGCTGCAAGATGTAAAAACCCTCGCGGTGTATGCGGGCAATAGCGTGCTTACCGCCAGCGATAAACGCAGCTTGGCCACTGAACTGAGTGGTCGTTTAGATGAGCTACTGGCCTTGGCCAACAGCACCGATGGCACAGGCAATTATTTGTTCTCTGGTTTTCAAGGGCGGATGCAGCCGTTTACGAATGGTGCAATGAGTGTGCAATACATGGCCGATGATGGCCAGCGCATGATTCAAGTCAGCAACTCGCGCCAGCTTGCAGCGAGCGATTCTGGCGCAGATATATTTATGCGAATCAAAAATGGCAATGGCGTATTTTCCGTGCAAGCGGGCGCAGGCAATGCGGGTAACGGCCTATTAAGCCAGGGAGTGGTCACCAATCCGGCGTTGATTAACGGTGATACGTATCAGTTGAGTTTTAGCGTGGCGGCGGGAGTCACCACCTACAACATTACCAATACCACCACGGGCACGCCCTATTCAGTCGGCAACCCGTATGTCAGTGGCCAGCCAATTAATTTTCAAGGGATGCAGTTTGATATTCAGGGCGCACCCGCCAATGGTGATGTGTTTACCGCTGCACCCAGCAGCAACGAGAGTTTGTTCAAGACAATCTCTAATTTAATAAGCGCGCTGAACCAACCGAATGTTTTGGGTGGGGCGACTGCGGCGGCGCAATTTAACAACAGCGTAGGACAGGCGTTGAATAATCTAGATCGCGGGCTGGACAATGTCTTGACAGTTCGCGCCTCGCTGGGCACACGCTTGCGCGAGTTGGAGTCATTGCAAGCCACCGGCGAAGACCTTGGTTTGCAATATAAACAAACCTTGTCGCAATTACAGGACGTGGATTTTAATCAGGCCATCAGCGACCTCACGCAGCAACAAATCGGTCTACAAGCGGCGCAAAAATCGTTTTTGAAAGTGTCGGAGCTGTCGTTATTTAATTATATTTAAAGCAAAGTCTAACGATATTAAATGAGCACGTGATGAGAATGAAGGAACAGCGTTGGATGATTAATATAAACATGAAATGACCGCCACTTAACAAGAAAGAATATATGGATACCTCAACAGTTAACGCCCCGCTAACAAGTAATCGCGCCAAGCGTAAAAAAGATTCCGAGCAAGGGCACAAAGATACTCCTCGTGCAGACCCGGCAATTGGAGAGGGTGAAAGACCCAAAAATGGAATCACGGTCGCGCAAAATGTTCCCACCGCCGCAGCCCAGCACACTTTGATGCTGGTAGACGACGAGGAAAATATTATCGCTTCACTCAGCCGGTTGCTGCGCCGAGATGGTTACACCATTATATTGGCAAACAGTGCAGAACAGGCGCTCGCGCTGCTTGCGCGACATGCGGTCGGGGTGATTGTGACCGATCAATCCATGCCCAAAATGAGTGGTGCAGCATTGCTCAATCAAGTTAAAGACCTGTACCCAGACACGGTGCGCATTATGCTCACCGGACATGCGGACATTCAGTTGGCGACCGATGCGATCAATCGTGGCGCAATTTATAAATTTTTGAGCAAACCTTGGGATGATGCCGCCTTGCGTGCCAGCATTGCCGAGGCTTTTGTGCACTACACGCTGATGCAGCAACGCGCGAATTTAGCCCGCGATATACAAATAGCCAACGATACGTTAGCGCAGGTTAACGCGGAGTTGGAGTTATTGATTGAACGCAAAAATACCCAGCTTGATCGCTTGGCGAACTACGATCCGCTCACCAATCTGCCCAACCGTTTACTGCTGCTGGATCGATTGGATAGAGAAATCGCTCGCGCTCAACGCGACAATAAATTGGTGGTGGTGATGTATGTCGATCTGGATAGATTTCAACAAATAAACGATTCATTTGGGCACCCAGTGGGCGACCAATTGCTGCAACAAGTCGCGCTCAAATTAGCACATTACGCCAAAGAAGAAGACAGCTTGGCGCGTTTAGGCGGCGATGAATTTTGTTTTGTATTGACCGAAATAAAAGACGCGCACGCTGCCAGTAATATGGCGCAAAGCATTTTAGATTCGTTCAAAAATTATTCGGTGACAATTGAGGACAACGATATTTTTATTACGGCCAGCATTGGCATCAGCATTTTTCCGTTTGATGGCCTATGCACCACGACCCTGATGAAGAATGCGGATGCCGCGCTGTATCACGCTAAAAGCGAGGGCTTCAACAATTTCCAATACTACACCCCGCAGATGAGCGACTTGGCTTGGCGGCGGCTGACATTAGAAACAGAGCTGCGGCACGCGGTCGAGCGCGAAGAATTTGTTTTGTATTATCAGCCTAAGGTTAACTTGATTAGCGGTCGAATCATCGGGGTGGAAGCTTTGTTACGTTGGCAAAATCCAGAAAGAGGACTGGTTGCCCCGAGTGAATTTATTCCGCTGCTGGAAGAAACCGGGCTAATCATGAATGTGGGCGAATGGGCGTTGCGCGCCGCCAGCCGTCAAGCGCAAATATGGAAAGCAATGGGGCACGATGATATTCGCGTGGCGGTGAATCTCTCCGTGCTGCAATTTAAGCAGCCGGACTTGGCGGGCATGGTGCAAAACATTTGCAGGGAAGCTGGGCTAGATTTGGGCCTGGGCGCGCTGGAGTTGGAGCTGACCGAAAGCTTGCTGATGAAAAATATAGAAGGGACGATGGTCACGCTGAATAAATTACATGAGATGGGCGTGCGGCTGTCCATTGATGATTTTGGTACGGGTTATTCTAGCTTGAGTTATTTGAAAAAATTTCCGATTCATAGTTTGAAAATAGACCAGTCGTTTGTGCGCGATATTTCCACCAGTAAAGACGATGCAGCCATCGTGTCGGCCATTGTCGCGATGGGGCATAGCCTGGGTTTAAAAGTGATCGCAGAAGGGGTAGAAACCAAGGCACAGCTCAATTATTTGCGAAAAATAAAGTGCGATGAAATGCAGGGTTATTTGTTCAGTCGCCCCGTGCCCAGCCATGAAATGACGCGCTTATTGCGAGATAAAGAAAGCTTAGTGCTGTCGCTGGAGATTTGATGGAACGCATCTTATTATTGGTCGATGATGAAGAAAATATTGTGGCGGCCTTGGTGCGCCTGTTGCGGCGTGACGGCTATACGATTTTAAAAGCCTATAGCGCGGCAGAGGGATTGGTGCTGTTATCCCAACACGCGGTTGGCGTAATTATTTCTGATCAGCGGATGCCGAGCATGACTGGATCACAATTTTTAACGCAGGCCAAGGAGCTGTACCCCGATACGGTGCGGATTGTGTTGAGCGGTTATACCGAATTAGATTCCGTCACTGACGCGATAAATCGCGGGGCGATTTATAAATTTTTGACCAAGCCGTGGGACGATGATCTGCTGCGTGAAAATGTAGAAGAGGCATTTCATCGCTACGAGGTGGAGCGGGAAAACGTGCGCCTAGCGCATGAATTGCAGGTGGCGAATGATGAACTATCGCTCATGAACCGCAATTTAGAAATGCGGGTAGAGGAGAAAACACGTGAGCTCATGCTCAATATCAATGCCTTGCTGGTGTCGCAGGAAATGTTGGAGCAACTGCCCGTGGCGGTGATTGGGGTGGGTGAGGATGGTTTGATTGCAGTGGCCAATCAGATGGCGCACACCTTATTTTCCGCTTCGGGCGACACTTTGTATGGCGAGCCAGCAGTGGGCATTGTTCCCCCTGAGATGTTGGTCGTGAACCATGCGTCAGCAAAAATGTTGGGTACAAATATAGCTTCACCAGAGATACAAATGCCAGCGATACAAACACCAAGGATAGAAAATTCCAAAATAAATACGGCCGACCTGATGCCTGTTTATTTTTGGTGCAGCCAAATGGGGGGGCTTTCTCATTCTAAGGGCGTGATGATTGCAGTGAATCCTAATCTGCAACCGCAAGAAAGCTATATTCCCAGACCCACTCAAATTAACAAGGATTAATCATGCCGCATACCACTACCCTCAACAAAGCAGAAATATTGTCCAAGCTACATCAGTTGCCGATGATGCCCGTGGTTATTCAAGAAGTGCTGGCCAGCTTTAACACGAACAATCTCAACCGCACCGTGCTGGCTTCTAAAATTGAACTCGACCAAGGCTTAACCGCGAAGGTGTTGCGGATTGCAAATTCTTCTTTTTATGGCTTGCCGCGCAGTATTCATTCGATCAGCGATGCGGTGATTGTCATGGGATTTAACAGCGTGCGCTCGTTGGTTATATCGGCTGGATTTATGCGCGCTTTCCCGCCTACGCCTGGCAGCTTGTTTAATCGCAAAGCGCATTGGCATCGAAGTTTTCGTGTGGCGGGCTACGCGCATGCGTTGGCAAAATGTTTGAATAAAGATCAGGAAATTGTATTTACCGCAGGCATGTTTCATGACATCGGGCAGATGGTGTTGGATGTGTGCATCCCCGAACAATTTGCGCGCATCTTGGAACAGCAAAAAAATACGAATGCAAATTTGTTAGAAATCGAGCAAGCAGAATTGGGCTGCGACCACAGCGAGATTGGTGCAGAAATGGCGGAACGCTGGAATTTCCCAACCGAGATAGAGCGTGTAATTGGCGATTGGAGAACGCCAGAGCGCGCGCCATTTGAACCTTTGAACGGTTTAATTTTTATTGCGGTGCTGCTGGAAAGCGGCCTTATCGAAGACGCGCTGATGAAAAAAATTCCGCCTGGACTGATAAAAAATTTAGCACTGGATTGGGCGTGCATTGCCTCGACTTTGCCAGAGTCTGGAAAATTGGATGAAGAGGCCAGATTACTTTTGTCGGCGGCATAATTTTTCTGCGGCATTAAACCGCTAAAGGGCGAGCCACAATATTAAATTTTGGCAGCGTTAAATCTTAGTTCGGATTGCGGGGGCGCGAAGCGGCAGACTTTAAATCCCTTGAGCGATTTCTGACAGAGTAAAAATTGTGGGGTTATATAGGTCAACAGTAAAAAAGAGTGACAGAAAAATTATTTGGGAATAAATCGCATGAAAATTAATACAGATTTGCTGTGGGTCCGCGATCTTTATTTGATGGGTAGAGCGTCGGTGCAGAAAGAAAATTTAGCCGATGTGCAAAAGATGTTATTGGCACATTTCGTTAAAGGCATGGGCGCCAGCGAGGGTTCTTTAGCCATGCTGGACGATGTGTTTTATGACAGCTTGGTGATTGTCGCCGTGCATGGCATACCGCCGCTGGCTGTGGGTAGCGAGGTTGCGATGGGGCAGGGAATCATCGGCTATGCCGGGCAACATGGGCAAGGGTTGTTGCTGAATAAAGGCGCGCCTGTGCTGACCAGCACCTTAGATTCCGTGCCGGATATAGGCGAAGTGGTGCAGTCGTCCATTTGCTTTCCACTTAAAAATGAAAGTACTTTGATCGGCGTAATCAGTGTGTATCGCAATGATAGTTTGCCGCCGTTTACGGTGGATGATTTGGCTTATTGCAGTATTTTGGTGAACATGGTGGCGATGGTGTTGGACAACATTCGGCTGCATGTAGAACAGCAGCATCGCATCCAAACCTTGTCCTCCATGAACGTTGAAATATTAGAGCGCAACAAAGAAGTGCTGGCTATGAATGAGCGGCTGGACAGCACGCAAAATCAATTGCAGCAATCTGAAAAAATGGCTTCCATCGGCCAGCTTGCGGCGGGGGTCGCGCATGAAATTAACAACCCCATTGGTTATGTTTACTCTAATCTGGGTACGTTAGAAAAATATGTGCAGGATATGTTCAGCATGGTGGACAGCTACGAACAGGCCGAGAGCGCGATAGGCGATGTGGCCGTGCGTACGCGCTTGCAAAGTGCGCGTGAAAAATTAGACCTGGAATATTTGAAAGAAGACCTCAGCGCGCTCATGAGTGAGTCGAGAGATGGCATTACGCGCGTAAAAAAAATCGTACAAAACTTGAAAGATTTTTCGCACGTGGATGCCACGGATGAGTGGCATTTTACTGATCTGCATAAGGGTCTGGATAGCACTTTAAATATTGTCAGCAACGAAATTAAATATAAGGCAGAGGTCATCAAAGAGTATGGGCAGATTGCCGATGTGGAATGTATCGCCTCGCAAATTAACCAGGTGTTTATGAATCTGCTGGTTAACGCGTCCCATGCGATTGAGGTGCGTGGGGTGATTACGCTGCGTTCGGGTCAAAAAGAAAATGAAGTGTGGTTGTCGGTGAGCGATACCGGCAAGGGCATTCCGCCGGAAAACATTAAGAAAATATTCGATCCATTTTTTACCACCAAACCGATAGGTAAAGGCACAGGACTGGGGTTGTCGCTTTCTTACGGCATTATCAAAAAACATAACGGGCGGATTGAAGTGAGCAGTGAAGTCGGCAAAGGCACGACTTTTACCGTGTGGCTGCCGACGCATCACGGGCAGGCCGCAGCTTAACTAAAAATCCAACTTCCGTCGCCATACTGTGTTGCTCGCAAAAAATGACTCCTCACATATAAAGCATATGCGTCGTTATCATTTTTTGCTCGCGCCTTGTCTGGCTTAGCAATTTGAATTTTGAGAGATGCCCTTAAATAACGAGATTTCAAGTTAAATAAATTATCTGGAATGATGATTAGGAAAAGTCATGAGTGATACACAATCCGCCGCGCCGACGATAGAGGCCAGCTTGACCCTGCTTTTTGTGGATGATGAGAGCAATATTTTGTCTTCGCTGAAGCGATTATTCAGGCAATTTGGCTACCGCATATTCACCGCCGAAAGCGGTGCGCTGGGCTTGCAAATATTAGAAAAAGAAGCGGTTGATTTGGTCATCTCAGATATGCGGATGCCGGAAATGAATGGCGCGCAATTTTTAGAAAAAGTCCGCGAGAAATGGCCGCAGACAGTGCGAATTTTATTGACCGGCTATGCCGAAGTGGATGCCACGATTGATGCGATTAATAAGGGGCAAATTTATCGTTACGTTTCAAAGCCGTGGGATGACACCGAGATTGTTACCACCGTCAAACAGGCGCTAGAACAAAAAATATTAGCGCGTGAAAAACAACGCCTAGAAGAATTAACGCGCCGACAAAATGAAGAGCTAAAAGATTTCAACGCCAACCTAGAAGCCAAGGTCAAGGCGCGCACGGAGGAGGTGAGCCAGACCATGAAGTTTTTGGAAGTGGCGCACGAAAAAGTGAAAAAAAGTTTTATCACTTCGGTGCGGGTTTTCTCTAATTTAATCGAAATGCGCGATAGCAGCATGACTGGGCATTCGCGTCGCGTGGCGGATATGGCGCGTGTCTTGGCGCAACAAGTGGGTATGAGTGATGCCGAGTTGCAGGATGTGTTTATTGCGGGCTTGCTGTTGGACATTGGAAAAATCGGCCTACCGGATCGCTTGCTGAGCAAGTCATTTGTTAACCTTACTGCCGACGAGCGCGCTGAAGTGGTGAAATATCCAGCCAAAGGCCAAATGGCTTTAATGGCACTGGAGCAGTTGCAAGGGGCGGCATTGCTTATCCGCAGCCACCGCGAACGCTTTGACGGCACGGGTTTTCCAGACGGTTTGTCGGGGCTGAATATTCCGCTGGGTTCGCGGGTGCTGGCACTGGTTAAAGACCTAGACTTGGCCATGTTAGGAACTGCCACAACCAAAGGGCTGAAACATGCGGACGCGCTGTTACTGATGCAAGACAGCAGGGGCAAACGCTATGATCCGACGGTGGTCGAGGCTGCGCTGAAAATGAATTTGGGCGGCGAAGTAGGCGTGGCGCAAGCGCGACCAGAATTGGCTCTACGTTCGTCGCAGCTTAAAGGGGGCATGGCATTGTCCCGTGATTTGGTCACCCGCAGTGGCGGGATGCTGCTGTCTAAAGATCACGTGTTGAGTGATCATCTCATCGGGCAGATTAGACACTTTGAGAAAATTGGCGAGCAGTTAACAATCCATGTGTTTGCGTGACGGGGTTCAATGCAAATAAAGTCAATTTATTTTACGCTAAAACGAATCACGCCCCTTTATCAAAAATTGTACTGATTTTATATCGTCCGTACGGTTCAGCGGCACGGCCAAATCCACGTGAATGACATTGCCCGATGCGGTGCGATCATTAAACATTCGCAAGCCAAGCCCAACATTATGCAGCCAGCCAGGGTTGTTTATATTTTGGTTGGTGCCACCCCAGGCGCGCCCGGCATCATAAAATACGGCACCGCCCACCCGAAAAATTCTAAAGAGATAGAGGTCGCTGTAGCCTCGTTGCTCCATCGAAAAAAGCGTGCGATTGATGCCGGTCTGGTAGCGCAGCGGATAACCGCGTAAGCCCGTGTCGCCACCCAATAATAATTGCTCGGCGGCGGTGCCTTCATGTACGGTGTCGGCGGTAATTTCGGCAAAGAACAGGCCATGTGTACTTTGCTTGCGATAGTATTTGGCCGTGCCGCCCGTCATGCGCACGTCGCCCGCTTCATCGCCATTTCTACCGGAAAGGTGGGCGGATAACAGCACACTTTGCCGCTCGGATAAATGCCAGCCATCGCTCACCGTAGAGGAATAAATCCAATAGGCGTTGGTGGAATTAAACATCGAGCGACCCAGTTGGAAGTTGGCCGTGAGCCCCATGTTAAAAAATTCTGCACGATTGATTAAGTCGCGGTTAGTCACTTTTTCAAAACCATCTTCGACTATTTCATAACGTAAAAAAGGTGCGACAATTTTTTGATTGGTGGGTAATAGCGTCGGTGTGGGCAGTAAGGGATCGAGCGCGTAATCGTCTTTTTGATATTGCACGCCCGCCGAGTAACGCCGCGCCCAGCCATCGACTAGGCCTTTAGATAGCCCGCCATATAGCTCTTGAGCCATGGATTGATGCTGATACTGCCCGACAATCACGCCGCTGTTGTATTCGGCATCGACCCGTTTATTTACATCCGCCTTGATGCCCGCCGCCCAGCGGGTGTCCAGCGCGTAAAAGGGTTTTTCCAGGTTGAATTGATCACGCTTGCCGTCGTTATATTGGGCGTGCTTATACTCAATTTTCTCCCAATTGCCGAATAGATGATTTTTGCTGATGACCGCTTCTGTGCCGGTGCGATCTGCATCCGATACGCCGCTATAGCCGATGGCCGTGCCCGTGCCGAACAGATTTTTTTCAACGAAGGTCACGCTGGTTGAATTGACCCCGCCTGCGCGCCCTATCGTTGCGCCAAATTCGAGCGACCAGGTGTCGCGCGTTTTAACTTCCACATCAACTACGCCATCATGGTAGGCAACGGGTGTGATATTAATGTTGTAGAGAAAACGATTTCTACGGAGCACGCGTTCGGTCTCATCTATGAGTTGCACCGAAACCGTCTCGCCCGTGTTAAATAGCAGTGATTGTCGTATGACACCCGGACGGGTGGTGTTGTGCAGCTTGTTGGCGAGGCGATAAACCAGCCCATCTTCTTTGGGATTATCCAGATCAAAAATGTCTTGGTTATTAATATAAATTTTGCCGATGACGGCACCGGCAGCTTCTAGCTCGGCGAATGTTGGAATGGAGCTAGGCACATTTGTTATGGGCGGCTGCGGGGTGGATAAAGTTGGCGCAGCTTGTTGCGGCATACCGGTTTCATTTTCCGCAGCAGACAGTGCGGGGCATAAAAACCAAAAAAACAAAGAGGCAAAGGTGAGCAGCCAGAGTCGACTTAAAATAAAAAAGCGTTTATAAAGCACGTTAAAATGTACCCAATATTTTTGTTTACCAATATGCACGATGGTAGCATCGTCACCTTAATAGTTTCTTATGAACCCTGCCAAACGCCGTGAAATTTTCCAACGCTTGCGCGCACAAAATCCGCATCCTACCACCGAGCTAGAATACCGCACGCCCTTTGAACTATTAATTGCGGTGCTGTTGTCGGCACAAGCCACCGATATTAGCGTGAACCATGCCACGCGCCAGCTTTATCCTATGGCCAACACGCCGCAGGCGATACTGGAGTTGGGCGAAGAAAAGTTGCGTACCTTGGTGCAGCGCATCGGCCTGTATAAAACCAAGGCCAAACATATTATTCAAACGTGTCAATTATTGTTAGAAAAACATGGTGGCGCCGTGCCGCAAACGCGAGAGGAATTAGAAGCCTTGCCTGGCGTGGGGCGTAAAACGGCGAACGTGGTGCTGAACACCGCGTTTGGGCAGCCGACCATCGCGGTCGATACACATATTTATAGAGTGTCTAATCGCACGGGCATCGCACCCGGCAAAACCGTGCTGGAGGTGGAGCAAAAATTAGAAAAATTTATTTCCGCTGAATTTAAGCGCGACGCGCATCACTGGCTGATTTTGCATGGTCGCTATGTGTGCCAGGCGCGCAAGCCTAAGTGCGGGATGTGCGGCATTGTTGATCTGTGTGATTACCCTGCGAAGGCGGCGTGATGTTTAACCCTACCCGCGATGAGGCGCGTTTATTTATTATCGACACCTGGCGTAAACGCCGCGCGGGCGAGCTGCTCATGCCGCTGGAAGATTTGACTGCGCAGTTGATCGAAAAGCATCCTGAGTATCACGCTGTGTTTGAAAATCCGGCGCGCTATCAGGACAAAGATTACGCGCCAGAGCATGGTGAGACCAACCCTTTTTTGCACCTGATGATGCATCTGTCGATAGAAGAACAAATTTCCATCGATCAACCGCACGGCGTGCGCGCCCACTTCACGCGACTCACCCAACACTTTTCGTCGGAGCATGACGCACAACATCGCATGATGGAATGCTTGAGTGAGATGATCTGGCAAGCGCAACGCCACGGCACTGCGCCCGATCCGACCATTTATTTGAGCTGTATGGAAAATTTGAATTAAGGAAAAAACATGGCCAATCGTTTGAGCAAAATCGTCACGCGCACGGGAGATCAAGGTACCACAGGCCTCGCTGACGGTACGCGGGTGGAAAAAAACGGCGCGCGCATATACGCTATTGGCACGGTGGATGAACTCAACAGTCACCTCGGCGTGCTGCTGGCCGAAAGCCTGCCGCACGATGTGCGCACATTGTTGCTACGGATACAACATGATTTATTTGATTTGGGTGGTGCGCTGGCTTATCCCGCCGCGCCTTTTGCCGAAAGTAAATTGCTATTTTTAGATGCAGCCATCGCCACGCATAACGCCGACTTGCCGCCGCTTAAAGAATTTATTTTGCCGGGCGGCACACGCGCAGCGGCCTTGTGTCATGTAACCCGCACGGTTGCGCGCCGCGCCGAACGCGAATTTTTTACCCTCTCACAAACTGAAGACGCACCCACTTATGGCTTGCCTTATCTTAATCGGTTGTCGGATTTGCTCTTCGTTTTATGTCGCGTTATCAACCGCCGAGCGGAGCAACTTGAAACGTATTGGCAGGTACATCAATCGTAAACCTGTTTCAGCCTCCTCGGCACAGGGGAAGAGTGGAATCATTTTGCCGTAGGTTAAAAACCCAACAAATCCACTAACATTTTTTGACATTAAAACGGCAATAGGTTTAACTAGCACCGCGAATTCCGCCGAGTGACTCAATTTTGTTTTTTATTAAGCACAATTTGATTTTTATTTTAAGAAAGCGAGCCCAACATGAACAACTTCAACATGAAAAAAATACTACCGTTAATTTGTACCCTAGCTTTTGTTGCACAACCCGCAATCGCCGCCGACATCACCACCTTAAACGCACTGGCGCAAGGGCAATTTAGAACCTTGTCCGAAGACTTGGGTTCTGCGCTTAGCTACAAGCCGGTTACGCCCGCTGAGCCACTCGGCATCACCGGTTTTGATGTGGGCTTAGTGGTGACAACTACCGATGTGGGGCGTAGTACCGCTAACTTCAAAGCTGCTACCAACGGCCAAGAATCCATTAGTGACTTGATTGTGCCCAAGCTGCACATTGCCAAAGGCCTGCCGTTGAATATTGATGTGGCCGCGTTTGTTGCTAAAGTCCCCACCACCAACATTTCATTATTTGGCGGTGAAATACGCTACGCACCGTTGTCTGGTGGCGTAGCTATGCCAGCGGTCGCAATACGCGGTGCGTTTACTAAATTAACAGGGGTTGACCAATTATCGCTCGACACTAAAAGCCTTGATGTTTCCATCTCTAAAGGCTTTTTGATGTTTACCCCGTATGCGGGCGTGGGTCGTGTTTGGGTAAACAGCAATCCGAATGCCGGTTCGCTGCAAGAAGAAAGTTTCTCTCAAAACAAAGTATTTGTCGGCGGCAATGTGAATCTTGGTCTGATGAACTTTGCACTTGAAGGCGACAAAACGGGCGATGCTAAGTCGGCCAGCTTGAAAATTGGATTTCGCTTCTAAAGAAAAAAGACTTTAAATGTAAAAAGCCCGGTTTGTACCGGGCTTTTTTGTGGGTGAAACTTTATGAGTTTCTATTCGTTATTAGATCGCCCTGAATTAATACGTTTCCGCGCTGGTAAGATATTGAATGCCATTGCTGATGCCGCCGATGACAATCATTCTGCCGCTGGGCATCAATGTGGCGGTGTGGTGGCTGCGCGCAAAAGCCATGCTGCCCGTGATCGACCAAGTGTTGGTGGCGGGGTCATAGAGTTCGGCACTGGCAAAATATTGAGTTTGGTCATAGCCGCCTGCAACTAGAATTTTCCCTGTAGGAAATAAAATAGAGGTTGCCGTGTGGCCGAGTCGTGGGGTGGTTAAGCTCGCGGCGGTAGACCATGCGCCCGTCACGGGGTCATATATTTCTGCGCTGGACAGAATGCCTGCGGTGTTATTGCCAGCGGCGACCAAAACATTACCGTTGGGTAACAGGCTGGCTGAGTGGCCTGCCCGTGCGGTGGCGAGATTGCCTGTGGTTGTCCAAGCATTAGTGAGAGGGTCATATAGCTCGGCACTGGCAAGAGTGGGCGTACCTTGCGCGCCCGCAGCAACTAAGACTTTGCCGTTTGCCAACACGGTAGCAGTGTGGTGAAAGCGCGCTGTGGCGAGGCTGCCAGCGGATGCCCAAGTGTTGCTAACGGGGTCATATAATTCTGCCGCAGTGGCAAGGCCCAAGCCATACGTGCCACCGACGATTAAAACTTTGCCATTTGGCAGCAGCGTAGCCGAGTGATAAATGCGCGCAATGCCCATACTGCCAGCAGGTGACCAAGTGCCTGTTGCAGGGTCATAGAGTTCGGCATTGGAAAAGTAAGTGTAAGCGTTGCTGCCGCCCGCGATCAACACTTTGCCATTCGCTAATAGGGTGGCCGTGTGGTTGTAGCGCGCTTGAGCCAAGCTGCCCGTGGCTGACCAAGTGTTGGTTGTGGGGTTGTATAGCTCGCTGCTGCCCGTGGCGAGATGCCAGCGCGCACCATCAAAAACAGGCGTGGCCGAGCCGCCTACGACTAGCACGTTGCCATCGTTTAATATCGTTGCGGCATGGCTGTGGCGTGCGGAGAGCATATCTGCCGCAGGCGCAAACAGCCCGTTGTGGATGATGGGCTCGCACGTGATATGAATGTCATCCACATCATCGCTGTCACCATCGTTATCGCGATCTTTTATTTTGCCCGTGCCGTGCTTAACGGTGCAATGATGTTTCGACGGGTGGTGATGCACCTTGGTGTGATACTCGGACGCATCTTTTTCTTTGGTCTCAAAATTAAAGGAGCCGTTGCGGGTGACAGTCAGCGTTTCGGTTTGATTTTTTTCCAGAACAATTTTTTCGCCTTCAGCCAAGCCACTCACTTTTCCGCCGACACTGTAAATAGCGGCGGACGAATCCGCGTTGCCGTTTATGCCCGCCCCGCCGCAGGCCGCGAGTGCCAGCAACAATGCCATAGCACTGACATTTAGGAGATGTCCTTGCGTATTCAATAAGCTTGTGTGACGAGTATGGTTTTTCATATAGTAGTTTATTTTAGCGGCTGAATTGCCAGCTGGCAGCGTCAGCGGGTCGGCAATGTTGGGCGATAAATAGATTTTTGAGCAGCACGCCCTTAAAGGGGTAGTGAATTATAACGCCATGCGAGCGCATGTTCAACCTAATGTATTTCAACAACAAATTGTATGGCTGGCGGCGTGAAAATTGAATCCCGCTTGATTCACGCGATGCCTGTGCGTAAGGTGGCGATTTGAAAATTGAGTGGATACCTTAAGCATGCACAATATTCATCAACATCATTATGTTCGTCAAGGTGCGCTGGCGCGGCTGTTATATAAGCCGGCTTATTTGTTTATGGCGATTATTTTCCTATCCATCATCTCAGCACGCACTGCATACGCGTTAGAAAGTTTTGAATTTATCGCCGAGCATGTGCCGGAAGTGGCGATGGATAATCGTTTTGCTACGCTGCCGATATGGAGCGATGCAACTATGGACACATGGGGAGTGATAGCGCAGGGCGCTGCGGCGCGCATACGCAGTGGCGCAGTGGTGCTAGAGGGCGCGATGTTTTCCGTGGCCGCATTACGTGAGTTAGACACACGCTGGTCGATCAGTACGTTTGCTTTTTGGGACGAGATGGAATTTTCTGGCACAGGCGATCAACGGCCACTAGCAACTGTGTTTGCCACCACTCCGCTGGCACTGCCGGCCAAAGCCCTGTTTAGTAATATGCGTGGCACCTATCAAAATGTGGGTGCGGGGCTGGCCCTCAAGCGTAAAGAAAATGAAGGGTGGATGGGTGAGCGACAATGGGCGATGGGCGTGCTTTTACAGCGTGTTACATTGCACCGCTATCAGGCGGATTATCTCGTGTTAGATGGAGCAACTGCGGGGGCAGCGGGCGTGGTTGATTACAGCGGTACTTACACCCACCTCACCCCGTTCGTAGGGTTGGCTTGGCCGCGCGATTGGGGGGCGTGGCAGGTGTTACCCCACACCCAATTTGCGCTGCCTAACCCACGTCGCGGCATTCAGGGGCGGATTACCGGGCCAGGATTTGACATCACCGGCAACACCGAAACAGCCGGTCGTGAGAGCAAACATTTCGGCGATGCTTCGTTGACGTTTGGCTTAGATGTAATTTATCAGCCGTGGGATTTGGGGGTGGACATCGGCACGGTAATTACGCAGGCACTGATCGAGCCTGTTATTCACAAAGGCATCAATGAGAATTGGGTGATTTCAGTGTATAAGAAATTTTAAGGTGAAGTAACGGATGGGCGGCGCACAGCGTCAATATCTGCGCATATCTGCGCTGCGCCTAATAATATTCTTGGCGTCGCACGGCTGATAATATCTGGATGAACAAAGCCGATTTTGTTATCTCGTGCTGTACGCAAAGGGAGTTCGCGCCACATCTTGCTGGTTTCAATTGCTTGATTTTTTGTCGATGCGATACCCAACATAGTGTGCGGCTGCGCTTTAATCAGCGCTTCTGCCGAGATGGCGGTTACCAGCATTGGGGCATTTGTAAATATATTTTCTGCCCCGCATAAATGCAGCACATCGCTGATGATATGTGCGTGGTTGATGGTGAGATACGGTGCAGAACTGATCTGAAAATAAGCGCGCACCCTTTCTTTTTTTGCATATTGCTGTTGCAAGGCGAGACGTGATTTTTCAAATTCGTTTGCGCTGATTTCTGCAACCGCTTGAGTGCCCGAAATTTTTCCCAGTATGCGCAAGACGCGCGGAATATCGTCCAAGCGGCGCGGCTCCAGCACCATAATTTTTAAGTTTAACTTTTCAAATGCGGCGCGATCCTGTGCAGATAATCCACTGCCCCACGCCAAAATCAAATCGGGCTGCAGTGCCAGCAATTGCTCCCAATTCAAACGGAATGCATCACCGACTTGCGGCAATTTTTTTGCTTCAGCGGGGTAATCACTGTACGCGCTGACTGCGACTAAATGTTCGCCCATACCCGCAGCGTAGGCTAATTCGGTGAGATTAGGCGCGAGCGAGATAACGCGTTGCGGCGGCGAAGTGAAGACAACGCGTGCGCCGAGATCATCAATAATTTCCAATGCCGCAACGGGCATTGATAGCAAGAGTAAAAACAACCCAAACCGTGTACGCAACCAGCTAGCCTTCTCAGTTATTAGAGTGCAATCCAGTGTCTGATAAAAATGAGCACAAGGCGGCGAGTCCGAAAAACTTGTGGCCGGGCACCCGGATGAAGCGACGACGACAATGCATTTAGCATGGCGAGGAGATGAAGACGATGCCAACACAGGGATCGTTTTATCAGACGCTGGAGTAGCGTTGCGCCAATGCCACGCGCTTAAGATAAGCCTCGCGCGCGATCAGCACATCTTCTAAAAAGTATGGCAATTCTTTCAGTAACAATGCCTGTGGACCATCGACTAATGCTTTCACTGGAGCGGGGTGAAAGTCGACCAGCACCATATTTGCTCCGGCCACGATGCCTTGCGCGGTGATATGCGCCACGTCCAAAATGCCATCCGGCGCGGCACTGCGTGTACCCACCGAGTGCGATGGATCGATGCACACCGGCATTCTGGTTAATCTTTTTACCACGGGTACGTGTGCAAAATCGACAAAGTTACGGTGCGGATCGCCCATGTTTGTTTTCATGCCGCGCAGGCCAAACACCACATTTCGATTGCCTTCCGAGGCGAGATATTCCGCCGCGTTCAAGGATTCATCCAGCGTAATACCGAAGCCGCGCTTGAGCAACACGGGGAATTCTTGCTGCCGTCCCACGATTTTCAACAGCTCAAAATTTTGTGTATTGCGCGTGCCGATCTGCAACATCACGCCGGTGGGATTGCCGGTTTGATGGAGCGCCTCGCGAATTTCGTTGAGATGCGATTCGTGCGTGATCTCCATCGCAATGACCTTAATGCCGTACTTACCTGCCAACTCAAAAACATACGGCAAACAATTCTTTCCGTGCCCCTGGAAAGCATAAGGGCTGGTGCGCGGCTTGTATGCACCCATGCGCGTGCACACTTGGCCGTTATCGCGCAGCGCGCGCAGCATGGCTTCAACGTGGTCGCGATTATCCACCGCGCAGAGTCCTGCAAAAACATTCAAATTATCTTGCCCGAAACGCACGCCGTTATATTCAAAATGCGAGGGGCGCGGGTCTTCTTTATGCCGCCCCAGCACGCGATATTCTTCCGACACGCGCACCACATTTTCGACGCACGGCAGGCTACGCATATCTTTAATGTCGAGTGCTTGAGTATTGCCGATGAGATAAATTTCGGTGAGTGTTTGCAAGGCTCCGCGCTCGATATGTATGCGCGTTTGTATGCTGGGCAGGCTCGCTAAATGCGCCATCAGTTGTTTGAAATCTGCACCTTGTTGGTCGGTGTTGGAGGAGAGAATAAGGATCATTATATTTTTCCGTTAAGTACAATTATTTTTTTAGAAGCATGGCTAACTGCTGTGGCCACTGCGCCATCGGGTCACGTCCAAAACCACTCTTGCCAAATTGCTGCCAGCGGCCAATAACATAGCACAGCAGCAGGTTGGCATACGCGCTCACATCGGTTTTATCATCCAGCGCGCCCTGCGTAACAGCGATGCGTATAGATTGTTTGAGCGAGGCTTCAAGCCGATCATAAAGTTGGTTAATACGTTGCTGCAAGCGCGCATCTTCATTCACCAGCGCGTCACCGATTAAAACGCGGGTCATGCCGCGATTTTTTTGCGCGAAACCCAGCAACATCGCCAACGTGCTTTCTATCTGTTGCAGGCCGTTACTCTCGTCCGCGCTAATTTTGTTGATTAAGCTAAACACCGTTTGTTCGATGAACTCGATCAAGCCTTCAAACATCTGCGCCTTGCTGGCAAAGTGGCGATACAACGCGGCTTCAGAGATATCGAGCCGTGCCGCCAAGGCTGCGGTGGTAATTTTTTCGCCCTTGGGCTGCTCCAGCATTTCTGCAACAGTTTGCAGAATCTGTAATTTTCGTTCGCCCGGTTTGCTGGCCATATTGTATTTTCCTGCGTATTTTTAATGGTTGAATTGCGATAACACACGCGGCAACTGCAGTACATTCGTAATTTTCACATCCACATAAGCGGGCACACGTGATGTGCTGCTGACCCACACAGTACGCATCCCAAGCTGCTTAGCGGTGGATAAATTTTCTACGCTATCTTCCACCATCACACAGCGCGTCGGTTGTAGCCGATATTTTTGTAGTAGCCGCATGAAGCCGTAGCGTTGCGGCTTAGGCTGGTAGCGCGTGTGCTCGATGGCGAACACGTCGTGAAAGCAATCGTCGATACGCATCATTTTTAAAATCGTATGTGCGTAATGTTGCGGCGCGTTAGAAAAAATAATCTTCTTGCCCGGCAATTTTTTTAGCACATGTCGCAAGCGCGGCTCACGCAAAATCATTTTAGACAACGCGGGAAACTGGTGCGTGTGCCACAAAAAATGCTCAGGATCCGTCGCGTGATGTTTCATCATGCCGTGCAAGGTTGCGCCATACCGCTGCCAATAATCGATCCGCATATTATTCGCGGCGTGCTCTTCCAGTTTTAAATGGTGTTGCAAATATGCGGTCATGCTGCGGTTGATGTGCGGAAAAATATGCGGTGTCGCGTTATGCAAAGTGTTGTCCAGATCAAAAATCCACACGCGGTCAGTCATATTGGCTTGCTTACTTTTAATTCAAATAGCCTAAATAAATAACCACGTCATTCCCGCCTACGCGGGAATGACGTGTATTTGGTTTATTTGCTCTTTATCAACGTCCCCACACCTTCATCCGTCAAAATCTCCAGCAACAGTGCGTGCTCTACCCGCCCATCAATAATGTGCACCGATTTTACCCCACCTCGCGCCGCGTCCAGCGCAGAGCCAATTTTGGGCAACATGCCGCCAGATAAAGTGCCGTCCGCGACCAAGCCATCAATTTGTTTGGGCGTGAGACCCGTTAATAAATTTCCATCTTTATCCAGCACGCCCGGTGTGTTGGTCAGCAGCACTAATTTTTCTGCACGCAATACTTCGGCTAATTTCCCCGCCACCACATCCGCGTTAATGTTCAGCGTTTCGCCATCGGGGCCGACACCGATAGGCGCGATCACCGGAATAAAGTCACCAGAATCGAGAAAGGTAATAATCGCCGGATCAATTAAATGAATCTCGCCCACCAAGCCAATATCCAGCATCTTGCCGGGCTCGGTATTGCTTTCCAGCAGCATCTTATTGGCACGAATAAAAGAGGAATCTTGCCCCGTTAAACCGACCGCTTTGCCGCCGTGACGGTTAATCAAATTCACAATATCTTTGTTGACCTTGCCCAACACCATTTCGACCACATCCATGGTCTCTTCGTCGGTCACGCGCATTCCCTGTACAAATTCGCCCGCTTTGCCGACGCGCTTGAGCAGTTCATTAATTTGTGGACCGCCGCCGTGGACAATGACCGGGTTCATGCCGACTAATTTCAGCAGCACCACATCACGCGCAAAACTTTCTTGCAGCGCGGGATCAATCATGGCGTTGCCGCCGTATTTAATGACGATGGTTTTATCAAAAAAACGCTGAATGTACGGCATGGCCTCAGATAAGGTGCGCGCTTTCTTGGCAGCGGTGTCGGCGGTTAGGGGCATGGCATTGCTTTCATAAAATGTGCGCGTATTTTACCTTATAAAGTTGCGCGCTTTCATCTACGTTTCCGTGAAAACTAAAGTGGGCTATTGAAAATTTTAGCCACTTGGTTAGTATCAGTATTATTATTGATGCAATAATTTACAATTCTTAAAGGAACAAGCATGGCCATACGCGCATACAAAAATATTTTTCCTACAGCGGGCGCACGCTCGTATATTGATGCCGAAGCAGCGGTGATCGGCGATGTGGTAATCGGCGAAGATTCTTCCGTGTGGCCGATGTGCTTGATACGCGGCGACGTAAATATCGTCCGCATTGGCGCGCGTACCAACATTCAAGATGGCACGATTATCCATGTCAGCCATAAGCACAGCGAAGTGCCGGAAGGCAATCCCACACATATCGGCGATGATGTGACGGTGGGTCACCAAGTGATTTTGCATGGCTGTACCGTAGAAAGTATGAGTTTAATCGGTATGGGTTCGATCATTTTAGATGGCGCAATTATTCGCTCGCATGTATTGCTGGGGGCGGGCTCACTGGTGCCAGAGGGCAAAGATTTAGAGGGGGGATATTTGTGGCTAGGCCGCCCCGCCAAAAAAATACGCGAACTGACTGCGGCAGAAATTAAACGCTTTGATTACTCGGCCAAACATTACATCAAATTAAAAAATGACTATTTGAGCGGTGGGTAGTTACGTGCAATATTTTTAGAGAGACCCTTTAGTACCCTCACTCGACACAAGGAAAATATCATGTTGAAAGCCACCGTTCGTCGCAGCGCAAAAATTTTAAGCAGCTTATTGCTGTTGTCATTGTTGCAAGCTTGCGGCGAGGGTGAGACTACGCCAGCCAACCTCGCGCTTTTTGCCGGAGATGGGGCGACGGCGGGGAGTGTAAATGGGGCAGGCACGGCAGCGCGTTTTAGTGCGCCGCTGGGGGTTGCTGCGGATAGTGCGGGCAATATTTATGTGGCGGATACCATCAACCATATCATTCGGAAGATTGATAGTGCTGGAGTGGTGACTACGCTGGCGGGCGACGTAACTATCCACACCGCTGGCAATACAGATGGCATCGGTGCGGCAGCGAGTTTTAGCTCGCCGCGCGGCGTGGCTACCGACAGTGCGGGCAACGTTTATGTGGCGGATACGGGCAATATTACTATACGGAAAGTTACTTCATCGGGTGAAGTAAGTAAGTTAACAGGCAATACTGGAATTTATGGACAAATACTATTGGCGAGTGTGGGGACACCTTCTGGCATTGCCTCAGATAGTGTAGGTAATATTTATGTGACGGATACTGTTAATCACGTCATCCTAAAATTTACGGCTCTAGGTGCAGTCAGTACATTGGCTGGGGTTACTCCTACCCTTGTTTCAACTCCCTCGCCTGGCAGCGTTGATGGTATTGGCGCAGCGGCTCGCTTTAACTCTCCACGAGGTATTGTTGCGGACAACCTTGGCTCACTTTATGTTGCTGATAGCGGAAACCATACCATTCGGAAAATCGTTATTGCCACAGGCGCGGTGACCACATTTGCGGGTAATGTATCCACTCCCAGTCTGGGCAATGCAGACGGCCTTGGCGCAGCAGCACGATTTAATACGCCCTTAGGTATCACTACCGACAGCGCGGGTAATGTTTATGTGGCGGATACCAACAATCACACCATCCGCAAAATTACCCCAGCGGGCGAGGTCAGCACAGTGGTGGGCGTGGCGGGGTCGGCAGGTTTTACGCCGGGGTTTTTACCCGGACAACTATCTTCACCAACGGGCGTGGCGATCAGTGGCACGTCGCTTTATATCACCACAGGTAATGGCGTAGCGGTGGTCACTCGTGTCCCATAATAAATGGACGCACCCAATTTATGACCTTAACTGAATTACGCTACATCGTGGCTTTAGCACAGCAACGCCATTTTGGGCGGGCAGCTGAGGCGACATTTGTTAGTCAGCCGACTCTGAGCGTAGCGGTTAAAAAGTTGGAAGAAGAGCTGGGCGTTACGTTGTTTGAGCGCGGTCCGCATGAGGTAACTTTAACTTCGATAGGCGCGCAAATTGTGGAGCAAGCACAACGCGCATTAGAGCAAGTGGCCGCCATTGTAGAAATTGCCAAGCACGGCAAAGACCCGCTGGTAGGGACGTTGCGGCTGGGGTTGAATTACACCATCAGCCCATATTTGCTGCCGTTGCTCATCCCGCAGTTGCAAAAAAAAGCACCGCACATGTCGCTGCTGATTCAAGAAAATTATACGTCACGCTTGTTAGAAATGCTTAAGCTGGGCGAGCTGGATGTCATCGTCATTGCCTCGGAAGTTAATGAACCGGGGCTAATCGAACAAGCTTTATACGACGAAACGTTTGTGGTGGCCATGCCGCAAGGGCATCGCTGGGCAAAGCGAAAATTCATTACCGCCGAAGATTTAGCCGAAGAAAGCTTATTGCTGCTGGGCAGCGGGCATTGCTTCCGCGACCAAGTATTGAAATTTTGCCCAGCACTTAATCGTACTGCTGCTGCCTCTGGCAGTATGCAAAAAAATTTGGCGGGCAGCTCGCTAGAAACCATGCGCCACATGGTGGCATCCGGCATCGGTATTACGGTATTGCCCAGCACGTCCGTCCCACATTTTTCAGCAACAGCGAATCAAACCCCCAATCATCTAGACAACATGCTGGCTTATCGCCCTTTTGCTAAACCCGCGCCAGATAGGCGTGTCAGCTTGGTCTGGCGCAGCAGCTTCCCGCGTCTTGCGGCCATTGAAGTATTGCGCCAGGCCATTCTTAATTGCCCGTTGCAGGGGATTAAAAAACTCCGCTCCACTATCATTCAACCCCCCGCTTAAATATTTTTCGTAATACCCCCCCTTTTTTTTGTTGATAGCCAAATACTATCAATAATATTGCAACAATCAATTAGCCATATATCCCGTCTGGTTTTAGCATGTTCCCCACTGCTCTGTTGTATTGATTTTTGGCAGCGTGTTTGATCTTTTATTTGGGTCAAACCGTTTTATTGGAAGGAGGGGCAATATGAAAAACCTAATCGAAAAAATATTAGCGTTGTGGGACATCGACACAAAATCGCTCGTCGATATTTTTATGCGATATGCGGCAGGGGAATAATTTTTAATTCAATTTATTTTAAGGAGAAACATGATGGACAAGCCTAACACTATGACTAATTACGCGGGCATTCCCGTGGCGGATAACCAAAATTCTATCACCGCAGGCGAGCGCGGCCCAGTGCTGATGCAAGATTTTCATCTGATTGAAAAAATGGCGCAGTTCAACCGCGAGCGTGTGCCAGAGCGCGTTGTCCACGCTAAAGGTTCGGGTGCGTTTGGATATTTTGTGGTGACGCAAGATATAACACGTTATACCAAAGCTAAACTTTTTTCTGCGGTGGGAAAAAAAACTGAAATTTTTGCGCGATTTTCTACTGTCGGGGGCGAGCAAGGTTCAGCGGATACTGAGCGTGATCCGCGTGGCTTTGCGGTGAAATTTTATACCGAAGAAGGTAACTGGGATATGGTCGGTAACAACACACCAGTATTTTTTATTCGTGACCCGCTCAAGTTTAGCGACTTCATTCACACGCAAAAACGTGACCCGAAAACACACATGAAATCACCCACCATGATGTGGGATTTTTGGTCGCTTTCGCCGGAATCCTTGCATCAAGTCACGATTCTTTTTTCTGATCGCGGTACGCCAGATGGCTATCGTCACATGCATGGGTTTTCCAGCCACACCTTTAGTTTGATCAATGCGAAGGGCGAACGATTTTGGTGTAAGTGGCATTTCAAAACCAAGCAAGGCATTAAAAATTTAACGCGCCAACGTGCGACAGAGTTAGCCGGACAAGACCCGGATTATGCTCAGCGCGATTTGTTCGGCCACATCGCCAATGGCAACGCACCGAAGTGGCGCATGTGTTTGCAGATTATGCCGGAGCAGGCCGCCGACACTTATGCGATCAACCCGTTTGATTTGACCAAGGTGTGGCCGCACAAAGATTATCCTTTGATTGAAGTGGGCGAAATGGTGTTGGATCGCAACCCAGAAAATTATTTTCAGGATGTGGAGCAAGCCGCGTTTGAGCCTTCTAACGTTGTGCCAGGCATGGGATATTCGCCGGATAAAATGTTGCAGGGGCGGCTGCTTTCTTACCCCGATGCGCACCGCTATCGCATCGGCACCAACTACGGTGCATTGCCCGTGAACAAGCCACGCTGCCCCATGCACAGCTATCACCGCGATGGCAGTATGCGCTTTGATGGCAACAGTGGTGCTGCGCCAAATTACGAGCCAAATAGTTTTGGGGGGCCAGTGCAAAATGCAGAGTATGCCGAGCCCGCGTTGAAAATTTCGGGCGATGCAGCGCGTTACGATCATCGCGTGGGTAATGATGATTACACTCAGGCAGGTAATTTATTTCGCTTGATGAATCAAGATGAACAAGCGCGCTTGATTGAAAATATTGCCGGGGCGATGAAGAGTGTGCCCGCCGCAATTCAACAGCGGCAGTTAGTGCATTTTTATAAAGCTGATCCAGCCTATGGGAAAGGCGTCGCAGCGGCGTTAGGCGTGGTGTTTAATTCCAATTCGCGTTAGAAACGATAACTGTGTTGGCATCGTCTTCAGCTCCTGATGGAACAACTAGCCATTCGACTAAACCCGCAAGCGGGCAAGTTCACCCGCAAGGGGTACGCCGTGGTTGTACCAAAGGCAGGCAATCCACTACGCAGCAAGCTGCTTGTGGAATTGACACTAAGGGGCTAAAGCCCCAACAACACACGCAGGCTGGTTATAGCCGTACTCAAATGTACTGTCTTCACCCGCAAGGGGTAGACCGTGGTTGTAAAACCGATAAATCGGCAACAACCACGCACCGTCGCCTCATCCGGGTGCCCGACCACAAGTTTCATGGGCTTGCCGCCTTGTTTTCCTTTCTAACGCGAATTGGAATAAGGCGGGGTAAATAGATTGGAGTTAAGGGAGGCGTAATAAAATTCGCGGCAAGAAAAGGAGGGCATGAATATTTTCATGCCCTCTTTTTTATTTTAACTGGCATTTTAGCTGGAGGGCATCTCTGAAAATTCAAAGTTTTAAGCCAGACTAGGCGCGAACAAAAAATGGTTACGCCGCATATGTTTGATATGTAAGTAAGTATTTTTTGTGAGTAACAAAGTATGGCGACAAAATTTGGATTTTAAGAGGTGTCCTATAATCACTCTCCCCAGCGTTTTACCAAGGTATGCGGCACATGCAGATGATCCAATATGCGCGCCACCACAAAATCGACCAAATCTTGCACGCTCTGCGGCTGATAATAAAAGCCGGGGTTCGGTGGCAGAATTACTGCACCCGCGTGGCTGAGTTTAAGCATATTTTCTAGATGAATGGCGGAGAATGGCGATTCGCGCGGCACGAGTATTAACGGGCGTTTTTCTTTGAGCATGACATCTGCCCCGCGCGTGATGAGATCGTCGCTCAAGCCCGCCGCAACGGCGGCCAGCGTGCCCATGGTGCACGGGCAGATTACCATCGCATCGCCGGGATTAGAGCCGGAAGCCATCGGCGCGTACCAATCATCGCGGCCAAATACGCGCAACTCGCCGCTGAATTTTGCCGGGGATAAATTTTCTGGAGATAAATTTCCTGACGATAAATTATTGGGAGGTAATTTACTGAGATGTTCGAGCAATATTTTTTCTGCATCCTGCGGGCGATTGGGCAATGTGAAATCAAGTTCTTGCTTCGCCACAATCTGCGCTGCTTGCGAATAAACCAAATGCACGCGCTGTCCGCTTTGCAGCAGACATTGCAATAGCCGCATCCCATAAGGTAGACCAGATGCGCCGGTGAAAGCAAGGACGATCGTTTTCATGTTTGGATAGGGAGTGGAGGGTGCCTTGTATTGTAGCTTTATTTTTTGGTGCACTTGAGAGGATTACGCGAACGATGCTGCATCAGCGAGTTACCGGACGAAACTATTTGAAGATGACGCTAATTTTAGGGGATGTTGGGTTGGGTGAGCAAAGATTTAGGCAGTTGCTGTTTGCCGTTATGCATGACTGATTGCGTTCAGCTCTGCGCTTTTGCTTTTCTTCGTTTTGTAATATCTGAAATTCATTCGGACCCAATCCCTTACGCTCAGGCATGGTAGAAATCCAAGGATTAATCTCACTACTCGCAGCCATCTGCGCTTGTTTCTGACACTCTTTTAAGTCAGAGGCGCAGCCAGTTGTGCAGAAAGTTGTTTCGTCAGCATAGGTTGCTCCCATGAACATGAAAGATAGCAGGCTGATGATTATGGATGTTGGGCGGGAGATATTCTTTTTCATGCTGTCATCATCCGATCATCAGTAAAGTGAATTTCATTCTACGGCTGATTATCGCCCAATATTAACGCGGCAAGCTGGGTTTTATTTAGCCGAAATCTATAAAACTAGGCGCACGCTACATTGCGTTTCTCCACACTTAAAAAATATGCGGCAATCAAACCATTTGCTGTGCCGAATATCAAAGCCGCCGCAGCAAATATCGGGATGAGATAGGCTACGCCCATGTGTGGAATAAGCCAAAAATAAACCAGCAAGAGTTGCCCAGCAATGTGGGCAAATGCGCCGAATATGCTGTGTGTCACTGCGCCAAACCAGCGTGCAGGTAAGTGCTGGCTTATTGCCAATATCATTAAGCTAGACAGTGCACCGCTTAAACTTAGGAAAAATCCGGGGGTGAGTACGCTGCCCATCAACAGGCCGCTGCCTACCACGCGCAACAGTGTGACCCAAGCTGCGGTGCGCCAGCCAAAGCGCGCCAAAACAATCAACGTAACAATGTTGGCAATGCCTGGTTTTACACCGGGCAAGGGTGAGGGGATGGCCGCTTCCAACACCGACAAACCGATTGCCAGCGCGGCCAATTTGGCGATATGGTGGTCTGCAGCGGTAGTGTTGAGTTTAATAATTGAGGCTGTCATATTTTTTCTCGCTGCCACCCAGTTTTCCATCGTGCAGTTCCACACTGACTTGGTTGGGCAAGCACAGTGCAATCTCGCCCGCTTGTTTGAGCCAACCTTGCTGCACGCAATATTGCCGAGGGCTGGGGTCACTGGCTATGCGCGCTTGCAGATTTTTGATCGCGATTTGCGTGATGCCAAGCGGCCCCGGCACAGCAATTGTTTGATCGCGTGACAGCGGCACGCGGCTGAATATTTTGCCGCCGCTGCGGATGACAGCGTGGTCGGCTGCGCCACCGTGCCACAGGGTGAGAGTAAGCCAGACGGTGCACAGTACGCTCAAAAATAAAACAAACCAATCGCCTATTTTAAAATAGGCAAAAAGATCAGTGGCCGAGGGCAAGTTCACGGTGTCGTAACAGTACTTGTTGGGTGCTGAAATGTCGCGCCAGTTTTTCGGCCAGATAAACTGAGCGGTGTTGGCCGCCCGTGCAACCGATGGCGACGGTCAGATAATTGCGATTGTCGGCGATGAAACAAGGCAGCCAATTTTCGACAAACCCGCGAATATCGTCATGCATTTTTTGCATATTAGGGATGTTGTCCAGAAATTGAATGACCGCCGCATCACGACCCGTTAAGGGACGCAGTGCAGGGTCGTAGTGCGGGTTGGGCAGGCAGCGCACATCAAATACCAGGTCAGCATCGAGCGGAATGCCGTGCTTGAATCCGAAGGATTGAAAAAGCAAGGTAATGCGTGCACGGTCTAGATGCAAAAATTCTTTAATCCAAGCGCGCAGGGCATTAGGATTGAGTTCGCTGGTGTCGATGTGATGGCCGATGCTGCTGATTTCGGCCAGCAACTCGCGCTCTTTTTGCACGCACTCTAGCAAGGTTAACGCAGCTTCATCTGGTCCGGCGATGAGGCTGCTGCTGAGCGGATGCCGCCTGCGTGATTCAGAAAAACGTTTCACCAACGTATCGGTTTGTGCAGTTAAAAATAACAGGTGCACCTCTATGCCGCGTTGTTCGAGTTGTTTTAAATAATGCGGCAACTGTTGCACGCCGCTGCCGCTACGCACGTCGATGCTAACTGCGACACGGGTGTTGCCCGCTTGGTGCAACTGCTCCATCAACACGGATAATAATTCAGCGGGCAGGTTGTCTACGCAATAATAACCGCTGTCTTCCAGCACTTTGATGGCGACACTTTTGCCGGAACCGGAGAGGCCGCTGATTAAAAATAGTTGCATACTACTTGGCTTGCATGTGTTGCGTGTGGCGGCTTAAAAATTCTTGCATGCTGTCGATGCCGCGTTGTTGCAAGACGAAATTACGTGCTGCTGCTTCGACCAGAACCGCTAAGTTACGCCCTGCCACAACGGGAATTGTGACGGTGCTTACTTTAACATTGAGGATTTCTTGGAAGCTGGCGTTGAGTGATAGGCGCTCCATTTGCGCCAATTCCATCGCCGTGGGGCGATGCAAATGTACAATCAGTTTGAGGCTTTTTTTGCGGCGCACGGCGGTTTCGCCAAACATGGTGCGGATGTTGAGCACGCCCAAGCCACGCACTTCTAGGAAGTCGCGCAATAGCTCTGGGCAGCGACCTTCCAGCGTTTCTGGAGAGATGCGATACAGCTCGGTAATGTCGTCTGCGACTAGGCCGTTGCCCCGCGTAACCAGCTCTAAGCCGAGCTCGCTTTTACCGATGCCGCTGTCGCCAGTGACCAGTACGCCCACCCCCAACACATCTAAAAATACGCCGTGGCGGACAGTGGATTCGGCCAAGGCTTTAACCAAATAATGTCGCACCATCCACATCAAATGTACGCTGGGTAGCGGAGAGCGAAAGAGCGGGGTGTGGGTGCGGTTGGCGTAAGCGATGAGTGCCTGCGGGATGTTTTCGGTGCCCGCCACAATGAGGCAAATTGTGCCGCCGTGTTCCAGTTGCGATAGCACCTCATTCAGTGTGGCTGGGGGTAAGCCAGATAAATAATTGAGCTCGGTATCGCTCAACACTTGCACCCAGTTTTGATGCAGCAGGTTGAGGTGTCCGATCAGGCCGAGGTTGGAGGCACTGACTAACTCAGTGTCTAAAATTTTGGCCGCTCCCTCTGCGCCCGCCACCCAGCTTAAGGTCAGCCGTTCTTGCTTATCTTCAAATAGTTTTTGAATGTTGACCTGTGCCATGAGTTTATATTTTTGCGGAAAAGGTTGAGGCGGTTAGAACGACGCTTTCCATTGTTTAAACAGCTGGTGTATCACAGCGGGATCATCGCTGTTTTGTAATTGCGCACGAAAATTTTCGTCACTAAACATTTGTGCTAATTCGCCCAGTAATTGCAAGTGCAAATCGGTCGCCCGATCGGGCACCAGCAGCACAAAAATTAAATTGACGGGCTGCCCATCAGGCGCATCAAAAGGAATAGGGGTGCGTGTTTTTACAAAAGCGGTGACCGCATCGCGCAGACCTTTAATGCGGCCATGCGGGATGGCCACGCCGTGCCCCAAGCCTGTGGAGCCCAATTTTTCGCGGGCAAACAGGCTTTCAAATACTTGGCTGCGGGCAATCTTTTGGCTGTTTTCAAACAATATCCCCACTCGTTCAAACACGCGCTTTTTGCTGGCCGATTCGTCGTCAAGTAAGACGTTCTCGGGCGGCAAAATTTTGCTTATTAAGTTCATAGTATCAACTGTGTCCTTTGTGCAACGTTTGCGACTTGGCTATTAAGGCTGCCGCTCAATTTTTTAGAGGGGCACGCCGGGATCGTCATGGCGGCGCGCCGCAGATTTTTCTTTGTGTTTGAGAATTTGGCGATCTAATTTATCAACCAGATTATCTATCGCCACATATAAATTTTCATCATCACATTCCACAAAAATAGTTTTGCCGCTGAGGTGTACATTGGCTTCGGCTTTTTGGACGAGCTTGTCGACCGAGAGAATCACGTTAACATCAATCACGTTGTCAAAATGGCGTTTAACTTTGCCGAATTTAGTGATGACGCGTTCACGTATTGCAGGCGTAATTTCTAGATGGTGTCCGCTGAGGTTCAGGTTCATGGTTTGCTCCTTGGTAGTTAAAGTGACTTGCGAAGATTGACGGGAAGAATATTTAACAGCTCCCGGTATTTTGCGACGGTGCGACGTGCGACGAGTATGCCTTGCTCGGCTAAAATGTTGGACATGCGGCTGTCCGTTAATGGGTGTTTTGCATCTTCTTGTTCGACTAATTGTTTGATGAGTGCGCGGATGGCGGTGGAGGAGCAAGTGCCGCCCGCCTCGGTGGCGACCCCGCTGCAAAAGAAATATTTGAGCTCATAAATGCCGCGTGGGGTACGCATAAATTTCTGCGTGGTGACCCGTGAAATGGTGGATTCGTGCAGCTCCAGTTGTTCGGCAATTTCGCGCAGTACCAGCGGCCGCATGGCGATGTCGCCATGTTCAAAAAAATGATGTTGGCGTTCAACGATCGCCTGCGAAACACGCAAAATCGTATCAAAACGTTGTTGCAGCGTTTTGATAAACCAGCGCGCTTCCTGTAATTGTCCAGAGAGTTGTTGCGCGTTTTGCTCGTTGCGATTTTGCAGAATGTTGGCATACATCTGATTGACGCGCAGCCGTGGCATAGCTTCTTGGTTTAGCCGCGCATGCCAGTTATTGGCGCGGCGTTCGACCACCACATCGGGCACCACGTAATCTGCCGCCCGTTGGGCAAATTCGGCACCGGGCTTGGGGTTGAGATGCAGAATAAGTGCTTGTGCGGCGCGCAGAGTGGCAACGTTGCAAGCCAGTATTTTTTTAAGCTTGGTGAAATCATGTGCGGCCAGCAAGCTGAGATGTTGTTCCACCAAGCGTAGCGCAACGTTGCGGCTGGGCGTGTCTTCTGGTAGGGCTTTCAGCTGCAGCGCCAGGCATTCACTTAAGGTGCGTGCGCCAATGCCGGGGCCATCTAAATGCTGTAATTGCACCAATGCGGTTTCTAAATCATCCAGCGAAATTTCAAGTTGTGCGGGCAGGATTTCAAGAATTTCATCGAGCGCGACCGAGAGATAACCGTTGTCATCCAGCGCATCAATTAGCAGGCCAATGATTTCTCGATCACGCGCATCGAGTTGGCTCATGTTCAATTGCCAAATGAGATGTTCGCGCAGGCTGGGGGTATCGGCTGCGATATCGGCGCGGGACTCTTGCCCGTCATCGGCGGCATTTTTATTGGAAGAGGAGAGGTTCCCCCAGTCTTCTAGCGGCACATTTTCTCTGGATGTATCTGCACCCGCCCATTCTTCTTTGGCGGCTTCATCTTGGCCGCTACCTTCTTTGAGCCACTCTTCTTTGGACCACTCTTTGTCGGAATTTCGCAGCGAATCTTCTTTGGCTAAGCGGTCTTGCTCGGTGATGGCGGGGGTGGCGTGGTTGTTTGAAATAAGTGGCGGGGAATGATCTTCCATGCGTTCCAGCAGGGGGTTTTCATCCAGTAGCCGCATCACCTCGCGATGAATTTCGAGTGTGGAAAGCTGCAACAGGCGAATAGATTGCTGCAACTGAGGGGTGAGGGTCAGTTGCTGGGACTGCCTAAGTTGGAGCGATGGTTTCATAAAATGCGTTAGCAAGAAAATCCGACGAACGGGCTAGAGCTTGAAATTCTCACCCAAATATACTTTTCGCACGTTTTCATTATAGATGATTTCGTCTGGTTTTCCTTCTGCCATCACCGACCCTGCATTGATAATATAAGCGCGGTCACATATGCCCAAAGTTTCACGCACATTGTGGTCGGTAATCAGCACTCCGATGTTGCGCGCTTTCAGAAATCCGATAATGCGTTGTATATCGATCACTGCGATAGGATCAACGCCAGCAAAAGGTTCATCCAGCAAAATAAATCGCGGGTTGCTGGCCAGCGCGCGGGCAATTTCGACGCGACGACGTTCGCCGCCGGACAAGCTTAAAGCCGGGTTGTTACGAATATGCGTGATGTGCAAATCTTCCAGCAGGCTATCCAGCCGCACCTGAATTTCATCCGGCGTGTAGCCTTGCAGCTCCAGCACGGCTTGAATATTTTGCGTGACATTTAGGCGGCGAAAAATAGATGCTTCCTGCGGCAAATAGCCCAAGCCCAAGCGGGCGCGTCGATGGATAGGCTGATGCGTGATGTTGGCTTGGTCGATGAATATATCTCCGCCATCCACTGCGACCAGCCCGACTATCATATAAAAACAGGTGGTTTTCCCCGCACCATTCGGTCCCAGCAGGCCGACCACTTCGCCGCTTTGCACAACCAGCGAGGCATCTTGCACCACGGTACGCGAGCCATACTGTTTTTTTAATGAGACTGCGCGAAGTTCACTCATTGGATATTTTTCAGATTATTTTTTTGGGTTGGGCTAGATGATTCGGCGGGTGGCGGTGTGGGTTGGATGACGGCTTGCACGCGACCCTTGGTTTTGCCGTCAGCCGACTGGTTGCCCAGTGCTTGAAACACCCCAGTTTGCGCGTTGTAAGCAATATGGTCGCCGCGAACTTCGTCTTGATCGCGCTTGATACGCGCCTGTCCAAAAAAATTCACCATGCCACTTTTGCTGTCGTATTCAATGCGTTCACCGTAGCCCTCAACATATTCATCCACGTCGTCGCGCTTTTGCCGAAAGCTGGCAAGTTTGCCCGTGGCGATGCCGCGTTTGAAATTGTCGGTGGCTTGGGAAACGATAATTTTGTCGGCTTGAATAAAAAGCGTGCCCTGCGTCAGGCGCACATTGCCGGTGAAAGTGCTGGTTTTGTTCGCATCATCCATGTGCAGTTGGTCGGCTTCCAAGTGTATGGTTTGATCGCGATCGGCACGTTCGGCATAGCTGGTGGAGTGCGCCAGCATCAGCGTCAACAAGGCTGCGCCCAGCATCACCTTGCGCGGGAATGAGGGGCGGAAAAATTTATTTTGTAGCAGGCGCATGTTCACTTTTAACTTGGTTGAGTAGCTTAATCGTGCGCGCTTGGTTGTCGAGTATCATGCCCCTCGCGTGCACCGTGTGGCTGCCATCTTTGAGCGTGACCCCTTGGTCAGTTTTAGCCAAATCTAATTCGGGGATAACATGTAAAAAAGGTGTGGTAAAAATCATGCCGCTACGAGTCGCGCCTGCGTCCCGCACAAGCCGTACTTCGTCGCGCAAAAAAACTTCATCACCCTTGCCGGAGATCGTCCCGACCTTGGCCGAAATGTGCATACTGGGGCGGTCGGGGTAAATGCTGGTGAGTTGAATGGTTTCGATGTGTGTGCTGTCATCGTCGGGGTAATGCAGCATTTTTACGGCAGACATTTTGTACTGCGGCATGCCCGCTTTGCTCAAGGTGGTAGCGGAAAAATTTTCCACCATAAAATCGGGATCGTGGCGTTGTTTACCATTTGTTTTTTGCGGCGGGATTTCGACGGCGAGGTTGACCCAATATGCCACGGCCAATATGCCCAGTGCGGGCAATATGATGAGCCATGCGCGTAATCGGTTAATGCGGAAGCGGATCATGATATGCCTATTGTGCGGCCAAACCGGGGGGCGCAATTAAATAAGGGGCGAGTTGAGCCGACAAAGTGCCTTGCGTATGCATCAACAGTTCGCACAATTCTCGCACCGCGCCGTGCCCGCCCGCGCGATGCGTTACATAGTGCGAGCGATCACGCACCACTTGTGGGGCTTGCGGCACGCTGACCGCCAGCCCAGCGTGCAACATGGCGGGTAAATCCACCACATCATCCCCCATAAAAGCGGCGGCAGAGGCTGGCAATTTAAGCTGCGCGAGTAGTGCGCGCATGGCGGCCAACTTGTCATGCACACCTTGATGTACGTGTGCGATGCCCAGGTTTTTAGCGCGTAACTCCACGCAGCGCGAAGTGCGCCCCGTGATGATCGCCAGCTCCACGCCAGAGGCCTTCAGCATTTTTAAGCCGTGGCCATCTAGCGTGTTAAAGCGTTTAAATTCTTCGCCAGAGTCGGATAAATAGAGGCCGCCATCGGTCATCACACCATCCACATCAAAAATGACCAAGCGGGTAGATAGCGCAATGTCGGGCAGATTTTGGGGCGCGGCGTGGAGAGACATTGGATGGGTAACCTTTAAATAACTTTAGCGCGCAGCAGGTCATGCATGTTCAACGCGCCGACTAATGTGTTGTCGGCATCCATTACCAGCATTTGGTTAATATTATATTGTTCCATAATCTGCACAGCCTCCGCCGCTAAGGCATCCGGTGCGATGCCACGCGGCTTGTGCGACATCACTGCGCTGACTTGCGTGCTAGAAAAGTCTACTTTTTTCTCCAGCGTGCGGCGCAAATCGCCATCGGTGTAAATACCTAAAACATGTTGTGCGTCATCCACAATGGCCGTCATGCCCAGACCCTTGCGCGACATTTCCAACACGGCTTCGGCGAGTGTGGCATCTTTACCTACCATCGGAATTTTTTTGCCGATGTGCATAATGTCCCGCACATGTGTCAGCAAACGCCGCCCCAAACTACCACCCGGATGCGAGTGCGCGAAATCTTCTACGCCAAAACCTTTGGCATCCAGCAGTGCCATCGCCAGCGCATCACCCATCGCCAGCGTGGCCGTGGTGCTGGTGGTTGGGGCTAAGCCCATCGGGCAGGCTTCTTTGTCGATCGCGATATTGAGGTGCGCATCTGCGGCAGTGGCCAAGCTCGATTGCGGGTTGCCGGTAATGCTAATGAGTTGCGCGCCGCGCCGTTTAATCACCGGAATAATGGTCAGCAACTCGTGGCTTTCACCTGAGTAAGATAGCGCGATAAACACATCTTGTGCAGTAATCATGCCGAGGTCGCCGTGGCTGGCCTCGGCAGGGTGCACAAAATAAGCGGGAGTACCCGTGCTGGACATGGTTGCCGCAATTTTGCGCGCAATGTGGCCGGATTTGCCCATGCCGCTGACAATCACGCGCCCCCGATTATTTTCCCCCGCGCAAGATAAAATAATATTGAGCGCGTGTAGAAAAGTATCATCAATGCGTTCGGTTAATGCCAGCACGGCAGCAGCTTCGATGTGGAGAACTTCGCGCGCTAAATCCAGTGCGCGTGAAGTGGCGGTGAGCGGTTTATTTTTGGCAGAATTCATGGTGGGAATTATAGCAGTGCCCAGCGTGTTTTATTGAAACCTTGCCAAGGCGGTTGTTTAAATTTGAATCGCATAAGCAAAATTCTGCCCCCGTTATTTAAAAGTTCGGGCATTATTAGGGGCGTAGGGCGATACTCAATTTATTATTTTTAGTGCAGTTTAATGACCAATTCGTTACAACTTGTTTTAATTTTACTTGCGGTTGCGGTCGGGGTGGTGGTGGTATGCCGCTTGCTGCACCTGCCCGTGGTGCTGGGCTATCTCACGGTGGGCATCATGATCGGGCCGCACGCGCTCGGCTGGATTCCAGATGTGGCGGGCACCCGCCATTTAGCTGAATTCGGCGTGGTGTTTTTAATGTTTAGCATCGGCTTGGAATTTAGCTTGGCGCGACTGCATTCGATGAAGCGCACGGTGTTTGGCCTAGGTAGCGCGCAAGTGATAGTGACGTTGATATTGGGGATGGGCGTGGCCATGTTGTCCGGCTTAGATTGGCGCGCCAGCTTGGTTTTGGGTGGTGTGCTGGCCATGTCGTCTACCGCGATTGCCAGCAAAATGTTAGTGGAACGCGCTGAGATGAACGCGCCGCACGGGCAGCAAGTTATGGGCGTGCTTCTGTTTCAAGATTTAGCGGTGGTGCCGTTGCTGATTGTGATTCCCGCATTAGCCAGTGAGCCGAGCGCGTTGCCCATGACACTCGGACTCGCGCTGCTTAAAGCGGCGGTGGTGTTAATTGCGCTGATCTTTTTCGGCCAGCGCGCCATGCGCCCGTGGTTTCATTTAGTGGCGCGGCAGCGGTCACCAGAATTATTCATGCTAAATGTTTTATTTATCACGCTGGGGCTGGCGTATCTCACCGAAATAGCGGGGCTGTCACTGGCTTTGGGCGCGTTTGTGGCGGGCATTTTAATCGCTGAAACCGAATATCGTTATCAGGTGGAAGAAGACATCAAACCCTTTCGCGATGTGTTGATGGGATTATTTTTTGTCACCATCGGCATGATGTTAGATGTCGAATTTATGTTTGCTCACCTGGGCTGGATTGTCTTGCTCCTGCTGGGAATTTTGCTGATTAAAACGGCGATTGTGGCAGTGTTGGTGCGCTGGTTTGTGGGGGATTGGGGGGTGGCGGTACGGAGTGGTTTATGGTTGTCGCAAGCGGGCGAGTTTGGTTTTGTGTTGCTGACATTGGCCGGTGGCGTGAGTTTGCTGTCACCGACCGTTATGCAAATTATGTTGGCGTCGATGCTGCTGTCGATGCTGGCCGCGCCCTTGTTGCTGCAACATGCCGAAGCCATTGTGCGGCATATTTCGCCCAACGAGTGGATGAATCGGGCCATGCAAATTCACCAAATTGCGGTGCAAAGTATGTCGTCCAATACGCACGTCATCATTTGCGGTTATGGGCGCAGCGGCCAAGCGTTGGCGCGCTTTATGGAACAAGAGAACATTAAATTTATCGCGCTGGATTTGGATTCACGTTGCGTGCAAGAAGCCGTGGCAGCGGGCAAAAGCGTTGTTTATGGCGATGCGGCCAAGCGCGAAATTTTATTGGCGGCAGGATTGATGCGCGCTAAAACGTTGGTGGTATCGTATAACGATGTGCATTCCGCGCTGAAAATTTTGTATCACGTAAAAGAGCTGCGCCCCGATTTGCCTGTGGTGGTGCGCACCTCGGACGACACCTCTGTGGATGAATTAAAGCAGGCCGGGGCGGCAGAGGTGGTGGCCGAGGTGCTAGAAGGGGGGGTCATGCTGGCCTCGCAAGTGATGTTGATGTCGGGCGTACCCTTGAATCGTGTAATCCGCTGTATCCAAGAAAATCGTGCGCGGCGATATAGCGTATTCAGCGGCTTTTTTCGCACGGCTCAAGAACAGCCTGCGGACGAAGATAAAGAAGGCTCACAGCCGCGATTTCACAGCGTGTTGTTAGAGGAAGAAAATTTTTGTGTCGGCAAAACCTTGGACGAAATGGATTTGGTGTCGTTGTTGGTAGAGGTGAATTCGGTGCGCCGCCACAACGTGCGCGGCACTCATCCAGCGGGACACATGGTGCTGCGCGCAGGCGATGTGCTGGTGTTGCTGGGGCCGCCGATGTCGTTGCTGGCGGCGGAGAAAAGATTGCGCGAGGGGTAATAATTCCAATTCCCGTTAAAAACGATCACTGTGTTGCCTTCGTCTTTAGTTCCGGCCACTACGTTTAACCTGCTTCGCAGGTTAGCCTGCACTGAAACATCGCTGCGCTCGTTTTGGCTTCTAGATGAAACAACTAGCCATTCGACTAAGCCCGCAAGCGGGCAAGTTCACCCGCAAGGGGTACACCGTGGTTGTACCAAAGGCAGGCAATCCACTACGCAGCAAGCTGCGTGTGGAATTGACACTAAGGGGCTGAAGCCCCAACAACACACGCAGGCTGGTTATAGCCGTACTCAACTGTACTGTCAGCGGAAGGGTCGCTGCGCAGCAGCGGGGAACCCACCGGCGTACCCCTTGCGGGTGCTTCGTCGCCTCATTCGGGTGCCCGGCCACAAGTTTTTTGGCCTCGCCGCCTTGTGCTCCTTATTTATCGGAAACCGGAATAAGGGGGATTTTATATCCGAAATGGGCTGTTGAAAGCCGACTGTTGTTGTACTATTATGCGTACAATAAATTAAGGAGCACGGCATGGAAGCCATATCTTATAGCCAAACGCGGCAACACCTCGCAGAGATCATGAACAAAGTGAGCGATGATCGCGCGCCCATTTTAATTACCCGGCAAAAAGGCAGTTCGGTGGTGATGATGTCGCTGGATGATTACAACGCGCTGGAAGAGACCGCCTATCTATTGCGTAGCCCCAAAAATGCTAAACGCCTGATGGAATCAATTGAAAATCTAACCGTGCAAGGCGGTACATTGCGCGAGTTGATACCCGATGCCGATTAAGTTTTCGGATCAGGCGTGGGAAGACTACCTGTTCTGGCAGGTCAATAATAAGGCCGCGCTCAAGCGCGTGAATGCGCTGTTGTGCGACATACAGCGTTCGCCGTTTGATGGAATCGGCAAGCCAGAGCCGCTCAAGCATCACCTTACTGGCTTTTGGTCGCGCCGCATAGACGATGAACATCGGCTGGTCTATGCCATTCAAGGCGACAGCATTTTGGTTGCTCAATGTCGCTACCATTATTGAGTTGCACCATATTTCATTCGGAGAATAATAAACCCAGATAATCCCACGAACCGTCATTCCCGCGGTGTCAATTCCACGCCTAGCTTGCTGGGCAGTGGAATTGACACCGCGGGAATGTCGCATTTTCGGCATAATGGATTATCTGGGATAAAAGCGGTTATTAAAAAGCCTTGCTCATAAAAAAAGCCCACCGAGGTGGGCTTAAGACGGGCTAGTGTCACGCCGGAGAAGAAGGTTAAACGCCCATGCAGACGGTATAGGTCGTTGCATCATCAAGTGTAGCAACGGCTGTCATTGGGGTGCCTGCTGCGGTTGCAACTCCAGACATCATTGAACCTCCAGCAGTGTTATTGTCATCCAAGGTTGAGTCTAACTGCTTGGCAAATTTACCGAGAATGCCTGCCGAGCAAATAATGTAAGAACCTCGGATTGGATTGGCACCAGCAGTCTGATTGATCGGCGTGGTGGTGACGGAAGCAGTGCCGCTTTGGATGCCAAGAATACCCCCCGCAGTGTTGGTCGGCATATAGGTTGAATCAATCGTGTTGGTAGACCCAGGTGCAAAACCTGCCAGCCGCACATGCTGCCAGAACACAAAGGATTCTGAAGCGGTCGTCACGTCATTCCAGTTGCCATTAATGACCCCGTTGGCCAAAGTGGTCGTAGTTGTGGCTGCTGTAGCACCAGTAAACTGTGCATTCAGTGCAGTTTGAATCTGGTCGCCAGGTATTGCTTTGTATTTGTCCTGATACCCATAGATAAAGACGGGAATATTCTTGAAGTCACCTGCAAGGTTTTTCACTTTGGCACTATTTATCAACTCCTGCCCCTTGAGCACGCCACCCAGCAACAAGCCGATAATCACCAGCACGATGGCGATTTCTATTAACGTAAAGCCCGATTGCTTGCGCTGCGTTTTTTTATTCCCGTTCATTTTGCCACCTCTTTTTAATCATTAAATTTACAACTCATCATTACAGCCGAGTAATAGCAATACCCGTGCCACATGCTGATTATTGAAGGAGAGCCTCGCCGAATATAGAAGTTGTGGGTTTGGCGCAGCTAGGCTAAAAGTAAGTTATTGTCGGAATTATGGCATATCATGTCGAAATGATGACAATGCCCCCTCAAAAAATGCCCCGTGATAGCGGACGCTGGCTGCTGTTGCTCATGCTGCTGTTGCTGCATGGCGCACTGTGGTTGGGTGTGGCGAGTATCTGGTCGCGTCCATTTTTACTGGCGCATTTGGGCATTTTTTTGTTGTGGCAGCCACTGTGGCGCGGTGAAAGCCAGTTTCGCCCCGGCAGAGCGGTTTTTATCGTAACGGCTAGCGTGGTGGCAGTGTGGTGGCTGAATTGGTGGGTCATCGCGTTTTGGGTGAGCGGGTTGTTTGCCTTGATCGGCGGGCGCGTATTTTTATCGGGCAGTACCTTGCGCCGTTGGCGATATTTGTTGGTGATGGCTTACTTGTTGGCGGTGTTGGTGCTGTGGGTGGTGCCGCAGCTTTTTAAAATCCCGGTGATCGCGGAAACCATGCAAGATTTGTTGGATATGACCTTGCCTTTGCTGCTATTAGGTATCGCGCTGATACCCGATCAACGCAAAGCGGTTGAACCGCTCGGTGCTCAATCGCTGGGCACTCAATCTCTGGGTACTCAATCTCTGGACATAGAATCCCCCAGCGCAGAATCACTGAGAGTGGTCGATTTCATCTACAGCCTGCTGCTATTTTTGCTGGTGATCTTGCTGGTGCTGGGTAGCCTAGCTTTTATGACGCTGGCTAACGTAGATTATCTGGGCGCATTGTTCCGCACTTTGTTGGTGACCTCGCTGGCCTTATTTATACTGGGTTGGCTGTGGAGTCCGCGCTTGGGATTTATCGGTTTAGGATTTACGGGCTTGCAGCCAGTATTTTCGCGCTATTTGTTGAATATTGGCTCGCCTTTTGAAGTGTGGTTAAACCAATTGGCACAGACCGCGCAACAGCAAGCCAGCCCCGATATTTTTTTGACGCAGGCACTGCAGCATCTCGCGGCACTGCCTTGGTTAACTGGGCTAAGCTGGGTGTCGGATGAAGGTAGCGGAAAAATGGGCGCGTCCAGCCCGCACTATATTGAAGTGGTGGAACAAGATTTGCGCTTGGTTTTATTCAGCCGCAATGTGATTGCCCCGTCGGTTGCGTTGCACATGCATTTGCTGACGAGGTTGCTGGGACATTTTTATCAAGCCCGCCGACGCGAACAAAAGCTGCGCGAAGTGGCGCGCTTGCAGGCCATTTACGAAACGGGTTCGCGCCTCACGCATGATTTAAAAAATATGTTGCAATCGCTACTGGCGTTAATTTCCATCGCGCAACATCGCGAGCAAGAAGCCGTACCGCTGCTGCGCCGCCAGCTCCCGGTGTTGACGCAACGCATCGAGTTGGCACTCGCCAAATTAAAGGCTCCTGTGACGGAAGAAGAGGCCGCGATGATGCCCTTAACCGTGTGGTGGGAAATGTTGCGCGTGCGGTATGCAGATGCGGGCATTGAATGGTTGCACGAGGCCGAAAAAGGCGGTGCGGCGGGCGAATCGACCGAGTTGATTCCGTCGGCTTTATTCGATTGTGTTGCGGATAATTTAATCAGTAACGCCAACAACAAACGCCAGCGCGAGCCGGACATAACCATCCGCATTAACCTGCGCGACCAGCCATTTTCATTCAGCATATGTGACAATGGCAGCCCCCTGCCAGAGACCTTAGCGCGGCAAGTTTTACACAGCATCGTATCATCTGAAGATGGCTTTGGTGTGGGCTTGTACCAAGCCGCGCGGTGGGCGCAACAGTTGGGATATAAGCTCATTGTGCGCGAAAATGTAGCAGGTAAAGTGTGCTTTGAATTATTGCACCAAAGGTAGGCAATCCGCATTCAACCTTTGGTTGTACCAAAGGCAGGCAATCCACTACGCAGCAAGCTGCGTGTGGAATTGACACCACCAAAGGTAGGTAATCCACTGTTCGGCACGCTGAACGTGGAGTTGATACAGCGGCATTGACACTGCCCCTAATTTTTATTTTTGAATATTTTTTAGAATGACGAACACCATGACACATGAAGCATTAAATGTAATTAAACGCGGTTGCGACGAGCTGCTGTTGGAAGCAGAATTAGAAAAAAAATTGGCGCTGGGTCGCCCCTTGCGAATTAAAGCGGGCTTCGATCCGACCGCGCCCGACTTGCATCTGGGGCACACGGTGCTGCTGAATAAACTGCGCCAGTTGCAGGACTTAGGGCATCACGCATTATTTTTGATTGGCGATTTCACCGGCATGATCGGCGACCCCACGGGCAAGAATAGCACCCGCCCACCGCTGACTCGCGAGCAAGTTTTGGAAAACGCCCAGAGCTATCGCGAGCAAGTTTTCAAGGTGCTGGACGTGGATAAAACCGAAGTTGTTTTTAATTCCACTTGGATGGATCAATTTAACGCCGCCGACTTAATCAAACTGGCCGCTACACACACCGTGGCGCGCATGTTAGAGCGCGATGATTTCGGCAAACGCTATAAAAATAATCAGCCGATCGCTATTCACGAATTTATTTATCCATTAGTGCAGGGCTATGATTCTGTCGCGCTCAAAGCCGACATGGAGCTGGGCGGTACGGATCAGAAATTTAATTTGCTGATGGGGCGTGAGCTGCAAAAACATTACGGGCAGTCTGCACAATGTGTATTAACGATGCCGCTGTTGATCGGTTTGGATGGCGTGAATAAAATGTCCAAGTCGCTGGGCAACTACGTCGGCATCACCGATGCGCCACAAGAAATGTTCGGCAAGCTCATGTCTATTTCCGATGAATTGATGTGGCGATATTTGGAATTACTATCGGCGGAAAGCATGGCGACCATTTCCCAATGGCGCGCAGAAATAGAGCAAGGTCGCAACCCACGTGCTATAAAAGTCTTGCTGGCGCAAGAGATGGTCACGCGCTTTCATCATCGCGCCGCAGCAGAATCGGCACTGACAGAGTTTGAAGCGCGCTTCAAACAAGGCGTGTTGCCGGAAGACATGCCGCTGATTAACGTAACTGCGAAAAATGGCAGCATCGGCATTGCCCAGTTGTTAAAACAAGCGGGTTTGGTTGACAGTACCTCCGATGGATTGCGCATGATCGAGCAAGGCGCGGTGCGACTGGATGGCGAGCGGATTAGCGATAAAACTTTGCAATTGCCAACAGGCGCAAACGTTGTCGCGCAAGTTGGAAAAAGAAAATTTGGGCGCGTAATGGTGAGTTAGTTTTTGTAGGACGTGATTAGGCAGGAATCTCATCAAACTACCGCGCTGCTACGCAACTGTCTAGCCACCGCCACCATGTTTTGCAATGCTATTTTTACTTCTGGCCAGCCGCGTGTTTTAAGGCCGCAATCCGGGTTGATCCACAAGCGTTGCGCCGGGATAACCGCCAGTGCTTTGTGCATCAAACGCAGCATTTCTTCGGTGCTGGGTACGCGCGGTGAATGGATGTCGTACACGCCGGGGCCAATGTCGTTGGGATAATGAAATGCGTGAAACGCATCCAGTAATTCCATATCCGAACGTGAAGTTTCAATGGTAATCACATCCGCATCCATCGCCGCAATAGCGGGCAGAATATCGTTGAATTCCGAATAGCACATGTGCGTGTGTATCTGTGTTTCGTTGTTGACTCCGGAAGAGCACGCCCGAAAAGCGCGCACTGACCAATCCAAATAATATGGCCAATCAGTTTTTTTCAGGGGCAAGCCTTCGCGCATGGCCGCTTCATCAATTTGGATGATGGCGATGCCAGCCCGCTCTAAATCCTGCACCTCATCGCGGATCGCCAGCGCGATTTGCAAGGCCGTTTCCGCTCGCGGAATATCATTTCGCACAAACGACCATTGCAAAATGGTAATCGGGCCAGTGAGCATTCCTTTCATCGGCTTGTCGGTAATGCTTTGCGCGTATTGCGCCCATTCCACCGTTATGGGATGCGGGCGGGAGACATCGCCATAAATAATCGGCGGCTTTACGCAACGCGAGCCGTAGCTTTGCACCCAGCCATATTCGGTGAAAGCAAAACCTTGCAGTTGTTCGCCGAAATATTCAACCATATCGTTGCGCTCGGCTTCGCCATGCACTAATACATCCAGCCCCAATGCTTCCTGTTGCCGCACAACGTGCAAAATTTCGGCGCGCATTTTAGTGTGATATTGCGCGGTGCTCAGACGGCCTTGTTTGTAATCGGCACGTGCGGCACGGATGTCCGCCGTCTGCGGAAAAGAGCCTATAGTCGTGGTGGGAAAGGCGGGCAGATTAAGACGCGCCTGTTGTGTGGCGATGCGTGCCGCAAAAGGAGACTGGCGTTGCGCGTCTTGCGGCGTTATAGCAGCGACCCGTTGGCGGACTGCTTTGTCATGCACCTTCGGCGAATACACGCGGCTTTCCAGCGCGGCATTAGCTTGTGCGAGTTGTGCCGCGATGGCCTCTTTGCCCAGCGTCACACCGTGCGCCAAGGTAGCGACTTCGGCCAATTTTTGCGTGGCAAAAGCCAGCCAACTTTTGAGTGTTCTGTTTTCTGATGTCTGGCCAAGTTGGGTTTCCTGCGCCAAATCCACTGGCACATGTAACAGCGAACAGCTAGGCGCAACCCACAAACGCTCACCCAATGTTGCGCGCAACGTATTCAGTGTCTGCAACGCAGCAGACATATTGCAACGCCAGATATTGCGCCCATCAACAACGCCAGCAGATAAAATTTTGTCTTCAGGAAAATTACGCAAAAAACACTCGGCCTGTTGCGGTGCACGTACCAGATCAATATGCAAACCCGCTACAGGCAGTGCCTTAAGGATTTCTGCATGTTCTTCTACGCTATCAAAATAAGTTGCGAGTAAAATTTTTGGTGAGCCTTGCGAAAGAGCGGCATAGGTCGGTGCCAGAGCGTCTATCCACACTTTGGGTAAATCCAGAACCAGTGCTGGCTCATCAATTTGCACCCATTCCACGCCCTGCGCTTGGAGGCGCGCCAGAATTTGTTGATACACCGGAATCAGTTTGGGCAACAAATGCAGGCGGCTTAAATCAGCCTGTTTTTCTTTGCCCAGATACAGGTAAGTCAGCGGGCCGATCAACACGGGCTTGGCGTTAATGCCCAGAGTTTGCGCTTCTGTCACCTCTTCAAATAACCACTCGCTGCCCAGTTTGAATTCGGTGGTATGTAAAAATTCCGGCACCAGATAGTGGTAGTTGGTATCAAACCATTTGGTCATTTCCATGGCGAAATTATTTTTATCGCCCCGCGCCAAAGTAAAATATTGTGCCAAGCTGATTGCGTTGCCACCCAATTTTTCATCGGCAAAACCAAAGCGGCTCGGCGCAACGCCCAACAGCGCGGTCATGTTGAGCATTTGATCGTAATAAGCAAAGTCGCCCACCGGAATGAAGTGCAGCCCGGCCTGCTGTTGCAGCAACCAATTTTGTTTACGCAAACCCTTGCCGATGCTGTGTAAGCCCGCTTCATCCAGCTCGCCTTTCCAGTGCGTCTCTACCGCTTTTTTGAGCTCGCGCTGCGCGCCTATGCGCGGGAATCCTAAGTTATGTGCAATGCTCATCATGTTCTCCAATTGGTTAAGGCTGGCATGATGCGGAAAATAAGTCTATTATTCAAACTCATTATTTTAATATTATTCATCAATTTAATTCATGACCAATTCCATTCTTGAAGTGCGGCATTTGCACACCATTCTGGCCTTGGTTGACTGCGGCACCCTGTCGGGTGTGGCCGTTAGAGTGCATTTAACGCAGTCGGCTATTTCGCATCAAATTAAGCAGTTGGAAGAATATTACGGCGCGGCTTTGTTTGAGCGTAAAACTCAACCCGTGCGCCTTACCCCTGCCGGGCAGCGGCTGCATGAGCTGGCGCGCAGCGTAGTTGCTATGGTCAACGAAGCGGAGCGCGACCTGGCCCGCATCGTGCAAGGGCAGGCGGGGAAATTGCGCGTGGCCGTGGAGTGCCACACTTGTTTTGAATGGCTGATGCCCGCGATGGACGTGTTTCGCGACAACTGGCCGGAAGTCGAGCTGGATTTAGTGTCCGGTTTTCATGCCGATTCACTGGCTTTGCTGCATGAAGATCGGGCGGACTTGGTGATCGTGTCGGAACATAAAAAGGCGGAAGCAACGACTTATCACCCGCTGTTCGGCTTTGAGATTGTTGGGCTGGTATCCTGCTTGCACTCCCTAGCGGGTAAAGATTATTTGACCCCGCGTGATTTTGCAGGTGAAACACTGGTGACCTATCCGGTGCCGGATGATATGTTGGATGTTGTGCGAAATTTTCTGCGCCCGCGTGGGATTGAGCCTAAACGTCGCACGGCAGAATTAACCGTGGCAATATTGCAATTAGTAGCCAGCCGCCGTGGCATTGCCGCGCTACCTAGCTGGGCGGTGCAAAGTTATTTGGAAACAGGTTATGTGGTAGGTAAGCAGCTCGGCAAGCATGGTTTACGCGGAGAGCTGTACGCGGTCACTCGCCAGCAGTCTGGCGATGCAGCGTATATGAAAGATTTTATTGACACCGTGCGCGCAGTGAGTTTTCAACGTTTGAAAAATTTGCAGCCTCTGTAACTTGGAGAATTACGAGCGTTGGCCGCGCTCGATGCTAATTCCCACCATACGGCTGCCACGAATTGCGTTTAGTTTTGCTACGCTGACTTTCACCCACGGCGCATTAAAATCTTTTAGTAACATTTGTGCGATGTATTCGGCTAATGCTTCCAGCAAATTAAAATGGCGCGCGCTCAACAGCGTCTGCATGTGCTGCACCACATCGGCGTAATTCAAGGCATCCGCAATATCATCGCTGAGGCAAGCGTCGCTGTTTGGCAGCGCGATTTCCAAATCAAATTGTAGCGTTTGCGGCACGCGCTTTTCCCATTCATACACGCCGATTAGCGTATCAATTTTGAGTTCGCGCAGAAAAATAATGTCCATAGGGGTGATGTGGGTAGAGGGTTAGAAGGCAAGTTATAGCGTAAAATTTGTAAGTAAAAATTTTCACCTACGCATTTTAAGGTATTCCAGATAATGTCCCTCATTTTTATAAGCTCTGTCTTGTGCGCCTATTTATTAGGCTCGGTTTCTTTTGCAGTGTTGATGAGCTACGCCTTTCACCTGCCCGACCCGCGCACCTACGGCTCACATAACCCCGGTGCGACGAATGTTTTGCGTAGTGGAAAAAAATTAGCCGCCGCCTTGACCTTGTTCGGCGATGCCGCTAAAGGTTGGCTTGCGGTGTTGTTGGCACAAAATTTTGCGCCAACAACAGATGGCACATTATGGTTCGTAGCAGCGGTTGCGCTGGCGGTTTTCTTGGGACATTTATTCCCAATATTTTTACGCTTCAAAGGCGGCAAAGGCGTCGCCACTGCGTTAGGTGTAATGCTGGCGATTAATGTTTGGCTGGGACTCGCCGCGTTCGGGACGTGGATTTTAGTTGCGTTTATATTTCGCTACTCGTCGTTATCGGCATTGTTGGCCGCAGCCAGCGCGCCTTTGTACGCAACACTTCTGGGCTTGCCCACGGAATATATCATGTTAACGATAGTCGTATCTATGCTGCTCATCTGGCGGCATAAAAGTAATATTCAGAATTTGTTGTCTGGCAAAGAAAGCAAGATTGGCAAAAAAAAATCTTAAGCACCATTTCCTTCACGGCTCATTGTTTTCTTGTTTGGAAATTCAAATGCACACGACCTCGCTTCTACGGATTAAATTATTTTTTTGTACCGCAATCATCACCATGTTAGCGGCCTGTGGGGGTGACAAACCCGCCGCGCCCGGTGCGGGTGCGGGCGCACCCCCTCCTCCTGAAGTTGAAGTGATTAAAGTAAGCTTTGGCGAAGCCACCCTGACCCAAGATTTACCAGGGCGATTGCAAGCCTATCGCACCGCGCAAGTACGGGCGCGGGTCGAGGGCATCGTCGAGCAGCGATTATTTCAAGAAGGTAGTGAGGTTAATGCAGGTCAAGCGTTGTTTCGCATTGATGCGCGTAATTATCAAGCGGCAGTGGCGGCGGCCAGCGCGGAATTAGAAATCGCACGGCACAATGTCGCACGCTATCAATCCTTATTATCAATTAAAGCTGTCAGCCAGCAAGAATATGACCTAGCCGCTGCCAAAGTAAAGCAAGCGGAATCCGCGATGATCCGCGCCACGGAAAATTTGGAGAACGCCAGCGTGCCTGCACCGATTCCCGGACGTATAGGCCGCACATTGGTAACCGAAGGGTCTCTTGTTGGCCGAGGCGATGCCACGTTGTTGGCGACCATCGAGCAGCTTGATCCGATTTACGTCAACTTCACGCAGTCGGGCGCGGACATGTTGCGTCTGCGGCAGGCAGTTAAAGCGGGCAAGCTCAAGCTCGCCACCGCCAAGGTGCAACTGGTGTTTGAGGATGGCAGTCTTTATCCGCACACAGGCCATATATTTTTTACCGACATGGCAGTAGACCCCAGCACGGGCGCGGTGTCGTTGCGTGCACAGTTTGCTAATCCGCAACGCGAATTACTTCCTGGCATGTTTGTGCGTGTGCGCTTTCCCGAGGCGGTGGCCGACAATGTGATCCGCATCCCACAGCGTGCGGTGCAAGCGGGCGCGCAGGGGCAATACGTGATGCAGGTCGGGGCGGATAATAAAATTTCAGCCTTGCCCATAAAAATTGGCAGCATGGCGGGTGCCGATTTTATCGTTGCCGAAGGACTAAAGGGCGGTGAAATAATTATTGTGAATGGCTTGCAAAAAGCCCGCCCCGGCGCGGTGGTAACCCCTGTGGGTGAGGGCGTTACAGCGCAGCCCAAAAACAATATGCCTGCATCATCCGTTTCGCCCGCATCAAGCAATAAACCATAAACCATAAAATATGTTCGCTAAATTTTTTATAGATCGCCCCATTTTTGCTTGGGTAATCGCGCTCATTATTTTATTGGGCGGCGCACTGGCATTGAAAAATCTGCCCGTCGCGCAATATCCCGCAGTTGCCCCGCCCGCGTTAGCGGTAACGGTTACTTATCCCGGTGCATCGGCGCAAGTGGTCGAAGAAACCGCCATCGCTTTGCTCGAACAAGAGATGAACGGCATCGAGCGGCTGCTGTATATGGAGTCGGCGGCGGAGCTGGGGCGTGGCAGCATTACGCTGACTTTTGAAGCGGGTACGAATCTCGATTTCGCGGCGGTAGAAACGCAAAATCGCATCAAGCGTATCGAAGCGCGTCTGCCGGAAGATGTGCGGCGATTGGGCATCACAGTGAATAAATCGGCGCGCAATTTTGTGATGTTTGTTTCGCTTATTTCACCCGATAAAAGTTTGAATAATGTCGCGCTCGGTAGCTTTGCCGCGACCAGTGTGTTGGATAGTATCCGGCGCGTGCCGGGCGTGGGCGAGGCGATATTATTCGGCACCGAATATTCCATGCGCTTGTGGCTCAAGCCAGAAAAACTACACAGCTATGGCCTGACACCGGGCGATGTGTCGCGTGCCGTGCGGGCACAAAATTCGCAATTGGCAACAGGTGAATTGGGACAATTGCCTTCATCTGCAGGGCAGCAACTTAACGCGGTCATCGTCACCAAATCGCGTTTTTCCACCCCCGAAGAATTCGCCAACATTATTGTCCGTACCAATGCCGATGGCTCGACTTTGCGCGTGAAAGATGTGGCGCGCGTGGAGTTAGGCGCGCAAGATTATTCGCCCAGTGCGCGTCTTGATGGTCAGCCAGCGGCAACGATGGCGATACGTTTAGCCCCTGGAGCCAACGCCTTAGGCACGGTTAAAGGGGTGAAAGACAAGATGGGCGAACTGGCAAAATTTTTCCCGCCGGGCATTGATTGGGCCGTGCCTTATGACACTTCAAAGTTTATTGAGGTGTCGATCAAAGAAGTACTAAAAAGTCTGGCTGAAGCACTGGTGCTGGTGGTGCTGGTGATGTATTTATTTTTGGGTAATGTACGCGCGACACTGATCCCCGCTATCGTCATTCCAGTCGCGTTGATCGGCGCATTGGTCGGATTATATTTATTGGGATATTCGATCAATGTGCTGACCTTGTTCGCGATGGTGCTGGCCATCGGCATCGTGGTGGACGATGCCATTGTGGTGGTGGAAAACGTCGAACGCATTATGACCACTGAAGGTTTATCCGCGCGCGATGCCACGCGCAAAGCGATGGACCAAATCATCGGCGCGATTATCGCGATTACGCTGGTGTTGATGGCGGTGTTTATCCCGATGGCGTTTTTTCCCGGCTCGACCGGCGCGATTTACCGCCAGTTTGCCGTGACGCTGGTGCTGACCATGATGTTCTCGGCGTTGATGGCGATGACGCTCACCCCTGCGCTATGCGCCACTTTGCTCAAACATCCGGGCGATCACAAGTTGCGCAATGGAAGATTTTCCAGCGGTGGATTTCACGCTTGGTTTAACCAATTTTTTGCGCGTACAACACAAAATTATCTGGGCAGTGTAGGTAAGATTTTGAAAAAAACCGGACGCTATTTGCTGGTGTATTTGGTTATTTTTATTGCCATGGGTTGGTTGTTCAGCAAATTGCCGGGCAGTTTTTTGCCGGAAGAAGATCAAGGTTATTTCATTAATATTATTCAGCTGCCGCCGGGGGCCACGCAAGAGCGCACGCTGGAAGTATTGGCGCAAGTTGAGAAATATTATCTCGATCAAAAAGAGGTGCAACACGCGATTGGTGTGCTGGGGTTTTCATTTTTTGGACGTGGGCAAAATGCCGCGATTGTATTCGTGCGGCTCAAGGAATGGGATGAGCGTCCCGCACCGGAAAGCATGTCCACCGCGCTGGTGCGACAGGCCAACATGAAGCTGTCCAAAATTAAACAGGCGATGATTTTTGCCATCAATCCGCCGCCGATTCCCGAGTTGGCTGCGGTGGGCGGCTTCGATTTTCGCTTGCAAGATCGTGGTGGCATGGGACGTGAAAAATTGTTGGAGGCGCGCAATATGGCACTCGGTTTGGCCGCGCAAAATCCGGTGTTGGCGGGCGTGCGCCCCGAAGGGCAAGAAGCCGGAACGCAAGTGTTGCTCGACATTGATCGCCTGAAAGCGGAGGCGATGGGGGTCTCTATCGCCGATTTGAATGAGACCCTGCAATCGCTGCTGGGCGTGGCTTACATCAACGATTTCGTGCGGCAAGGGCGTGTGTTACGCGTGCAAATGCAGGCCGAATCGGACACGCGCCGCACGCCGCAAGACCTGTTAAAAATATCGGTACGCAACAATCAAGGTGGCATGGTGCAATTGGCCGAGATCGCCAGTGCGCGTTGGGTATCCGGCTCGCCTAAATTGGATCGCTACAACGGCATGCCCGCCATGAAAATATCCGGTGGTCCTGCAGCGGGGCGCAGCAGCGGCGAGGCGGTGGCGGCAATGGAAGAAATCGCGAAAAAATTACCTGCGGGCTTCGGCTTCGAGTGGTCGGGCACGTCGTTCGAAGAGCGGCAATCGGGCGCGCAAGCGCCGCTGCTATTTGTCATTTCATTGATCGTCGTGTTTTTATGTTTGGCGGCGTTGTATGAGAGTTGGGCGATACCGTTTGCAGTATTACTGGTGGTGCCGTTGGGCGTGTTCGGCGCGGTGTTGGCCGTCACCTTGCGCGGCTTGCCCAACGATGTATATTTCAAAGTCGGGCTCATCGCTATCATCGGCTTGTCGTCCAAAAACGCGATTTTGATAATCGAGTTTGCGCGCCGCTTGCAAGACCAAGGGATGAGCGCGATTGATGCCACACTGGAAGCCTGTCGGTTACGCTTCCGCCCGATTTTAATGACCTCAATAGCGTTTATTGCGGGTGTATTGCCGCTGGCAATTTCCACGGGTGCGGGCGCGCAAAGCCGCCATGCCATTGGCACCGGCGTGATGGGCGGGATGATTGCCGCAACGCTGCTGGCAGTATTTTTAGTGCCGCTGTTTTTTGTGGTCGTGCGTCGAATTTTCCCCGGACATGCGCGCACGCAGCAACAAAAAAATGATCAGAATTCAAAAACAGCGCGGGAGGGGGATCATGCTTAAGCAATGCGCGTCGCTCGCACTGCTGGCGTTATTGGGCGGTTGCACCATGATGCCGAACTATAAAAGACCCGTGTCACCCGTACCTGCGGCATGGCCGGACAATATTCAATCACCATTTATAGCGAACTCGTTGACAGAAAATCAGGCCACGTCCACGCAGACAGTTACCGCACCAAAGCGGTTAGATTGGCAACATTATTTCCCCGATCCACGGTTGCAAATGCTTATCGCCACCGCACTAGAAAATAATCGCGACCTGCGTATCGCCACCAGCCGCATCGAGGAAGCGCGCGCGCTATATGGCATTCAGCGCGCAGATTATTTCCCCAGCTTAAATCTGAACGCCACGCAAAATAATTCGCGCACGCCGCAGGCGATCTCTAATTCAAACAATAATTCCGTTACGCGTCGCAGCGATGTGAATGTGGGTTTTGTCTCGTATGAATTGGATTTTTGGGGGCGCGTGCGTAGTCTGAATGCTTTTGCTAAAGCCAGTTACCTCGCCACAGAAAACGCCCAGCGTGCGTTTAGATTTTCGCTGATTGCTGATGTCGCCAGCGCATATTTATCACTGCTTGAGCTGCACGAGCGCACCGAACTGACCCGCGCAACAGTGAGCGCACGCGCCGAAAGCAAGGCTCTTATTTCGCGTCGGCGTGAACTTGGCGTGTCGGGTGAGTTGGATTATTTGCAAGCGGAAGGTTCGCATCAAAGCGCGTTGGCAGAGCTGGCAAATTTAGAGCGGCAACAAGCTGCTGCCGAAAATTTATTGAGCCTGTTGGTCGGGCAATCTATCGCGCAAATAAAAGATTTACCCGCAGGGCGCAGCTTGGCCGAGCAAGGCATTACATCTGACTCATTGGCAGGATTGCCAGCCGAAATTTTACTGCAACGCCCAGATGTAATCGCCGCTGAGCAACGGCTGATTGCCGCTAACGCCAATATTGGCGCAGCGCGCGCGGCGTTTTTCCCGCGTATCTCACTCACCGGAAACGTTGGAGTCGCCAGTCGTGATCTGAGTGGATTATTTGATTCTGGCAGCGGTGCGTGGAGCTTTCAACCACTTATCAGCCTGCCATTATTCAGTGGCGGACGCAGTACGGCCAATGTGGATTTGGCCGAAGCACGCAAAGTTATCGCTATTGCAGAATATGAAAAAACCATCCAACTCGCTTTTCGCGAAGTGGCAGATTTGCTCAATGCCAGCGCAACACTCACCCGCCAACTGGCCGCGCAATCGGCCAACGCAGCGGCGCAGAAACAAAGATTGCGTCTGGTTGAAGCGCGCTTTGAGGCAGGCGTTGCCAACCATCTCGACGTGCTGGATGCGCAGCGCGAAGCCTACGCCGCTGAGCAAGGAGAGGCGCAAGTACGGCGCAGTTGGCTGTCGGTCGCAACGCAATTATTTAAAGCCTTGGCTGGGGAAAATAGTGAGCGTGCGGAAAAAATTACACAAGATCAAATGCATTAAACCCAGATTTTCCATTAGCACCCTACTGCGACCACTCAAGAAGCCGAATCTGCACGAGAAAAACTAAAAAATGTTTGTCGCTGTAGAGTGACTACACCTTCCGCACATTTTCTGGTTTTTCTCGCACATCTTCAATTTCTTGATCGCCCTCGCTACGTGTTCTAATGGAAAATCTGGGTTAAATGCCGCAGTTTAGTCGCGTTTAGAACCTCATTTTCTTATTTAAATAGCCATGAAAAAAATTTCAATTTTGTTTGTTTGCATGGGTAACATTTGTCGCTCGCCAACGGCGGAGGCGGTGTTTCACCATCAGGTTCAGGTGGCGGGGTTGCAGCATTTAGTCGCGATAGATTCGGTGGGCACGCACGACTATCATGTCGGTGCGCCACCTGATGAACGCTCGCAAGCGGCGGCACGTGTGCGCGGCTATGATATGAGTCGGTTGCGGGGTCGTCAGGTAACTGCGGCAGATTTTTCGACGTTTGATTTTATTTTGGCAATGGATAATTACAACCTGTCGTTGCTAAAAAAAGGATGCCCTGTCGAGCACCTGCACAAGCTGGGGTTGTTTATGGAGCACAGCGAAAAATTTTTAGAACGTGAAGTGCCCGATCCTTACTATGGCGGTGAGCAGGGATTTAATCAGGTGTTGGACATGGTGGAGGATGCAGCGCAGGGCTTGCTGCGGAAGCTGTCCGCGCTCAATAACCAACCGCAGGGATAAAAGTTAAGAATTGAGTTGCTGCAAATCCCACCTAGGTTTTACATTAAAACGATAATCAAATTTTGCATCTTGCCCGCTGTTTTGCTGCAAGCGAAAACGCAACGCGGCGGCATAGGCGATCATCGCGCCGTTGTCGGTGCAAAATTCCAGCGCGGGGTAGAACACGCGAAAATTTTCTTTCGTTGCGGCGTCGTTTAATTGTTGGCGTAAAGGTTGATTTGCGCCCACGCCGCCCGCCACGACCAATTGTTTCAACCCAGTTTTTTTCAACGCAGCTAAGGCTTTGCTGGCGAGTACGTCGACGATGGCTTGTTGGGTGGCGTGGGCGATGTCGGCACGGGTTTGATCGTTTATGCCACCATCGGCGGAGGTATGTTGCTTGGTGAGCGTGAGCACCGCCGTTTTCAGCCCGCTAAAACTAAAATCTAAATTGCCACTATGCAACATCGGACGCGGCAAATTAAATCGTCCCGCTAGGCCGTGCTGCGCCAGCTTGGATAACGCCGGTCCGCCGGGGTAACCCAGCCCCAGTAATTTCGCGCTTTTATCGAAGGCTTCGCCCGCCGCGTCATCCAATGTTTCACCCAATAAAGTGTATGCGCCGACTTCATCTACACGCATGAGTTGAGTGTGTCCGCCAGATACCAGCAAGGCGACAAACGGAAATTTTAATGCGGGCTCAGAGAGTAGGGGCGATAATAAATGGCCTTCTAAATGATGGATGCCGAGGGCGGGAATGTTGAGTGCATACGCCAGCGAGCAGGCCACACTGGCACCCACCAACAGCGCGCCAGATAGGCCGGGGCCTTGCGTGTAGGCGACTGCGTCTAGCTCTGATAAATTACATCCCGCCTCGTGTAACGTTGAACGGATCAGCGGCAACACGCGATGAACGTGGTCGCGCGAGGCCAGCTCGGGCACCACACCCCCATATTCATTGTGCATTTTTACTTGCGAATGCAGCGCGTGTGCCAGTAAGCCGCGCTCGGTGTGGTAGAGCGCGATACCGGTTTCGTCACAGGAGCTTTCGATGCCTAAAATAAGTTTCATGATGGGGTGAGCAGTTAAATAAATCGAGTCCATGCTACCAGTTATTTTAGGGCACCTCTAAAAATTCAAATTGCTGATGAAACAACTAGCCATTCCACTAGGCCACCAAAAGACGGTGTCCAAGTGGCTGGTTATAAGCCAGACAAGGCGCGAGAACAAAATTGCGCCGACGCATATGTTTGATATGTTAGAAGTAATTTTTTGCGAGCATCCGCTACGCGGATTGCCTGCTTACCCCACTTGCGAGCAACACAGTATGGCGACGGAAGTTGGGTTTTTAGAGAAGCCCTTTATCTATGGGCGGTTCGCTGTCGCAGCCATTCGCTTGCCCCACAATCTCAGTTACAATCAAAAAACCACCTCCCTGACTTTTTATACATATGACCTCTTCTGACGCGATGCAACCTAAATCCTCTGCTTTTAAATGGCTGCTGTTAGTTTTGCTGATTCCGGCATTATTATTCTCTGCATATCTTGGCTTTGTGCTGAATTGGTCTTACTCCGATGGTGAGCGCGCGGGTTATTTGCAAAAATTTTCGCGCAAGGGCTGGCTGTGCAAAACGTACGAAGGTGAAATGGCCATGACCACTGTCCCTGGTGTCGCACCCGTGCTGTGGACTTTTACGGTGCGCGACGAGGCACTGGCCGCACAGTTAAATACCTTAATGGGCCAGCGTGTATCGCTCACTTACGACGAGCATCGTGGCCTACCCACCACTTGTTTTGGCGACACCGCCTATTTTGTAAACAAGGTGCAGGTGTTGGAAAAGTAATTTCACACGGCCTTATCAAAACTATTCTGCCAAAAATTATTGGCCGTAATATTTATTCAGCCATCATCCCAATAACATAAATGAAAGCTAATAAAAACACGCCACCGCCTCCTCCTAGTGCCAGCTACCTCAAGCAGGCATTGCTGGGTTTGTATGGCGTGATTGGGGTGGCCATTGCGACTATCGGCGTGTTCAAGGTGCCGTTTGCCGAGGGCTACGCCAAGGAATATTGGCGACAAGCATTGGCCGGATTGGTGTTGTTGTTCGCATTGATTGCAAGCATCATAAGCCTCGCTATTTACATGTTCGACGCGAATTATTTTAAATCGCAAATTGTTGATTATGTAAAAATCAATAAGCAGCGCGATTTAATTTTAGAGGGCGATCTCAAAGTTACTTTTTTTCCCCAGCTTGGTTTAGATTCCAACAAAATTACATTGAGCCAGCGCAACAGCAATAAAGTTTTTGCATCCATCGACAATGCGCGCCTCAACATCGCTTGGTGGCCGCTGCTGTTTAAGCAATTGCAAATTGAGAGTGTCACCTTAGACAGAGTGCATGCAAACATTATTCGCGACAAAAATGGCCGCACAAATTTTGATGATTTGTTGGTGACGGACGGTCGCTTAAGCGATGTGCAATTTGAGATTGATCATATTCGGCTGCAAAATTCTTCCGCCAATTATCAGGACGAAACGTCGGATTTATTTCTGACATTGCACGACATGAATATCGAAACAGACCGCATTGCAGATTTAATCCCGAGCAAAATTTCGGCGAGTTTTCGTCTGGGGTCGAGCAAGCCGCGCATCGAAACCCGCGTTAAATTCAGCACGCATTTGGTGTTTGATCGCAAGGGCAGCCATTACGAGTTTGCCAACTTTGAAGGCGTGGCAGAAGGTGAAGCCGTGGGGGTCAACAAGCTGGTACTGAATTTTAAGGGGGGAATGAAAATTGCGCCAGCATCCGAAAAATGGGTGTTGGATGCGTTTTCCACGACCGCTAAGGGCGAGTGGGGCGGGCGCAATCTAGAGGCGAAACTAGACCTCGCCAAGTTTCAATCTGAAAAAATTAAAGCTGAACAAAATAGCTTGCGCGAAGATTCCGCCACCGAAAACTTGACGGCGTGGAATGTCGCCACAGGCAAGGCGTTAACGCTCCACGCCACCTTGTTGCAGGGGGAAGATAATCTGCAAGCGACGTTCGATTTGCCCGCATTTGAAATAAAAAATAAGCGCGTGCAAGCGGATGCGTTTTCGGCCACGCTGGATTTGCTCAAGCCAGGGCAGGGCGCGCAAGGTAAGCTTAGCAGCCCGTTGAGCTATGATTTGGTTACGCGCCAATTGCAACTGCCCGCGTTGGTGAGCCATTTTAATTTAAGCCATACGCTGCTGGACAGTAAGTTGAACGCGATCTCTTCTGGGAATTTTACAGCCAATTTTTCAGAGCAATCGGCTAAGCTCAGCTTCAATACAAAATTAGAGGACAGTAATTTTGTGGGCAGCGCGGAGGTACAAAATTTTACTAGCCCCGCGTATACCGTTGAAGTGTCTGCCAACACACTTGATTTGGATAAATATTTGCGAGCAGATTGGAGTAAGCATTGGCAAGATGACGCGCAGCCCTTAAATTTGAGCGGCCTCAAAACACTTAATTTGCGCGGCAAATTACGCTGTGAAGAATGCAAATTCGCCAAAATAAGAGTCAGCAAATTACTTGCAGAAATTCGCGTTAATCAAGCTAATCTAGTGATAGAGCCCATCACGGCAAGGCTGTATGGCGGGACATGGGGGGGCAGTGCCACTATCGCGGTGGCGGACATTCCTAAAATCTCGTTGCAACAAAAATTGAGCGGCGTGCAGTTTGATGCCTTGCTGAGTGATGTTGCAGCAGGTGTGCCGAAGCTTACGGGGCGCGGCCATTTCACCTTAGATGTCAGCGCGGCAGGCAGCAGTGTCGGTGATCTGCGTAAAAATATTAACGGCGATGTGAGTGTGGAGGTGGCGCGTGGATCCATTGCTGGAATCAATCTCCCCGAGGCGTTGGTGGCGGGCAAAAATTTTATGGGGATCACCGATGATGCAACTCCCAATGATGCATCTCAGGGCGTGCAAAGGGTGGGGGCAAAATTTACTGAGGTCACCGCGTTTTCAGATTTAAAAGTCACCTTTGCTGTGCTGCAAAGCATGGCGCGCAGCAGCGATTTTTTGCTGAAATCAGCAACATTTACCAGTAAAGGAGAGGGCGAAATTTCGCTTGATTCCAGTGTTCCCAACGCGGCGCAACCCGATTTGGGGCAACTTAATTTTAAGCTCAACACGACTGTTGCACCCAATCTGCGGCGCAGTAAATACGGTGCGTTAGCGGAGTTGTCAGGCATACGCGTGCCCATGCAAATCAGCGGTGATTACGCGATGCCCTCCATCATGTTTGATTTTGGTGCGGCAACGGGTGGCAATATCGTCAAGTTAACCCAGAAAAATAAAGCCCAAATGGAAAAAGCTAGGCTGGATAAAGAGCAGCCGGATACGGTTCAACCCGGTACAGCTAAGCCCGGGGAGATTAAATCGGGTGAAATAAAATCGGGCTCGGTGAAGTTGAGTAAAGCGAAACCTGCTGCTACAGTGGTCGAAACGACCAAGCCAGCCAAGCGGTAAGAATTATGGGAGGTAAGCATTATGGTGCAACTGATAAAAACTATTGCCGCGTTAGAAACGCCCGATTTTAGGAGCGTATTAAAACAGGAAATAGCGCATTTGAATGCAGACCAATTACCGCTGCAGCGGGGCTTGTCCAGCGGGAATTTTGTTACCGATGATCCGATTTCCGTGATGATTATCAACGTGGCTGAGATGGAAAATATTATTCGGGTCAAGGCAGGAATTTTTTATCAGGGAATATTGGGCGGTTGTAGTTGTGCGGATGACCCCACGCCGACCAGCCCCAGCAACGAGTATTGCGTGGTGCAGTTAGACATAGATAAAACGACTGCAGAAACTTCCGTGGCATTGTTGGATGAGTGATGTCGGCTCATTCCAATTCGCGGACAAACAAAAGGGGCTTGTGCCCCTTTATTTTTTGACACATTAATTTTGAAGCTTAGTTTTTCACAACAGCACCATTTTCAATTTTAACTTTTTGCCCGTTAACCAAAACAGGATCGGTTGCTTGGTTGATAGTCTGGGTGGAGCCATTATCCATCTGCACAACGATGTTGTAGCTGATGGTTTTCTTGGCGGACTTTTCTATCTGATGGCCGATCAGCGCGCCACCCACTACACCCACACCGGTTGCCACTTTTTGGTTATTTGCGTTCTTGGCAATTTGGTTGCCGATTAAACCCCCGACAACGCCGCCTGCCACTGCACCTACGCCGGTACCTTGACCTTTTGTTTCAACCATATTGACGGCTAAGACCACGCCGCAGTTAGCACAAATCGCTGGGGCAGCCGGTTTGCTGGGTGCTTGGTTTTTTGCGGCGGCACGTTGTTGTGCTTGGACTTCTTTTTTAACAGCTGCGGACATGGCTTCTTGTTTGGCTTTTTCTTCAGCGGCGGCTGCAACGATTGCATCTTGTTTGGCTTTTTCCTCAGCTTGTGCAGCCAGTAATGCACTGGTTGCTTCGGCAGCGGCTTTTTCGGCAATCGCTTTATTTTGTGCGGTCGTTTCTTCGGCAGAAGGTTTAGGCGAACAGGCGGTAACCATTAAGAGCGCGGCCAAGGCCATTAATTTTGCCATACTGAGCGAGGCGGACTGGGTGATGATATTCATTGAGGGCTCCTGAAATAGATTGAAGGTGGGTGGGCGATGAGTGTTTGGCTCACGCGGGTATTATATCAAATGCGCTTAGCTAAGCTCGCCGCCATGCCAATATAAGTGGCCGGGGTGAGCTCGCACAAACGCTGCTTTTCTGCGGCGGGAATATCCAGCGTGTTGATAAAAGCGCGCAGGCTGTCGCGATTAATACCACTTTGGCCGCGTGTCAGCTCTTTTAATTTATCGTAAGCATTGGCGATATTATAGCGGCGCATCACCGTCTGTATCGGCTCGGCCAGCACTTCCCACGCGTTGTCTAAATCTTCTGCCAGTCGCTGCGGATTGGCTTCCAGCTTGTTTAATCCTTTCACGCACGATTCGTAAGCGAGCAAAGTATAGCCTAAAGCCACACCCATATTGCGCAGTACGGTGGAGTCGGTGAGGTCTCTTTGCCAGCGCGAAATAGGCAATTTTTCAGAAAGATGGCGAAGTAATGCATTGGCTAAACCTAGATTACCTTCGGCGTTTTCAAAATCAATGGGGTTTACTTTATGCGGCATGGTGGATGAACCCACTTCGCCCGCCACCACTTTTTGTTTGAAATAACCCAGCGAAATATAGCCCCAGATGTCGCGGTTTAAGTCGATGAGAATAGTGTTGACGCGCGCATAGGCATCAAACATTTCAGCCATGTAATCATGCGGCTCAATCTGAATGGTGTAGGGATTAAAAGTAACGCCGCGCGCGCTGACAAAACGTTCGGCTAACGCCTGCCAATCTACATCAGGATAAGCCGCAATATGCGCGTTGTAGTTACCTACCGCACCATTTAGTTTGCCTAAAATTTCTACCGTGGCTAAGTGTTTACGCGCGCGTTGCAAGCGATGCACTACATTCGCCATTTCTTTGCCCAGCGTGCTGGGCGTGGCGGTTTGACCATGCGTGCGACACAACATCGGCATATCGGCCAAGTGATGCGCCAGTTCGCGCAGGCGATGGATAACCGTGTCTAAGGCCGGCAACATCACCTCATCGCGCCCGGCTTTCAACATCAACGCGTGGCTGAGGTTGTTAATGTCTTCCGAGGTGCAGGCAAAGTGAATAAATTCTAATGCGGCAGCGGTTTCAGGGTCATGTGATAATTTATCGCGCAGCCAATATTCCATGGCTTTGACATCATGGTTGGTGCGTTTTTCGATTGTTTTAATTTGTGCGGCATCGGCCTCGTTGAACTGCGCGCACAGCGCATCCAAGTGTGCAATCGTCGCGCGGGAGAAAGGCGGGATTTCAACAATGGCGGGCTCCGCGCTGAGTGCTTTCAGCCACTCAATTTCGATTAGCACCCGATAACGGATTAAACCAAACTCGCTGAAGTGCTGGCGCAAGGCATCAACCTTGCCGTGATAACGACCATCCAGCGGGGACAGCGCGGTGAGAGAGGAGAGTGGCATAGAGTTCATCAACAAATTATCGAAGGTTTTGCAAGTGCGAATTTTACTCCAGAGCAGCACTGATTTAATATTATTCCGTCATTCCCGCGCAGGCGGGAATCCAGTGGGGTTAAACAAAACGCCTTTTTATACAACTGGATTCCCGCCTGCGCGGGAATGACGGGTGAGTTGATTTGCTTGGGTAATCTCACCACCCTGAATAATTCCCCCACCCAGACAAACCTCGCCGTCATAAATTACCACCGACTGCCCTGGGGTCACCGCCCATTGCGGCTCGCTAAAATGAATGGCTGCATTGTCGCCAGATAAATTTGTGATGCGACATGCGGCATCCGCTTGGCGATAGCGCGTTTTAGCCGCATAGCCGCGTGCAATATCCGGCGCAGAGCCGCTCATCCAATGCATTTCCAGCGCGGTGAGCTGGTGCGATAACAGTGCGGGATGGTCGTGTCCTTGCACCACGATGAGCTGATTGTCGTGCATATTTTTGCCCGCCACAAACCACGGCAACCCTCCGCCTTCTTTTGTTCCGCCTATGCCCAAACCTTGCCGTTGCCCCAATGTATAAAAAGCCAACCCGTGATGCGTACCGACTTTTTTGCCCTCGGGTGTCAGCATATCGCCGGGCTTGGTCGGTAAATAACGATTCAAAAATTCTCTGAATGGACGCTCGCCAATAAAGCAAATGCCCGTGCTGTCTTTTTTGGCGTAGTTCGGCAAGCCGTGCTGCTCGGCAATCTCGCGCACTTGCGATTTTAACAAGCCGCCCAGCGGAAACATCGCTTTGGATAATTGCGCTTGATTTAAGCGATGTAAAAAATAACTTTGATCTTTGCTGCCATCTGCCGCCTTTAATAACTGAAAGCCCTCATCCGATTCCCGCACTTTGGCGTAATGCCCGGTGGCCATGTAATCCGCACCCAGACTGATTGCATGTTCGAGAAACGCTTTGAATTTAATTTCCGAGTTACACAAAATATCGGGGTTGGGCGTGCGCCCCGCTTCATATTCACGCAAAAAATAACTGAATACACGTTCTTTATATTCCGCTGAAAAATTCACCGCTTCGATGGGAATGCCGATCACATCCGCCACCGAAACGGCATCAATTAAATCTTGCCGAGTCGAACAATATTCATCGTTATCGTCCTCTTCCCAGTTTTTCATAAACAGGCCGATCACTTCAAATCCTTGCTGCTTCAGCAATAGCGCGGTGACGGCAGAATCTACTCCGCCGGATAAGCCAACCACGACACACCCCTTACTCATAATGCGTGAGTAAGGCCAGCGGATAACGCTTGCCAGCGAGATAATCTTCCACACAACGCAACACCAGCGGGCTGCGATGGCGCGCTTGGCTGGCGCGAATTTCGTCCAGCGTCATCCATACGGCGCGCACGATACCTTCATCCAATACTTGCTCGGGATAGTGCGCCAAAATATTTCCAGTAAAGGCAAAGCGCAAATAAGTGGTATCGGTATTGGGCGAATGCCAGCGATAAATACCGACGAGGTGCTGCGGCTGAAAGCGATACGCCGACTCTTCCAGCGTCTCGCGCACGGCGGCATCGGGCAGCGTTTCGCCTGGCTCTAAATGCCCGGCAGGTTGGTTAAACATCAGGCCGGACGCGGTCTCTTCTTCCACCAATAAAAATTTCCCGTCGCGCTCAAGGATGGTGGCGACCGTTACGTTAGGTTTCCAGATCATGGTTTGCGTCTATATGTTTTATAGGGGGACTATTTTAGCGCGGCAAATAAAAAAAGGCAGGGTTGCCCCTGCCTGATTCTAGTTCCAGCATTGCAAGCCTGGAAGAAGCGTGCATCAGCAAATTAATGCGCTGCTTTAGCGGCTTCTTTCTTATCTTCTTTTTTATCTTCTTTCTTGTCGTCTTTTTTCTTGTCAGCATCTTTGGCTGCGGCGGCGGTCGCGGCAGGTGCGGCAGCATGGTGGCCATCGTCATGCTTGGCATCACCGGCAACAGCAGAGAAAGAAACAGCGGCAAACAATACAGCGATCAATGTAGAAAACAGTTTCATGTAAGCTCCAATATAATTTAAAGTTAAAAAATCAAACAGCGGTACCGGTCACCCGACCAGCCACACTTCCCTCTTAACAAACTAACTCCCACTTTCGCAACATGAACCCAAATATTTGTGGTGCCGGGAGGGGGACTCGAACCCCCACATTGTTACCAACGCCAGATTTTGAGTCTGGTGCGTCTACCAATTCCGCCATCCCGGCTTGAGTCGGTGCGGATTATCCATTAAACGCTACGCTACTTCAAGGATGTTGTGGATACTTGTTGCCAAGAAATATCAATTTTTCGGTGTTGTGCCGCACAATCTCGAAGATAAAGATTGATCAGGCTTTGGTATGGAACCCCTGCTTCATCGGCCATTTTTTTAAAGTAGTCAATAACATCTTCGCTTAACCGCATCGTGACAGATTTTTTCAGCTTGGCCGCATAGGGGTTTTTGCGAGATTTCATGGTTGCAAGATCATATTCAGTTTTCATGGCATCACTCCTGGGTAATATTTGGCTTCATTCTTGGTGGCTTTTCTGGCGGAGATAATTCTGATGGTGTACCCGTCATCGCGTTCGCAGTGGCAAACAATCAGCAGACTCATCTCAGCACTCAAGCCCAGCATCAAAAATCGGTCTTCCGATGCAGAATGAGCCGAATCGAAAAATTGTATCGCGAGCTCATCATAGAAGACAGACTGGGCTTCTTCAAAAGATATGCCATGCTTCTTTTTATTCGCAGCCTCTTTCGCTGAGTCCCACTCAAATTTAATCATCAATACATTGTATGTACGACGACCAAATTGTCAAGCAGTGACGGCTATAGGGATTTGACAGTTTGTGTTGCAAAAATACCACAGCCCGCAAACAAACCTTGCCTGCTAGGGAATCGCTCTGACAGAATGCACCCCAACTTCTCGTCAGTCTTGATAGGGAGTTTTTCCGGTAGTTAACTTTAATTAATTTGGAGAACACACAATGAGCATGAAAAGAAATTTAATCGCATTGGCTGTAGCCAGCGCGTTTGCAGCACCCGTAGCCATGGCAGGTGATGCACCTGCTGGCCCATCCAACACCTCCATCTACGGCGCGATGAATGCGTCGATTGACATGGTCACTTCGGATGGCGCAGCAGGCGCAGGCGACGTAACGAACAACCACGTGGCCAGCAATGAATCGCGTATTGGCGTAAAAGGTTCGGAAGATCTGGGTCATGGTTTGTCTGCAGTATTTCAAATTGAAAGCCTTGTTGAAGCGGATGGCGAAGGTGCTGGTACTACCATCGGCACGCGCAACACCTTTGTTGGTTTGAGCAGTGCCGATATGGGTACAGTCGTGCTTGGAAAGCATGACACGCCTTACAAAATCTCCACCCGTAAGCTGGATCAATTTGCTTACACCATTGCCGACAACCGCAACATCATGGGTAACCACACACACGATGACCGTTTCGGTAACGTCGCCGCTTACATCAGCCCAAATTTTGGTGGCCTGAGCTTTGCCGCTGCAACCGTATTTGGTTCTGAAGATGGTGATATCGCTACTGTTGAAGAAGAGAAATCCACGACTTACTCTTTGGCCGGTATGTATAGCGCGGGCGGCATCTACGGCACGGTTGCTTATCAAACCGTTGAGTTTGGTCAAGCAGCGGGTACGTTTAGCGAAGGCACAGGAGTTGCAGTTGCTGATTTGACTAAGTTGACCGCAACAAAGCTTGGCGGCAGCTTCAGCATGGATGCTTTTACAGTGGGTGCAGTATATGAAATGATCTCAGATGAAGCAGGTGCTACTGAGACTAAAAACAACAACATCTATGTTTCCGGCGCATTTAACCTGAGCAGCATGAGCAAAGTTAAAGCCGCTTACACCATATCAGGTGAACGCGAAGTGAATGGTGTCACCGCGAACAATTCGGGCGCAACGCAGATGAGCATTGGTTACGACCACGGCTTGAGCGCACGCACTAAAGTGTATGCGTTGTACTCTGCACTGAGCAATGATCCCGCTTCGCACGTTGAGTTGTCTAACAAAGGCACCAGCACCAGCGTACCTGGCGCAGTCGATGCTTCTGTAATCTCAGTAGGCGTAGCACACTCGTTCTAAGCAATACCGATTCCCTCACCCTCGCTCCCTCTCCCATAGGGAGAGGGAATAAAAGCCCTTCTCCCGCTGGGATAACCAGCGACTTGGCTGCGGTCTTTAGCAGCCTAGTCGAATGGCTAGTTGTTTCACCCAGAAGGGTGGGGATGAGGGAACAAGCTTAGCAGCAACAAGCTTGGTAGCAACAAACTAAAACGGACACTTTCGAATGTCCGTTTTTTTATGGGTCATTCTGTAACACTTGGTTGGGCAGCATCACGCTGGCCGTGCGATAATCAAGCTTCACATTTCAGGAGGAATCGCCATGGAACTGACTGCCGTACTCACTCCCGCAGAGGAAGGCGGGTACATCGCACTGAACCCAGAAACGGGCACCACCACACAAGGTGAATCAGTTGAAGAGGCCGTTGATAATCTGAAAGAGGCCACCGCGCTCTATCTTTCTGAATTTCCAATGCCTGCCCCCGGCCATCCCGTTGTAACCATGTTCAGCCTCCCGGCACATGCCTAAGCTACCGCGCATTTCTGGGGCGGCGATCATTAAGACACTTGAGCGGCTGGGTTTCGTCAGGGTTCGCCAATCTGGCAGTCATGTCATCATGCGTAGCGGCTCCAAGGGATGTGTGGTGCCGATGCACAATGAAGTCAAAGTTGGAACGCTTGCAGGCATTTTACGTCAGGCCGAAATATCGCCAACGGAGTTTACCGATAGCCTGTAAATATCTGACCAACCCATTATTTACGCGCCATTGTCATTTCCGCGCAGGCGGGAATGACAAGCCCATCAATTTTTTGGAGATATTCAAATGCCCAGAATGACCATCCGCCTTCCCGATGATAAACACCAACGCCTGCGCGCCTTGGCGCAAAGCCGCAGTACCAGCGTCAATCGTTTGATAGATGAAATGACGACACTGATGCTGGCAAAATTTGATGCTGAGACACGCTTTAAGCTAAGAGCGTTACGTGGTGCAGGGCAAGTTGAGCGGGGTTTGGTGTTGTTGGAAAAAGCGGCAGCGGATAAAAGGTAATTGGTTGACTTGGAATTAAGTGGGCTGTCACGAATGATTGTATGGTGGGCGGGAATGTGGAGTGACGGTAACTCTGAGCAAACATTAAGCAAACAACCTTGCCAATTCCACCCCTGGCTGCGGTGCGCGCATAAACGCCTCGCCCACTAAAAACGCATGCACATCATGTTGACGCATTTGTTGCACATCTTGCGGCTGTAAAATTCCACTTTCTGTTACCACGATGCGTTGCGGTGGAATGTGCGGCAATAAATCCAGCGTGGTTTGCAGGCTCACCGCAAAGGTGCGTAGATTGCGGTTGTTAATGCCGATCAGCGGAGTGGTCAGTTGTAACGCCACGTCCAACTCTGCGCCGTCATGCACTTCGACCAGCACCGCCATCCCCAAACTATTTGCCAGTGCTTCAAATTCACGCATGTGCGTGAGGCTTAATTCTGCTGCAATCAGCAAAATACAATCTGCGCCCATTGCCCGCGATTGATAAATTTGGTAAGGGTCAATGATGAAATCTTTGCGTAGCACGGGCAGGGTGCACGCCGCGCGCGCTTGCTGCAAATAATCGGCATGACCTTGAAAAAATTGCTCATCGGTTAACACCGACAAACACGCCGCGCCATGTTGGGCGTAGCTTGCAGCGATGTCTGCGGGATTAAAATCGGCGCGCAACACGCCTTTGCTGGGGCTGGCTTTTTTAATTTCGGCGATGACGGCAGCGTGGCCGGATGAAATTTTTGTGCGTACCGCGCCGACGAAATCGCGGGGCGGATTTGTTTGCAGTGCTTGCTCAGCTTCCGCACGCATCGCGGTCAGCGGCTTCATTGCTTGCGCGGCGGCGACTTCTCGCGCTTTTACCGCCAATATTTTTTTTAGAATGTCAGACATGGCGAACCTTGTAAATAATGATGGTGAATCCACGCGGGATTTTACCACCCCCTCCGCGCAACCATTACATCATTGGTTTCGTCATTCCCGCGTCGTGCGGAATCCAGTAGAATTACGCCTGTTAAGTGTAATTCCAATGCTAGCTTGTTGACCTATTAAAAGTGCTCCCTCATCCCCACCCTTCTCCCGGGGGGAGAAGGGATATTCATCCCTCTCCTCCGGGAGAGGGACAGAGGGTGAGGGAACAAGCTGTGATTCAATTAGAAATTGTATAAGCTGTTTAGTGAACGAGTACTCGATATGAGTGATGTGAAAAAATATATGCAGCAAGTGGGGCAGCAGGCGCGTGCCGCTTCGCGCCTGATGGCGCAGGCCGATACTGCAACCAAGAATCGCGCGCTGGAAAATATCGCCGCCGAAATTTTACGCAGCACGCCGCAACTTATCGCCGAGAATGCCAAAGATGTGGCGGCGGCAAAAAAGAATGGGATGGATGCCGCCTCGGTGGATAGGCTGACGCTGACCGAAAAAAATATTCAAAGCATGGCCGAAGG
>Ga0209824_10000077_pt1 | contig 68722 bp, 60 predicted proteins | sample VDWuncwatermetaG_FD_184124 | JGI IMG/M metagenome (GOLD analysis project Ga0209824, IMG submission 184124) | Wastewater microbial communities from Netherlands to study Microbial Dark Matter (Phase II) - VDW unchlorinated drinking water (SPAdes)... ... | reverse complement strand
CAGAACATCGAAACATGACCACGTAAGCGCGTCCTCGCTATTGGAGCTGACCGCATTTTTCAGCTTATGCTGCATTCCTTTGTAGTCTTGCTTTAGGAATACCTCCAACGCCTTTTCTCGACCGGGAAGGATCACATGATTGCGGCGATAATTTTCGTAAATCATGGATACCTCTTAGTCACATAACTATGGATTATCTGGTTCCGTGTAAGCCCCCAGCTTGTCACTTCCGCAGCATAAGCCCCCTATGATTTTCCTGGCAGGGTATCAGAAAAGTGATGTTCTTTCAAGGCGTTCCATAGTCTGGACTATTTCCGATAGGTGTCGTATATGGTTCCGTATAAGACCCCTGTCCCTTCCGTGAACTCACAGCAAATCAACGGGACTACGCACGCCTTTGCCGCCCCGGTTCAACACGTGGGTGTAGATCATCGTGGTCTTCACGTCCGTGTGGCCGAGCAGTTCCTGAATGGTTCGGATGTCATAGCCGTTCTCAAGTAGGTGGGTCGCGAACGAGTGGCGAAAGGTGTGGCAAGTGGCATGCTTAGCGATTCCCACTTTGCGGACGGCGTCTTTGATGGCGCGCTGGACGGCAGATTCGTGAACGTGATGGCGTCCCTGTTCGCCGGTCTGTTGATTGACCCACCTGTGTTCGGCAGGGAACACGTATTGCCAGCGCCAGTCGGCCGCGGCGTTCGGATACTTGCGGTCCAGGGCGTCGGGCAGCAAGACACGTCCCCAGCCGTCGGCCAGGTCCCGCTCATAAGTCGTCTTGACCGTTGCAAGGTGATTCTGAAGCGAGAGATTGAGAGACTCGGGCAACATCGTGATCCGGTCTTTCGCGCCTTTTCCGTCGCGGACCGTAATCTGGTTGAGGGCGAAATCGATGTCCTGTACCCTCAGCCGCAAGCATTCCATCAGCCGCAGCCCAGCGCCATACATCAGCGAGGCCATAAGCCACTTGTCGCCCGTCAGGTGGGCGAGGACCGTCCGCACTTCATCACGGGTCATCCTCGGCCAACTCACCGGCAAAAAGGTCCAGCAAGTCCGCGAGTGCTGCCTCCATTGTGGGGAACCGTCCAATGCCGCTCCTTGGAATCCCACTGGCGGCCGGCCACCGGCTTGCTTTCCCTCACTGTGATGGACGATGATGCCGAGGCTGCTGAGAGCAGAAGCGTAGAAGACGGCACTCCCGCAAGAACAGAGCGAAGTGCTTGACGACATTAGGCTTTAATGCTATGGTTCACCGTTTTTGAGTGAGCCTGCCGGAGCGAAATTTCGTTACAGAAGGCGGTGAGCGAGAACGTGATTCAGACGGCGATTGCACGACGATATGCGAAGGCCCTGTTCTCGTTACAGGCGCCGGCCGAGGTGGGCCAGACTGCGGGTACGCTCCGGGTATTGGCGGACGCCTTCACGGAGTCGCGCGAGTTCCGAGACCTGCTGCTGAGCCCGGTCTTCACCCGTGAGCAGCAAGCCGCCGTCGTGGCCAGGCTGGCCGCCCGCGCGACATGCCCACCAATCACCGGTCGGTTTCTCACACACCTTGTCCAAAAGAACCGGATCGCCGCGATCCGTGAAATCAGCGAGGCCTTTGGGAGACTGGCCGATCAAGCGTCCAATCGCACGGTGGTGCAGATCGCCTCTGCCAGGCTGCTCAGCGACGAGCAGCAAGCTGCTATCCGCGCGACACTGGCGCATCGCACAGGCAAGACCATTGACTTGACCATTCACGTTGATCCTGCCGTGATCGGCGGGCTGGAACTTCGCATCGGGAGCACCGTCTATGATGGGACGGTCCGTGGTCGCTTAGCGCAACTGCGGTCCGCCCTCGCACATTAGCCGTCGGAGAAGGACACACATATGCAGATCAAAGCGGAAGAAATCAGCGCCATTATTCGAGACCAGGTGCAGTCTTTTGACCAGCAGGTAGACGTGGCCGAAGTCGGCTCTGTGCTCCAGGTCGGCGACAGCATTGCCAAAATTTACGGGCTGGATGGTGCGATGGCCGGCGAGTTGCTGGAGTTCCCAGGCGGCCTCAAGGGGATTACCCTGAACCTGGAAGAAGACAATGTCGGCGCGGTGATTCTGGGGTCCGACCAGCAGATCAAGGAAGGCGATCTCGTCAAACGCACCGGCCGTATTGCGGAGATTCCCGTGGGCGATGCCATGGTCGGGCGGGTGGTGGACCCGATCGGCAATCCGCTGGACGGGAAGGGTCCTATTCCGGCCATGGAGAGCAGACGGGTCGAAATCCGAGCGCCCGGCGTGCTGGATCGTCAGCCCGTCCGCGAGCCGTTGCAGACCGGCATCAAGTCCATTGATGCGATGATCCCCATCGGGCGCGGCCAGCGCGAGTTGATTATCGGCGACCGGCAGACCGGCAAAACGGCGATTGCGGTGGATACCATCATCAATCAAAAGGGCCAGAACGTCATCTGCATCTATGTCGCCGTTGGCCAGAAGCGTTCGACCGTGGCGCGGGTCATCAAGACGCTCGACGAGAACGGCGCCATGGCCTATAGCATCGTGGTGTCCGCGACGGCCAGCGATCCGGCCTCGATGCAATATCTGGCGCCATTTTCCGGCGCGGCGCTAGGCGAGTATTTCCGCGATAATGGCCGCCACGCGCTGATTATCTACGACGATCTCTCCAAGCACGCGACCGCCTACCGGCAATTGTCCTTGTTACTGCGACGCCCGCCTGGACGCGAAGCCTATCCCGGTGACGTGTTCTATCTACATTCCCGGTTGCTGGAACGCGCGGCCAAGCTCAGCGCGGAAAAGGGTGGGGGCAGCCTGACGGCCCTGCCGATCATCGAGACCCAGGCCGGCGACGTGTCGGCGTATATTCCCACCAACGTGATCTCGATTACGGATGGGCAAATCTACCTCGGCAGCGACTTGTTCTATTCGGGCATCAGACCCGCCATTAACGTCGGTCTGTCGGTCTCGCGTGTCGGCGGCTCGGCGCAGATCAAGGCCATGAAGGGCGTCGCAGGGTCACTCCGGCTGGACCTTGCCCAATACCGCGAGATGGCGGCGTTTGCGCAATTCGGCAGCGAGTTGGACAAGGCCACGCAGGCGCAGTTGGCGCGCGGGCAGCGCATGGTCGAGCTGCTCAAACAGGGCCAGTATCGCCCGATGCCGGTGGAGAATCAGGTCATCAGCATCTTCGCCGGAACCCAGGGCTATCTGGACGACGTGCCGGTGAACAAAGTCCGTCAGTTTGAGGAAGATCTGCTCGACCATATCACGCGCGAACATGCACAGATCCAGCGTGATATTGTGGCCAAAGGGAAACTGGATGACGACATCACGGCGGCCTTGAAGGCGGCGCTGGCGGCGTTCAAGCGTACGCTCACCTATCTGATAAAGGCGTAACGCGTCATGCCGAGTTTACAGGGCCTGCGTCGCAAGATCGGGTCCATCAAAAATACGCAGAAGATCACCAAGGCCATGAAGATGGTGGCGGCGGCGAAGCTCAAGCGCGCACAGGAGCGTATTCTGGCCGCTCGTCCCTATGCGAAAAAGATGGCGGTTGTGCTCGGCGGCCTGTCCAGTCGAGTCAATCGCCAGGGCCACCCGCTGCTGCGGAAACCGTCCGGCGCGCGCATTGAACTGCTCGTCGTCACATCAGATCGCGGGCTGTGCGGGGCGTTCAACACCAATATTTTGCGGAAGGCGGTCGAGTTCCTCCGCGACAAGCAGCAGGCTGGCCATACTGTGACGGTCAGCGTGATTGGACGGAAGGGCCGCGATTTTTTCCGTCGCCGTACCTGGCCTATTCGCCAGGAATGGACGGGGGTGTTTGACCGGCTTTCCTACGAACATGCGCTGGACATCGGCGGCGACATCGTCCAGCAGTTTACGAACGGCACGTTCGATGAACTGCACGTCGTGTACAACGAGTTCAAGTCCGCCATCCAGCAACGGGTCGTGGTGGAGAAGTTGTTGCCCATTGACTCGCTGGAGCAGGAGACGGAACACCTAGGCGGCGGCTACCTCTTTGAGCCGGAGGAAGACGAATTATTGAAGGTCCTGCTGCCGAAGCATATCGAGGTGCAGACGTTTCATGCCCTGATGGAATCGTCGGCGGCTGAATTGGGCGCGCGCATGGCTGCCATGGACGGTGCGACCCGCAATGCGGGCGAATTGATGAAGAAGATGACGCTGTATTACAACAAGACCCGCCAGGCGGCCATCACCAAAGAACTGATGGATATTGTGGGCGGATCGGAAGCATTGAGGTGAACATGAGCAAAGGCAGAGTGGTCCAAGTGATTGGGCCGGTCGTGGATGTGGAGTTCCCCCAGGGGGTGCTCCCGAATATCTATAACGCAATTCGGGTGGAGGCGCCGGAGGAGGCCACGAGCGGTCGCCTGGCGATCAGCGTCACGCTGGAAGTCGCTCAGCACCTCGGTGAAAACCGTGTGCGCTCCGTGGCCATGTCCAGCACCGATGGGCTGGTTCGCGGCATGGAGGTCACGGATACCGGCGCGCCGATTTCGATGCCGGTGGGCCGTGAAACACTGGGCCGCTTGATTAACGTGTTGGGCGAACCGGTGGACGGCAAAGGTCCGGTGTTGGCCAAGCAGACGCGCTCGATCCATCGGTCTGCGCCGACGTTGGAAGAGCAGGAGACCAAGACGGAAGTGTTGGAAACCGGCATCAAGGTGGTAGACCTTCTCCAGCCCTACTCCAAAGGCGGCAAGGTCGGCCTCTTCGGCGGAGCCGGCGTCGGCAAGACCGTCGTCATCATGGAGCTGATCCACAATATCGCCACGCACCACGGCGGGTTTTCCGTCTTTGCCGGTGTAGGCGAGCGCACCCGGGAAGGCAACGATCTGTACCTGGAGATGAGCGAATCCGGTGTCATTGACAAGGCCACGCTCGTCTACGGGCAGATGAACGAGCCGCCCGGCGCGCGCTTGCGTGTGGCGCTGTCGGGCCTGACCGTGGCTGAATATTTCCGTGACGAAGAAGGACAGGACGTGCTCCTCTTTGTGGACAACATCTTCCGGTTCACCCAGGCCGGATCCGAAGTGTCGGCCCTGCTGGGCCGCATGCCCTCGGCCGTGGGGTATCAGCCGACCCTCGGCACGGAGATGGGCGACTTGCAGGAGCGCATCACGTCCACCAAGAAGGGTTCGATCACGTCGGTGCAGGCCATTTACGTGCCGGCTGACGACTTGACCGATCCTGCGCCGGCAACCGCGTTTGCGCACTTGGATGCCACGACCGTGTTGTCCCGGCAACTGGCCGAGTTGGGCATTTATCCGGCGGTGGACCCGCTGGACTCCACGTCGCGCATTCTCGATCCCCAAGTCGTGGGCGAGGAGCATTACAACGTGGCCCGCGGCGTCCAGTCCATCCTCCAGCGCTACAAGGATCTTCAGGACATCATCGCCATCCTGGGCATGGATGAATTGTCGGAAGACGACAAACTCACGGTGAGCCGCGCCCGTAAAATCCAGAAATTTCTTTCCCAGCCCTTCAACGTGGCCGAGGCCTTTACTGGCGCGAAGGGCAAGTACGTCAAGCTGGCCGACACAGTCCGGAGCTTCAAGGAAGTCATTGAGGGCAAGCATGACGAACTGCCGGAGCAGGCGTTCTATATGGTGGGCGGGATTGAAGAGGTACTGGAAAAGGCCGAGCGCCTGAAAAAGTAATCATGGCAAAAATTCTGCTCGACATCGTCACGCCCGACAAGCTCCTCCTCAGTCAAGAGGTGGATCAGATCACATGCCCCGGCACAGAAGGCGAATTTGGCGTGTTACCGGGACATTGCCGATTCCTCTCGTCGCTGCGTGTCGGCGAGTTGACCTACCGCATCGGCGACGAGACCCACTATCTGACCATGATGTGGGGGTTCGTGGACGTCACGCCCACAAGGGTGACGGTGCTGGCGGAAGTCGCGGAAAAGGCCGAAGACATTGACGTGGAGCGCGCGCAGGCTCAGGTCCTCGCCGCCGAGGCCAAGGTGGCGGCCGGCGGGTCACGCGAGGCCATGGAGACCGCCCTGACCAGTCTGGAAAAGGCCCGCCTGCGCAAGAAAGTCGCTGGACGCACGAAGAGACGGGCGCATTGAATTGACAGGGGAAACAGCGTTCGGCTATCGTACCTCTCATGTACGTCAGTCCCAATACCGACGCAGGGGGCAGCCCAGAGACGCGCCAGATCCCAAGCGTGATTCCGCTCTTTCCGCTCCCCCACACCGTCTTTTTCCCCAAGACCTACTTGCCGCTGTATGTCTTTGAGCCTCGCTATCGCCAGATGGTTCGGGAGGCCGCCGCCAGTCACCGCATGATCGGGATGGTCCTCCTCAAAGACGGGTGGGAGTCCGATTATCAGGGCCGGCCCAAGATTTTTTCCATGGGGGTGGTGGGACGAATGGTGGCCGTACAGAGCCTGTCAGATGGGCGATTCAATGTCCTCTTACAAGGTCTGCGGCGGTTTGAGATCCAGGAAGAAGTCGCGGTGGAATCGTATCGCCAGGCCCGCATTATGGTGCAGGAAGTAGCGCCGCTCCACGCCACGCTCCCGCCGGAGATTCGGGCAGAAGTCCTGAAAAGTGTCAGCCCGTTTCTGCTCTTCCAGGAAGAGGGCATTGCGCTCTCGAACTTGCTCACACAGCCCGTGGACGATGAGGCGCTGGTCCACAACCTCTCGTTCGGCATAGATTTCACGCCGCTGGAAAAACAATTCCTCCTGGAAGCGGAGACGTTGGCCCAACAGGCCCGCCGGCTCCTTGATCTCCTCTTCTTCAAACGCTACGAGCGGAATGATTCAGCCGGATGGGGCTGACCGTGGGCGGCCCCTTCGCCATTGAGGTCGAGGGCCTCTCGAAAACCTATGACGGGGCGGTAACGGCCGTCGAAGACGTCTCCTTCCAGGTATCCCCAGGAGAAGTCTTCGGGCTGCTGGGGCCGAACGGGGCCGGCAAGACCACCACGCTTCGCGTGCTGATTACCGTCCTCCGCCCGTCCGGCGGAACCGCGCGCGTCCTAGGTATGGATGTCGTCGAGCAGGCCGACGCCGTTCGTCAGGCCATCGGCTATGTACCCCAGGAGCGGGCCATTGACCGATTTCTCTCGGGCCGCGAACATCTGCAACTCCTGGCCGGTCTCTATCACATCCCCAAGGACCAAGCAGCGGCGCGCATTGATGCCGTACTGGCGCTGGTCAATCTGGAACACAAGGCCGACGAGATCGCGCGCAATTATTCCGGCGGGATGAAGCGCAAACTGGATATCGCCTGCGGGCTGCTTCCCAATCCCAAGGTGCTGTTCATGGATGAGCCGACGCTGGGCCTGGACGTGGAAAGCCGCCTAAAAATCTGGGAGCATATCCGGCAGTTGAAGGCACGAGGGATCACCATTGTCCTGACGACGAACTACCTGGACGAGGCGGATCAACTCTGCGACCGCCTTGCGATCATTGACGGCGGGCGGGTCAAGGTCATCGGCTCGCCCAAAGAACTAAAATCTGGACTGGGCGGCGATATCGTGACGCTCACGCTGGCCTCGGGCGATCTGGATAAGGTGGAGGCCCTCGCGCAGGCCATCAAGGGCCAGACAGGGGTCAAGGCCGTGAGTATCAAGCAACATCTGTTGGATATCCGGGTGGCCTCGCCGGAAGCGACCCTGCCGGCTATTTTGGGTGCGGTCACAGCTCACGGGTGCCGACTGGAATTTGTGGATTTTCACCGCCCGCGCTTGGACGATGTGTTTCTGGCTCACACAGGTCGGCACATGAAAGAGGACGCATGAACGATTATGTCCAGGAAGTGGGCGCACTGACGACGCGCTGGGTGAAACGGTTGAGCCGCGAGCGGTTCAGCCTGCTCTTCACGTTGGCGCAGCCGATGGTCTTTTGGCTGATCTTTTTTGGGAACTTGTTTCAGCGGACGGCCGATATGGCCATTGTGCAGACGCCAAACTACATTGCGTTTTTGACGGCGGGCGTCGTCATTATGACGATCTTGAACAATGGCCTGGCGGGCGGCACGGATCTGCTGTTCGATAAGGAGAACGGGTTTCTGGAGCGGATGCTCTCCACGCCGATCTCGCGCACGTCCATTGTCATGAGCCGTTTTTTGTTCGTGATGGCGATTACCTCTGGACAGGTGCTGGTGATTCTGGGCGTGGCCTATCTCTACGGCGTCCATCCAGTGACGGGCCTCGGCGGTGTCGCCGTGATTATCCTGATCGGGCTGCTGTTCGGCATCGGCTTGACGGCACTCTCCATGGCCATGGCGTTTTCGGTGAAAAGCCATGGCGATTTTTTCTCGATGCTCGGGTTTCTCTCCCTGCCAATGATCTTCCTCAGTTCGGCCCTCGTGCCGTTGTCCGCCATGCCTGGCTGGATGGCCTTCCTCGCGCGACTCAACCCGATGACCTGGGCTATTGACGCCGTCCGCCCCTTGATCCTGACAGGCTGGGACGCTGCCGTGCCCCAGATCGGCATCGTCGTCATCGTGATGGCCGTCTTCGATGCGTTCTGTCTCTGGCTCGCCGCCAAGGCGTTTCGCAAGACACTGGGGTAGGCGTGTTCACAATCCCAGAGACGGTCGTTGACTGGAGACGGTATGTTGATGGCTAGCCCTGAATCGTCCGCTGGCGGGAACTTCATCCGCGAGATTGTCGAGCAGGATATTCAGACCGGCAGGCACCGTCGTCTTGTCACCCGCTTCCCACCTGAGCCGAACGGCTACCTGCACATCGGCCACGCCAAGTCCATCTGTCTGAACTTCGGGCTTGCGCAGGCGCATCCAGGCAGCGTCACACATTTACGATTCGACGACACCAACCCCAGCACAGAAAACGTGGAGTACGTGGCCTCGATTCAGTCTGACGTGCGCTGGCTGGGCTTTGATTGGGGCGACCGACTGTTCTACGCCTCGGACTACTTTGACCGGCTGTATGAATACGCCCGGCAGTTGATCGCCAACAGCTTGGCCTACGTGGACAGCCTGAGCGCTGAGGAGATTCGCGCATACCGTGGCACATTAACCGAGCCTGGCCGGGACAGTCCCCACCGGACGAGGTCGGTCGAGGAGAATCTGGACCTATTCGCGCGCATGAAGGCCGGCGAGTTTCCGGACGGCGCCCATGTGCTGCGCGCAACAATCACCATGGCGTCGCCGAACATCAATCTGCGCGACCCGACGTTGTATCGCATCCGACACGTCACCCATCACCGCACCGGCGAGACTTGGAAAATCTATCCGACCTACGACTACGCCCATCCGATCTCAGACGCCATTGAGGGCATTACCCATTCCATCTGTACGCTGGAGTTTGAGGACCATCGCCCACTGTACAACTGGCTCCTGGAGCACCTGGACGTGCCCTGTCAGCCCCGACCCAGGCAGATCGAGTTCGCGCGGCTGAACCTCACCCACACCGTGATGAGCAAGCGGCGTCTGCTGGAATTGGTCGGCAGTGGCGCTGTCACTGGCTGGGACGATCCGCGCCTGCCTACGCTCCAAGGACTGCGGCGGCGTGGCTATACACCGGAGGCGATCCGCGCCTTCTGCGAGCAGATTGGGGTGCAGAAGCGCGATGGGACGATTGCGATGGCCTTGCTGGAGCACGTGATCCGAGAAGACCTGAACCATCGCGCATTGCGGGTGATGGCCGTGCTGCGTCCGTTGAAAGTAGTTATTGAGAACTATCCGGAAGGCCAGACAGAGGACATGGTGGCCGTGAACCATCCGGATGACCCTCACGCCGGGACTCGGCGCGTCCCATTTTCCCGCGTGCTCTATATTGAACAGGACGACTTCCGTGAAGTCCCGCCGAAAAAATTTTTTCGCCTCACGCCGGGGCAGGAAGTGCGCCTCCGCTATGCCTATCTCATCACGTGTGTTGGGATCGTGAAGGACGAGCGCACTGGGGAGGTGGTGGAGGTGCGCTGCACCTACGATTCGGAGACCAAGAGTGGCGGGAGCCAGGCAGGACGCAAGGTGAAAGGCACGATCCATTGGGTGTCCGCAGCTGCTGCGCTGGATGCGGAGGCGCGTCTGTACGATCACCTTTTTGCCAAGGCTGCCCCCGACGACGTACCGGAGGGGCAGGACTATCGCGTGAATCTGAATCCTGCGTCATTGGAGCGACTGACGGGCTGCAAGGTGGAGCCGAGCCTTGCGGGCGCGACGCCCGGCAGCCGGTATCAATTTGAGCGGCAGGGATACTTTTGCGTGGATACCGATTCAACCACCGGTCGGCTTGTCTTCAACCGCACCGTCGCGCTCCGCGACTCCTGGGCCAAAATTGAGAAGGCGCACCAGGCATGAATGGGCGGATCACAGAATCGGCGTGACTTTGTGCGCGATGGTCGGCGCCATCACGCGGCCCATCACGAGAATCTGTCCGGAATCTCGTTGGCGGATGAGAAACAAGAAGGGGTGGTCGGCTCTAAACATGGGCACGGGACGAGGGGGTGTGCTGTCGGTCTCGCGCCTGGTGGCCCCTCCGACGGACGTGGCCCGGTCGTTGGTCGTGCCGTATTCATCAATGGCCACCAGCGTCTGATGGAGCATGTGCGAGACAAACAGGTCCCGCTCCGTGTTCATGGCTGAGAAGTCAGCGTCTTGCCGCGAAAATGCGTTGATCACGCCCATGTCGCGGAGCGTCTCGTCCAGGTGAACCCGTATCCCGACCGTAAACTTTGGTAGGGCGACGTCCACGTCCCGTGTGCGCAACGCGCTGAGCCACTGATCCAGTTTCCGTGGCTGTCTCCCCAATGTGCGTTCCAGTTCGACAATCCCTTCAATATCCTCCGGCAAGAGGAGCACCATGGCGAGGCTGTCGCCTGCGTAGGGGAGTTCAAGCACCTGCAGGCGCCCGCTGAAATGGAACGGGAATTGGCCATAGGGGAAGGCGCCACGTTGCCACATCATGGGCGCGATGATTTTCGTGTGTGGATTGATCCGAAATGGCTCGTCGAGTGTTTGTTGGATGCCGAATGGCGTGGCCCAATAGCCTTTAAAGCAGAGGGCGGTGATGGAGACGAGCCGGGTATCCGGCGTGAGTGCGCCACGCGCGACCGCCACATCAAGGAGTTGCCGAGTCGCGCCCTTGAACCATTGGTTGAGCAAGGCGCGGGCGGGTTCCTCGTGCGAGAAATCAGCCTGCGCGATCTCGGCGCCATGCGACCGTCCGAGGGCCTCTCGGAATGCCGGCAGAAACGGCGGACCTGTCGGCGCCCACAGGCTGTTGGCCATGCCCAGGACGAACTGTTCCTCTTGAGCGACCGCGATCACCGCCGCCCGAAATTCGGCCAAGGTGAGTGGCCAGGAGCCGTTGCCGGCCATGGCTTGCAAGACTGCATCAAGTTGCGCGGCGGTACGATCTCGGGCGCCGGCATGGAGGGATGCCAGGGCCAGGGCAATGCTTAACGGGGAACACGCGGCATTCTCGTACGGCCCGGCCTGGTCTTTGAGGCGTATGTACAGGTTGATGGCCCATCGTGTGTTGCCTGCGACCGGCAGGCCCGGTTCGGGTTCGGGCGGATCGTGCTCGGTGCGCGATTTGCCCGTACCGGTTAGTCTGGCCCACCAGCTGTTCATGGAGATGGGGGAGGATCATCGGTGAGAGCGGAGGCGTTCGGGTCGAGCGCCTGCGTCATCAGGATCAACGGCATGTCCGGCAGGCCGGAAGTCTCAATGTCCACCTGGCGCATGACACCATTATAATATAACCAGAACTCGTTGCCGAGCCGAATACAAGGAAACGAGGCTCACGGTAGTTGCATTCGGATCAAGGTGGGCATTCTGGCCGGAGGCTGTTCAGGAGCCTGCGTATTTTTCGGAGCAGGGCGTTTGTGGTGAAGGGCTTCTGAATTAGGGCGAGTGACCTGGTGCGATCAAAGAGCGCAACCAGGGGAGCGTTTGGCGCGTCGGACATGTAGAGTACCCTGAGGCAAGGAGAGAGGATCGTGATCTGCTCTGCCAGGTGGTGTCCGTTGATCTCCGGCATGAGGACGTCGGTTAGGAGAAGGTGAATGGGGCCGTCCTGTTGCCGGCAGAGCTGACGCGCGGCCGTTCCCCCGCTGGCCTCCAAGACTCGGTAGCCATGGGGCTGGAGAGCGCTGCGTACTTGTTGTCGCAGATGCGTGTCGGGGGCGACCAGCAGAATCGTCTCAGACATTGAATCCTCCATCAAATGAGGTTAGACTTTTCGTCGGCTCGACCGATCGGACGTTCCAGCGCGTGGGTCTCAGGCCATCCGAGATGGGTTGGGTGGAAGCCCAATCGGTGGCAGATGTAGGCGCGGATACGGCTTGTCATGCGCTGGCCCGCGCAGACTTGATAGACGAATTGCCGCGAAACGCCTAATTCTTTGGCAAGCAAGGCTAAGGGGATGCCGATTTCGACTGAACGGAGTTTGATCTTTTTTTTGCGCATCATGCTTGTCATGTCAAGCAAATCAAGAAACAGCATAAGTCTAAACTTATCAAATGTCAACCATAAAATAAGCTAAAAGCATACACGTGGAACCACGCGAAATCATTGAGCGTCTCATTGTCTCGCTTGACATAAAAACGCAGGCGCAGCTTGCCGCCAGCCTGGAGATCAAGCCCCAGTCCATCATTTCGGCCGTCAGCCGGGGAGAGGTTCCGGACGCGTGGCTCTATCGCGTGGCCTATCTGACGCAACGTAATGTGGATTGGTTGCGAACCGGCAAAGGGCCGATGTGGCACGGCCATGTGACGGCCGAGACGATGTCACCGTTGTATGGCGAGGGTAAGGGCCATGCCGTCCCCCTTCGCCGCCTGTTGGAAGCCTGGGAAGACTTCAATGCGGAAGAGCGCGTCACCGTGGCGCGTTGCGCCGACGCGCTCCGAATCGGTGATCGTGAGATCCGCGAACACCTAATGACCCAGTTGAAGATGATCGAAGAAACTATTCACACGCGACAAGCCAAACGCGCGCGCCGCCGCCGACCCTTGACGCCATAACCTCTCACCACCGATGAGGACGTGCTATTTTTCCTTGAACAGCAGGGTTTGATAGGCCGGAGCATTGGGTCTGCATCTCCTGGACAGTTGTGAAAGGACCACATGGCGCGGCCGATTCTGTTGAGTTGTGAGTCCATCAGCAAAGCCTACGGGGCGAAGCCCCTGTTCGAGGACTTATCCATGGCCCTGTTCGAAGGCGATCATGTAGGCCTGATCGGGCCCAATGGCTCCGGAAAATCCACGTTGCTCAAGATTCTCGCCGGTCTCGAGGCGCCGGATCGCGGCACCAGGACCGTACGCCGACAACTCCGCGTGGGGCATGTCCCACAGGAGCCGACCTTTGCGGAAGGCAAGACGATCGAGGACGCGCTTGCGCAGGCCCTGATTGCGGAGGGGCTGGATCCGCATGAGCACACAGGTCTGACCGCCAGGGCCTTGCGTATGGGAGGCTTTTCCCGTGGGAACCAGTCCGTGGCCTCGCTGTCTGGAGGGTGGCGCAAGCGCCTCGCCATCGGACGAGCGCTGATGATGGACCCGGACGTGCTGCTGATGGATGAACCGACGAATCATCTTGACGGAGAGGGCATCCTCTGGTTGGAACGGCTGTTGAAGGCGCAGGCCCGGGTGTATCTCGTGGTTAGCCACGACCGCCGATTTCTGGAGTCGGTAGTGTCGCGCATGGTGGAGTTGAATCGTCGGTATCCCGGCGGGATGTTCGACGCTGCGGGGCGCTATAGCGACTTTCTGGAACAGCGCAATGCCGCGCTTCAGGCGCAGGCCGACGATCAGTCCTCCCTTGCCAATCGCGTTCGTCGCGAAGTGGAGTGGCTCCGACGTGGGGCCAAGGCGCGCACGACTAAGGCCAAGGGGCGCGTGGAGGCAGCTGGCCAGCTCATTGAGGAACTGGCCACGGTCACCGCTCGAGCGGGACAGGCTACGGCTGGGATTGACTTGGTGTCCTCAGGGCGCAAGTCCAAACAGTTGGTGGTCGCGGAGCAGCTCGGTAAATCACTGGGTGGCCGTTCGATCGTGCAGGATCTGGATCTGCATCTGGGGCCAGGCCAGCGGCTCGGCCTGCTGGGGCCAAACGGCAGCGGCAAGACTACGCTGTTACGGCTTCTTGCTGGCACACTGGAACCGGACGAGGGCAGGATTACACGGGCCGAGGGCCTCCGAGTCGTTACCTTCGAACAGCACCGCGAGTCGTTGGATCAAGCCGCCACGCTCCGACGGGCGTTGTCTCCGGCGGGAGACGTTGTTCTGTATCGGGACCAATCGGTCCACCTGGTCTCCTGGGCCAAGCGTTTTCTGTTTCGGCCTGAGCAGCTCGATTTGCCCGTCTCCAGGCTCTCCGGCGGGGAACAGGCGCGGCTGCTCCTGGCGCGGCTCATGCTTCAGCCGGCCGACCTCCTCATGCTTGATGAGCCGACGAACGACTTGGATATTCCTACGCTTGATGTCCTAGAAGACAGCCTGCTCGAATTTCCCGGGGCGCTTGTCCTCGTGACGCATGATCGTTGGCTGCTGGATCGTGTCTCCACCATGATCCTCGCGCTGGACGGGACGGGCCGCGCGGAAGGGTTCGCCGACTACGCGCAATGGGAAGCCACCCAGAAGCGGAACGCCTCCGGTCGTGATGCCACCGCGCCCAAGGCCCTGTCAGTCTCGCCATCGAATGCAGGCCCAGCGAATGCAGGCACCGCAGGCGCAGGCGCTGCGCCACCCCACTCAAAACGGACAGGTCTGTCCTATCGTGAACAGCAAGAATGGAGACAGATGGAGAAGACGATTCTCCAGGCGGAAGACACGCTCGAGACATGTCAGGCTGCCGTCGAAGACCCCGCTGTTGTCTCCGACGCCGGCGCACTCCACACCCGGCACGAAGCATTGGATGCTGCCCGCCGTGAAGTCGAGCGGCTTTATGGCCGCTGGGCGGAGTTGGAAGACAAGCGGGGCGACGCGCCATCGTCCGTGCGTTGAGACTACAGCAAGCTCTGCGGGTCTACGTCAATGTCGTAGCGCAGGCCGCCGGCATGGCTGGTCTGTTCCATCTCGGTCACCGTGGCGCGCACGGTATGCCGGAGCGCAGACCCGTCAGGCCCCTTCACCATCAATTGCCGCCGGAATCGTCCACGCAGGCGGGCCGGTGTGGCAGGGATCGGGCCGAGAATCGTGATCTGGCGCGCCGAGGCCTGACCCACTGCGCGTAACTGCGCGGCCCATTGGATTGCCGCAGCGTCCACGCACTCTTCCTTCGTCCCGCTTACCCGCAGCCCGATCAAGTGTCCGAACGGCGGGTAGCCCAGTGCCTCTCTGGCCGCCAATTCCTGTTCATAGAACATGGCAGGGGTGCGTTCTGCCAGTGAACGGATGACATGGTGTTGGGGCACATAGGTTTGCAGCACAATTTCTGCGCCTGGATCATGCGGATCGGCAAGGGCCATCACGTCGCTCAGCGTGTGATAGGCGCGTTCGGACGAGTGAAAGTCCGGCAGGTGCAGCGCGGCATCGGGGTACACCAGGCCCACGAGCGCGGCGACCGGACGCGGCTGTCGCGTGACGACCAGTTGGGTGCCGATCAGGATGTCGAGTGCTTTCGCCTGCCAGCGGGCTAGGATCGCCGCGTTGGCCTGGTCTCCGCCAGTCTGGCGTTTCTCCAGGCGCGCAACCCGTGCAGTGGGGAATCGTGTGCGCACAGTGTCTTCCAGGGCTTCCGTGCCAGACCCAGAGGGGGCGAGACGGGTGCCGGAGCATCCTGAGCAGCGTTCTGGGGCTGATTCAGCTTGCCCGCAGGCGCGGCACCGCACCAGACCCTCGCGTTTGTGAAACGTCCAGCCGATGGCGCAGGTGGGACAGGTGACAGCCTGACCGCAGTCGCGGCAGACGAGCACTGAGGCATAGCCCTTGCGATTGAGGAAGAGCAGAACGGGCCGCTGCTCGGCGAGATGTGCGGCGATGGCGGCGAGCAGCGCCTCACTCAGGAGGTCTCCAAACGGCGCGTCACGTAAGTCCGCCACGGTTACGATTGGGACGTCGGACAGCGGCGCGACAGGGTTGAAGGTGGCGATGTCGGCGCCTGTGGCGTGGACGGTTTCCAGCGATGGGTGCGCCGATGCCAGGGCCAGCACTGCGCCGGCGCGTGTAGCACGTTCGTTCGCCACGACACGTGCGTCGTATCTCGGCACGTTCTCGGCTTTGTACGCCGGATGGTCTTCTTGATCCACAAGGATCAGGCCCAGCTTGGTCAATGGCGCAAAGATGGCGGAACGGGCGCCGATCACGACGGTGGCTTTTCCAGCCTGGATACGCGCCCATGCCTGTCGGCGAGTGGCCGGTGACAGTCCCGCATGATACGGCTGACAAGCGGTGCCCCAGACGCTCATGCCCCAGCAAGAGAGCGACTCCACCTGTGCGATCTCAGGGGCCAGCACGAGCGCCGTCCGCCCTTGATCCAACGTGGCCTGGATGGCATTTTTGTAGCCATCCAGCAGGTTCCCGGTTGTCGCGGGTAGGAGGATTCGTGCGTAGGCACAACGAGTGATCGCGTCCAGGATGTTCCTGTGGAACGCCGTGCCGTATTCGTTCGTGCGCGATTCTGTGCCGGCGTTGGAAGATGCCCAGGCAGGAGGAGTGGTGGAAGGCCAGGCGGCAGAATGTCTAACGGCTGTGGCTGGGAGAGAGGGACGCTGGGCCTGCGTGGTGGCGTGGACTCGTTCAGGAGATCCGGGAAAGGCCAGGCGCAGACATTGTCCCAGTGGGGCGAGGTACCGCTCTGCCACCCATGAGGTGAGCGCCAGAAGGTCGGGAGGGATGCTGGGCCTGTCCTCCAGTCGCGCCAGCGCCTCACGAATGTGTGTGGATGCGCTGCGGGTGTCAGGCTCGGTCGTGACGGCGATGACATATCCCGTGACGGTGCTGTGTCCAAACGGAACCAGCGCCCGCATCCCTGGCGCCCAGCCTGTCGGCAGATGGGGTGGCGTCGCATAGGTGAAGACGCGATAGAGACGGCGCGGGACGGCTACTTGGAGATACTGGCGCGCATGGGCAGGCAAGGACGCAACGCCGAGGTCGGCACTCAGTGTCCGGCAGTCATCCCGACAGTCAGATGAACGCGACGGTTTTTCGCATAACAGGGCTCATTCCGCTCGGTGCAGACCGGTCTGTCCTTTCCGTAGCTGATGAGTGGAAGGTCATTTTTCACGCCGAGGCCGGCGAGAAAACGACGAACTTCCTGTGCCCGTTTTTCGCCAAGGCTGAGATTGTACTCGGTACTGCCGCGCTCATCGGCGTACCCGGCGATGGTGATCACAAACGTGGGGTTCTGCTTCAGATAGTCCGCATGGTTTGTGAGGGTCTTTTGGTCGGTCTCCGAGAGATCCCATTGGTTGAAAGAAAAGTACATCCCCGCGAGTGTTGTCCTCGTCGGCGCGGACTGGGCGGGGGTCTGTGCAACCGCCATGGTGTTGGAGGCGTTGTCAGGAGGCGGAACCGCAGTCGGTTCGGCTTTGGGCGGGGGAGGAGGGAGGCGCGTGATGCCATCGCCACGCTGGATCGCGTCTGTGCTTTGAAGCACTGATGCCGTAGACGTCTGCGCTTGCACCGCGATGATCTTGATGTGGGCGACTGTCTCATCAGGGTTCTTGCTTGTCGTGGAGAGCCGCCGGCCTTGATGGGACACCGTAAAATGGTTGCCCAACGCGACCCCGTCCTGGGTGCCCTTGTCCAGGTAAGCGATTTCTGACTGCCCGACAAGTTGTCGCGGGGTTTGGAACTCAAGCACAACCCCGGTGAGAGGACCGCTTGTGACCTGCCGATCGGGTATCGGCGCGGGCGCTTCGTACGGTCTCAGGAGATCGCCTGGCGTCATGGCCTCGTAGGAGCGCGTCACCAGGGCTTCAGTGACGCCCTCGACGGTCGGTTTGGAGACCTTGATGATACCCATGATGGTGACCATTCGCCCCATGTATGCCCGCGTGATTGGGTGATAGATAGGCTTGTTGGGTCTGAAGATGGTGAACCGATCGCCGACTTTCGCGTCTGTTGTGGGCGCCAACCTGAGGTAGAGCAAGTCCCCTTCGCCATACTTCTGCTTGGTTTCACGGGCACCGATCACCACCCCCGACGACGGCTCCGGCGAAGCCTGAATGTAGCCGCTTTGAAACGCGAGCACCTGTTCACTCGCTAACGCGCGAGAGGACGTGTCGTCTTCGGCAAGAGCGCCGACGCTCGTTCCAAGCAGAATGCCGATACAGGCCATGGCCACAAAGGAGCGCCCCCAGTCCTTCTTCTGCAACGTCCTGCCCATACGTTCCCTCCCTGTTTGTATCCGTGCCAGGATAGCAGATACCATTTTGATGTCAAGAGAATACCATGAATTGACAATGAGTTGCGCCCATTCGTCTTCCGTAAGACCTATGAGGACCTAGGTCTTTTGGTCGCTTGCTTTGCTTAAAATTGCGATGCTAAACTTTCATACTTATCGCAAGTCTTTGTTTTTGTGGGAGGCTTTCAGATGGACGGCGCCTCACATCTGGCAATCTATCTGGCGAATTATTTTCCAGTCCTGGTGTTCATCGCCGTCACGTTTGCCTTCGGCGCGGGGACGCTTGTCGTCAGCTATTTTCTCCAGCCGAATCTGCCTGACCCTGAAAAGCTCAGCGCCTATGAATGTGGCAGCGAGCCTTTCTCCGACGCGCGTATGCCGTTCCCTGTGCGGTACTATATTATCGCCATGCTGTTTGTGATCTTCGATATTGAAATTCTGTTCCTCTATCCCTGGGCCATTGCCTTCGACCAAATCGGCGTGATCGGCATGGTGGAGATGATGATTTTTATCGGCCTGTTCGTCGTGGGCTACGTCTACGCTTGGAAGAAAGGGGCCCTTGAGTGGGATTAAATACCTCCTCGAATCTCATTCAGGTGTCCCGCAGCCATGACAAGGACGGCGATCTGGGGCTGACGCTGACGACGATTGAAAAGGCCGTTAACTGGGCCCGTAAGGGTTCGCTCTGGCCGATGACGTTCGGCTTGGCCTGTTGCGCGATCGAGATGATCGCGGCGGTGTCCGCGCGCTACGACATTGACCGGTATGGCGCCGGCGTGTTCCGGGCCTCGCCTCGGCAGTCCGACCTCATGATCGTCGCCGGCACGGTCTGCGTCCGAATGGCGCCGGTGATACGCAAAATTTACGACCAGATGCCGGAGCCGCGCTATGTGATCGCGATGGGCTCCTGTGCCACGTCCGGCAATATCTATGACAGTTACAGTGTGGTGCAGGGTGTGGATCGGTTTGTCCCCGTGGACATGTATGTCCCGGGCTGTCCGCCCACGCCGGAAGCCCTTTTTGACGGCATTCTCAAGCTACAAGATGAGATCATGCAGCGGCGGGTGTTCTATAAGAAGCCGCCTGAGCAGGTCGAGGGATAGGCCCTGTGCATCCCGTCGCCGAGAATATCCAGCAAGTGTTTCCTGAGGCCTTCCAGCGGGCCGTGGAATGGCGGGGCGATTTGACGATTCATGTGCAACGGGAACACCTTCACGCCGTTTGCCGGTATCTGCACGACAATTCAGACATGGACTATGATTACATCGTCCATGTGAGTTCTGTGGACTGGCCCGATCAGCCGGAGCGGTTTGAGGTGGTCTACGAGGTCTATTCCATCCGGCGCCGGGCGCGTATCCGCGTGAAGGCTCGCGTTCCAGAGGACGACTGTGTGGTGGATTCGATGACGGACATCTGGAAAGGCGCGGATTTCATGGAACGCGAAGTCTATGACATGATGGGGATCAGGTTTCGTCACCACCCGAACCTCGTGCGGATTCTCATGCCGGACGACTACCCGGAAGGGTTTCCGCTCCGCAAGGACTTTCCGCTCCGTGGCAAAGGCTGGCGCGACACGTTCCCGTTTATTGGGGAGAAAACCACGTAAGGGCCATGGCATACTTATTGGAAGACCAGCGCACGACTGTCTACAAGGTGGACCCGGCACATCCGGAGAGCCCCTCGCTGCCGACCTTGCGGACCGAGGAGATGATGCTCAACATGGGGCCGCAGCATCCCAGTACGCACGGCGTCCTGAAGGTGGTGCTGGCGCTGGAAGGCGAGCGGATCGTCAAGGCCATTCCGGTGCTGGGGTTTCTCCATCGCGGCGTGGAAAAACTGGCGGAGGACGGCACCTACCACCAGTTCATTCCCCATACCGACCGGCTGGATTACATCTGCGCCATGTACAACAATTTTGCCTACTGCCGGGCCGTCGAAAAACTCATGGACATGACGATTCCGCCCCGCGCGGAATACTTGCGCACGATTGTTGCCGAGGTGCAGCGGATCATCGGTCACCTCTTCTGGCTTGGCACACAGGCCTTGGACATTGGCGCCATGACGGTCTTTTTCTACACGTTCCGCGATCGGGAAATTCTGCTCGACTTCTTCGACGAACTCTGCGGGGCGAGGCTCACCACCAGTTGGTACCGGATTGGGGGTGTTGAGCGGGACCTCACGCCAGACCTGGTCGAGAAGCTCCGCCGCTTCGTGGAGTATTTCCCTCCCAAAATTGACGAGTACGTGGCCTTCCTGGAGACCAACCGCATCTGGCTTGCCCGCACAAAGGGCGTCGCCGTGATTTCGGCGGAGGATGCGATCAACTTTGGTTTGAGCGGACCGACGCTACGCGGCTCAGGGATTGACTATGATTTGCGTAAGGTCGAGGCCTATGCCGCCTATGGCGAGTGCGAGTGGGCGGTGCCGGTCGGCGCGAATGGCGACACCTACGACCGTTATTGGGTCCGCATTGAGGAGATGCGGCAGAGCCGGAATATGATCCAACAGCTCCTGGAGAAAATTCCCGATGGCCCGGTCATGGCCTCTGTCCCCAGCGTGACCTTGCCGCCGAAGGAGAAAGTCTTTAACGACCTCGCCAGCATGATCCAGCAGTTCAAGTTATTCTCGCAAGGGTTTCAGGCGCCGAAGGGCGAAATCTATTGCGGGACCGAGGCCGCCAAAGGCGAATTGGGGTTCTACATCGTCAGCAACGGCGAGGGGAAGCCCTACCGCTTGAAAATCCGCGCCCCGTCGTTCATCCACATGGGGGCGTTTGACTACATGGCACGTGGCTATATGATCGCCGACATCGTGACGATCTTCGGCACATACGACATCGTTATGGGGGAGTGCGATAGGTGACGGCATGGCGTTAAAACCAGCCACCTCTCCCGACGTCGAGGCGCCCGGCATTGAGTTGACCATTGACGGTCAGGTGGTGTCGGCGAAGGCCGGCGTGTCGCTCTATGACGTGATCTCGCAGACCGGCAAGATCATCCCGGCCATGTGTTACCACTATACCTTCGACCCCTTCGGTTCCTGTGGGATGTGTCTGGTGATGGTGGAGGGCAAGAAAGCCCCGGTGCGTTCCTGTACGGCCAAGGCCGACGCAGGCATGGTGGTGCGATGCGACGGGGACGACTTGTTTGCCGCCCGCAAAAAGGCGGTGGAGAAGCATCTGACGATCCACCCGCTGGATTGTCCAGTCTGCGATGCGGACGGCCATTGCGAATTACAGGACATGGCCTTCCAGCATGGCGTGACGACCCTGATCAATGCCAAACCCAAGGGCTTGCCTGAGGATCGCCGCAGCCTCGTGCTCGATTTCAATATGAACCGCTGCATCCTCTGTGGCGAGTGTATCAACATCTGCAAGGACGTCCAGATGGTGGACGCCTTGCAGTTCTTCAAAAAGGACGGCGCCACGCATGTCGTGGCCAAAGGCGATAAGGGGTTGGCCTGCGAGTTCTGTGGCGACTGCTTGGCGGTCTGCCCTGTTGGCGCCATTACGAACAAGTATTCCAAGTATGTGTACAAACCCTGGCAATTGAAAAAAACTACCAGCACCTGCGCCTACTGCGCGGATGGCTGCCAGATGTCCATTGAGACCAGTGGGAAGCACATTCAGCGCGTGACCTCGCCGCTCTCCTGGAAAAACAAATGGGGCAATCGGGAAGAAACGGCCAAGGGTCACGGCGGCCTCTGCGTCCGTGGACGATTCGGCTTCCAGTACATTGATAGCGCCGAACGCCTGAGCGGGCCACTGGTGCGCGAACAGCATACACTCGTGCCGCAATCCTGGTTCGAGGCGATGGATGTCGTGGTGGGGCGGCTGGCCGCGATTAAGGCGCAGCACGGGCCTGGCGCCATCGCGGGGATCATCACGGCGCGCTGCGCCAATGAAGACCTGTATCTGTTTCAGAAATTGATGCGCGCGGCCATCGGGAGCAATCATGTGGACAGCAGCGCCAGGTATGGCCATCTGAATTTCACCAGAGCCATGCAGCATGCCGCCGGAATTGGGCGCATGATGAACGGCTACGAAGACATCACGAAGGCCAACGTATTACTGCTCATCGGGACGGACATTACGGAGACGAATCCCATTGCCGGTCTGAGGGTCAAGGAAGCGATCCGTGTCTACGGGGCACAGGTGATCGTGGCGTCGTCGCGCAGAACCAATATCGCTAAGCTGGCGACGCATCCGATGCTGATTACGGCGGGCAGCGAAGCCGTCGTCATCAAGGCGCTGGTCAAGGCGGTGGTGGAAGACCATCTCGTGGACGCCTCCGCCGTGCGTGCCGCGCCGGAGGCTTTTGCCGCGCTGAAGGCGGCCGTGGCTGGCTTGTCATGGGACGATCTGACGGCCCAGACAGGCGTGACACGAGACACGGCGGTGGAGGTGGCGCGGCTCTATGCGGGCGCAACGACGGCGGTGCTCCTCTGCGCCGAAGGTGTGACGCGGCAGGCCCACGGTTATACGAGCGTGCTGAATCTGGTGGATTTGGCTTGGGTCACCGGGAAGCTGACCAAGCCAGGCTGCGGCGTGAACGCGCTGGCCGAAGAGGTCAACGAACAGGGGGCCGTGGACATGGGTGTGGCGCCCGAGCTGCTGCCGGGCCAGGCGCCGTATGCGGACGAGGCAGTCCGCGCCAGATTTGCGTCTGCCTGGAACGTCACCCTGCCGGAGATGCCCGGCGCGTCGCTCATGGACATCCTGGATCGGTGCCGGCGTGGTGAGATCAAGGCGCTCTATCTGGTCGGCGAGAATCCACTGGCGACGCTTCCAGCCTCAACCGGCGTGCGGGAGGCATTGGAGTCGGTGGAGTTGCTGATCTGCCAGGATCCCTTCTTGACCGAGACAGGACGGCTCGCGCATGTCGTGTTGCCGGCCTGCACGTTCGCCGAAAAGGACGGCACGTTTACGAACCTGGAGGGCAAGGTGAACCGCGTCCGTCCCGCGCTGGAACCCTACGAAGACGCCCATCCTGATTGGGAAATTTTTTCCGCGCTCGGCGGGGCGCTCGGCTATCCGATGAACTATGACAGCCCGCAAGCCGTGCAGCGGGAAATCATGGGGATCCTGCCAGGCTATTACAATCTCGGTGAGAGTCAGTCCCTGACGGCTGATCCGACCACGTATCTTCAGAATGGTTACGCGCGCGACGTCGCAGCCCGCTATGCCCCGGTCGAGAAGCCGCCGTTCTATTTCGATCACATCGTGGTTCCATCTGAGCCGGTTGAGCAGGCCGAGCACACAGAGCCATCTGGCCTCGCTGAGCCCATTGCGCAGGTCGAACCATCTGAGCCGACTGAGCCAGCGTCTGTCCGCATCGAATTGACCTTTGCCTTGACCATTGCGCAGGTGCTCTACCATTCCGGCAAGCTCTCGACGCGCGCGTCGGGGCTGGTACAACTGGCCCCCAGCACGGGTCGGTTGCAGATGAACGAGGCGGATCTCGCGCGGTTGCAGGTGGGGAGGCAAGACCTGGTGCGGATGACTTCGGCGCAGGGCATGGTTGAGTTGCGGACCGAAGCGAATCCCGACCTGGCGCCGGGGACCTGCTTCTTCCCGGAACATTTCAACGAGCCGCCGGTCAAGGACATCATGGACTGCCTGGTGGACGCAACCACCGGCGTGCCGACGTTCAAGTTCGCCCGCGTCGCCCTTGAGAAAATGATGAGTGAAACAATCACGAGTGAGACCGTCACGGAGCCGCCATGCCGGCTGTGAAATCAGGCGCGAGCCTGCTTCGGGAAGTCTGGGACGCCCTGTCATTTTCCGAGATCAGGACGGCGATGAAGGTTGTGCTCAAGCACATGTTCGTGAAACCGGTCACCTTTCAATATCCACGCGAGAAACGCATGATCCCCCATGCCCACCGTGGCGCGCTGGGCTTGTTGCGCTACGACGACGGCGCGGAGCGGTGCGTGGGCTGTGATCTCTGCGAAGCGGCTTGTCCATCCCGCTGTATCAAGGTCGTGAGCGCTGAAGATCCGAACAAACCGCTGTCCCGGTACGCGACCGAGTTCTACATTGACATCACCAAGTGTGTCTTCTGCGGCTATTGCGTGGAAGCCTGCCCGGTCAATGCGCTGGCCATGACGAAGATGTATGAGTACTCCACCGCCGACAAGCGCGAGCTGATCTTCAACAAGGAGAAGCTCTACGACGTCGGCGAGCAGCACATCGAAGACGCCAAGCAGTATCTCTACGCGCACAACCAGGAAAAGAACGACGCGGGCAGCCGCGACTATCGCTATAAATTTCCCCACCAGATTGCCGCCTTAACCCCGCCTCGTGACGTCTAAGCATGACCCAAATTTTTTTCGCCTATTTTGCCCTGGTGAGTATTGTGACGGGTATCCTGACGGTGTCGCTCAGGAATCCCGTGCAGTGCGGGATTGCTCTCCTGGCCCTGCTCGGCCATGTCGCGGGGCTGTTCGTCCTGCTGCACGCTGAGTTCGTGGCGGCGGTACAGGTGATTATCTACGCCGGCGCCATTCTGATTCTCTATCTGTTCGTGCTCATGTTGCTCAACCTCAAGGCCGAGGAGCGCTACTTTCACCGTCGCTATGCCTGGTACGTGGTGGGCGTCGGCGCGCTGACTGTGGAATTGCTGATGGTCCTGCTTGCCACCCGATTCGAGGGGGCTAAGGGGCCGGCGACAGTCGAGGCGGTGGAGGAGATCGGCAACAGCATGGCCATCGGCATTGTGATGTTCAGCGACTATCTCCTGCCGTTCGAGATCATCGGCGTCTTTCTGCTGGCGGCGGTGGTCGGGGCCATCGTCCTTGCCAAACCGCCCGCTGTCACAGACGCGGGCGCCGAGGAACGATGATTCCCGTCTCCGCCTATGTGATCGTGAGCGCGATCCTATTTGTGACGGGACTGATCGGGGTCCTGGTGCGGCGGAACTTCATCATTGTGATGATGTCGGTGGAGATCATGCTGAACGCCGCGAACGTCAATCTGGTGGCCATGGCCCAGCACCTGGACTCGCTGGCCGGGCAGATCCTGACCCTCTTCGTGATCGCCATCGCGGCGGGAGAAGCCGCTGTGGGATTGGCCATCATCATTGTGGTCTTCCGTGGCAAGCTGGCCACCAACGTGGATCAGATCAACTTGTTGAAGTGGTGACATGTACGATCTGATCGTCACCCTCATTCCGTTCTTTCCACTCCTGGCGGTGCTGGTGAACGGCCTCAACGTCTTGGTGGGGTACCGGTATTCCCACGAGATCGCGCATCGGCTGGCTTGGGGGTCGGTCCTGCTGTCGTTTCTCTGTTCGGTCTGGGTCTGCCTGGAGACCATCGGGCATCCTGACCCGCGGACCGTTATCGTCTACCGCTGGTTCTTCGGCGGCGATCTCACGGTCAACTTCGGATTCCTGATTGACCCTTTGACCTGCATCATGTTGCTGGTCGTCACCGGTGTGGGGTTTCTCATTCATGTCTATTCGGTCGGGTACATGCGCGGCGAGGATGGCTTCACGCGCTTCTTCGTCTACATGAACCTCTTCATGGTCTCGATGCTCCTGTTGGTGATGGGCAATAACTATGTGGTGCTCTTCATCGGCTGGGAAGGGGTGGGGCTCTGCTCCTATCTGCTCATCGGCTACTATTACGACCGGGTCTCAGCCGCCCAGGCCGCGACCAAGGCGTTTGTGGTCAATCGCATCGGCGACGCCGGCTTCCTGATGGCGATCTTCCTCATCTTTGCGAATCTTGGCACCGTGGACTATCTCGACGTCTTTGTCAGGGCCGCGACGCTCGACCAGGCCACCGCCGGCGCGATTGCCCTGTGTCTGTTGATTGGCGCGGTCGGGAAATCCGCGCAACTCCCGCTGTATACCTGGCTGCCGGACGCGATGGAAGGCCCGACGCCCGTCAGCGCGCTGATCCATGCGGCCACCATGGTCACGGCGGGTGTCTACATGATTGTCCGGAGCCACGCGATCTACGATCTCACGCCGGACGCGCTGCTTGTGGTCGGCGTCATCGGGGCCGTCACGGCGCTCTTTGCCGCCACGATTGCGTTGGTTCAGACCGACATCAAGCGCGTCTTGGCCTATTCCACCGTCTCCCAACTCGGCCTCATGTTTCTGGCCTGTGGCGTGGGGGCCTATACGGCGGCGATTTTCCATCTGGTGACCCACGCCTTCTTTAAGGCGCTGTTATTTTTATCGGCAGGCTCAGTCATCCATGCGTTGTCCGGCGAGCAAGACATTCGCAAAATGGGTGGCCTGTGGGACAAGATTCCTAAGACGCACGGGGTGTTTCTGATCGGCACGGCGGCGATTGCCGGCTTCCCCTTCTTGTCCGGCTGGTGGAGCAAGGACGAAATCCTTGGCCACGCCTTCACGCATGGCCACTATGTCCTCTGGGCGCTCGGCGCGACGGCGGCTTTCTGTACGGCCTTCTATATGTCCCGTCTGCTCTACCTGACGTTCTACGGCGAATCGCGTGTCGCACCGGACGTCGCGCATCACCTCCATGAATCGCCGACCGTCATGATCCTGCCGCTGATGGTTCTGGCCGTCCTGTCGGTGGTCGGGGGACTGATCGGCGTGATCCCAGGCGGGCTGGAGCACGGCTGGTTCCATCAGTTTGTGGAGCCGGTCGTGCGCGTGGCGGGACCGGGAAGCGGGGCGACCCATGACAACGAACTGGCCTATCTCCTGATGGGTGTCACGACGCTGATCGGCGCGACTGGGTGGTTCCTGGCGCATTATTTCTACCAGCTCAAGCCGGAGCAGCCTGATCGTGTGATGGCTCGTATGACCGGCGTCTATCGGGTGCTGCTCAATAAATATTGGGTGGACGAGGCCTATGACCAAGCCTTCGTCGAGCCTGGCAAGGCCATGGGGCGGGGCTGCGATCTGGTAGATACCAACGGGATTGACCGTGTCGTCATCGCCGTGGAACAGGTGACCAGTTTGAGCGGGGCCGGCTCCACCTGGATCGAAAAACATGTGATCTATAGTGGATTAAACGTGGTGGGCTATGGCAACCATCTGGCCGCGCGCCTGTTGCGACGGCTGCAATCCGGCCTGGTGCATCACTACGCGGCGATGTTGGTGGGCGGCTTCGTCATCCTTGTCAACCTCATCGCGTTGTTCCTGTGGTTTGGGGGCGCGTCATGATCCTGAACGAAGTCGCCGCCGATCAACAAATTGGCTTTCCGATCCTCACGATCCTGACCGTTCTTCCCATCGTTGGCGCGGTGGTGATCTGGCTCTTCCAAAAGGACGAGGACCTCATGCGAAAATCCGCTCTGGCGGTGGCTGGGCTGGAGCTCTTTTTGTCCGTCTGCTTGCTGTGGGTCTTCACACCCCACAGTGCGGACATCCAGTTCGCCGAGCGCGCCTCTTGGATTCCGGCCATCGGAGTCGGCTACCACATGGGCGTAGACGGCATCAGTGTCCTCTTCATCCCACTCACGGCCTTCCTGACCTTTTTAATTATGGTGTATTCCTGGGATCGTGAACGGACGCTGCTCAAGCCCTACCTGATGGCGATTCTCGGATTGGAAGGCGCGATGGTCGGCGTCTTCGCTTCGCTGGACCTCATCCTGTTCTTTTTCTTCTGGGAGCTGATGCTGGTGCCGAGCTACTTTCTCATCAAGCTCTGGGGCACGGGGCCGAACCGTCAGTATGCCGCGCTGAAATACGTGCTCTATACCCTGACTGGGTCCGTGCTGATGCTGGTGGGCATGGTGCTGCTGAATTTGAATTACCATGCCGCCGCCGTGCTGTCCCACACGTCGCCGCTGTATTCCTTCGATTTGCTCGACCTCTTGACCGTGCCGGTGCCGCCGGAGAAGCAGGCGCTGATCTTCTTTCTGTTGTTCTTCGGATTTGCCTTTAAAGCGCCGGTGTTGCCGTTCCACACCTGGCTGCCGACTGCGCTGGTTGAAGGGCCGATTGTGATGAGCGTATTTCTGGCTGGCGTGAAGTTGGGCACGTTCGGCTTCATCCGGTTCACGATCCCGCTGCTGCCGGAGGCGTCCAAGGACTGGCTCTGGCTGATGGCAGGGCTGGGCCTGGTTGCGATTCTGTACGGCGCGCTGATCGCGCTCGTGCAAACGGATTTCCGCCGCCTGCTGGCCTATTCCAGCATCAGTCACCTTGGATTTGTGATGCTGGGGCTGTTCGCGTTGAACTTTCAGGGACTCCAGGGCAGCCTGCTCCAGATGATTAACCTGGGATTCTCGACGGCGGGGCTGTTTTTTATGGCGGGGTTTCTCTATACCCGCACCGGCTCGGCGGAGCTGTCGGCTTACGGCGGCCTCGCGCGGTACGTTCCGCTGCTGGCGACGTTCACGCTCATGCTCGGTCTGGCGTCCATCGGATTGCCTGGCACAAACGGCTTTATCGGAGAATTTCTCATTCTGCTCGGCGCGTTCCGCGCCCATTGGGTGCTGGCGGCCGTCGGCGTCCTCGGGGTCATCCTCGGCGCGGCGTATTTCCTCTGGTACTACGAGCGGGCCTTCTTCGGGCCGGTCACGCATGAACCGAGGCGGCCGCTACAAGATCTCCAGCCACGCGAATGGGGGATTGCCCTTGCGCTCTGCGTGATGGTGCTCTGGATCGGCCTCTACCCTGAGCCGTTTCTGAACCGGATGAACGCCTCCGTACAGGTTCTGGCCGACCGGGTGCAACAGGGATCGGTGGCGAGTGTGGAACTGTCGCGTGAGGCGCGGCGATGACCGACAGCATACTCCTCAGCATCATCCTGTTTGCCCCCTTCATCGGGGCGGCCGTGTTGATCTTTGTTTCGAACCGCCATGCGCTGCTGATCCGACAAATCGCGGTGGTCTCCTCCGGGGTGTCGTTTGTCGCGTCGTTTGTGTTGCTCTTCGAGTTTGATTGGCAAAAGGGCGGCTATCAGTTCCAGCAGAAGTATGTGTGGTCAGAGCAACTCGGCATTCAGTTCTACCTGGGCGTGGACGGCATCGGCGTCCCGATGGTGTTGGCCTCGGCTATCCTCCTGTTTGCCGGCGTGTTCATTTCCTGGCACATCAAAGATCGGATCAAGGAGTTCTACGCCTTTCTGCTGGTGCTGGCAGGCGCGACCATCGGGGTGTACGTGTCGTTGGACCTCTTCTTCCTCTATTTCTTCTACGAGATGTCCGTGATCCCGATGTATCCGCTGCTGGGCATCTGGGGCAGCCACACCAAGGGCTATCTGGAGATGACCACGCCGGAGCAGCAGACGCTACGCGACTCGCCCGGCTTCATCCTGAACTTCGGGCGCAACAGCAAGGAATACGCCGCGATGAAGCTGACGCTGTTCCTGTCGGCGGGCGCGGTCATGGCCCTCATGGGCATCCTCTTGATCTATAAATTCTCCGGGCTGGACACGTTCGAGATTCCCTTGCTGGCCGAGAAGGCGCACTTCGACGGGACGTTGGCGACGGTCATCTGGCTCCTGTGCTTCTTCGGCTTCGCCTCGATTGCCCCCCTCTGGCCGCTGCATTCCTGGTCGCCGGTCGGCCATGCTGCGGCGCCGGCTGCCACCAGTATGCTCCATGCGGGCGTCCTGATGAAGCTCGGCCATTTTTCCATTATCCGTACCTGTTTTCAGATTCTGCCGGACCAGACGCGCGACCTGATGGTGATTGCGGCGATCCTCTGCGTCGGGAGCATTCTGTACGGCGGGTATGTGGCGTACCATGCGCGGGATACGAAGTACATCATCGGCTACAGCAGTTCCAGCCACATGGGCTATGTCTTTCTGGGCATGGCCGCGTTGGACTATATCAGTCTCACCGGCGCAGTCCTGTACATGTTTGCCCATGCGCTCGCCACGGGGATGCTGTTTGCGATGGCCGGCTGGGTCTACGATCAAACCCATACGCGCGACATTCCCTCGCTTGGCGGCCTGATGACCAAGATGCCGTTTGTCTCTGGCTGTTTCATCGTGGCCTGTATGGCCTCCATCGGGATGCCGGGAACCGTGAACTTCGTGGCGGAAGTCATGATTGTGCTTGGCAGTTGGACGGCCTATCCCGCGCAGACCATTATTGCCGTCCTGGGTATCGTGCTCACGATGGCCTACCTGTTCCGCATGATGCGTGGACTGTTCTATGGCGAGCTCAGTGAGTTGGGACGTCATGCCCATGACACGCGAACCTGGCAGGACCGCCTGCCGTTGCTGATTATGATTGCGTGCAGTGTCGCCTTCGGCATCATGCCGGGGTATCTGATTGATGTGATCCGTTCCGGCGTGGACCCGATCCTGGCGCAGATCATCGAAGTCGCGCCCCTGGCCGCCGAAGCGGGAAGGGTGACACAGGCAGGCGGCGCGCTCGTCCCATGACGTTCGATCTTCAACTCTCGCTGAGCGACCTCCTCCTGATGCTCCCGGAGCTGTGGATGACGCTCTGGATCTGCGTCGTGCTCTCCGTGGATTGTTTCATTCCGCGTCTCTCGCAACGCACCATTGCCACGCTCAGTGTGGGCGGATTGGGCGTCGCGTTGCTGGTCCTGTTCGGGTACTACGCCCTGGACACCCATGGGATGCTGTTCAAGGGCATGTTCGTGCTGGACGGGTTGGCGATCTTCTTCAAGATCTTCGTCGTCGCCTCGGCGATGCTGGTCCTGCTGGCTTCGATTGACTACGTGGGACGATTCCGCCTGTTCAAGAGCGAGTATTATTTCCTCGTGATGCTGGCGGCGCTGGGGATGATGTTCATGGCCTCGGCCAACGATCTCCTGTCCGTCTTCGTCACGCTGGAGTTCAGCGCCTTCGGGTTCTATGTGCTGGTGGCCTATCTGCGGGACGATCTACGGTCAAGCGAGGCGGGTCTCAAGTTCTTCCTCCTGGGGATCTTTGCCGCAGCCCTGCTGGTTTACGGGATCAGCCTGGTCTATGGCGAGACCGGCACGTTCATCCTCCCGGAAATCGCGGCCTACGGCGCCGATCTGACGCCGGGGTTAGTCGTGGGCTGGCTGCTGATCTTTGCGGCGCTGGGCTTCAAGATCGGGACTGTGCCGCTCCATTCCTGGATTCCCGACACATACCAGGGCGCGCCGACGCCCGTGACGGCGTACCTCTCCATTGCGCCGAAGGGCGCGGCCTTTGCCATTCTGTTGCGGATCTTTTTCTCCACGCTGATCGTCTTCAAGCCACAGTGGGTCTGGCTCATGATCGGCACGGCCATCCTCTCAATGCTGTATGGGAACATCGTGGCGATTGCGCAGACGAACATCAAGCGGATGCTGGCCTACTCGGGCATCGCCCAGATCGGGAATATTCTGATCGGGATGGCGGCTGGCACCCAAATGGGAGCCGAGGCCGTGCTGTTCTATCTCTTGACGTACCTCTTTGCCAACATGGGGGCGTTTGCGGTCATCATTGCCTTCAGCCAATCCTGCCGGAGCGACGAAATTGAGGACTACAGCGGCCTGAACCGGCGCTCGCCGTTCCTGGCCTTCTCCATGTTGATTTTTCTGCTGTCGCTGGCAGGTGTCCCGCCACTGGCGGGTTTCATCGGTAAAATCTACGTCTTTGCGGCGGCGATCAAAGAAGAACTCTACTTGGTGCTCACGGTCGCGCTGATCAGCATCGTGATCGCCATGTATTACTACATCATCGTCATCAAGAAGATGTACATTTCCGAACCGACCGACCCCACACCCATCCCCGTCCCCGGCGCGCTCCAGGCCGTGATTTACGTGGGGCTGGCCGGGACACTGATCCTCGGCATCTGGCCCCAGCCCTTCATGACCTTCTCCGTCGCCGCCGCCACGATCTTTTCCGGCATGGGCGGCGCCACGGTGGCGGGACTCCTGCCGTAACCAACTGCCCACTTCTTCCCGTAGGGGCGTATGGCGATACGCCCTCCACAGCCCTACCACTGTATCTTTTTGATTCGCGCGCCACGCCCATAATCCCCCCGTTGTCCGTGACAATCCATAAGGGCGGAGCTATACTCGAAGACGGTTCCTGAGAAGGGCGGTTTCAAGTTCCAAGTGCAACGGGTGAATGATGGCGCAGGTGCGCATAGACTTCCAGGGGCGTGGCAAAGTTGAGGCATTTTCTCGGGCGCGTATTGAGGCGATGCGCGATGGCGCTCAGCTCACGCTGGGTGTAGCCCGACAAGTCGGTACCCTTCGGCAGGTACTGGCGCAGGAGGCCGTTGGTGTTCTCGTGGGTGCCGCGTGGCAACACATACAGCGCGGCATAGATGGTCTCGGTCGAGAGGTGTTTCCGCATGTCGTCAGGATACGCGCGTTGGAGCCGTCCGACAATCTGCTCGGGCGAGCAGCCCTCGGTCAGGTGTGACTGGACGTACTGCCACAGCCAGGGATCCAGGAGCTTGCGGGGTCGTCGAGGCTGACGCGCCCGTTTCGCCGCCTGGGTCTGCGCCGTACAGGCGCGATAGGGATGGCCTCGCGTGCTGTTGCGAGCCGACTCGCGGCTCAGGGTGCTAGGGGGCTCGCCCCAACACTCTGGCCATCATCCGCAGCGACTGGCCCTGGGCCAAACCCAGGCTCAACGTCTCACGGTCTTCCGTACGCATGTGTCTATAGTATCTCGTTTGCATGGCAACACCTTCGCCCATCAGGGCCGGCAGTGTTGCACTTGGAGTTAGAACTCAAGATGGGAATCTGCTAGTCTAGAACCTTCGCGTTTATCGGATTGGATACAAGGGTATCTGCCCTTCAACTCGCTCAGGGCGAACGGACTTCTTTGGCACCCCTCACCCCTGCCCCTCTCCCTCAAGGGGCGAGGGCGGGAAAAGGACGGGGATGAACCTGTTACCATTCGCAGTCGCTTCATGAGGGCCTGCCTCCTTGCCACTTTGTTCATTGAAGATGCCTCCTGCCACGATCCCGCAGCGGCCATTCGAGTTGGCATCCTGGCACAACTCGTGTAGAATCTTATGCCATGGCCCCGACACACACTGCCCAACCGCTGAAATTGCTGCCGGCCTACCTCGGTGTGCCCTCTCTTGATGAGGCGCTCACGCATCCGAGGGTCGCCCGCATTCTCTGGCTCGAAATCCTGGTGAACGATGCCATCGATTGGACGAGCCTGTCCCACCCGCTTGTTCAGCAGGCCTACCGGACCGCCTGCCGATGGTACACGAAGTACCGCACCCTCATCTCCAGCCTGATTCCGCGCGCCCCTCTCCCCGAAGACCTGGGCCTCATCGACGATCGCCTGTACCGCCAATTTGCGGAGGCCCTTGAATTTGCCCACGATCACCCTTGACCGTCTGATTACACTGCTCAGGCAGTACACCGCAAAAACGGGGCCTCCCGTCGATCTGCTGTTGATCGGCGGCTTGGCCATGCTGGCTTACGGCCATCCCTCCCGCGCCACGATCGACGTGGACGGGGAACTTCGCGAGGGCGTACGGTCTCTCAAAGAGTTCCTGGGCAGTCACGGCATTCCCGCCAATCTGGGACAAAGCCTGTCCGGCTGGTCTGTGGTGGCGATGCCGCCCGGCTATCGTGATCACGCGACGATCTTGATCGACGAACCCCGACTCATAGTGCGGCTCCTGGCTCCAGTGGATTTCATCATCGCGAAGCTCCGTCGTGGGACGGACGAGGATTTGGAAGACGCCGCCTGGGTCGCGGCACGCTACCACGTGAATGCCCAACAGGTTCGCACCGCCGCCGAGGCGGCGGTGGCGGCTTCTCTTGAAGATACGGCGCTGTTTCTCTTCGAGCGCACGGTTGATCAGTTCTGCCGGGACTTCGGCTCAGCCGCTCCGTAAGTCCATTCAAATATACGTTCGGGACCCATCTGCTTGAAGACGGGTGCGGTCTGGATAGACTGCGGACCGATATCTGGATACACCGCCCGGTGTGGCCGTCTATCTCGGCAACTGGCGCCTTGACAAAGGCACGTCATTGCCAGATATTGTGGGTGTTTCCAGTAGCGATGCTGAGGAGATGGAACGAGATAGACCGTCGTTTATCTCAGAACCCTAAGCGGGTCACGTATTCGTTGGGTGCTTTGCTGCAAACCGGCCTATGTCAGGTACAATGACCAGAATGGAACGCATTCCATCAATCAAGACTGCCAGTGTGTGCCATGGCTGGAGACGAACGAAGCCGCATCCAACGCCTCGCTCTTTCTACCAGCGCACATCACGCTGTATGAGAGACGTCCGCTGACGCCGTTTTTTCGACCTGTGTGCTCGCAGCGAGCACCATGAAGCCGATGACCGCAGCCCCATCATAGCGGATGAGCACGTCGTCCTCGGTCAGCTCGCTGTCCGTGGCATGGCTAGGCTTTCTTTGGAGACAGTCCGATCAATCCTTGTACGCGCATCAGCCGATTGTGCAACCTTCTGACTCCCTCTGTGCGTCCCTACGGGGGGAAGACTTCCGTAAACAACTCTCGCATCGCTGCCGATGATTGTTGATCGGTCTCGGCGTGGTTTCGCAATCTTGCCACCATCCCTGCGTCCTGTCACCGTCCAGGAAGGCGGCAAGGGCTTGTGGCCTGCGGTCGTCGCGGCTTAGAATAAATGCCCTATGCCTGAACCTCGCTTCATCGTCATTAAGGGCGCCAGGGAGCATAACCTCAAGAATCTCGATCTCACGATCCCCCGCGACAAGCTGGTGGTGATGACCGGCCTGTCTGGATCGGGCAAGTCGTCGCTCGCCTTCGACACGATCTATGCCGAGGGCCAGCGCCGCTATGTGGAATCCCTCAGCGCCTATGCCCGGCAATTCCTTGAACAGATGGACAAGCCGGACGTGGATTCCATTGAAGGCCTGTCGCCGGCCATCGCTATTGAGCAGAAAACCACCTCGCGCAATCCGCGCTCCACGGTAGGCACCGTCACCGAGATCTACGATTACCTCCGTCTGCTCTTCGCGCGCATTGGCCGTCCCCATTGCCCCCACTGCGGCGATGCCATCACCGCGCAGACCGTCCAGCAGATGGTGGATGGATTGATGGCCCTTCCATCCGGCTCGAAGCTGTCCCTCCGGGCCCCCATCGTCCGCGACCGCAAAGGCGAATATAAGAAAGAATTGCAGGAGGCACGGCGGAGTGGATTCATTCGCGCGCGGATTGATGGCAAGCCGCGCGACCTGGCCGACGAGATCACGCTGGACAAGCAGAAGAAACACACCATCGAGATTGTGGTGGACCGCCTTGTTCTCAAGCACGACGAGGCGACGAGTCGGCGGCTGGCGGACTCGTTGGAGATTGCGTTGAAGCAGGCAAGCGGCCTGGTCGGCATCACGGTGGAGAGTGGCAGTCCCCCTTCCGCGACCACGACGAAAGACCTCCTCTACAGTGAGAAGTTAGCCTGTGCGCACTGCGGTTTCAGCTATTCGGAAGTAACACCACGCCTGTTTTCCTTCAACAGCCCGCACGGCGCCTGCCCTGGCTGTGACGGGCTTGGCCATGAGCCACCCACACAAGGCTCGCGGTTCGAGGCGGACGATGAATATGAAGAGGCAGACTATGGCGCGCTCGTACTCTGCTCCACCTGCAAGGGCGACCGGTTGAAGCCCGCAAGCCTCTCGGTGCTGATTGACCGAATGTCCATCGCCGCGATGACGAGGCTGTCCATCCGGGAGGCTGCGGGACTCTTCCAACAGTTGACCGTCACCGAACGCGAGGAGACGATTGCGCGCCGTATCCTCAAAGAAATCAGGGAGCGTCTCGGCTTTCTCGTCAACGTGGGGCTGGACTATCTGACGCTGGATCGGGCCTCCGCCACGCTCTCTGGCGGAGAAGGCCAGCGCATTCGCCTGGCCACGCAGATCGGTTCCGGACTGGTTGGCGTCCTGTATATTTTGGACGAACCCTCCATCGGCCTTCACCAACGGGACAACCGGCGACTGCTGGACACGCTCCTGCGCCTGCGTGATCTCGGCAATACCGTGATCGTGGTCGAGCATGATGCCGAGACCATGCTCCATGCGGATTACCTCCTTGATCTCGGCCCAGGCCCCGGTGTGCATGGGGGCTTTGTCGTGGCCCAGGGTTCACCGGCGGAGGTCATGGCCAATAAGGACTCCCTGACCGGACAGTACCTCCGTGGCGATATGACGATTACACTCCCGCACCGAGTCCGGCAGGCGGCGCGCCATCTCACCATCGTCAGCGCCAAGGAACACAATCTCAAGAACGTGACGGTGGCGATCCCGCTGGGCCTGTTGACCTGCGTGACCGGTGTGTCTGGATCCGGCAAGAGCACCCTCCTCTTCGACGTGCTCTACCGGAGCCTGCGGCAGTTCTTATATGGAAACGGAGAGCAGTCGCGCGAGGCTTCCAGGAAGCCCTGGATCAGCGGATGCGCCGAGATCACGGGCGTCGAACATCTGGACAAAATCGTGAACATTGACCAATCGCCAATCGGGCGCACGCCGCGCTCCAACCCGGCCACCTACACCGGCCTCTTCACCTACATCCGCGAGCTGTTTACGAACCTCCCTGAGTCGCGGGTGCGGGGCTACAAGGCCGGGCGCTATTCGTTCAACGTGAAGGGCGGGCGCTGCGAAGCCTGCCAGGGCGACGGCGTGATTACGATTGAGATGCACTTTCTGCCGGATGTCTACGTGACCTGCGAGGTCTGCCAGGGCCGGCGGTACAACCGAGAGACGCTTGAGGTGCGTCACAAAGACAAGAGCATTGCCGACGTCCTGGCCATGACGGTTGAGGAGGCGCTGGTGTTCTTCCAGCATCTGCCCCTCATCAAGGCCCGACTGGCAACGCTCAACGATGTGGGGTTGGGCTACATCAAGCTCGGTCAGTCCGCCACGACGCTGTCAGGAGGCGAAGCGCAACGGGTGAAGCTGTCGCGTGAACTGTCCAAGCGGCCCACCGGGCGCACCCTCTATATTCTGGATGAGCCGACCACGGGCTTGCACTTTGCGGACATTCAGAAGCTGCTGGAGGTGTTGAATCGCCTGGTGGAATCCGGCAACAGCGTGGTGGTGATCGAGCACAACATTGACGTGATCCGCAACGCCGACTGGATCATTGATCTGGGGCCTGACGGGGGAGATCGTGGCGGCGAGATTGTGGCCGCCGGTCCGCCCCATGAAGTGGCGCATGTGGCGACTTCGCACACAGGGGCGGTCCTACGAGGGGCGTAGTTAGATTTTATGTTCGATGGCGTAGCGAACCATTTGCGCCATGTTTCGGAGGCCCAGGCGGCGGCCGATGTTGACGCGATGGGTTTCGGCTGTGCGGGGACTGATGCCCAGCTTGTCGCCGATCCCTCTGCTGGTGTAGCCGTGGGCCACCAGACTCAACACCTGCCGTTCGCGCGGGGTCAGGCGAGGCGTGACCCGTTGCACAGTCTTGTTGGTGACGGCTGAGGCGCGGCGTTTGGTTGTGACGATTTTGCGTGCGGCCATGGTGTGATTCAACCTCCTTATGTACTGGGGCGTTCCTGGGACGTAATGATACGCAGATCATAGCCTGCTCGTCCGGACAACTGCAACCCCTGGAAACCCCAGGGATATTTTTACATGTAACTTTTGGCGACATGGTGTGTCTTAGAATAGAGAGGGGAATAGGGCAGGCCGGTGGGGGCGGTATGGCGGAATCGGACGAACAATTGTTGGATCGGTACGGGGCCGGCGACGACCAGGCCTTTGAGGAATTGGTTCGGCGCCATCAGAAAATCATGTACAATCTGGCGCACCGGATGTTGGAGAACCATGCCGACGCGGCGGATCTGGCGCAACGGACTTTTGTGCAGGCGTTCCTCCACCATCAATCCTTCAAGCGTGAGTCGAGTTTCCGCACCTGGCTCTACCAGATCGGCATCAACCTCTGTCGCAATGCTATTCGTGATCGGGCGTATCGAGCGCAGGAGGATATTCATGAGATGGAACTGGCGGGCCCCCAGGATACCTTTGCGGAGGTCGCCGGAGCCGAGTTGAAGGATCAGATGAGGAGGATGATCCAAATCCTTCCGCCGCGACAAAAGGAAGCCCTGGTGTTGCGGGTCTATCACGACCATGCGTTCCAGGAAATCGGCGCGATCATGCGTTGTTCTGAGGGGGCCGCGAAGGCCAATTACCACCATGCGGTGGACAATCTCCGTCGCGCGCTCGCCCCGAGTGAGGACGGACCATGACTTGTTATGAGATCAAGGATGTGACGGTGCCGTATCTTGAGTTGGACTTGGACCCGTCGCGCATTCGAGAGGTGACGGCTCACCTGGACGGGTGCGCGGGATGCCGCGCGGAGATGGAAGCGGTGCGGCAAGTATTGGTTCGGGTGAAGGGGCGGGCAGTACCGGATCCGGGAGAGGAGTTCTGGAAGGACTTTCCCGACGGGGTCCGACGGGAGTTGGCGCGTGAGCAGGCATTGACGCCAGGCGAAGCCGTTCCCATGTCGTTGCCGCCCCTGAGTGCCTCCCCGGCGCCGCAACGAATGCTATGGTGGCCGATGGCGCTGGCGGCCACGCTCCTCTTGGTCACGAGTGTCTGGTCGCTCACAAGTTTGATCGCTCACTGGTCGGCGCCGTTGCAACCGCCGACCGCCATGCTGAACAGCCCCGCGACGACGACCGAGCCCGACCTGCCGCAACTGGACGACGTAGAGTGGCAACGCTTTTGGGATGAGGACCCCGATCTGGCGCTGGTTGACATGGCGGCCGGTCTGGACCAGCAGGCGGTGGATCGTTTGTTCGAGGACATGTAAACGAGGGAGGACTCTATGACGCGCGATTTTTTGGAACGGAGCAGTCTCGTGCTGGCGCTGAGTTGGGGACTCGCATTTCCCGCCCTGGCGCAGGAGCCGGCACAGCAGATGGATCGGGGCGGATTTGCGCGTGGACAGGCCGCAGGGGAAGAGGGCGAACGCCATTTTGAGGCCAAAAAGCGGGAACGGCTTCTCAAGGCACTCCATCTCGATGAGGCGACGCAGAGTCGGCTGAGTCAGCGATTGGAACAGTTGGACCAGAAGGGAGAGGATCTGCGGCATCAGCGGAAGGACGCCTTCGAGTCGTTGCGGGAACAGGCGCAAGGCTTACGCGCACAGAAGCGCAAGGGTAAAGGCAAGGGGCAAGACAGGGATGCGCCGCCTGAGGCAAGGCCCTCCCCTGAAGCCAGGCCATCCATAGACAGCGCGGCGTTGAAACAGACGTTGGACCGTGTCTATGCGGTGGAGGAGGCTCTGGCGGACTTACGGCGTGAGCGTGTGCAGGCCCTGCGCGACATCCTGACGCCTGAACAGCAAGTCAAATACCTCTTCCACACGACGAAGTTTCAGAAGGACATGCGTGAGCGGTTGCAACAAGAACAGAGCGGACAGGCGGGCACCCGGCGGTAACTGACCTGCCGTTTGACCCCCCTTTTGGGGTTCTGCTAGGCTCCTCGCATGTGGCGACTCATCCTGCTGGGCATCCTGTTGGCGATTGCCTACTTCGTGGTGAAGTTCGTCTTGCGGGCCCTGCGGGGCCAGGAGAAGAAGATCGAGAAGCCGGTGCGGCCGGCAGGGCTTCCGTCCGAGATGATACAAGACCCGATTTGTGGGGTCTTTGTGCCCAAAGAGAGGGCAGTCTGTTTTCAACAGGACGATCACACGCTATTCTTTTGCAGCGACACTTGCCGTGCCGACTACCAGAAGACGATTAACAAGGGCTAAGGCTCAGCAGCCCGACGAATAGCGGTAGTCGTCCAGCCGTCCGTCCTTGTCGAAAAACAATTCGATCTCGCATTGGTGTGGAGTGAGGCCGCCGAGCACCCGCGCAGTGCCTCCGGCGATCCGATAATAGGTCCATGTCTCGCCGCCCCAAAAGCGCGTGGCCGTTCCGGAAGGCTTGCCCCATTCTTTGACAAACCATTCTTGGGCTTCATGACGCTGGGCCGCCGGTTTGAGAGACTGCTCCAGATAGGGATTGCTCGCGCACCCACCCATCAGCGCCACCAGGCCCAGGAGTATCGCCAATCGTTTCATTACTGACCTCATCCTCGTGTTTGCAAAGACCGACCCGTTCTCCTAGAATACCATAAAGATGGTACGCGTTGGACTGACAGGCGGGATCGCAACCGGAAAAAGTACGGTGTCGCGGCTCTTTGTGGAATGCGGGGCACATCTCATTGACGCCGACGTGCTGGCCCGCGAGGCTGTCGCGCCAGGTACCGCTGCGTGCCAGGAAATTGCCGCCGTCTTTGGGAGGGACATGCTGCGACAGGACGGCTCGGCGGACCGCGAACGGCTGGGCGCAGTCGTCTTCGCAGACCCTGCCCAGCGCGCGCGATTGGAGGCGATCATCCATCCCTCTGTGTTTGCAGAGGAGGAGCGACAGTGCCGTGCGATCACAGAGCAAGACCCGCAGGCCTTCGTGCTCTTCGACGCCGCGCTGCTCATTGAGACAGGAGCGCATCGCCGTAAAGACCGCGTGATCGTCGTCACCGCCGACGAGCCGACTCAACTGCAACGCCTCATGGCTAGAAACCGCCTGACGGAAGAGGAGGCCCATCGCCGCATCCGTTCCCAGATGCCGCTGGCCGACAAAGTGGCTGTGGCTGATTACGTGATTGACGGCACGCTTCCGCTGGCGTCACTCCGCGCCGACGTCCGACGTATCTACGACGCACTCACAAGCCTGGACGGAGTGACGAGATAATGCCCTTATGAGCGAGTTACCGCCCGACAGAGACCAGCTCCTGGGCGCGCTCCTGAAATCGTCGTCGTATCGCCTGGCCAACGAAGACCTGGACTTTCTGAGCCGCGACGATCTCCGTCCGGTGCGCCTGCAACTGGAGTTGCTCAAGCCTGAATTGCTCCAGCAGCAGGAAGGGATCCACTCGACCATCGTCGTCTTCGGCAGCGCGCGGCTCATTGAGCAGGCTGATGCGCGCAAGCGTGCGGCCGAGGCAGAAGCCGCGCTCGCACAGACACCGGACGATCCGGACCGCAAACAGGCCGTTGCCGTCGCGCGCCGCCAACTGGCGCTGTCGCCTTTCTATAGCCAGGCCAGGGAGTTCGGTCGGCTGGTGTCCCAGACCTGCCAAATTGACGGTCGCTGTGAATACGTGATCGTCACGGGTGGCGGCCCTGGCATCATGGAAGCGGCCAATCGGGGGGCCGCCGACGTCGGCGGCAAATCCATCGGCTTGAATATCGCCCTGCCCCACGAGCAGGCCCCCAACCCCTATATCACGCCGAACCTGTGTTTCCAATTCCACTATTTCGCGCTACGGAAGATGCACTTCCTCCTGCGGGCCAAGGCGTTGGTGGCCTTTCCCGGAGGGTTCGGCACGCTCGATGAACTGTTCGAGGCCCTCACGCTGATCCAGACCGGCAAGGTGGCCGGCGTGACCATCGTATTGATGGGCCGAGCGTTCTGGGATCGGCTCATCAACTGGCCCCTGTTGATCGAAGAAGGGATGATTGCCCCTCACGACGTGCAGTTGTTCCAGTATGCCGAAACGGCCCAAGAAGCCTGGGACATCATCTCGGCGAACCACGGTCCCAAGCCGGCCTGAGCGTATGGCAATGTTGTCAGACGCGCATCATGGAGTACTGTCGTAACGTGATCGGGCCGAACCCGATTTCACGCATGATCTGTCGGGATCTTGAACCCATCCCTTGCGTGGTTGAACAGGCGCACACCTTGAACTGCCGACATGGCATCGGCTAAAATCACTGCTCATTCACGCGGCACAGAACCAGTTCTCATACGAAGGGGCCTGATGATGGGCATGACGATGACGGAAAAGGTGCTGGCGCGACATGCGGGACGCGCACAGGCCGCGCCGGGTGACAATATCTGGGTGGACGTGGACATTCTGATGACCCACGATGTCTGTGGACCCGGCACGATCGGCATTTTCCGCAAGCAGTTCGGCCCGACTGCCAAGGTCTGGGACCGCGAGAAAGTCGTCATCATCCCCGACCACTATATTTTCACAAACGACTTGCATGCCCATCGTAACATTGATGTCCTGCGGGCATTTGTCAAGGAGCAAGACCTGCCCTATTACTATGACGTCGGCACAGACAAATATAAGGGCGTGTGCCACATCGCGCTCCCGGAGGAAGGCCATACCCGCCCAGGCGAAGTGCTCTTCGGCACAGATTCCCACACCTGCACGGCCGGCGCCTTTGGCGAGTTCGCCACAGGCATCGGCAACACCGATGCGGCCTTGATTATGGGGATCGGCAAACTCTGGGTGAAGGTGCCGGAGACCATGCGCTTTGAGTTTGAGGGGCCGCTCCCGCCCTATTTGATGGCGAAAGACCTCATCCTCCACATCATCGGGGACATTGGCGTGGACGGCGCAACCTATCGCGCCATGGAATTTTCCGGCGATGGCGTCATGTCCCTCTCGATTGAGGAGCGGATGACGCTTTGCAACATGGTGATTGAAGCCGGTGGCAAAAACGGCATCATCCCGACGGACGACGTCACGGAACAGTTTGTGAAGTCCAAAACTGTCAAGCCCTATCAGCCGGTGGCCGACGACCCAGACGCCCGTTTCCACTCAGTACGACGCTACACAACTGCCGACATCCAGCCCACGCTGGCCAAGCCCCATTCCCCGGACAATCGCGGCACGGCCCATGAATGCGCTGGCACCAAGCTGGACCGCGCCTACATTGGCTCCTGCACTGGCGGCAAGTTGAATGACTTTATCGCGGCGGCCAAAATTCTCAAAGGACAGCAGGTCAAAGCTGATACTTACATTGTACCGGCGACGACCGAAGTGGCCAAGGGCCTGGCGACGACCATGCTGGACGGGCAGTCCCTCACGGATATTTTTCTTCAGGCCGGGGCAAAAATTTCACAGGGTGCCTCCTGCGCCGCTTGTCTGGGAGGCCCGTCGGACACGTTCGGGCGGCTGAATAAAAGCGAAGTCTGTATCTCGACCACCAATCGAAATTTTCCTGGCCGCATGGGCTCGAAGACGTCCCAGGTCTATCTCGCCTCGCCCTACACCGTGGCAGCCTCCGCGATCAGAGGCGAAATCACCGACCCGCGCGAGTTTCTGTAAGCCATGCAAGACCTTATTACGGGCAGCGCCTATGTGCTTGGCGACAACGTGGATACTGACCAAATCATTCCGGCCAAGCACCTTGTCTACAGCCTGAGCGATCCTGAAGAGCGCAAGCTCTATGGACGGTACGCGCTGTCGGGCGTACCGGACGGGGCGGCGGGCCTCCCGAATGGGAATGTTCAATTCGTGCCGGAGAACGAGCACCGTTCGCCCTTCCAAATCATCATCGGCGGGCGAAACTTCGGCTGCGGCTCCTCGCGTGAACATGCCCCGGAAGCCATGCAGATCGCGGGCATCCAGGCCGTCGTGGCCGAGTCCTACGCGCGAATTTTTTATCGCAACTCTGTAGACGGCGGCTTCTTTATTCCGTTTGAATCCACCCAGCGGCTCATAACTGAGGTCAAGACGGGCGATGACGTGGAGATCAATGTCCCGCAAGGGACGCTGACCAACCGCACAAGCGGCAAGACCTACAGCCTGCGTCCGTTGGGCGACGTGCTGGAGATCATCAAGGCCGGCGGCGTCTTTGCCTACGCTCGGTTGGCGGGATTTCTCAAACTATGAAAGCCCAGATCGCGGTCCTGGCGGGAGACGGGATCGGCCCCGAGGTCATGGCCCCGGCGCTCCAGACGCTGGAGGTCATTGCCACGCAATTTGGCCACCAGTTTGAATTCCGCCATGCGGATGTCGGCGGCTGCGCCATTGACAAGACCGGCAAGCCACTGCCTGACGAGACAGTGGCGCTGGCCAAGGCGAGCGACGCCATCATGTTGGGCGCGGTCGGCGGCACGAAGTGGGAAGGGCTGTCCTATGATGTCCGCCCGGAACGGGCGTTGCTGGGCCTGCGTGAGCAACTGGGCTTGTTCGCCAACCTGCGCCCCGCCAAACTCTATCCCATGTTGGTGGACGCTTCCACGCTCAAACCAGAGGTCGTCACAGGCACGGATCTGCTGGTCGTCCGCGAACTGACCGGCGGCATCTATTTCGGCAAGCCCAAAGGCATTGAGAAGACTGCCGACGGCGAGCGCGGCGTCAATACCGAGGTCTACACCACGCCGGAAATTGTCCGTATCGCCAAGGTCGCGTTTGAGGCCGCGCGTAAACGCCGGAAGAAGGTCATGTCGGTGGATAAGGCCAACGTGCTCGAATCGTCGGAACTCTGGCGTCGGATCGTCATCGGCGTCTCACAAGACTATCCCGATGTCGAACTCTCTCACCTCTATGTGGACAACTGCGCGATGCAGCTCATCCGCAATCCCACGCAGTTCGACGTGCTGGTCACCACGAACCTCTTCGGCGACATCCTGAGCGACGAGGCCGCCATGCTGACCGGCTCTATCGGGATGTTGCCATCGGCCAGTATCGGGAGTACCGTTGGCATGTACGAGCCGATCCACGGCAGCGCACCGGACATTGCCGGCAAAGACCTGGCCAATCCCATTGCTACCATGGCCTCGGCGGCCATGATGCTGAGTTATTCCTTCGGCCTGGATCAGGAAGCCGCAGCCATTGAACAGGCGATTCTGCGCGTCCTGGAGCAGGGCTATCGCACGAAAGACATCCACTCGGCAGGCAATACGCTGGTGGGCACCCAAGAGATGGGACGCTTGATCCGCGAAGCACTCGTCCGCAAATAAGACTGCTCCCGTTCTTTTTCCCACAGGCTATCCAAAGCGTAACCACATATTTTCCCACAAGATGTATGGAGAAAAGATAATCCTAACCACAACATGTGGTGTTTTTATCTTGACAACCATGATGTCTCGTGATAGAAAACGTGTCTCGCTATTTTCCAATAAGCAGGAGGCATCCATGAAAGATTCCAGGCATTCCACCCCATCGGCCAACGCTTCGGATGGTTCCCCTATGATTTCCCCCAACGCCTTACGGGTGTTGAAGAAGCGGTATCTGGCGAAGGATGAAACCGGGAAGGTCGTGGAGACCACCGAGGGGATGTTTCGCCGCGTGGCGATGAACCTGGCCAAGGCCGATGGGTACTACGGCGCGACGCCTGAGGCGATGCGGCAGACCGAAGACGAATTTTATGCCTTGATGGCGCGATTGGATTTTCTGCCGAACTCGCCGACGTTAATGAATGCCGGCCGGCCGTTGCAGCAGTTGGCGGCCTGTTTTGTCCTGCCCGTCGAAGATTCGATCAGCGGCATCTACGACACGCTGAAGCACCAGGCGCTCATTCACCAGACCGGCGGCGGCACGGGGTTTTCGTTCTCCCGCCTGCGTCCCAAGGACGACGTCGTGCGGAGCACCGGCGGCGTGGCGTCCGGCCCCGTGTCCTTCATGAAGGTGTACAACCAGTCCACCGAACACATTAAGCAGGGCGGGACCAGGCGGGGCGCGAATATGGGAATTCTGCGGGTGGACCATCCCGACATTCTGGAGTTCATCACCTGCAAGACGAACACGAAGGAAGTGACCAATTTCAATATCAGCGTGGCGATCACGGATGCCTTCATGGCCGCCGCGCGCGTCGGCGCGATGTACGATCTGATCAGTCCGCGCAGCGGCAAGGTGGTCCGACAGCTCAATGCCCGCGACGTGCTGGCGACGATTGCGGAGGCCGCCTGGCGCAACGGCGAGCCGGGCCTCTTTTTCATTGACCAGGCCAACCGGACCAATCCCACACCGCATTACGCCATGATTGAGGCGACGAATCCCTGCGGCGAGCAGCCGCTCCTGCCCTATGAGTCGTGCAACCTCGGGAGCATCAACGTTGAAACGCATCTGATCCGGGCTGCGGACGGCTCCTATGAGATTGACTGGACGAAGATGGCGCGCTCCATCCGGACGTCCGTGCATCTTCTCGACAATGTGATTGACATGAACAAGTATCCCATTCCTGAAATTGAGCAATGTACCAAGGACAATCGCAAGATCGGCTTGGGCCTGATGGGATTTGCCCGCGCACTCTTCAAGATGGGCATTCCGTATGATTCCGAGGCAGGCGTGGAGATGGGCGCCCGCATCATGAAATATATTTCCGACATCGGCTACGACGAATCCGTCCGCATGGCCGAACAGCGCGGCGTCTATCCCGCTTGGAAAGGCTCCATCCATGAAGCCCGGGGCCAGCGGGCCCGCAACTCGTATGTCACCACGGTGGCGCCGACCGGCACGATCAGCATGATCGCGGACACGTCGGGCGGCTGCGAGCCGGAGTTCAGTTTGATCTGGTTCAAGAACGTGATGGACGGCGAGCACCTGCCCTACGTCCTCGACCATTTTATCGAGACGGCGAAGCAGGAAGGATTCTGGCAGGAGGGCTTGATGGACAAAATCCTGGCCAATCACGGTTCGGTGCGGGGCCTGGCCGAAGTGCCCGCGCGCTGGCAGGAGGTCTTTGCGACGGCCCATGACGTGGCGCCGGAATGGCATGTGCGGATGCAGGCGGCGTTCCAAAAACACACCGACAGCGGCATCTCCAAGACCATCAACATGCCGGATCATGCCACCGTGGACGACGTAATGGCCGCCTATCTGATGGCCTATGAACTGGGCTGCAAGGGGGTCACGGTCTACCGCGACGGCAGCCGCAACGAACAAGTCCTGAACGTCGGCGTCTCGACGAAGGAGAAAGCCGCTCCGGCGGAGTCCCCCTCACCCCTGCCCTCTCCCTCCAGGGGAGAGGGTCGAACTGAGATAGGCGGACGGGCCCCCGCTGAGGAAAGCGCGCGGCCGGCTCTGCCGGCGCACGCGCGGGGTGCGGGGGCATCGGAGCCCCTTCAGATGGGCGGACGGGCCCCCGCTGAGAAATTGGACAGGCCCATCCGTGTGCAAGGCGAAACGATCGGGATCAATACCAGCTATGGCAAGATGTACCTCACGATCAATTCCCTGCACGGGGCGCCGTTTGAGACATTCGCCACGGTGGCGAAAGCTGGCGGGATGATCCAGGCTGATTTGGAATGTGTGTGTCGGCTGGTCAGCCTTGCGCTGCGTTACAGAATTCCGATGCATGAGATCACCAGGCAGTTGATTGGCATTCAGGACGGCAATCCCTATGGACTGGGCGGCAATCGCGTGCTCTCCCTCTGGGACGCCATTGCTAAGGCGCTGGCGACGTATCATCCCGCAGAGCAGCCGGAGGCGGCGACCGCCGGCGTCTTGGCGTCCCGTTTGGAAGGGCTGCCCTGCCCGGATTGTGGCGCCCCCTTAATGCATACGGAGAACTGTGAGAAATGCAGTTGCGGCTATTCCCGCTGCTGGTAAGCCACGCAGTTGCCGATGCGCTCCACATTCCTGGAGCGTCGCAAACAGGTCTCGCGTATCTCACGCGCAGGCGCGCTGACACAATCACAAAAAGAACTTGACAAACGATTCCGTCCGGTGTTTAATCCCTCCTTCATTGATACTATGCGAGGGATTATCAGACAGCACGGACACACAGCGCTTCGCAAAGAAGCACTTGACAAATGTGCCTGTCCGGTATCTAATCCGCCAACTTTATGATTCAAGAGTTAGGCATTGTCCGGTTATCTGTGAGGGCGACGCAGTTGAACTAACCATCCAGTTATTTTTCTAAGCGTAGGAGGTACTACCATTATGTCTAGCGATGCCCATGCCCCTGCAGCCAAACCCGTGGATGTTGGTCCGGTCCCCAAGGACTATCTCGAAGGTCTCAAAGAAAACGCCAAATTCGACGTCGTCTCAGGGTTCATTCTCTTTCTGATCGCGTTGCCCCTCAGTTTGGCCATTGCCCTCGCCTCCGGCGTACCGGCTGTAGCGGGTGTGCTGACCGCCATGGTCGGCGGCATGATCGGCGGCTTGTTGGGTGGTTCTTATGTGACCATCAACGGCCCAGCCGCCGGCTTGATCGTGATCGTGCTCGGTGCGGTCTCCGAGTTGGGCGCGCTGAATCCGGACGACCCATTGGCTGGATATAAATTTGCCTTGGCAGTCGGTGTGGCGATGGGTGTGATCCAGATCATCCTGGGTATCATCAAGGCCGGCCCCATGACCAACGTATTTCCCTTCTCGGTGGTCGAGGGCATGGTCGCCGGTATCGGCATCATCATCATGGCCAAGCAGATCCATGTAGTGTTGGGCGTGAAGGCTGGTGGGAGCATGTTGGCGGTCATTGCAGCCATCCCTAGCAGTTTTGCCAACATGGATACCAAGGCCGCCATCCTCGGCGCCATTGCGATGGCCATTATGATTATCTGGCCGAGCATCCCGAAGGTCGCCAAGATACTTCCGGCGCCGCTGGCCATTATGATGATCACCATCCCGCTGGCGAATTATGTCTTTGGTCTGGATGCGAAGAAACTGGTGAATGTCCCGTTAAATTTTGCGGATTCCTTCATGTTCCCTGATTTTTCTAAAATCATGGACCCGATTTCCATCAAATACATTCTCACTTTCGTGATCGTGGGTTCGCTGGAGTCTTTGTTGACGGCTGCGGCCATCGAAAAGAAAGATCCCTGGAAGCGGCGCAACAACATGAACCGCGAGTTCTGGAGCAAGGGTGTGGCGAACGCGACATCTTCACTGATCGGTGGTATCCCGATGATCGCGGAAGTGGTGCGTAGCTCGACCAACGTCATGGTCGGTGCGCGCACCCGTTGGTCCAACTTCTTCCACGGCTTCTTCATGCTGGCGTTTGTGGCGGGGCTGCCCTGGCTGCTCAACATGATTCCGCTGGCCGCGCTGGCTGGGATGTTGGTGGTGATCGGCTTCCGTTTGGCGCATCCGAACATCTTCGCCCATATCGCCCATACCGGGAAGGATGAGCTGGTGTTCATGGTGGGCACGGTGATCGGCGTGGTGCTGATTGACTTGCTGGTCGGCGTGTTCTTCGGCATGTGGCTGTCCATTGGCTTGAACGCCATCCGCGCCGGGAGCCAAAACAAGTTTAAGTCTGCTCCTCTATTTTTGACTATTCATGTCGGGTTCTTGGCGGGCGTATGTTATTTCCACTGGGTGGCGCATAACGAACTGTTCTCCATTGCCTGCATGATGGCTTCTGTGGCGTTTGGCATCATGGGCTTCAAGACAGTCCATGAAGTCAAAGTCAGCGGTGATACTGCGACGGTCGAGTTCAGCGGCCCGGTGGTGTACACCAGCCTGATCGCCGTGCGCGCCATGATGGACAAGCTGCCCGGCGGCAAGAAGGTCGCGTTTGACATGTCCAAAGCCGGTCTGATTGATCACACTGTGCGCGAGAAGATCAACGACTTCAAAGATGAATATGCCAGGGAGACCAAAGGCACGGTGACGGTGACGGGGACACAGAACCATACCCCGACCTGCCACCACGATCTGGCCACGTTGGTGAAGGCATAAGTCAAATTGCCCTGGGATGTGGAGGACAGGCCCCCGCGCTGAAGCGTGGGGGGGGGCCTGAAAATCGTGCAGATCGTCATAGATGATTAAGTATGACCAAGCGTGGGGAGGACTAGACCATGGGTATTTTAAGCGCCGTTCTGTGGATCCCGATTGTGGGCATGGTGCTCATCATGGTGCTGCCGAAACAGCAGGTCAAGGCGATCCAGGGGGTGGCGCTGCTCTGCGCAGGGGCGGCGTTTCTGCTGTCCTGGGGCCTGTTGGCCGACTTTGATGCCCGCTCCTCTGGCCTCCAGTTCGTTGAGCGCCATGAATGGATTCCTGAAATGGGCATGACCTACCACCTGGGCGTGGACGGCCTGTCGTTCCCTATGGTGCTCTTGACGACCTTGATGACCCTGGTGGCCATCATCGTCTCCCTGGGGATTGAAGAGCGCGTAAAGGGCTACATGACCTGGTTTCTGTTGCTCGAATTTGCGATGGCGGGCGTGTTTATGGCGCAGGACTGGTTTTTGTTCTACATGTTCTGGGAAATCACGCTGATTCCGATGTTCTTCCTGATCGGGGTCTGGGGTGGGGAGGGGAAGGGCCCTGCCAGCATGAGTTTCTTCTTGTACACGCTGACCGGATCCGTGTTTATGTTGCTGGGCATCATCGCGGCCTACCTCAACACTCCCGCGCACACCTTTGATATGGCGGAGATGGCCAAGGCGGGGGTGGGATGGAGTCCTGACTTCCAACAACTGGTGTTTGTCGCGTTCTTCCTGGGGTTAGCGGTGAAGGTACCGGTGTTTCCCCTCCATGGCTGGTTGCCTCTGGCGCACGTTCAGGCGCCGGTGCCGGTCAGTATGATCCTCTCCGGGGTGTTGCTGAAGATGGGCGCCTACGGCATTCTGCGGATCAGCGGGTTGGTGCCGGACGGCCTCGAATGGTTTGCGCCGTTCCTGATGGGCCTGGCGCTGGTCAATATCGTGTATGGGTCATTGATGGCCTGGCGGCAGACGGATCTCAAGGCGATGGTCGCGTTTTCCTCCATCAGCCACATGGGGTTTGTGATCCTGGGCATTTCCGGGTTGACCGTCACGGGATTTATGGGCGCCGTGTTCCAGATGTTCGCGCACGGCCTGGTGACAGGGGCGTTGTTTTTGCTGGTGGGCGCGATCTATGACCGCACCCATAGTCGTGAAGCCACCGACTTCGGCGGGTTATCCCAATGTGTGCCCAAGTATTCGGTGATGATGTCGCTGGCGTTGCTGGCCTCGATGGGTCTGCCCGGGTTGGCCGGGTTCATCGGCGAGTTCCATGCGCTGGTGGGGGCGTTCGAACGATGGGGACTCTATACGATTATCGCCTGCGTCGGCATTCTCATCACGGCGGCCTATTCTCTGCGGGCCATCGGGCAAATGTTTATGGGGCAGTTCAATGCCAAATGGGAAGGGTTGAGCGACATCAGCGCCCGTGAAATGGTGGCGGTGGCCCCCTTGGCCATCCTGATGATCTGGTTGGGCCTCTTTCCAGGCGTCGGTCTGACGATGATGAATGCGACCCTGGTCAACATGATTAACGTCTTCAAGTAGGAGTTGCACGATGTCTACCGACCACACCAAGGCTGATACGCACGGTGCTCATGGAGATGCTGGAGGGGCACACGATGTCGGACATGCTGCGGCGCCTGTCAGACCCGGCGGCACTCTGCATATCACCCACGAGATGCGTCACCATATCGAGCATGAGGCGGCGCATTTCTGCCATATGCTCTCCGAGCAGGGGCCGATGTCCGTCACGTTTGTGCACAACAACACGTTGCTCGGGCTGCAACATTTGCACTTTGAAGCGGCGATTGCCGAATCCTATCGGTATCAAAACGGGCAAGGCTACTGGCCGAATGAGAGGCATCGCGGGTACTATGCCGTCGGGCGCATCACCGACCAGGATATTGCCGCGGCGATCAAGTCCCGCCCGAACCTCTCCTCGACGGAAGGCGAGACGCTGGCGACCGTCGGGGGACGGGCCGTGACGGCGGGCGAGGTCTATCGGCTCCACATGATCCGTGGGATCAATGCCATCGAGACGCCATTGCTCCGGTATGAAAGCGAGGACGGCCAGGCCATGCGGTCGTTCCGTTCGGACGTTCCGGAGGCGGCGCGGACGACGCTGCTCAGCAAGGCGGCAGATGAAGTCACCAGCGCGTTAGACCGGATCGGACGGGACTGGACGATGGCCGATTGGCTGGAGGCCCATACGAGCCTGAACGTGCCGGCCCATTTACGCACGTTAATCCGGCATCATCTGGCGGATTCCCATGCCGCGCACGGCGTGGAGGACAGCACAGTCATTGAAGGGTGCTTGCGCACGCTGGGTGTGCCGGCTGAGCGGTGGGAGGCCTACTTGGCCTGTGTGGATCGCGCTTGTGAGGCCGCGTCGCTTGATGAGGCCAAACGGGCGAAGGTGCGCGCGCTGTGGCTGCATGATGAAGTCACGACGGCGGAAATGGTGGCCCACCGCCATTGGGGTATTCGAGGGACGATCTCGGCGATCCGCGACTACTTCAGCAAGCATCCGGAACAGTATGCCATTCTCTCATTGTGGCAGGCGAGTCTGGCCGGTGAGAGCATCCCCGATCCCCTCTCGCCCTCCGACCATCATTTTTTGCAGGAACAGGATCCGGATGGGGCGATGGTGGAAGCCCTCTCCGACCACTTTGTCCATATGGAACGGTGGGGCGGCCCTCCGATTCCCCTGACGGCCGAGCTGCATCAGGCGATCGAGCGGGTCGTGAAGGTGGAACTGGACCAGTTACGGACGAAGACTGAGGGAGGCGACGCGCCGGCGTTGGAATCGGCGCATCTCTGCTGGGTCGTCCTGCACGATTTGGGCGTCCACCATTTGAATCGTCGGGGGTTTGAGGCGTTTGAAGCGCTGCTGTCTTTGGTGGACGTGCCGGACGCCGCGTCCTTGGTGGAAGAACTGCATCGTCGTGATCCCAAGTTCAAAATGTTGGAGTCGGCCAAGCAGTCGCTGGATGAGATGGTCGCGTCCCTCACAAAGGGACGTACCCACAGTGATGTCATTCAGCAGATGACGGGCGAGGACGTGGTCGAGCAGGTCAATCGCTACATGATTAAGATCTGCGGCGCTTTTTTTGATGAAGGGCTGGCGGCGTGGCACATGCCGGGGCGTGGATTGGGGTTCTATGACGCTTGGAAGACGCTGGCGGAGGAGGACCATTCCTTTGATTTTGACGGATTGGGTCCCTGGCGGGACGCGCTCCATCATCTGCCGACCTTGGCGGATGATGCCGTGATCCGCTATCTGGAGGTGCTGGGGATTGCGGAAAAGGACTGGGGCGAATATGTCGGTCGCGTGTTGGTGCGCCTGAAGGGGTGGGCCGGCATGGTGTTCTGGCGGCAGCTCCATCCCAAGTATCCGCATCAGAAGATGAAGCCGATTGACGTGCTGGAATATCTGGCTGTGCGGATGTTTTATGAAACCTTGTTGGTGCGGAAGGTCTGCCGGACCACGTGGCAACTGGACGTGAGCGCAGCGAGTCTCGAACATTATTTTGAGACGCATCTGTCAGAATTCTTCGTGCGGCGCGAACTCTATCGTGGGGCTTTGCCGGACTATCTGGCGGAAGAAGCGCGGGCCTTGGTGGCGGAGCGCTCCTATTCCGGCGGGGACGAAGACGACCATTGGAAGGTGCTGGCCGATAGAATTTGGGCCTACCATGAAGCCACGGCATCCCGTCGCAAGGCCTGTGACAAGGGCTGGAGGATGTTCCACCTGGCCCAGTTTCTCGGCCTGTCCGCAGGGGACGTGCGGGCCTTGTCTCAGGAGGAACGTGACAAGTTATTGGGTGCGCTGGATGCGTTTCCGGAGGCGGCGCATGGGCCGGTCTGGCTGATCGCCTTCGAGCGCCATTACCGAGATGAATTTCTCAACGCCTTGGCTCTGAACCGAGGGAAGGGGCGGTGGCGGAAGCGTGATCGCCGACCCAAGGCCCAGATCTATTACTGTATTGACGAGCGCGAGGAAGCGATTCATCGCCATACGGAGGAGTTGGACCCGGAGTATGAAACGCTCGGGGCCGCCGGGTTCTTCGGCATGGCCATAGACTATACGGGACTGGATGACCATTGTATGACGCCGCTCTGTCCGGCGGTGGCCACCCCTGCGCATCGCGTGATGGAGGTGGCGCGTCCCGAAGAAGAACACGAAGCCCTGCCGACGCATCAACGGAAAGCGAAGTGGCACGAGATCTATCACGATGCCTATTGGGAAACCAAGCGCAACCTCGTGGCCTCGTACTTCCTGATTGACGTGGTGGGCTTCCTCATGGCGCTGCCGCTCATCGGACGCATCCTCTTTCGAAATAAATTCGACGCCCTGATGAAGAGCGGGAAAAACTTGTTGGTGCCATCTGTGAGTACCAGGCTGGCCGTGACGAAGGGGGACTACCCCGACCATGGGGACGCCGGTGGAAAGCCTCTTGGATTTACCGATGTGGAACAGGCCGACCGGCTGGAGGGCCTGTTACGGAACACGAGCCTGACCTACCAGTTCGCGCGTCTGGTGGTGGTCGCCGGGCACGGCTCCTTCAGCATGAACAACCCCCACGAGAACGCGCATGACTGCGGCGCCTGCGGCGGCAAACACGGGTTTGCCAATGCCCGTGTGGTGGCCGCCATTGCCAATCGCCGGGCGATTCGAGACCTCTTGAGGCCGCGCGGCATTGACATTCCCGACGACACCTGGTTCATCGGGGCTATCCATAATACGTGCCATGAAGGGATGACCTACGCCGATCTGGAAGATATCCCCGCCACCCATCGGCAGGAGTGGGAACGGTTGAAGGCGGACTTGGACGAGGCCCGTACGCGCTCCGCCCATGAGCGGTGCCGGCGCTTCGGGTCATCACCCAAGGACGCGTCCAACGAGGCGTCCTTAAAGCACATCGAAGGCCGCTCCATGGACCTCAGTCAGGTCCGCCCGGAATGGGGCCATGCGACCAACGGCTTTGCCGTCGTGGGGCGGCGCTCCGTCACACAGGGGGTGTTCTTCGATCGGCGCCCCTTCGTCATTTCCTATGATGCCTCGCAGGACCCGACCGGCAAGATCCTGGAGCGGATCCTCATGGCGGTGGGGCCGGTGGGCGCAGGCATCAATCTGGAGTATTACTTCTCCACCGTGGATCCGAAGTGCTATGGGTCTGATACCAAGGTGCCGCACAACGTCACCGGTCTGATCGGGGTCATGGCGGGCGCCCATAGCGACCTGGCCACCGGGCTGCCCTCCCAGATGACTGAAGTCCATGAAGCAATGCGTTTGCAACTGCTGGTCGAGGCGCCGATGGCGATCCTGGGCGAGATCTACGGGCGCCAGCCGGCCATTCAACAACTGCTGAATGGTCAATGGGTCCACTTGGTGGCCGTGTGTCCCGATACCGGCGCCTTCAATATGTTCGTGCCTGGCGTGGGGTTTGTGCTGTGGGATGAGCCGTTGAAGCCCATTCCGACCGTCAAAACGTCCGCCGAGTGGTACAAGGGACATTACGAGTGTTTCCTGCCGCCGGCGTTTGTGACGGAACCGACGGGGCACTGGGCCGGATCGAAAATCTAACGTCTGAGAGTCTATACAAGGGGACATCCATGTCAGACTTGCTTCCGTTTGATCTTGTCGTGACGCTGATCGTGGCCTTGCCGTTGCTGTCGGCGGTCATCAATGGCACGAATCTGTTGTTCGGCGACCGCATGGATTACCATACGGTGCAGCGGGTAACCTGTTCGGCGCTTCTGCTGTCGTTCCTGGGTTCGGTCTACGTCTTCATGCAGGTGCTCGCCGACCCCACCCCGCGCGAAGTGATCGTCTACCGATGGTTGTTCAGCGGCGATCTCAACGTGAACGTCGCCTTTTTGATTGACTCCCTGTCGGGAATCATGATGCTGGTCGTAACCGGCTTCAGTTTCTTGATCGCGGTGTTCTCCATCAATTACATGCACAAGGACTACAGTTTCACGCGCTATTTCAGCGCCTTCGGCCTCTTCGTCTTTGCCATGCTGATCCTGGTGATGGGGAACAGCTACGTGATGTTGTTCTTCGGCTGGGAGGCTGTGGGCGTCTGTTCCTATCTGATGATCGGCCATTACTATCATCGCGTGTCTGCGGCCAAGGCCGGGACGCTGGCCTTTGTCATGAACCGGGTCGGGGACGCGGGCTTTCTGATGGGCATCTTCCTGATCGCCACGAACTTCAAGACCGTCACCTATTCGGAGGTGTTTGCGAAGCTCGACACCATTGATGAGGCCACGGCAACGGCCATCGGCCTGTCGTTGCTGCTCGGCGCCATCGGCAAGTCGGCGCAACTACCCTTGGGCACCTGGCTGGCCAAGGCGATGGAAGGCCCGACCCCGTCCAGCGCGCTCATTCACGCTGCGACCATGGTCACCGCCGGCGTGTACATGATCGTCCGGAGCAATGAACTCTATAACATGGCGCCCAACGCTCTGTTGGTCGTGGCCCTTGTGGGCGGCATGACGGCCCTGTACGGCGCGATGGTCGGCGCGACCCTGTCCGATATCAAGGGCATTCTGGCGGCGTCCACGACGACGCAACTCGGCCTGATGTTCCTGGCCTGCGGACTTGGCGCCTATGCGGTGGCCATGTTCCACCTGGTGGCCCACGCCTTTCTCAAGAGCTATCTCTTTCTCACCGCGCCCTCGATTCTTCACCATATGCATACGAAACCGGACATTACCAAACGGGAGACGACCAGGGACCAGATCCCCTTCATCTATTGGGCGCTTTTGGTCGGCTCGCTTCTCTTGGTGGCCGTGCCTTTCCTTGGCGGGTGGTGGAAAAGCACACACGGCGGAGGCGCCATGCCGATATCCTGGTACGTGCTCATGGGGGCCGGTCTCATCTCGGCCTTTGCGATCCTGTACTATTCGGCTCGCTTGACGCGGAAAGTCTTTATTGACGAGGCCCATGGCCATGCCTCCCATGACGACCATGGACATGGAAAGGCGCACCATGCGCCGACGGTGATGGACTTGATGTTCTGGCCGGTCACGATTCTGGTCATGGTGGGGGGTGCCGGCTACGTCCTTGGTCTGCTGCCGGGGGGCGTGGAGGGGACATGGTTTCAAAAATTGTTGGCGCCGGTGGTGGCGTCCCAGGAATTTCCTGTCGGCGGGCATCCGGTGCTGACCTATCTGCTGATGGCGTTGTTGGCCGTGATGGTATTTTCGTCGTGGTTTACCGCGTTGTATCTGGAGCGGTTCAAGCCGGAATTGCCGGGATGGGTGTTGATTAAAAAGAGGTGGCTCTACAATCTGTCGCTCGGCCGGTTCTGGTTGGAAGACATCTACGAGGTCCTGGTCGTCAAGCCGTGCAAAGCACTCGGACATCAACTGGATCGTCTGGATACGGGTATCATTGATCGGGCGGTGGGCGCGCCGGCGCCGGCCGGAAAAATTCGCACGGCGGTGTCCACATGGGAAGATCAGTATCTGGGCCTGGAAGCGGTGGGGGCGAAGCAATCATTGGTCGAGTCGGCGTCTCCGGCCCATACGCAGGAAGAGGAGGACCTCCATGAGGACCACGTGCGGGCCTCGGAACCCACGGGCGCCGTGGGCCATGCGATTAAAGTCAGCGCGGCGACGACTGGATGGGTGGAAGAGAAAATCATCAGCCGCGAACAGGGCGTGGTGGGGTGGTTGACCAGAGTGGCGTCCGCCGACGCTGCGTGGGTGGAGGAGAAAATTGTGCGGCAGGAAGCCGGTGTGGCTGGGTGGTTGACCAAAGTGGCGGCCGCCGACGCTGCGTGGCTGGAACGGAAGCTTGTCGGTGAGGCGACCGGCGTGATGGGCAAGGCCATGATGTCTGCCGCCGATCTGGCCGGAGGCGTCGAAAAGCATTTCATCGGCGCCGGCGGGTCGTCCAAGGCCGATCAGAGCCTTGGGATCCATGGGGGCATGGTTGAATTGAACAAGATCATTGCCGCCATGACGGCCTCGGTCGAGAAAGCCGTTTTCGATGAAGGCGTCCATAAGGGGGCGCCGATTCTTAGCGGCATCTTCGGCAGCGCCATGTTTCAGGTGGAAGAATTGTTGGCTAAACCGGCTGTGACGGGCGCCATTCTGGTCCTCAGTGTGGTTGCCGCAGTGATGGGAGTCTTGTCATGAACCTGAACGAACTGTACGCGACGCAGCAAGTCGGGTTTCCGATGTTGAGCGCGCTAATCTTTCTGCCGCTGGGCATCCTCCTGATGCTGGGGGTCATCAGAGACCAAAAAATGGGCTACCAACTGGCCCTCTGGGGATCAGTGGCGGAATTGGCCTTGGCCGGGATGGTGCCGATGCGAGAGTTCTCCGCCGACATGCAGTTGGTGGAACGGTTTGGGTTGTTCATGGGGATGGAATATCATCTCGGCGTGGACGGCATCAGCGCCCTGTTCGTGCCGCTGACGGCTCTGCTCACGCTCCTGGCGATTCTCTATGCCGAGCCGGCCGCCAAAACGGATGTGCGGCAATACTTGATGGCGATGCTGGGGCTTGAAGCCACGATGGTGGGCGCGTTTGTGTCCCTGGACTTGATGCTCTTCTGGGTCTTCTTCGTGCTGGAATTGTTTCCCAGTTATCTCTTGATTACCAAATGGGGAACCGGAGAGAAGCGGCGGGAAGCGGCGGGCTTCTATGTGACGATCATGGCGGCCGGCTCCGCGCTGATGCTGGCTGGGATCCTGATGTTGGGGATGAACGCGTCGCAGGCCGGGAAGGAACATATTTTTGACTTCCTCACGCTGCTGACCGTGCCGCTGTCGGACAAGACGCAATCGCTGGTCTTTTTTATGTTGTTCTTCGGACTCGCCATCAAAGCGCCGATCTTTCCCTTCCATACCTGGATGCCGCGCGTGTTGGAGCAGGGGCCTGTCGTCGGCATGAGCATTTTTTTGGTCGGATTGAAACTCGGCACCTATGGGTTTCTACGCTTTGTGATTCCCTTGGTGCCGGACGCCTCGAAGGAATGGTTCTGGTTGATGGCGTTGCTGGGCACGGTCGGGATGGTCTATGGCGCGGCGATCGCGATGATCCAAACCAATCTTCGGCGGCTGCTGGCCTTTGCCAGTCTCAGCCACATGGGCGTTGTGATGTTGGGGATCTTTTCGCTTAACTTTGCGGGTTTTCAAGGCGGACTCTTGCAGATGATCAATCTGGGCATTGCCGGGGCGGGGCTGTTCTTCATCGCCGGATTCCTGTACACGCGTCTGGGTCAGCCTGACCTCTCGGTGCTGGGCGGTGTGGAACGCCATGCGCCGGTATTGGCCATGACCTTTTTGGTCATTGGCTTGGCAGGGATCGGGTTGCCTGGAACCGGTGGGTTCAATGGCGAGCATCTCGTCATGATCGGCGCCTATAAAGTTCACTGGTTGATGGCGTTAGCGACCGGCATTGGGACCGTCTTAACGGCGACCTATTTTTTCCGCTATTTCCTCTTGGGCTTTCTGGGTGAGCCGTCCCCCGCGCCCGCCAATCCCCATACGGTGGCCACCATGCCGGACATCCAGAAACGGGAGATGGTGATTGCGACCGCCCTAGCTGCCATGATCTTCTGGATCGGCTTGGACAGCGGGCCGTTTTTGCGTACCATGGACGGCTCGCTCAAGGCGCTGGAACAACGGGTCCAACAGGGCGCCACGGTCCATACGGCGACTGCGCCGGCTGTCACGGTTTCGGTTGCGCGGCAGGGTCAATAGTCTCACGACTGACGGAATGACGTGGAATGTCCGGTGTGTTTTTGAGGGAGGTGCGTCGTGATTTTGAATGAATTGTTCGCCGAGCAACAGATGGGTTTTCCAATACTCAGCGCCCTCATTATGCTGCCTGTGTTTGTGGCGATCCTGCTCAATTTCACCAGAGACGAAGGGACCTTGCGCGCGATCGCGCTTTTCGGCGCGGTGGCCGAATTGCTGTTGGCGGTCGTCCTGGTGGTCAACTTTATTCCAGGGACATCGGACATCCAATTTACGGAACGCGCCCTGTGGATGGAAGCGCTCGGCAGCGGCTATCACGTCGGCGTGGATGGCATCAGCGTCCTCTTCATTCCCTTGACGGCCTTTATTACGGTCATGGTGTTGCTCTTCTCCTGGGGCAGCGTCAAGTTTTTCCTCAAGCTGTATCTGGTCAATATTCTACTGTTGGAAGCGGTGACCATGGGGATCTTTGCCTCCCTGGACCTCCTGTTGTTCTATGTGTTCTGGGAATTGGCGCTGATCCCGGCCTACTTCCTCATCAAGTTTTGGGGCATCGGGCCTGAACGTCAGTATGCTGGGCAGAAATACGTACTCTACCTACTGGTCGGGTCGGTTCCGCTCTTGATCGGGATTGTGCTGCTCAGCTTGAACTATCACGATGTGGCGGTGGCCCAAGGGATTCTTCCCGCCTATTCCTTCGATTTTCTCACGCTGTTGACGGTGCCGGTTCCACTTGAAGCGCAGACCTTGATCTTCGGTCTCCTGGCCTTGGGGTTTGCCGTCAAGGGGCCGATGTTGCCGTTCCATACCTGGATGCCCACCGCGCTGGTGGAGGGACCCATCGGCGTTGGCATGTTTCTGGTGGGATTGAAGTTGGGGCTCTATGGGTTTCTGCGGTTTCTGATTCCGCTGGTTCCGGAAGCAGCGCAAGAGTGGTTTTGGCTGATGGCGGTCCTGGGCGTGACGGGGGTCCTCTATGGAGGACTCATTGCGTTGGTACAGCCGAACTTGCGTCGGCTGCTGGCCTTTGCCGGCGTCAGCCACGTGGGCCTGGCCGTCCTGGGCCTCTTTTCCCTGAACGTCCAGGGACTGCAGGGCGCGCTCTTTATGATGCTCAGCTTCGGCATTGTCGCCACCGGACTCTTCTGCCTGACAGGATTTCTCTATACCCGTCTCGGGTCGTCCGATATCTCGGCCTTTGGAGGGCTGGCACGGCAGGTGCCGAAATTGGCGTCCTTCTTTTTCCTGCTCGGTCTGGCCTCGATCGGGACGCCAGGAACAATCGGATTCCACGGCGAGTTCTTGATTTTGCTCGGCGCGTTCAAGGCGCAATGGCAGTTCACCGCCGTGGCCGTGTTGGGGGTGATTCTCAGCGCCGCCTATTTCCTGTGGTACTACGAACGGGCCTTCTTCGGTCCGATCACCAACAAAGTCGTGCTCAAAATCCGTGACCTGACGCCACGTGAAATGGTCGTGGGATTGTCCGCCTCCGCCTTGGTGCTCTGGGTCGGGTTCTATCCGGCCCCCGTTCTGAACATCACCGGCGCGTCCATTGAAGCCGTCGCCAAACGGGTACAGGATGGGTCAGTCAAGACGCCCCAGGCTGTCGTTGCGAAGGTTGTGACGCAGGATGACGACGTACCGCCCGTCCAAGTCGCGGAACCAGCGATGCCTCACATCGCCGGCCAATGATACCGCCATCACTCGGTTCACAAAATAAGGAAAGGTCGAATCATCCGGATGGAGATTAAAGTTTTCAACAACAATGTCGAGAAAGCTCTGAAAATTGCCAAGAAGAAGCTTGCAGGGGAAGGGCTCTTTCGTGAACTCAAGCGCCGTCGGTTTTACGAAAAGCCCAGTCTCAAGAAAAAGAACAAGGAACGGGAAGCCCAACGCCGTCGCCAGAAATGGGCGTCCAAGCACAAGCCGGAATAAACAGCACACGCCATGCTGTTCTAAACGCCCCCTGTTTTCCTAACAGATTACGTCGGCGGCCATGAAGGCCGAGGATATCCACGCCTGCGTCCGAATCCTCACGCGGGAGAGTTGCCGCTGGAAGGAACCAGTGGTGGGTGTCATCGCCAAGGCCTCGCGCGATCCCTTTCACATCCTCATCGCCACCGTCCTGAGCCTCCGCACCAAAGACCAGACGACGGCTGAGGCGTCCGCCCGCCTCTTTCGGTTGGCCGAGACCCCCCAGGCGATGCTGGCGCTTTCTCTCCGTGCCATTGAGCAGGCCATCTATCCCGTCGGATTTTATCGCACCAAGGCTCGGCACATCCATGCGATCTGCCAAGATGTGCTGGCGCGGTATGACGGACAGGTTCCCGATGAGATGGACGAACTCCTGACGCTCAAGGGCGTGGGGCGCAAGACCGCCAATCTGGTGGTCACGCTGGGATTCCGCAAGCCTGGCATCTGTGTGGATATTCATGTCCACCGGATCAGTAATCGCTGGGGTTACATCCGCACCAAGACGGCTGATCACAGCGAAGCGGCCTTGCGGCGCAAGCTGCCGCGCCGGTACTGGATCATCTTCAACGACCTCTTGGTGCCCTACGGCCAGAATCTCTGCACCCCCGTTTCCCCCCATTGCAGCCAGTGCAAGCTGGCGCGGTATTGCGAGAGGGTGGGCGTGACCCGCTCTCGATGACGGCAGGGTTTCTTGCCCGTTCTCCCGCAGTATGGTAGATTCGCGGCCACCATGGAGCAGCCGTACGACCCTCAGAAGATCGAAGCCAAATGGCAAGCGGTGTGGGAGAAGCAGGAGACATTCCGTGTCACTGAAGACCCTGCTCGCCCCCAATACTACTGCCTGGAGATGTTTCCCTATCCGTCTGGCCGTATCCACATGGGCCATGTGCGGAACTACGCCATCGGCGACGTGATTGCCCGCTATCAACGGATGCGCGGGTTCAATGTGCTGCATCCTATGGGCTGGGACGCATTTGGCCTGCCCGCCGAGAATGCGGCCATTGAACGGGGCGTGCATCCGCATACCTGGACCAGGGAGAACATCGCCTACATGCGGACGCAACTCAAGCGACTGGGGCTTTCTTACGACTGGTCCCGCGAAGTGGCGACCTGCGAACCGGACTATTATCGCTGGAACCAATGGTTGTTCCTACGGTTCTACGAGAAAGGCTTGGCCTACAAGAAGCATTCGGCGGTGAATTGGTGTCCGAGCTGTGCGACGGTGCTGGCCAATGAGCAGGTCGAGGACGGCCGCTGCTGGCGCTGTGAAGCGGAGGTGGCGCAGAAAGAACTGGAGCAATGGTTCTTCAAGATCACGCAGTATGCCGAAGAGCTGCTGGACGGCTGCGAGCAACTCTCTGCCTGGCCCGCCCGCGTGTTGGCCATGCAGCGCCATTGGATCGGCAAAAGCGTCGGCGTAGAGGTGGACTTCCCGTTGGCCGAGCCGCTCCCGGACCTTCCGGCCATCCGTATTTTCACCACCAGGCAGGACACGATCTTCGGTGCGACATTTATGAGCCTGGCGCCGGAGTCGCCGTTGGTGGAGCGGCTCATTGCGGGTCGTCCCGAAGCGGTGACCGTGCGGGACTTTGTGGCGCGGGTGTCTCGGCAGGAGAAAGCGGTTCGCACGGCGACCGACCGAGAGCAGGAAGGCGTCTTCACCGGCGCCTATGCGATCCATCCCTTGACCCAGGAGCCGATTCCGATCTGGGTGGCGAACTTCGTCCTGTATGAGTACGGCACGGGCGCGATCATGGCCGTGCCCGCGCACGATCAGCGCGATTTCGAGTTCGCCGCCACGTATCGGATTCCGGTCCGGCTGGTGATTCAGGCGCCAGACGGTACGCTGGCTGAGCCGCTCCCTGCCGCCTATGAAGACGCAGAGGGGATGTTGGTCAACAGTGCGCAATTTTCCGGATTATCGGTGGCCGAGGGGCAGGTGGCCCTCGCTGAGTATATCGAGACCAAGGGACTCGGTACGCGCACCGTCAACTATCGCCTCCGCGATTGGGGCATCTCGCGCCAGCGCTATTGGGGCACGCCCATCCCGATCATCTACTGCCAGACTTGCGGAACCGTGCCCGTGCCGGATGCTGATCTTCCGGTGACGCTACCGAGTGATGTGCCGTTCACCGGCAAGGGCTCGTCGCCGCTGGCCCGGATGGAACTCTTTGTTCATGTGCTCTGCCCGAAGTGTGGCGGCGCGAGTCAGCGCGAGACCGATACGATGGATACGTTCGTGGACTCCTCCTGGTATTTTCTCCGCTACTGTTCACCGCGCGAGAAGACCCGCCCGCTTGATCCAGCCCAGGCCGGTCACTGGTTGCCGGTGGACCAGTATATCGGGGGCATTGAGCATGCGGTGCTGCATTTGCTGTATGCCAGATTTTTTACCAAGGCGGCCCGGGATCTCGGACTCACCACCGTGGACGAGCCGTTCCTGCGCCTGCTGACGCAGGGCATGGTCTGCAAGGAAACCTATCGGTGCGAGGAGCATGGCTGGTTGTTTCCGGACGATCTGACTGGAAGCGACAAGGACGGGCGTCGCTGCGGGACCTGTGGCAAGCCGGCCGAGAAGGGCCGCGTCGAGAAGATGTCCAAGTCCAAGAAAAACGTCGTGGACCCGGAGCGCCTGATCGCCACCTACGGCGCAGACACGGCGCGGCTATTTTCACTCTTTGCGGCCCCGCCTGAAAAAGACCTGGAGTGGCATGACACCGGCGTGGAGGGCGCGTCACGGTTTCTGAGTCGTGTGTGGCGACTGGTGCAGGGGGGCGCGCCGACGCGCTCTACGGGTGCGGAATCCCCCTCTCTCCCGCCGGCGGACATAGCTCTTCGACGGCTCACGCACCGTACCATCAAAAAAGTGACGGAGGATATGGAGCGGGACTGTCAGTTCAACACGGCCATTGCGGCGTTAATGGAGTTCGTCAACGGGCTGTACAAATTCACGGCCGACACGCGCTCAGCAGGCCACGGGGACGAGGTTCCTGCGCTTCGAGAAGCCCTCGCCACGCTGATTCTCCTGCTCGCGCCGTTTGCCCCGCACTTGGCGGAAGAACTCTGGGCCGTGACCGGCCACCAGACCAGTCTGGCACACGAAGGCTGGCCCGCGTATGATGCAGCACTCATCCAGGAGGAGGTGCTCACGATTCCGGTGCAGGTGAACGGCAAGGTGCGAAGCAAGCTGTCCGTGCCGGCCATCTGGAGCAAGGAGCAGGTCGTCGCGGCGGCCCAAGCGGATACCAAGGTCGGCGCATGGCTTGCCGGCAAGGCCATTACGACCGTCGTGTACGTGGACAAGCGGCTGGTGAACATCGTGGTGGAAGGATGAGCGGGTCCTGCCCCCGCATAGCCCAACGCAGCTGGGCGTTTCGCCGTCGAGGCCCCGCAGACCCGGCTGTACGCCCCGCGCTGCACCTGGGCACCCATGCGGTGTCACCCGCTCGATTGCTTATGAGAGGGTGGTTCTTGGCAGTGGCCGTCCTTGTCGTACTCGCCGGCTGCGGCTACGAATTCGGCACGGTGCGCGCGCTGACACAGAACGGGTCATTGCGCGGCGTCCATCTGGCCGTCCCCGTCTTTTTCAACGATACGTTCGAGCCGGTCCTTGACAAGCGGGTCACCGAGTTCATCCGCCGGCAGTTCCTACAGGCCGACGGCCTGGCGCTGACGAATGATGCCGGCACGGCGTCGCTGGCGCTGACGGGAACCGTCCGGTCCTATGGCCTCCAGACCCTGTCGTTCCGGCAGGGCGCGGTCAATGAGCAGCGCGTGACTCTCTCCGTGGAGGTCATGTTCGAGAATCGTCGCGCCAAGAAGCAGTTTTGGACACAGACCTATACCACCTCGGCGGAATTCTTTGTGAGCGGCGATCTTGCCCTCAACCGCTCACGGCAGGATCGGGCCACCGAAGAAGCCTGTCAGGTCATGGCTGAGCACATCGTGTCGCGTGTGATTGATACGCTGTCCGACGTACGCTCTGCCCGATGAAAAAGCGAGAAGGCATATCCGTCTCTGAACTGAAACGGCGGGTCGGCATCGGCGAGTGTGCCCCCCTGTATTTGATTGTCGGTGAGGAAGGGTGGCTTCGGGACGAGGCGGTGGCCGCGATCCGTGCGGCGATCATGGGCTCGGACGAGGCGAACGTCTGGGTCTTTAATGACGACATGGTGTATGGCGATGAGACCGATGCAGCGGAGATCCTCACGCTCTGCAACACTCTTCCCCTATTCACGACACGCCGCCTGGTGGTGGTGCGTCATGTCGAGGATGTGCGGGCGAAGGACGCCGAGCGGCTGCTGCCCTATCTGGACGCACCAGTGGAGACCACCTGCTTGATTCTAACCGGCAAGAAAGTGGACGGGCGCGCGAAGTTTTTCCAGGCGTATAAGAAATCTGCCGTCGTGGTGGACTGCGAGCCGCTTGACGCCATGGCTGTGCCGGCCTGGATTCGGGCACAGGCCGCCACGCTGGGACTGAGTCTGGACGAGCCTGCGCGGCAGCAGTTACAGGAATCCGGTAGCGGCGATCTGGGGGTGTTGCGGCGCGAGATGGAAAAGCTCGCGGCCTATGTGGCACAGGGGGCGGTGGTCACGGTGGCGGATGTGGAGGCCGTTCAGGGAGCGGACACCGGAGGCACGGTGTGGAACCTGCTTGATGCCGTGAGGCGTAAGGAACGGGCCAGCTCGTTGCGTTCTCTGGGGAAGGTCTTGGAGGCAGGTGAGGCACCCTTGAAGGTGCTCGGTCTTTTGGCTTGGGGCTGGCGACAGGACTGGAAAGCCAGGCGGTTCTCGGACGACATGCTGCGCGATTTCGAGCAGTTTCGGGATGCCGATTCGCGCTTGAAAGGCGGGGGAGGTCGCGGACAGGACCGACTCGTGATGGAGCGGATGCTCCTGAATCTCTGCCGAGGCGCGGCGCGGGCTACGCGGGCACGACGCCCTTCCGCACCTGCGCGGTAAGGCGGGACAGTTTGCGCGACGCGGTGTTCCGGTGCAAAACGCCCTTCGAGGCGGCGCGTTGCAGGGCGCGCGCGGTGTCGCGGAGCAGGGCTGCTGTCTCATCAACTTTTTTGTTCTCGACGGCGGTGTGCAACTTCTTGATGACGTGTTTGACGCCGGTTTGCACGGCGCGATTGCGCGCCCGGCGTTTCTCGGACTGGCGCACGGCTTTTAAGGCACTCTTATGAACGACGGGCATAATGTTGTATCCTCTCGTGAAATGGGAGTGGATGCTACCATGGTCTGCGCGCCAAAGGCAAGAACGTCTGATGTCACCTGAGTCTCGAGAGCGCTTGCCGAAGCGACTGATCGTCGCCTTGGATGTGCCGTCGGCTGAGGAGGCCAAGCGGCTGCTCGACCGCATGGGCGACGCCGTGGGCGTCGTCAAAATAGGCCTGGAGCTGTTCACGGCAGCCGGACCTGATCTGGTGCGCTGGGTGCGGGCCAGTGACAAGCAGGTCTTTCTTGACCTCAAGCTGTTCGACATTGGAGAAACGGTGAAGCGGGCCACGGCGGTGGCCGCCGATCTGGGCGTGATGTTGTTTACCGTCCATGCCGTCGGCCAGATCGTGCGAGCCGCCGTGGAGGGCCGTGGTGGGAGTCCGATGAAGATTGTGGCCGTGACCGTGTTGACCAGTTTTGGCGATGCAGACCTTCAGGAGGCTGGCGTTGTCGAGTCGCTCCCTGACACAGTCCTCCGGCGGGCCAGGCTTGCGGTGGCGTCCGGCGCAGATGGGGTGGTGGCCTCTGGTGGCGAAACGGCGAGACTTCGTGTGGCGCTGGGCCACCAGCCGCTGATTGTCGTCCCCGGCATCCGCCCAATCGGGTCTGCGCCACACGATCAAATACAGGTTACCACTCCGGCTCTGGCCATTGCCGCTGGCGCGGACTATCTCGTGGTGGGACGCCCCATTCGGGATGCCGCCGACCCGGCTGCGGCTGCCCGCGCCATCCAGTCCGAGATCGCCGCAGCGTTGACGCACAGGGGGTAGGAAGAATTATTCATTAGGTGGGCGTCGCTGTCCATTCCACAAGGCGGTCAATCTCGCGGTCGGTTGCCTTACTCTGCCGCTGGAGCCGTGTCTTGTCGTCCGGGTTCTTGGTCGTTGCCAGTCGTTTGCTTGGTCTTGCCTGGTGTCAGGCGCCCTTCTTCCAGGTGTGTGACACCCTTAATCTTATCCGACCCCTTTGTTTTTCCCGCTCGTAGGGGCGAGGCGATGCCTCGCCCTATGGGGAACGATCCACCGGTTGGGACGACATCCACCCAATCGTGCGGACAACCCGACGGATGGCGGGCGACCCACCGGGTCGCCCCTACGAAGAGATCGGATTCTCCGCATCCGTTTCCCATTGGACGGGATTATTTCGGATGTACGCACGAATGTGATCCACCTCGCCTTCACGCAGGACACGCTCATAATAATTCCGTTGCCAGACCGGCAATCCAGGCGTGCCGCGTCGCACGTTAATGCGCTTGGTTGCAACCGACTTGAACTGTCCGATGATCGTGCCGATAGAACCGGGTTGCATGGTTCGGGCGACCCACCGGGTCGTCCCTACATCATTCGTTAATATGATGATTCCATGAATGTGGTTCGGCATGATGACGAAAACGTCTAGCACAACGTTGGCTCGGACGGACGCCGTTTTGATCCATTCGTTTCTGACAATCTCCCCATACTCGTTCAATCGTATTTCTCCGTCCACCACCTTGCCAAATAAACAATTCCGATTACAAGTGCAGATGGTAACGAAATACGCGCCGGCCTGGACGTAGCCGTATTCCTTCAGGCGAACCGACCGCCGATTGCGTGTGCCGGGTATAAACCTCATACCGGGTGAGACACCGGACGCCGGAGATTCGTTTAATGAGGCAAGGAATCAATTCCGAGGCGTAGGGGCGACCCGGTGGGTCGCCCTATATTGTCGGGTCACCCGAATTGATGGGATCGAATCAGGAAGGGCGAGGCACCGCCTCGCCCCTACACAGAGGGAGAATCGTTCCTCGTAGGGGCGACCGGTGGGTCGCCCAATTCGCTTATAAAGCCTCTGCAATTCTGTGCGACCACACATCCGTTAACGGTCTGAGGTCGCCGTTGTCAGCGGCTTGGAGGGCGTTGAGGTACTCGCGTCGCGCGTTCGATTCCAGGGGAGCTGTCTCAACGTGGGGCAAAGCCAGCTTATAGAGTATGGCTGCCAGCAGGACTCGTCCAATACGACCATTGAAGTCCTTGAATGGATGGATAGACTGAAAACGTCCATCGGCCCACGCAAGCAACTCGGCGATGACACCGGCCTCGCTTTCCTGTAAGAACGGAAACACGTGGGGGGTCAGGTCTTTCATTATCGCATTTCCTGCTATACTCCTCCGCATGGCGAGACCTTTAAGACTTGAATTGGCGGGTGGTTTGTACCACGTCACCGCGCGGGGAGATGGTCGTGACGATATTTACTC
>Ga0209824_10000075_pt1 | contig 69005 bp, 76 predicted proteins | sample VDWuncwatermetaG_FD_184124 | JGI IMG/M metagenome (GOLD analysis project Ga0209824, IMG submission 184124) | Wastewater microbial communities from Netherlands to study Microbial Dark Matter (Phase II) - VDW unchlorinated drinking water (SPAdes)... ... | reverse complement strand
TCGCCATACCGGTCTTTCCCTCGCGCGCCTTCCGTCATTCCTGCATCTACATCAACACAGACTCGGCCATTAAAGAGCCCAAGGATCTGGTCGGAAAAAAAGTCGGCGTCCCGGAATACCAGATTACCATGGCCATCTGGGCGCGGGGAATTTTGCAGCATGAATACGGGGTCAAGCCGGAGCAGATGAAGTGGTTTACCGGCGGAGAGGAACATCCGGGGCGTGAGGACAAGATCAGGCACGACCTGCCGAAGAGCCTCGACATCCAACCGATCGGGCCGGATCAGACCCTCTCATCCATGCTGGAGCATGGAGAGATCGATGCGATGATCTCAGCCCACATGCCCTCACCCTTCGTGCGCCGCTCCCCCAAAGTGCGAAGGATGATCCCCAATTTCCGTGAGGTGGAAAAGGACTACTATCGGCGCACGAAAATCTTTCCCATTATGCACACCGTGGCGTTAAGGGAAGACTTCTATGAGAGAAACCCCTGGGTGGCGCAGAGCCTGTGCAAGGCCTTCGCCGAATCCAAGAGGATCTGCCAAGAATCGATGTACGAGTTTTCCGCGCTCAAATATATGCTCGCTTGGTCGATTGCAGGGATGGAAGAGGAGAGGGAGCTCTTCGGAGAAGATCTCTGGCCCTACGGTCTCGAAGCCAACCGGCACGTTCTGGAAACTCTCGTCGGATATGCGCACGAGCAAGGGCTCCTCAAGAGCCGGCTCGACTTGAAGAGTCTCTTCGCCCCTAGTACACTAGATGAGTTTAAAATATGAGGCCGAGGGGTTCGATTTTAGATTTTGGATTGCCGATCCTTCGACAGGCTCAGGACGGTGAGCAGAGTCGAACCGTTTTGGATTCAATCGAAAATCTAAAATCCAAAATTCTTAAAGGTTATGGCAGAAGAAAAGACGCCCTCCGTAGAAGAGCTTAAGTGGTGGATCGATCGCGGACCAGTCAAGGAACGTGAGAAAGAAACTCTGCTCGGCCGGGGCATCATCGAGAAGTGGGTTTATGAGTTGCTCAAGGATTATAAGCAAGAGCAAGCGGTACGGAATGTGGTGGATATCAATCCAAGGACGCTGAAGGAGCTCTCCGTCGCGGCGGGAGAGTGGGAGTATATCTCCCTGGGTGTGGGGAGCTATCCTGCAAACGGACTGGCCAAGATCAAAAACTCGCTCCCACTCCCTGCCAACGCACGGGGTCTGATTATCGACGCCGGTTATTCCGTAAGGATTCTGATCACCGGAGAGCCTATAGGAGAGAGGCTTATCGATATCAATTTTACCGAGGATCCTTCCCTGGATTACTGGGTGGAAAATGAGCTGGTGGAGGAGAGGCTTTTTTCCAGCGTCGACGACGCCCTCAGGAAGCTCAGGGGCAATCTCCCCAACTATATCAACCCGCCAAAGTTAGTTTAGAGAGATCGTTACTCGTTATTAGTTCACTCGTTAATCGAATAACGAATCAACGAATATACGTGAAACGAACTAGTGGCAACCGCAGGTACTTGGGGTACAACCGCAGCCGCCGCCTACCGCTCCATTCCCCGCACGATTCCCTGGGGAACTGAAGACGGAAAGTTGCCGCTCGACTTCTGAACTGGCGCACGCGGGACAAGCGACAGCGTTGCCGGAAGAGAGCACGAGCTCCTCGAAGCTATGATCGCAATGGCGACATCTGTATTCGTAAATGGGCATGGCCTACTCCCCTAGCCTTTTTTTTGCTTTCTTCCCGTTTCTCTACTAATGGGAACTTCCCTAGGGAACGGAATGAGGGCCGTAATCTCTAACCCGTAACCAGATAATCCTACAAGGTTTCTCCGGTTATTGGTGAGCAGGCGCATCTTTCTTACCCCCAGATCCCGTAAGATTTGGGCGCCGATCCCATATTCCCTGAAGTCGGCCTGATAGACGAAAGAGGGATTCATGTCCCTCTTCCTCTTACCATCCACTCGAGGATAGGTCATCCTCGCAGGGCGCAACTCTTTCCCCTCCGTCTGGAGGTAAAGGATAACCCCCTTTCCTTCCTGCGCGATCATCTCCATGGAGTGTTTGATAACAGCGCCCGTATTGAGAAACTCAAAACCAAACACATCCCCGGGAACGTACTTGGAGTGAACCCGGACTAGCGTCTCTTCCTGAGGGGAAATCTCTCCCTTAATGAGAGCCAAGTGCTCGCTCTGGTCCACATGGGTGTTGTAAACCACTGTCTGGAATTCTCCGCCGAAGCGGGTGGGAAGGTGCGCTGAGGCGACCTTATAAACCAAGCAATCATTACGTATCCGATACTGGATGAGATCCGCAATCGTAACCACCTTAAGCCGGTGCTGAGCAGCGAATTTCTCGATGTCCGGCAGGCGCGCCATGCTGCCGTCATCATTCATGACCTCACAGATCACCCCAGCGGGCTCAAGCCCGGCCAACCGAGCCAAGTCGACGGACCCTTCAGTTTGGCCCGCTCGGACCAAGACCCCGCCCTTTTTCGCTCGTAAGGGAAAAACATGCCCTGGGGTGACGAGATCCTCGGGGACAGCGTCGTCAACGATAGCCAACTGGATGGTATGGGCACGGTCTGCTGCCGAGATGCCGGTGGAGATTCCCTCGGCGGCATCGATGGAGACGGTAAAGGCCGTGCCGAAGGGAGAGGTGTTTTCCGATACCATCATCGGCAGCCCAAGTTGCTTCACCCTCTCTTCAGTCAGAGGCAGACAAATCAGCCCTCGACCATAGCGCGCCATAAAGTTGATCGCTTCGGGGGTGACCTTCTCCGCCGCCATACAGAGGTCGCCCTCGTTTTCTCGGTTCTTGTCATCCATCAGGACGACCATTCGGCCTTGACGGATATCCTCAATCGCCTCTTCGATAGTAGCAATAGGCATACGGCCTTACTTTACCACCTTACCTCTCAAGATCAACTCCGCTCCAAAAGTCTCGCAGGGATATCAGGTCAGCCCCATCGCTACGCCAACGAGCCAGGCCCGTCCGTCTATCGACCGACCAGGACGAGAAACCATTTTTTATCTCCCACCCGATCCTCAGCTAAAACCTTTTCCTCTTCTCCAAAGTTCAACTTCTTTAGATCTCTGTCTCGGGCGAGGATATAGGCTTGTCTGGCTCGTGATACCACCTTTTCGATCTCGGCCCGGGAAGAGAGGACGGGGATAACCTCCCGCTCGGTATAGAAGTTAAAATCGTTCATGGTATCGGCATAGATATAGAGAGGCTGCGTGGAGGGGACAGCCTTGTTGACTTGATGAGCAAATGATTTCCCTGACTTATATGTGTCGAGAAAAGGTAATATCCAAACCGAGGCATAAAACATACCCACTAGTACGGTGAGCGCCGTAGAAAAGAATACCCTAGAGGGGAGCCGGCGCCAGATCGCAACCACCGTCATCAAACCTCCTCCAGCCATCACAAAGGCGAACGGTAGGGAGATCCAAACCGCCTCTCTCTGGAAGAACCAGGCAACCACGGGAAGGGCCAACGCGCCGATCCAAAGTATGTTGAAGAAAAGATAACCCAATCCTTGATAGAGCGCGTCCGGGGATATCTCTTTCCGAATCAGATGGTCGAAATAGCAGGCCACAAAGATAGCTGCAGGAGGAAAGATCGGCAGCAGGTAAAGATCGCGCTTGGTATCTGAAAAGCTAAAGAAAAAAAAGATCATGAAAAACCAGAGGCACAAAAATAGAGCGCTGGACTCTTTAAGGAGTTTCCACCGCGATCTATAGGCGAAGATTGCTGGCGCCAAAAAAACTGTCCAAGGCAGGAAATCCGCAGGAAAGCTTACGAGGTAATAGTAAAAGGGTTGCCGATGGCCTAAACCGGAGGTGTATCTCTGAATGTGATGCGTGAAGATAAACTCCCTAAGCCATCTTCCCTCGGTCGCATAACTCACCCAGGCAAACCAAGGCGCGGCGATCAAGAGAAACACGCATATCCCCGACGGAACCCGCCATTCAAAGATGACCCTCCACTCCCGCCGTAGCGCAACGAATGCGAAAACAATCAGCGCAGGCAGGACAACCCCGATCAGTCCTTTCGTTAACGTGGCAAGGGCCATGAGTCCATAGGCCAGCAGAAACTCCCTTGGCTCTCCTTTGCGGAAAACCGCCCGGGCGAAAAAGTAAAGCGAAAGCGTAAAAAGAAAGGTAAAGAGCATGTCGGTATGGGCCCAGTGCGCCTCCCAGAGGACGCGTGCAGAGGTCGCTAGGATGATCGCCGCCATGAACCCGATCTTGGAGTTAAAAAAATCTCGGCCCAGAGCATACGTTGTGAGAACCAAGCCAAGCGCCGACAAGGCCGATGGCAGTCGCACCGTCCACTCATTGACCGCGCCCACGAGTTTGGAGCCGAGTAAAACAAGCCAAAAGTAAAGGATGGGCTTGTCGGTATAGAGATCGCCGTTGATCGTGGGAACGATCCACTCCCCCTTGGCCAGCATGACCCGGGCGATCTCTGCGTAGCGCGGTTCTACCGGCGCCCAAAAATCTCTCGCGCCCAGAGCAGGAAAATAGAGCAAGGCTGCGAGGAGACCAAGAAAGAGCGGATAACGGGCCCGCGTCAAGAATGCTGCGCTTCTCATGGCACGGGGGGAGTCGGGGTGGGTGGACCGTACCGGCTGTACTTGAGGTCGACGTATTTTCGGATCTCTTTGAGCGGCTTATCCTGGTCCAGCAAGAGCATCACGTCACGCGTCTTGATCATTTTCTCTCCCCCTAAGGATTCTACAAACGGCATGATAACAGGTTGGCACCATTTTTTCAGCCCCAGAAACCGATAAAGATTGATAAGGGTAATAGTGACTCCGGCAAAATAGGTAATGTCTCTTGCCGATGATTCAACAATACATACTGTTTGACATCGGAAATTCTGCGTAGTTAGTAGTGTGATCGCGACAATAACGATCGGAGGAGGATAAAATGTCAAAACAAGCAGCAGAACATCATACCAAAGCTGCCGAACATCATGAGCACGCAGCTCGTCATCATAAGGAAGCGGCAAAACACCATGAGGCTGGAAATCACGAGAGGGCCGCTCACCATGCGCACGTCGCGCATGGACACCATATACATGCAACCCATCATGCTTCGGAAGCCGCAAAATTCCATGTTGAACATCACGGCAAGAAGTAGAACCCTATAATCCAGACGAGTAAATCGCCTCGGCTTTCTCCAATCACGTTGAAGGTGATAAGGTCATTGGTCGGCTTCCTAGAGTTTCCTTGACAGGGAAGAGACTTGGCAGGGATAGGCCAACGGGTTCTCGTCTGGTTTCAGGAGCTATCCCGAAACGTGCTACACACTTGGGGCGACCTTGCTTCGGTTCTAGTGGATGGAGGCCATTGACTTGCTCTATCCGTTTCTGTATTTTTGCTGTCGTGGTATGCGATTTCCGACATAGCCGTTCGTCGCATCTCTGGCGGGCCATCTACATGGTGTGCCTGGTGCTGGTCTTTTCCTATATCCTTTTCGATGTCCTTGATATTGATGGGTCAGACACTCCGCTGCCACGGGCACCAGCCGAGAGGTCCGTCATCGTGGCCGAGGTGCCCCAAGACACGGACCACGCCTGCCAGTCTATCTGGGTGGAGCCTTGTTGCGACCACGACCATTCTTCCCTGTTCGCGGTTCAATCGAGCGACGCGATGCAGCTCCAGCGGACCGAAGTCCACACCCGCTCACCGCTCGATTTGGCTCGTGCTCGCGGTTTCCTATTAGGCCTGCCGCGGGCTTCCCTCGCGGACCCATCTTCCATAGCCTGACGTTTTTTCCGTCGATCATCGATTAGCTTCAAATTTCACGGAGGATCTCTATGATTAAGATCTCCACGGTTATATGCTTTTTATGGCTGTCGCTGGGCGCTTCGGTCGCCTGCGCCCAGGAAAGGCTCAACCAACTGTCATTGGAAGAGGCCGTCAGTCTGGCTACGCGGGAAAACTTCCTGGTGCGCGCTAAGGAATTCGAGGTTCAAGCCACGCGCGCGAACGAGATCACTGCGGGACTGCGGCCCAATCCAGCGTTCTCCTACATAGCGGAGCAGCTAGGGGAACACGAGAAAAACAAGGAGCAGCACACGGTGACGATTGGCCAGATCATTGAGACCGGAGGCAAGCGACAGCGCCGGCTCGAGAGCGCGCTCGCGACGACGCGTGTGGCGGGACATGATCTGGAGGCTGTTCGACGACAGATCGTGTTTCAGGTAAAGAAATCTTTTACGGACGTTTTGACTGCCAAGGCAGCACTGGCCCTTGCAGAGCAGAGTCTGAAGGCTCTCGGAGACATCGAGCAGATTCAGCGGCTCCGAGCAGCGAAGGGTGACATTTCGGAACTTGAATTGCTTCGTATTCAAGTCCAGCAGTTCCCATTTCAGCGAGACGCTGCCGATGCCCAACAAGCGGTGCGAGCCGCAAAGATCGCTTTGCGGGCGGTGGCGGGGCCTGACCGGATCGGGGAAGAATATGACGTAGTCGGTGAACTTGGCTTCCGCGACGTTGCCTATAAGAGTGCTGATCTGTACACCCTGGCGCGCGCCAATCGCCCGGAAATTCGTGCGGTCGAAGCGGCGCGGGAGAAGACCAGGGCCGATATCGCACTAGCACAAGCCAACGCCTGGTGGGACATCACCCCTCTCCTTGAGTATCGCAGGGACGGAAAATTCGATACCTTCGGCGTCGGCATCAGCCTGCCCCTCCGGATCTTTGATCGAAACCAAGGGGAGATCGAGCGAACGAGGGCTGAGAGCTACCGCGTGGAAGCGCTCTATCAAGCGACTGTGGTGCTAGCACTGTCGGAAGTGGATACAGCCCTGGGAGCTGTGGCGACCGAGCGCGGGAAGGTAACGGCACTACGCGATGCCTACCTTCCGAAGGCGCAACGGGTGCGGGAGACTGTTGAGTTCGCGTACCGGCGTGGCGCAGCCAACCTGCTCGACTTCCTCGACGCGCAACGAACCTATCGTGAAACCTCGTTGGAATACGTGCGGACCCTCGGGAATTACTGGACAGCAATCTATCAACTCGAGCTCGCCGTCGGTGGATCATTGGAGAAATAACGTGCGTTGGCGCTGCCAAACTCTCTTGCTCATCGCCGCCGTCTGCGCTGCTTGTGGGGACGGCTCCTCCAGATCTCCGGATGCGGCAGTAAAACCGCTCCAGCAGCAGTCTACGGCTGTTCCCGCCAGCACCGTGAAGATTTTTAAGCCTGAATACCGAACGCGCGTGACGACGCTCGAGACAAGTGGGAAAGTGCAGTTCAACGAGGAGCAGCTGGTTCGGGTGAATGCGCCAATCACCGGCCGGATTCTCGAGGTTCTCGCACGACCAGGCGACGTGGTCCAGCCTGGTCACCGTCTCCTCGTACTCGACAGCCCTGACCTCGGTGCAGCGAAGGCCGACTACGCCAAGGCGGTATCCGATGCCGAACGGTCCGAGAAAGCCCTCAACTTGTCCCGAGAACTGTTCGAGGTAAAGGCCATCTCTCAAAAGGAGATCCGGGAGGCGGAGAATGACTACCGCAAGGCAATGGCGGAAAAAGAGCGGGCGGCATCGCGCTTGCTTGCGCTTGGCGTCCCGGAGGGGCAGCTCAAAGAGATTGCGGCTCGCGCGGATACTTCGACGCAAATTGTCGTGCGGGCGCCCCGTAGCGGGGTGATCGTGGAGCGCAATGTGGTCCCTGGACAGGTGGTCCCCTTCGGCCAGTCTGACACTCCTACGAACCTCTTCATCATCGCGGACCTGAGCACGATGTGGGTGATGGCTGACGCGTACGAGCCCGACGTGCCCAAGGTACGCCTCGGCCAACCGGTCACTGTGGCCCTACCATGCTGTCCCAAGGAGCGTTTTGAAGGGAAAGTAACCTACATCAGCGATTCAGTCGATCCACAGACACGGACCGTAAAGGTCCGTGCGGTCGTTCCAAACCGGGGCCGCGCGCTCAAGGCCGAGATGTTTGTTAAGGTCGTCATAACGACCGGGACAGCGAACGTTCTGGTAGTCCCTCAAAGTGCTGTCCACCGCGAGAACAACGAGAGGTTTGTGCTTGTTGAGAAGGCGAAGGGTGACTACGAGCGGCGCCCCGTCAAGCTGGGTGCAGACCTCAATGGTTTCGTTGAGGTGCTGGAGGGCGTTAACCCTCAGGACCGTGTAGTGAGCACCGGCAGCATCCTGCTCAAGAAAAACGCAAAATGATAGCGCGCGTCATCGCCTTCGCGCTGCAGCAGCGGTTTATTACGCTGGCCTTAGCGCTTCTGCTCACCATCGGCGGGATCCTGTCCTTCCATCGGCTGCCCATCGAGGCCTACCCCGACGTCGCTGATGTCGAGGTGGACGTCATTACGCTCTGGCCAGGCCGCGCAGCCGAAGAGGTCGAGCGCCACATTACGACTCCAATCGAGAGAGAACTCAACGGCATCGGCAACGTAACCTTTCTCCGCTCCATTTCGAATTTCGGTCTATCGAACATCCGAGTCCTTTTCGCAGACGGCACCGACAATTACTGGGCGAGGCAGCAGGTGCAGGAGCGTATCGCGCATGCCGACCTTCCAGGAGATGTTAAGCCCGGTCTCGGACCCCTGGCAAGCGTTATTGGTGAAGTGTATCGCTACACGATTGAGTCGAAGACCATGCCGCTCGTCGAGCTCAAGGCTTTTCAGGATTGGGTGCTCGAACGCGAATTCCGCAAGGTTCCCGGCGTGGTCGATGTCGTCTCCTGGGGCGGCGGCATCAAGCAATACCAGGTCATAGTGGATCCGGCTCGGCTCCGCGCCTATAACCTCACGTTGAAACAGGTGTTCGACGCTGTGGCCGCTAACAACGCCAACGCAGGCGGCAGTTACATCCCGCAGGGGGAGTACGCGCTAATGGTACGCGGCATCGGCCTCATCCAGTCAACACGCGACATAGAGAATATTGTCGTCACTGCGCAGAAGGGCACCCCGATCCGCATCCGCGACATCGGACAGGCCGGCATTGGCCATGCCATCCGTTTTGGCGTGTTGGGCCGGGATCACGAGGACGATCTCGTACAGGGCACCGTCCTTATGCGCAAGGGAGAGAACCCCGGCAAGGTCATCGAAGGCGTGAAGAAGAAGGTAGCAGAGATTCAAAAGCTCCTTCCTGCCGGAGTGGAGCTGCGCCCGTACTACAGCCGAGACCAGCTTGTGAGGACAACTGTGACGACCGTCATGCGGAACCTGACTGAGGGCGCGGCGCTCGTGGTCCTTTTGCTGTGGCTCTTTCTCTATAACCTACGGGCGGCATTCATCGTAGCGCTCACGATCCCGCTGTCGCTTTTGTTCGCTTTCATCTTCATGGACTTCAGAGGTATACCCGCCAACTTGCTTTCACTCGGCGCCATCGACTTCGGCATCATTGTCGACGGCGCCGTGATCATGACAGAAAACATCATGCGCCATCTGAGCAGGCAAAGGCCCACGGGCCCGACGGTCGTCCGCGAGGTGCAGCATGCGGCCATGGAAGTGGCTCGCCCGCTGACTTTCGCCGTGCTGATCATCATGACCGTTTACTTGCCCATCCTCACCTTCCAGCGGATCGAAGGCAAGCTTTTCGAGCCGATGGCTGTGACCATCTCGCTCGCCGTCATCGGCTCGCTCCTTCTGACCTTGACGTTGATTCCGGTCCTTTCGAGTTTCTTCTTCCGCCAGCCGCCAGCGGAGCGGGAGAGTCCCATCCTCCTCTGGCTCCGACGCGCCTACCGGCCTGCGCTCAGTTGGTGCCTACGCCGACCGCTCGCCCCTCTGCTTGGTGCTGGCGCTCTGCTGGCGTTGGCGCTCTTGGTATTCATGCTCCTTGGGAAGGAGTTTCTACCTGAGCTAGACGAGGGAGACCTTTGGCTACGGGTCAAATTTCCAGTCGGCATCTCCCTCGAGGGCGCCCAGCCCTACGTCCACGACATCCGCGAGCGACTCCTTAAGTTCCCGGAAGTTCGCGCGGTGGTGTCGCAAAACGGCGCGCCTGACGACGGCACCGATCCCAACGGTCCGGACAACGCCGAATTCTATATTGGACTCAAGCCCCGCGCAGAGTGGAAGATCAAGGATAAGGAGAAGCTTATCGAAGCAATGAGCAAGGCGCTGGCGAATATTCCAGGTATCACGACGAACTTCTCACAGCCGATCAAGGACAACGTGGACGAGGCGCTCGCTGGCGTAAAGGGAGAGCTGGCCATCAAGCTCTACGGCCCGGATCTGTTCGTGCTGGAGGCCAAGGCAAAAGAGATTGCGGGCGTGCTGAACGGGATTCGCGGGATTGCTGATCTCGACTACGATCACCTGGTCGGCCAGCCACAGCTCCTAGTCGTAGTGGATCGGGCTGCTGCCGCGCGCTATGGCATCAACGTCCAAGACGTACAGGATGCCATCGAGGCAGCTACAAGGGGGCGTTTGGTGACGCAGGTATTTGAAGGAGAGCGCCGGTTCGATCTGGCGGTGAGATTCTCTCAGGACGGCGATCGACTCGCAAACCTACAGAACCTTACGATCAGCGCGCCCAGTGGCGAACGTATTCCGCTCACCCAGCTCGCTGAGATCAAGAAGACCGATGGCTTCGCCCAGATTCTACGCGAGGGAAACGTCCGGCGGATCGCTATCAAGTGGAGTGTCCGTGGTCGAGACATGGGAGGACTGGTGGCCGAGGCGATGAAAAAAGTCGACGCCGCCGAGAAGCTGCCCGAAGGCTACAGCATGGTCTGGAGCGGCCGCTTTGAGGACCAGCAACGGGCCCTCGCTCGGCTCTACGTCATCGTACCGCTTGTAGTCTTTATTATCTTCATCCTGCTTTTCAGCGCGTTCCAGTCGTTCGGTGACGCGGGGCTCATCATGTTAAACCTCCCATTCGCATTAATCGGCGGCACATTCGCCTTGTATCTCTGGGGTAATAACTTCAACATCTCGGCGGCTGTCGGCTACATCGCCGTCTTCGGTGTCAGCGTCCTGAACGGCGTCGTGCTGGTCTCTTCCATGCTCCAGGCGCACAACGAGGGGCTGTCCCTGCGCGAGTCGATCATTCACGGCTGTGAAATCCGCTTCCGCCCGATCATTGTATCGGCGATTGTTGCGATCATCGGGTTTTTGCCCGCCGCCTTGTCCCATGGAATCGGCGCGGAAATCCAGCGACCACTGGCTCGCGTGGTCATCGGAGGCCTGGTATCGTCGACTGCACTCACGCTTCTCGTGCTCCCGGCGATCTACGAGTTGCTGGCACGTTGGCAGGAACAAAGGAAAGGGCAAACCGCCGACCCCGCTTGAGCTTCGCGATCAGATCTGCATACTCCTAAGTATGCGCTTCGACAGCGATTAGGTCGGACACGAAAATCCGACCTGATATCCGTTCGTGCTCGTACGTAGGTGGAAATTAAGGCTTGAGAGTCGTTAGTTTTTTAGCCCAAAAAGCCGATAAAGATCGACCAGGGCTATCGAGAGTCCGGTAAAATAGGTAATGTCTCTGGCTGCGGCGTTAAGACCGACATCTACCCCTACATCAAAAACAACGCGGGGAGTCAACTGATAGGTAAGAGCCCAGTCCGTACTGGTAATCCCCGGCGCATGCTTTATGCTAAGACCCTTATAGATCTCACCCCAAATGCCGACTGGACCAAAAAGGGGACGGAAAAAAGATAAAGCAAAGAGATGAAAATCATCAAAACCCTTTTCTCCCTCCTTGCCAACGATTCCCAAGTGATAATCAAAGTTCCATTCCAATCCGATGAGCTCCTTACTGGCAAGAAAATCGAGATTATGATCCACTCGACCCGTGCCCAGCCCCTTTCTCCTCGATGCCGTTGGGATTTTAACTTCGTACGCGAAGGATAGCGTCGGCACAAGTCCCTCTTCCTCAATGAGACGGTACTTAAAACCAGGGGAAGTATCCCCCACTCCTGACCGACGGCCTTTGTGATCAAACGAATGTTGAGAGAGATAATTCTGCATATCTAGACGCAACTCCAAATCCTCCGTGAGGCCGAACCGGAGAATTCCGGAGGCGGCAGATAATGTCTTAAATTCATGGCCGCGAAAGGCCCGCTCCCAGCCATAGTCCATTTCTAGAACTCCTTCCTGCGTCACATCTGCAGTATGCGCAACCCCAGGACGGTTAGCCGTGACCTCAATCTCTTCCACGCCGAGAGCCGCAGGAACGGAGATGCAGGAAAGGATGAAAAAGATGATTCCCAAAAGAGCAGACATAAATTCAGTTCGTACCTTTATACTCCAACTTGCAGGGCGGGATCAACCCCCAACACGGAGCTCAGAGTCTCTAAATGCCCCCTATTGTTTCTCCTGCAACAGCTCGCGGAAGAAGTCCCTGGCCTCCTGGCTGTCCCATTTTCTATCACCCTCAACCTTGCCGACGAATTCCCCCTTGCGATTGATGAAATAGGAGAGGGGAATGGCCCAGGCGCCGTACTCTTCCGAAACTTTACCGTCTTTGTCTAATAACACCGTAAAAGTCAAGCCGAGCTCGTCCACAAACTTACGGACCGCTTTTTTATTCTCCTTAATATTGACCGCTACGACCTCCAGGCCCTGTTGCTTGAACTCCCGATGGAGTTTTTCCATCATTGGCATCTCCTCTCTGCAGGGGATACACCAGGTCGCCCAAAAGTTGAGAAAAACCACCTTCCCCCTCAAGTCTTTGAAGCTTAGACGTCTGCCAGAAAGATCTTCGAGAACAAAGTCGGGCGCGCGGATTACCTTCTCAGGCTTCTCGATCCCAAGTTTCTTGAAGTATCCTTCGTTTACCGTTGCAGTAGCCTTTTTCTTATGAAAAAAGCCATCGGCAGGGTTCACAAAGGCCAAGAGGCACAGGATCGTGGAAATAAAAACCTGCCCGCGATTTCTCATGGTCTGCGCAATCCCTTGCAGGCTCATAGGAGGGGTCAAATCCCCTACCGCTCTCTCTCCCGAGCCTCTCTTATGGCTTCCCATCCTTCTTTAACGAGGAAATAAACCATGGTCAAGGCAGCCACAGGATCAGCCCACCACCAGCCAAAAACTGCGTTAGCCCCGAGACCCAAGACGAGAGTTAGGGAAAGATAAGAACAAGTAAGGGTCTCCAATGCGTCCGCTCTCAGAGCGCGGCTATTAATCTCCGTAGCAATTTTTTTCTTATAGAGAGCCAATAGGGGCATGACTATCAGAGAAACAATGGCCAAGATGATCCCGATGAGACTTTCTTCCGGCTGCTCCCGAAAGAGAAGTTTCTTCCCAGATTCATAGCCCACATACAAAGCTAGTAGAAAAAAGGTCAGTCCAACGAAGAAAATCGCCTTTTTCTCTGCAGCTTCCTCCTCTTCCTCATCGCTGAACCCGTGTTTGCGCAATCGCCAGATTAGAACTAGACCTGAAGCTACTTCGATATAGCTATCCAGACCAAATCCTACCAAGGCGATTGAACCGGCAATCACACCCGCTGTAATGGCAATAAGTCCCTCAATAACATTCCACCCAACGGTAAAATACTCTGCCATCAGTCCTTTCTGGTGTGCGGTCATTTACTACCTCGGCCAATACATAATCACAGAAACACCTACCAGTGCGATTGCTGCGCCGATCATGTCAAAACGGTCTGGGACGTTCCCATCCAGAAGCCAACCCCAGAGTAGGGACAGGACGATAAAAACGCCCCCGTAAGCAGCATAGACGCGACCAAAGTGGGCTGGCTGGAATGTAGGGACAATGCCGTAAAGAATCAGGACCAATCCTCCAACGAGACCCCAAGAGAACCCCCGACCTTCCCGCGCCCACTGCCATACTAACCACCCGCCACCGATCTCGCAGAGACCGGCTAAGAAAAACAGAAACACTGAAAAAGCAATCCTGTCTGCGGGCATTTCTACCTCCCAAAAAAACCTTAAAAATGGTGCGCCGTGAGATCGTGGAATGGGTCAGGGGACTCCGTAGTGAAAGGATCGGCGTGAATTGTTACATCTACAAGGGCGGGTAAATGGTGGAGCAGTTCATGCCGGACATCTTCTGTGATGCGATGGGCGTCGGCAACAGAGACATGGGGCAGAACCGCAATACAAAGTTCAGCAAAAGAGCGATGCCCTAGCCACTGAAGTTTTATAGGACCAACTCCTTTGACACCGTCCACCTGGCTCGCGATAGTTCTGATCTCGTCCAAATCGTGATCTTCAGTCTTGCCCACGATGCGAGAAAGGAGATCTTTACCGACCCCAAACACAATGGAAGAGATGAGAAAGGTAATGATGAGTCCAGTTAGAGGATCCGCCATAGGATAACCCAATGCAACAAACGCCAAGCCCACTACGACGCCCAACGAAGTCAGGGCATCCACCCTGGCATGGTGTCCTTCCGCCATCAACGCATGGCTGTGGATCTCCTTGCCTACCTTTAGTCGATAACGGGCAACGACCTCATTGCCTAACCCTCCGATCAACCCTGCTGCTATTCCCAGAAAAATGTTCTGAGGTACGGCGGGATGGATAATGCGCTGGATGGATTCATAGCCAGTCCAGAGACCACTAGCAGCAATAGCCAGAAGCACGCCCAAACCAACTAGGTCTTCTATCCGATAAAAACCGTACGGATAACTTGCGGTGGGTTTCTTCTTGGAGACAGAAAACGCCAACCACAGGGGTAAAGCCACCAGTGCATCGGAAAAATTATGCACCGTATCGGCGAGAAGCGCCACGCTCCCGGTAAACCATACTACAACCGCTTGTACTAGTGCGGTGAGACCAAGGACCCAAAGGGAAACCTTCAGAGCCCGAATGCCCCGATCAATATCAGCGAAACCACGGCTGCCGTGATGGTGGGAGTGGCCAAGCACCATTTTTATTTAGACACATCCCGCCGTGCCCAGCAAGACACCTGGCTGTCAATTAGGTCTGGCTTCGATCTCATGAAAGATGCCGAAGAAAGTGTGGCGCGCAGCAACCACTTTCAGATCTGCTTCCCGCACCAGCTTAAGTGGCTCCCGATTCCAATGGCACCCGAGTGGCTTCGCATGGCGATCGGACCTACGGTCCTGCCACCGTCCAAACCATTCGCGATCACTTCGGCCATGTTCTAACAGGAGAATCCTACCAGTTGGCTTACAAACACGGGCCATCTCGTGAAGCGCAATTACCGGGTTTGGGAACGTGCAGGTGGTAAGCGAGGAGACTAGAGTGTCAAAGGTTTTGTCGGAAAAAGGAAGGGCCTCCGCGTCCGCCAGTAAGAACGAGACGTCACGGGGTAATCTCGCTGCGCGTTTTCTTGCAACGTCCATCATTGCCCTGCTCACGTCGATCGCCGTGATCCCGTTGCCGGAGGGATAATAAGGCAGGTTCTTCCCTGTTCCGACGGCAACTTCCAGAACTTTTCCCGAAGCCCGCGCAATGATCTGCCTCCTAAGCTTTCTTACTCCCAAGAGATCAGGAATACCTTCCACCCAATCGTACCAGTGAGCGAATCGGTCATACTTCTTGGCCAGCTCTTGTGACGTCAACTTTACGCTCATAGGGCGTGATCAACTCCCTCATGGAGCAGCAGAACGATCATCATGATGTATGCAATTGCAAGACCCAATAAAAAGCTCACACCAGCTAAGGCCCGCACGCTCAGATACTTCGTCCCTTCACCCCTTAGATATCGGATAGTCCAGACGATGAGAAGGAGTATAGCCGTAACGACCAAAAGATGCTTCGCTGCCATGAACAGCGTATAGCTCCTTCCAAAACGGATGGAGGACAGCTCAGAAAGGTCCCATATATAAGGTTGCAGGTAAAACGGAGTCCAGCGCACCATATTCGCAATCCCGGAAACAACCTGAAGCACTAAAGCTGTCCAGGTGACCAACAGGAATCGCCCGGATGATGCCTGATCAAAGGTAAGGACCGCCGCACTTCCTCCTAACCAAAGACCAAATCCCAATAGGTGAACCCATCGCACGCCGATATCGATCCACGCTGCACTCCTCGTGAGCAATCGAAAATCGTTGGGGGGCGGGAGATTTTGATTTACTGCTGTCTGGCCTCGCGGGCCCTCAGGTCCCACGACACCGCCCAAAGAATGAATCGCTGTCGGCCACAGATCTGCGACCTCATGATAGAAAAGCACAACTGCAGTTGCCAAAGCTATAAGAACGACGAGGGTTGACTCCGAGATGAGAAAAATCCGCTTGAGTTTTTCCTCCCTAACGTTCCCTTTGACGTGAAGCAGGGTGATGACCAGCGCGATCAGCACGGTAAGAACATAGAGGCCCAACTTAATGGCAAGAGCAATCGTATAGGTGACTCCATAAGGAATCTTTTCTAATAATGGGATCAAAAGGAGACTCGGTGTTTCTGGTATCCCGGAGCTATATTCCATGTTGTAGTTCCCGGTGGCGAGAATGATCAAGAAGAGTATCCACGAGCTGTAGAGCAGATGAGCCAGCTTAGGCTTGACACCTAAGAGAAGGGTTCCAGCCGTGAGACCAAACCAAAGTACGAAGGCCACAAGGTGGGTCCACTGAATTGTTAGGTGAAACCAGGTGCGCCACCCGATAAGGAGCTCAGGATCGAGGTGCTGGGCCACATCGTGCCCAAAAACAGCGCTCGTGGAGAACAGTAGAAAAATCAAAAGCAGAAGCAGCCGACACCCTGAACTCATTCTCTGACTCAAATGCGGAGTTTCGATGTGCGTCTTTCCAAAGTCTCTTCCTCGCGGATCAGCATTCGTGCCACTAGGAATAGGATCGGAACCAGATACATGTGGCTGCTCACCCACATAATGTCGCCTCCAAGCGCTTGATCATTTATTGGACTAAGGTTACGCATCTGCGGAACGGTCGCATAAAAAGGATAAAGGACCCTCTCAGGCAATGAGATGGCCATGCCGAGAAGCGTGTTTTGAAGAGTAGCAGCAATCAGATAGACATCTCAAGGTCCCGAAGAAAAGTACTTTAAAATGCGGTCATCCGTAAGGCACGATCGGCGACTCTTCAACGCAAGTTCCCGGTATGACCGAGAGAATAACGACCCGGCTGTGGCCAGACGGTAAGGCCGTGCGGCTCCTTACCCACTGGGATGGTCCTGACCTGGCCCGTTGTCGTGTCGATGGCGTAGACGACGTCATCAAAGCGACCGGAGAGCCACAGCACCTTCCCGTCAACGCTCACGTTCCCCATGTCGGGGCTGCCGCCTCCCGGAATGGGCCATGTGGTGACGATCTTACGCGTTGCGAAGTCGATAACGGAAATGCTGCCTTTGCCGTGCGGCCGGCCGTGCAGCCGGCTGGAGCCACGGTTGGCTACATACAGCTTCGTTCCGTCACGGCTCGGGTAGAGGCCATGCGTACCGGTGCCGGTCCTGATAAAGCCGACCTCGGTGAACTTGTAGCCGTCAATCAGAAACACGCCTCCGGCTCTCATGTCGGCTACGAAGAAGGTCGCGCCTTCCGGCGAGATGCGGATGTCCTGCGGCATGCCGTTTTTTGAAAGCTTGAGATAGCCGAGGACCTTTCGCTCCACGAGGTCGATCTTCGCCAGACTTCCATTGTATTCACAGGTGAAGATCGCGAAGCGGCCATCGATGGAAAAGTCGGCGTGGTTGATCCCGGCGCACTCCGGTGTAGGCAGCGAGACCTGGAGCGCCATCGTGTACGGGTCACGGAAATCCAGTCGTTTCAAATGCTCGGCCACGACCACAGCCGAGCGGCCGTCGGGAGTGAAGTACATATTGTAAGGATCATCCACCGGAATGGTTTTCCCAGGCTTGCCCGTGGCCGGGTCAATCGGAGTCAGGCTCCCGTCAGCGCGCCTTTCAGCGTTGTTGTTTACCCAGAGTGTCTTGAGGTCCCATGATGGGACAATGTGCTGCGGGTTCGTGCCTACGCGGAAGCGGTCGACCACTTTGAGCGTGGCCGGGTCGATCACGTACACGTCGCTTGACTGACGGTTGGGCACGTAGACCCGCGGCAGCGCTCCGGCGACGGCAGGGCTGAGTTTCCCGGCCCGAGTCTCGCTGTAGAGGTTGGTCGGATTGCTCACCGGCGGCATTCCCGGCACCGTCTGGACGGCGCGCACAGGCGAGCTTCTTTCCGGCTGCGCCGCTACGGCGGTCGGCCATTGACACACAGCAAGCAGAATTGGCAGAGCTACGCTGACAACGGCATCATGCGCTGATCGAATCCGGCGCACGTCGATCTCCGGCGGTCCTAAACCTGCCATGTCAAACTTTTACCTCTCTTTGACTCAACTTGATCTCGACTCATTCGCTAAATTGGATACCGACCCCGCGGTGTGATCCTCATGTGCAAAGGCAGAGACCGTAAACCAAAAAGTACAACTGCGAGAAGCAGCGAAATTGAAAGTTTGTAATTCAATCTCGAGGCCTTTCTAAAAGACTTTCGGCTTGATATCGGGCGATGCTGGCTTGCTCTCGCTTCAGGTATCCAGCTATCAGGACCAGGATAGGGAACAGATACATGTGCCCGCTGACCCACATAATCCCGCCGCCGAGAGCTTGATCATTGATAGGGCTAAGATCTCGCAACGCAGGAACGGTCGCATAAAACGGGTACAGAACACGCCCGGGTATAGAAATAGCCATACCGAGAAGCGTGTTCTGGAGAGTGGCAGCAATCAGATAGACAATCCGGAAACCGTAGGAGATCATCCCGTGTAATCTGGGTGCGGGATTTACAATCGGCCACCAAAACAGCAGAGCAGTGAGGAAGAACAAAAGATGCTCCGCATCATGGATTCTCGGTTCTCTAAGCGCCATCTGGTACAGCGCAGGGGAGTGCCACGCCCACAGGTCGAGCACGTAAACGGACCAACTTACCGGCATCAGGGTCAGTCCCCAGATTGCGGAACAAAAAATCGAGCGGCGAACAAAAAGACGGCCAATTCCACGCCTCAACTGTCTCGGCAGTCCCCAAAGACAATGGGGGAATGGGTTGGCTAGAAGAATCAGCAGCGGACTAATCATTAAAAGAAGCAGGTGTTGCACCATGTGCATGGAAAGGGAAGCTGAGGCGAGCGCATCGATCGGCGATAGCAGTGCTGCCCCGATCGCTGCCAAACCAAGAACATAAAGCGCAGGCTGCCAACTTTGAACCGCTTGGACATTGCGCTTCCTTAGCCGCAACCAACCACGAACGTAGACAGTTGCGAAAAAAATTAGAACAAGAAGAACATCCAGACGCCAGTGCCACTCAGCACTAGTCGCGCCCTCGGCTGACGTATGAGCCGAAACTAGTTCAACCGGTCCTATCAAATATAAGAAGAGCCAGAGGATTATGAGAGCGGCCATTTCTTTTCATAAGGCCAGTACCTGGAATACTTTGCATCAATCGCCTTTTTGATGTCTTCAATCTTTTTTCCTTCTTTGTACATCTTATACGCATCCAGCGTAATGTCTTGGCAGATCCTTCAGCCGACGCTGTGGCGATCCGTGTAACAGTCTAAATTGTTTCGGTGGCCGGGATTTACATAGCAACCGCAGTAACAGGGCATTCGTTCCAACAATTCCGGAACTTCTTGGGCAATCCGATAGACCTTCGCGACTTGACCCGTGAATAATTCTGGCGGGAGAGTAGCCGGCCTCGGATTACGGGGAATTGCAGGCAAACCCCAGGGCTCACTCCTAGGAAACAAAAAGAACAAACCGACGACCAGACTGACTCCGATTATGACCGCGCCAATTCCCCAAAAAGTTGACGACTTTCTACTCTGCGGCTTTCGTCCTTTGTCTCTCCTATCTCTTCTTTCCTTTTTGCTCATCCTCTCCTCCCTGTGAATGTTCCTGATGATCCATTGTGTCACGCCCCGCCAAGTAAGGCGGCTGGTAAATAGACTCCTGCGACCGAGACCCGAGCCGAATGTAAATCTGATCGCTCATCCAGGTATCTTCCGTGACGCCGTTAAACTCTTCTGTTGGCCCCACAAGAATGGCTATCTGGTAGGCTCTTCCCAACTGCCAAAAGGAATCACCCAGATCTTCGTTCCTGTACGGAAATGCGAACTCGTACTCCATCGACTTACCGACTTTCCGAAAGCCCACTCCTTTCAGATTGCTCTCTTTGTCCCTGACCAGGGTTCCGGAGGCCATTCAGGTATGGACCCCGGCGAGCTTGCGTGGCCCTGGTTCTTTCTGAGTTGGAGATTCTGCAAGGAAATAATCCTCGATGCCTTTTGTGCTTAACAACTTCGCATCGTTAAAGTCCCCGATCATCCCATGATGCTCAAAGTCTTTGAGCAAAAGCGCCAACCACTTGGTGGTGTCTGCCCGGACACCGAAATAGATGATCCCGTTGTGGATTTTAGAATAAATCTCGATCTTATATCGCTCTGGCTTGTAGGCGACCGCCTGCCCAGGTCCTCCTCAACCATACTCGGTAACTCTATCTTTTACCGTGCCCACATGAACTACTTGATAGGCGGCTCCCTGCCACTCTCCCTTCTCGATCCGACCATCAATCTTAGGTGGCTTTCCCTCCCTAACAATAAAATCAGTAGGGAACTGCACGTACGGGAGGCGTTTTTTGTTCAGATCTTCCGGATATTCCTTCGGATTGAAATTCATCTCAACAATACCCGATCCTAGCCCGCAACCCGGTCCGTATACATCTCCTGTCACGGCCGAGACGTGCACGTGCGCGTGGTCAGTAACGCTTCTTAGCGGGCCAACATGAACGCTGTAGGCCAAATTCGGGACATCAGCGTGATACATATAGACGAGATCTCCGTGATCATAGGTAAAGGCCTCGAATTCCAAGTGCTCATAGGATATGTATTTCTCTTTGAGATACCGCTTAGCAATCGCCTCTGCCAAGGCGCTGGATATTTTGATTTCCTTGGCAGCCACATAGACGTTTCCGGCTTGATCAAAGTGGAGGGTCACATCGCCAGGCCCCTTTTCTGTCCTTACACCGAGCGGTTCAGGATTATCAGCAATGGTGGCCGTTACTCCGCCACAGGCGGAAACAGTGTCCGAAAAGTGGAAGAGATACAGAGAAACCACAACAAAAAATAGAAGCCGACGTTTAGCCATACACCTATCCTCTCTTTTTTGGTCGCGCCCTCCAATTTGCGCGAGCGAGGTTAGCCAAGACGAGTCTCCCTTCCTTACCTTGCGCCGAGGAGGGTCCTTAGGTCACGGCGCAGGCGTCTCAGGGCGTCTGCGTCGGTTGACGCGTAGTAGCCGCGAATCTCGGAGTTCCGATCAATGAGAACAAATCGTGGGCTGTGAGTGTGGGTCGCGCCTGATGGCGGTCTCTGGCGATAGGGGATCTCCGCCGCGCCTAAGCGGAAGCCTTGCTGAGCCAGTCGGTAGATCGCTTCTTTCTCCCCGGTCAAAAAAAGCCAGCGTTCTGGGTTAGCGCCGAAGCGCTTGGCGTATTCGTTGAGAACCTTGGGGGTGTCCCGCTCGGGATCGACGGTGATGGAAACTAGCCGGAGTTCTTCGTCGTTGGCGAACTCAGTCTGGAGTCCCTTCATCTGAGCGCTTTGGAGAGGGCAGGTATCCGGGCAATTGGTGTAAATAAAGTTAGCGATCCATATTTTGCCCCTGAGATCCGACAAGGCGACCCGACGCCCACTGCGCTCCGTAAGGGAAAATGGTGGGACCCTGCCAAAAGCCCTCAGCCCTTCTAGAGGATTTCTCTCGCTTGTGCCCTGACCAGCCTCCTCTCGATGCCAACCCCACCTCTCTATGGCTAAAGCGCCTGAGATGACAACTACCAAGACTCCGACGAGTATCTGCCGGCGAATGGAAATTTCTCTTTTCACTTGCGCAACCAGTTCAAGAGTCCTGTTTTCGCTCCCGCTTATTTCTTATTCATCATCATCCGCATCATTAGGTACATCCCCACGGGACAGGCCAGCACCGCCGCAAGGCTCAGGGCGCCGCTTGCGATCGCTCCCAGAGACAGGCCGAAAAATGAGATTGCGGCTACAAGAAGAAGCGGAGCTCCGCAGCAGATCGCCATCCCAAGCGGCCCTTTCAGCCAGCCTTTGCCCTGCATTTTGCAAACAGGGCCCCCCTCGGCTTCCACTGCGGCCCCGGATGGGTTTCCCGAACTCAGGTCTTTTTCTCCTGAACGAATCTCATTCGACATAAAATCTCCTTTCTGTTCTCTATTGCCGCTTCCATTTCATTCCTTCATCTGCGCTCATGAAGATCGTCCCGTCAGCCGTTGACACATAGATCTCACTGAGCCTTTTCGGATTTACAGCGACTGCTGCCAGGTCTTTGAGTCCCTTTCCTACAGGCTTCCATGTCTCACCCGCATCTGTGCTCTTAAAAAGTCCGGCCCGCATGGCGACGTACATGACCTTGGGATTTTCAGGGTCGACCGCGAAGCCGTTCGCCGTCCGATTAGTGGGCAGACCGCCCACTGTCTTCCACCCTCAGAAACAGTCTGGGTTTCGCTGTAATCCCTCAGCGGTGCCGGCGTAGAGAAAGATCCCACCCATCCCCGTCGGGATGTTGACCGAAGTTAGCACTTTGATTTCGCCTCCAGGGCCATCATCCACGCGGATCCATTTTCCACCGCCGTCTGTGGTTCTGTAGACTCCCTCGCCTTTTTCCCGCACCGCCGCATGTAACTTTGACGGAACATTCGGATCAATAGCGAGGCCATGGACATCAAGCCCTCCCAGGCCCGTGTTGACCTCTCTCCAAGTGCTCCCACCGTCGGTGCTCTTAAAGACACCCGCCTCGTGACTAGCCACGTATATCGTTTTCGGGTCTCTCGGGTCGGGTGTGACAGCCATCACATCCAGGTGGGAGTGCTTTGTCGCCAGCGCCACCTTCTGCCAAGAACGACCGCCATTCTCGCTTCGGAAGAGACCGACGTGAGTACCCAAAAAAATGGCTCCCCCCGCCGCGTCCATGGCGAGCGCATGGACGTGCTCGAAACCCGCTGCATTCTTTTCATGACTTCCCTGATGATCTCCCTGAGCTAGAGCCGGACCTCTGTTCAAGATCCAAACCATCCCCATCGCCAAACACAAACAATAAACTCGCCTTGTCATAGAACCTCCTGTATTTGAATTATCTTCCCATCTTGTCTTTCATTATCTCTTTCATGTCCCTTTTCATCATACCGCCTCCCCCACGCATCATCCCCCGACCTCCCATCATCCCCGCCATGGCCGCTCTCATATCGATCATCATTCCTTGGGTCTCCTCACCAACAAGGCCCATCATTCCTCTGGGTCGCTCGTGAGTCGCAATGGAAAGGATGTAATAGACAAGGTTCCAGCGCTCATCCGGGGTAAGGGAATCAGCATAGGACGGCATGGGAGTACCGTCGAGGCCGGTGCTTAACGTGCGGTAAAAGTCCTCTGGATCAGTGCCGGACTTAAACGGCTTAAGAGTCAAGTCGGCAGGCCGGATCGGAAAACCCCAAGAATCTTTAAGGCCCTCAGCGGAAGGGCCATCTCCCTTTCCACCTGACCCATGGCACGACACGCATCCTGCATCTTTATACAGAGTTTCACCTAGGCTGATGAGCCCTTTATCCTCATGCGGTCTGAGAGGGATGGAAATGGATGGTCCCGGTTTTTGTTCCCTGAAGCGCGGAGACAAAGTTTTTAGATACTGCACGACCGCCGACCTCTCCTCTTGTGATAGATGAAGCTGGGCCAGCATACTTGTCCCTCTCACACCCTTAGAGATGGTTCTCAGAATATCTTCGTCAAGCGGCAGAGAACCAGAAGGCGTAGAGTGGAACTTATAGATGCCTGTAGTAAAGTCTCTCGGCTTGGTTTTCAACGTACTCGCGCTAGTTCCCCTCCCGTTGCCTTTTTCACCATGACAGGCAACACAGTTTTCCCCGTAGACCTTTTCTCCTAGCCTCAGATCTACCCCAGCTTGGACTTCCGCGTGCCCATTTTGGTAAAATTCGTAGGCAGAAAAGAGTCCCGCTAAAAGGACAAAAAGAAAGGCCGTCATAAAAACCCTATTCATTCCCGCCTCCAAAATGGAGCTATTCGATGTCCTTCTTGATTCTTTCAAACTCTTCTTTGATGATCTCGCCTCTAGCATAGCGCTTTTTGAGAATGTCCAAAGCGCTCTCTCCACTGCTCGGGATAAAGGGCGTTCTTTGACCCCACACCCATTTCACCGCCGCCACAACGGCTACGATAAAGAGAAAGATCAGGACTAAACCAAGCAGGAAACTAAACACCCCCCAGATCATCATGCCTATTCCGTCCATCATCATTTTCAGACTCCATTAGGATTTTTCATCCAAGAGCTCGCGAAAAAACGACCTAGCTACTTGGCTGTCCCATTCCCTAGATCCAACGGCCTTCCCCATAAATGCTCCTTTACGGTCAATGAAATAAGAGAGTGGAAGAGACCAGACACCATATTCCTCTGAAACCTTGCCATCTTTGTCTAACAACACGGTAAAGGTCAGCCCGAGCTCCTGCAGAAACTCTCGTATCTCACCCTCGCCTTCTCTAAAATTAACAGCGACCACCTCAAAGCCCTGCCCTTTGAACTCGCGGTGAAGCTTTTCCATCGCTGGCATCTCCTGGCGACAAGGAATACACCAAGTAGCCCAAAAATTGAGAAAGACCACCTTCCCTCGCAAGTCTTTCAGCGTCCAACGCCTCGCCGAAAGATCTTCAAGGGTAAAATCGGGTGCTGAAATGACCTTACCCGTCTCCTCGATCTGGAGCTTCTTAAAGTAACTCTCGAAGGGAGAGGGTGGTTCTTTTTTCCTGTGAAAGAACCATGCAGCAGAGGTTGCCAAGACTAAAAAACAAAGGATCGCCAGTAGAAAAATCCCTCTCCGCCGTTTCATAGCCATTAGCATCTCCCTAGAAGAGCAAGGGCTTTTGTGTCCTTGCTCTTAGGCATTCTTACTCGTTTTGGCCCTCCTTTGCCTTCTCGGTCGTCCGCTGGTGTTCCTCCATCATCGCGCTGCACTGATTCATCATCTTCATCATCCCCATCATTTCCCCCATGTCGCCTTCACCGCTTTTACTCTCACTCATCATCTCCTGCATCATTACGCGCATCGATGAGCCCTTTTTCTGCTCTGCGGGCTGTCCGGCAAGGGCGGTGCCAGAGAGAACCAGTAAAGTTGAGATTACAGCAATTTTAACCTTCTTCATTTCACTCTCCTTCTTAGAATAGCAGAATAGCTTTCGACAATAACGACTGTCAGTCCCCGAGAAAGGACTGAAACTTCAGGAACAGTCAGTGAGAGGAAATCAGAGGAGAAGGATGGAGATGGAAAGGTAGATAGGAACTTTATAGATGGGATAGATCTGAGAAACCACCCCAGGCCTAATGGTCGGCAAAAAGCCCTCATCAAAGGAGCCTAAAATATTCCCTCCTATGATCAGGCATTGTGCATCTTTGGAAAAGTCATGGGTCCGGGACGAGGCGAGCGCGACATCAGAGAATGATGCAGCGGCGGGAAAAGAGCACATAAAATTGGGTTGGTCGCAATCCATTTTCTCCAATGCCTGCCTGTCTTGTGTACAGGGGCTAAGCTGCGCCGCCATGGCAAGTGAGCCTGGAGCAGCGAAGCTGGAGCACCAGGCCCCAAAGGCAAAAAAGAGGAGGAGACCGACGGCGGTTATTTTTTTAAACACTCGCTTCACTGAGGTAATAATTGCTCTTTGCTTATGAAAAGTCAACGGATGAAGTGGGGCTTAGGGATTCACTTCTTTAGGTATCACCCTGAGGAAAATCCAAAACTCTCCTTACCCTTACGGCGCACGCCTTGAGCTCCGGCTGGTGGGACACAGGATCCCTCGCGGTGATCGTCAGGTTGTTGGCGGCCTTAAAGAAGCCATACTCTCTTCCCCAATGAAAAGGCATAAAGCATGCCCCCGGGGCAATTTCCTCCGTCACTCGCGCCTGGACCATTACCTTGCCGCGGCGAGAGATGATGTCCACGAGATCCGCGTCCTTGATCCCACACCGCTTCGCGTCCGCGGGGTTCATCTGGCGGAAAGAAGGAAGTGAGCCAACTCGGTCGTACCTGTAAGATCCTGAATAACGGTTATGAATAGCCAATTTTACGACGGTAAAAGGGGTTTCTCACAAAGCTACTTATTAAGTAGGATTGTGAGGAATGCCCAAAGGCCCCAGAAAATTTCATTTTTCATTCGAGAGACAAGGCTTAACTCGCTTTGGCGGACTGAGCCTTTTTCATTCATTTTGCAAATGCTGGCAACAACACTTCCTTCTCCCCTGAGGGGAGAAGGTCAGGATGAGGGGTCATCCAGAGCGATTCGCCCTCACCCTAGCCCTCTCCCGCGAGCGGGAGAGGGGACCCATTCGATACTAGCATTGACTCCATTTGCAACACTTTGGACTGCTTCTCCCCTCGGAGAAGCATGAAAATTAGCCGTTATTCAAGAGATGATAACTATCCTGAACCACCACCGCCTCTGCCTGCCTTCTCTTGCAAGGTGCCGGTTTTGTAATGGCTTTGTCGTTCATCAGGTCTTTCTTGAAGTTGCAGAAGATCGAATCCTAGAGCACACAGCCTCTTGAGCTGCTCTCTAGGGTCAGCGACCCACAACTGTTTCTCGGTCTGCGACCATGGAAAGCGACCTGGCCTCTGACGGAGAGACAGCCTTTTTATGCGTCATATACAAGGCAATGCCGGATTATCCCGCTCACCTGCCTCTATCTCGACATTGACGGGGTCAGGCAGGTTCGAAGCCAAGCCCTCAAACCAAGACAGCTTCCCTCTTAGCCGGACCACGTCGCCTACCACGATGACAACTGGGGAGCGAAGTTTACGCTTCTCAGCCAGATCAGCGATCGTTTCCACGGTCCCGACCAAAGTCTGTTGATAGGGGCATGTCCCCCAGCGAACGATGGCGACGGGCGTTTCAGGGTTCAATCCGCCATGCATGAGTCGGCTCATATTGTTCTTCAGGTTGCCTAGACCCATCAAGATGACCAGCGTATCGACCGCTCCGGCAAGCCGCTCCAACTTTACCGCACCCTGTCCTCCGCACGCCTTGTGCCCAGTGACGATAGCCACACTTGAGGAATATTCCCTGTGGGTTAATGGGATACCTGCATATGCTGGCGCAGCTATAGCTGAGCTAACTCCCGGGACCACTTCATACGGTACTCCCGCGTTCCTCAAAGCTTCAGCCTCTTCGCCCCCTCGGCCAAAGATAAAAGGGTCTCCCCCTTTAAGCCGCACGACGATTTTCCCCTCCTTTGCCCGGCTGATCATAATGGCCTCTATCTCGCATTGCGGCAGACAGTGGCCTCCAGCCTTCTTCCCACAATAGATCAACCCGGCGTCCGGGGAGGCAAAATCCAAAATGGACTCGTCCACAAGACGGTCGTAGAGGATGGTCTCTGCCGCTTCCAAACACCTCTTCCCTTTGAGCGTAAGAAGTTCAGGATCTCCAGGTCCGGCTCCAACGAGATAGACTTTGCCTAAAACCTGTTTCATCATTATTTCATCTTGCCTGCCCCAGCGATCTATGGCACCATTTTAAACTCTTTCCCCGCACTCCCCTTCAGCTCAAACGACCTGGCAAGCTCAAGAAAAGGAAGATCCGGTATCTCCTCGTCCTCTCTGTTGGCAAAGATCTCGGCAATAAAGACAAGGTTCTCAAGGATTCGCCGAAAATCCGAAGTTGGGTACGAAAACATTTCCGCAACCTCCTCTTTTACCCGTTGGGGAATTCCGCTTTCGTGTCTAATTCCAAGACTCCCTCTTCCTTTTGATAAAAAATTCCCAGTTTGCTTTTGGATTTGCCTTCGAGGAGAAGCTGCGCGTTTCCAATGGCCCGGTCGATATCCTCCACAGGTGCGGTGGAGATCCGTCCGTGGCCGGGGTAGAGGGCACTTAGCCCGAAACAACGCAATCGCCTAAGCGAGTCGATATAGTCGCCCACGCTTCCCGACTCCGCGATAAAGGACAGCGTTCCACCAGCGAAGATGGTATCCGCCGAGAAAAGCAAACCGTGGTTTGCCTCATAGATCGAAATACAACCCGATGTGTGACCCGGTGTGTGGAAAACACGTAGGCTGTAGCTGTGAAGATCGATCCGGGTCATGTTTTCCAACCAGAGATGGACCCGCGTCGGAATCTCGTTCAAGTCATTCCCTTTATACATGGTAACGTAGAAATCCCCTGACACCATTTTGGATGCGGCCAGGCGATAAGCAGCAATCAAGGCGTTCTCCTGGAAGTAGCGATTGGCCCCTATATGGTCGCAGTGCTCATGGGTATTGATGACCATGTCGATGTCCCTAACTCTAAGCCCAATTTGGAAGAGTCCTCGCTCCAACGTAGGAAAATTATGATCCGCACCGGAATCGATGAGCAGGTTCATGTAGGCGTCTTTAATCAGATAGCTATGGCTGCTACCATTCAGGCCACGAATCTGGAATATCCCCGGATTAAGTTCAATAACACGTTCTTTACTCTCCATCTTTTTTTACCTCTTGTTCCTCCATTGCACTCTCCAAGTCTGGATAGATCTCGAAGTGTTCAGAAAAACGGTCGTTATGGAAATAACCGTTCAGAGAAGCGTTCAGATTACAGATTCTAAGAACGCCGCCGCGCTGATCCATCTCCTTTTTGAAAGAGGTCAACAAACCCACCTCCCAAACACCAAACTCCTCGATCCCTTGCAAATTCACAATGACCCGAACCCCGCGTCGCATGAGCCAACGTTTGAAAAGGTAGTTCACCCTTAAGGGTTCATTGTTCTCTGCCTTGCCAGAGATACTGACGATGACCCAACTGTTCAACTCGATGATGCCGTATTTCACTAACCATTACCTCCCCCTACCAGGTGTTCCTTCTCACTGCCCCAATCACTGGTGGGATCAGCCCCTTGTGATTGCTCCCCGGTCCGCTGCAATGGAGATTGCTTTCCCTTCAACTTCTTCTACCGCGGTCTTTTTATGGGTCAGGTACAGGGCTAGCCCGGTAAATACAAGGCCGCCCACTACATTCCCCAGAGTCACCGGAATTTGGTTCCAAAGCCACCAATCAGAAAACGTAACGTTGGCACCCAGAATCATGCCTGCGGGAATGACAAACATATTCACTACCGAGTGCTCAAAGCCTTGAGCAAAAAACGTCATGATCGGCAACCACATCGCGACAATCTTTCCTATCGTCGATTGAGACGTGAAAGACATAACGACGCCAAGCGTCACCATCCAGTTGCAGAGAATCGCTTTGACGAACGCCGAAACTAGACCGTCATAGCCGAGTTTGGCGTAGCCCAAGGTTTTGGTCTCGCTCACGCCAATCAACATTTTGGTCAACGGCGCCGCCGGCGCCAGCGTCTCCGCGAAAAGGATCGCGTAGAGGATTCCGCCGATAAGATTGCCGAGAAACACCCATCCCCAGTTGAACCACAAGTTTGCCATCTTGATCTTTCCGTCCATGACCCCCAAGGGAACCAACGCGAAATTGCCGGTCACCAGCTCCAGCCCAAGCAGCACAATCATCACAAAACCGACCGGGAAGATCAGGGCGCCGACGATGCCGACGCTCGTTTGAGCGGTGCCGGTAAAGGCCAATGTCGTCGCGAAACCCAGCAGGGCGCCGGACAAAATTCCGCGGATCAACAGATCCTTCGCGCCAAGCTTGGCCTTGTTGGCGCCGGCCTGGATCATCGTCTCAACGACTGTATCGGGTTTTATGTAAGGCATAGTTTTTATCTCCTTTTGCCTGTTTGTCCTAAGTTGATTTTGAATTCTTCTCCATCTTTCGAGAGCTCAAAGGTTCTAGCTTTTAGTTTCGGATCGTTCGAGCACGCGCCGGTCTTAAGATCGAAGCGATAGCCGTGCAGCGGACACACCGCTTCGTTGCCCTCTAACCAGCCCTTCGAGAGCTGCCCTCCCTCGTGCGGGCAGATGTTCTGGATGGCGCACAACTCCCCGCCGCGCTTAAATACGGCGATCTCCTGGCCGTCCACGCGCATCAACTTCGCGCGGCCCTCCGGAATGTCCGCGGCGCGAATGGCATGCTGCTCCGTTTGTTTCTCAGCAGCCGAAAGCGCGGGAGCCGTAACGGCAGGCTCAACTATTTTCCGCAGTTGCTGCCGCATCGCCTTGAACGAGCCGTGACGCGCCAATCCTGCCAGAACATCCGGTAGGTCCTCGCAGGGCACGTCTTCCATAATCTTGATCGGCGGATTCGGCTCGCATCCCGTCGCCCCGCCGACGAAAACATCGACGGCCTCGACGACTTCGCTATCAAGCTTGATGTTCTTTCCCAAAAGACCGATGTCCGCGACCGCATGATTGCCGCACCCCGCCGGACACCCCGACCAATGCATGCGCAGCGGCTGCGTCTTTCCCAGTTTCGCCTCAAGAGCGCGCGCCGTCTTCAGCGCCCAGCCTTTGGTCTCGATCAGGGCGAAGTGGCAGTAGTCGATGCCGGTGCAGCTCACCAACCCGCGCATGACCTCTGACGGATCGTAGCGCAACTCTTGGAGCAGCGGCTCAACGGTAAGGTCACCGATCCTGCCGTCGGCTACGTTTGGAATAATGAGGTTCTGCCCAGCGGTTATCCGGATCTCGCCGTTTCCGTACAGCTCGGCCACTCGCGCGACCTCACCCATTTGCTCTGTAGTAATGCGGCCTACGGGCACAGCAAGGCCAACGTAGTTAAGGCCTTCCTGTTTTTGCCGAAAAACGCCGACATGATCGGTGCGCTGTCCCAGCCTCTCATCCTTGCCGGCTGTGAGCAGCGGCCTATCTGCACGCCGCTCAAGTTCCCTGCGGAATCTCTCCGCTCCCCAATCTTCGATGAGAAAGGCCAAGCGGGCCTTGGTCCGAGACTCCCGAAAGCCGTGGTCGCGGAAGATCAAGACGATATGGCTGCAAATCTCCGCCGCCTCCTCCGGGCTCACGAAGAGATCCAAAGGAGAGGCGATCCGGTAGCCTCCCGAGCCCATCTTGCCCCCCACGGCGACATGGAATCCTTTGACCTCTGATCCTTCGATCTCTTTTGTCGCGGGCGTGAGGCCGATATCCTGTGACTCGGCGTGGGTGCAGTTTTCCTTGCAGCCGGTGATGGTCACGTTAAATTTTCGGGGAAGATTAGTATAGGCTTTATCGCCCACAAACATTTCGGTAAACTCACGTACCACCGGTGAGGCATCGAAAAGCTCATTGGGGGTAAGCCCAGCCACGGGACACCCGACCACGTTTCGGATGTTGTCCATCCCGGTCTGAAGCGTAACCAGGCCAACTGCCTTAAGCCGCTGCCAAATCTCCGGGACATGCTCGATTGTGAACCAGCGAAGCTGGATCTGTTGGCGTGTGGTGATATCGGCAAAGCCCTTGCCGAACTCCCGGCTGATCTCAGCGATGGTCCGAATCTGAGCGGCGTTGCTGATGCCATTAGGCATACGGATGCGCATCATGAAGTGACCTGGAGTCTGGCGGCGGAAAAAAACGCCGGTCCACTTGAGCCGCTCCCGATCGCCTTCAGTGATCGTCTCCCATCCCTCCTGGGCATAGCGGGGGATGTCATGAAGCACATCGAGACCGTCTTTCTCTTTTTTATATTCCTCAATTTTGTTCATGACTCTTCTCCAAAAAACGAAAGGCGCCTACTCCCAATGGGAATCAGGCGCCTTTGCCTGGGTACCGGTCGCAACGCTGCAGCCGAAGGACCTTTTTAACTCTTTCCGTTTTCTAAGCTGATTTTTCTTTCGTTATCTCCTCCGTTAGGATAATCGCTTGAGCTATCTCCACCATGGGTCTGCGCGTATCCATGCTCTTCTTCTGAATCAACGCAAATGCCTCGGCCTCAGAGATGCCCTGGCTCTTCATCAAGATGCCCTTCGCCCGTTCAATCGTCTTGCGGGCCTCCAGGGTCTTTTTAAGATCCTCATTCTCCCTTCTCAGAGAGATAAACTCGGCAAAGCGTGAGATTGCCAGCTCAATGGTGGGAAGAAGTTCCTCTTCCCGTAAAGGCTTAATGAGATAAGCCATCACACCGGCCGCTTTGGCCCGCTCAATAGTATTTGTCTCGTAATGGCTTGTAAGCAAAACTATGGGAAGCGGGTCCTCCTCCATAATTTCTTGTGCAGCGCTGATCCCATCCATATCTTGAAGGCCTACGGCCATCAGGATCACATCAGGAGCGGCGTCCTTGGCCAGCCCCAACGCGCTCTTTCCTCTTGTCCCCTCTCCGACAACACTAAACCCTCTCTCGCTTAAGGCTTTAACCAGAAGAGTTCTGGAGGGGAGATGGTCGTCTATGACCAATACCCCCCTTTGCATCTCTCGGCTTGGTGCCCCTCCCATCTTTAATCCCTCTTCCTAGTCACAATGAGAGTAATCTTCTCCAAAAAAAAAGACGCTACACCGTTTTTTGTGAGCGCCTTTGCTCTATCTCGAAGGCCTCTTTGCCTTCGGCAAAATCAGGATGATATACAAGCAACCTCTATGCCACAGTCCTTCCAACTAAAATATCAACAATATCAAAGAACTCCTCAGCTCAACTCTTCCCGCGCCCCCGAAACGCCTAATTATTAATCACTCGTTGTCCAAAGATTAAGCACCCTGAACTTGGTAACAATTCCTGCCCTTACTACCATTTCCTCAGCTCCACAGCGGGAAGACCGAGGAGCAGTTGCCGGGCCAGGGCCCAGAGGTCGCGGGAAAGCCGAGTCATGTCGTGGGCTGAAGCAGCAAGGAAGCGGATGATGCAGCCGTCCCGCGAGATCTGACTTACTCCTCCAAGAACCGACGGCGCCTCGCTTAATCGCTGCTCTATTGAACGCACCACGCTCTCCCAGGTTCCGAAGCCGTCGGCCAAAAGCACAACCGTGGTCACATACCCGCAACTCTCCATTCCTCCGAGACCCCCCAGTATTCGTATTGACGGATCAAGCCTGATCCGTTCCAGAAAGAGCGGGCGGCTCCCAGAGGTAACGGTGATTCGATCTACCAGCTCTCTGAAAAGCCATCGCTCTCCGCGAGCTAAGCGACCGATGGCAAATGCGTCCAGGACGATTGCCCGGCTCCCCATCGCCATTTCCAGCGTCAAGGACTGATGCAAAGCCGATCCTGGGTGAGGAATCACGTGCTCAGGGAGATATTCGAGAACGGCCCCCTCCCCAAGCCGGATCACAGTCTCCTGGACGGCGGGGGGGCCGAGCGTGCGGTATACTTTGGTAGCCGATGGAGTCGTCAAACAAACGTGAGCTCCAGGCCCAAGCATGATCTCAGTCTTCAGATGATCGCCTCCCAGCAATCCTCCGGTTGGATTGAGGAGCATGAGAAAGAGCGATCCATCTTTGTCCAAGGGAGTTGGTTCCAGCGCTTGAAGAGGGAGAGTGAAGCGGCGCTCGGTGAGAACCGTTTGACCCTCTACCCTTTGGAACGCAAGCCGGAGAATGCCGTCTCTGCCAATACGATCAAGGGGCGATGGTGCATTTACTTTGGATCCAATCAACGACTGAAGCAACGCCGCTACCATCCTTCAAATTGGTGAAGATGAATGGCCGTGCCGCTCGCATGCGTTTGGCATCTGCCTCCATGATGGAGAGATCCGCTTCAACATAGGGCGCGAGATCGATTTTGTTGATCACCAGGAGATCTGAGCGGGTAATCCCTGGGCCCCCTTTGCGCGGGATCTTCTCTCCTTCGGCCACATCGATGACATAAATCGTGCGATCCACCAGTTCCGGGCTAAACGTCGCGGCCAGGTTGTCGCCGCCACTTTCCAAAAAGAGGAGCTCAAGGTCGGGGAAGCTGCGGAGGAGACCACGGATCGCCTCGAGGTTGACTGAAGCATCCTCGCGAATGGCGCTATGAGGACAGCCCCCGGTCTCGACCCCCAGGACGCGCCCTGGCGAAAGCACGCCACGGCGGATGAGAAACTCTGCATCCTCCTTGGTGTAGATGTCGTTAGTAATAACACCAAGGCTATAGCGGTCACGCAGGCGCAAACAGACTGCCTCGATCAGGGCTGTCTTCCCCGAGCCCACCGGCCCTCCCACGCCGATCTTCAGTGGTTTCCGAATCATGACCTGAACAGCCTCGCTTCGAGAGTGGCGTGGCGCATTCCGGCGATCTCGATCCCCGGCGCAAAGCTCTGAAGATCGCCCAGCCCCTTCCTTTCGGCATCAGAGGCAAGCTCTCCGATGAGCGGCCAGAGACTATGGAGGAGGCGCTGCCCGTTCAGTTGGCCGATCGGAAGAAGCCGCAATGCGGCGCCAACAAGGAGAGAGGTCGTGCTGTAGAGATACGCGCTCGCAGCTTCTTTCGCCGGCCATCCTAAAACGCCACCGACCGTGCCGAAGACAACAGAGTGATGACCTGGAGTCCTGTAAGACTCCACATCCTGCATAAAACTCGAAAGCAAAGAATCAGTTAGAAGGTTTGAAGCCACACGGAGAGTCTGGCGACCCATCTGACGGCTTGCTTCCCGGAACTCGGCCACGGGCTTCATCGCCTCAAGGGTTTCGTCCAGGTCGAGGCAGGCGGGTAAATTTTCTGCTTGGGCAAGATTCAGAGCTGCGACCACGGCAACCGCGTCACAGGGCCCAACGTTTCCTTTGAGATAGGCACGGATAAATTTCTCAACACCTTCGAGGTCTCGGATGATGCCTTCCTGAACATAGGTCTCCAGGCCATAGGAATGCGCATAGCCTCCGGCAGGAAAGAGGCCGTCGGAAAACTGAAGCAGGCTTAGAAAAGATTCTGCATTCATAGAAACCGTTCAAAAAATTCAAGCCGTTCAATTCAACGGCTTAAACGTCTTGAACCGCTTAAACGATTTGAACCTCTGTTTTTCATCAGAACAAAAAATACCTTTGGGCCATCGGGAGAACCCGTGCCGGCTCGCATGTGAGAAGCTCGCCATCGGCGTGGACCTGATAGGTCTCGGGATCGACTTCGATGCGCGGGCAGACATCGTTGTGGATCATGGAGCGCTTGGTCAGGCCGCGGCAATCCTTGACCGCAGCCACGCGCTTTTGCAGCTTCAGGCGTTCTGGAACTCCAGCTTCAAGTCCTGCCTTCGAGATAAAACTAAGCGATGTGGAGAATGGCGCTCGGCCGAACGCCCCAAACATTGGCCGATAGAGAACGGGTTGAGGCGTTGGGATGGAGGCGTTTGGGTCACCCATCGCCGCCCAGGCAATGAAGCCACCCTTGACGATTAACTCAGGCTTCACCCCGAAGAACGCCGGCTTCCAGAGGACCAGATCAGCGAGCTTCCCGACTTCGATCGACCCAACCTCGTGGGCGACGCCATGGGTGATGGCCGGGTTGATCGTGTACTTAGCCACGTAACGTTTCGCGCGCCGGTTGTCGTTCCGGCCCTCGCCCTCAAGAGGGCCGCGCTGGCGCTTCATCTTGTCGGCGGTCTGCCAGGTTCGAATGATCACCTCGCCGATCCGCCCCATGGCTTGAGAGTCCGAAGACATCATGCTGATCGCTCCCAGATCATGAAGGACATCTTCGGCGGCAATAGTCTCGGCCCGGATGCGCGACTCGGCGAAGGCGATGTCCTCGGGAATTTTTGCATTGAGATGATGACAGACCATAAGCATGTCGAGGTGCTCATCCATCGTGTTTACGGTGAAAGGCATCGTGGGATTGGTCGAAGAAGGTAAACAGTTCATCTCGCCGCAGACCCGGATGATATCAGGCGCATGCCCTCCGCCGGCGCCTTCGGTGTGGTAGGTGTGAATCGTCCGACCCTTGAAGGCGCGAATCGACTCTTCGACGAAGCCCGCCTCGTTCAGAGTGTCAGTGTGGATCGCAACCTGGACATCATGCTCCTCAGCAACCGAAAGGGCACAATCGATTGCGGCCGGCGTAGTTCCCCAGTCTTCGTGGAGCTTGAGACCAATGGCGCCAGCTTCGATCTGTTCGCGTAGCGGCCCCGGAGTAGAGGCATTGCCCTTGCCGAGAAAGCCGAAGTTAAGCGGCAAACCCTCTGCCGCCTCAAGCATTCTCGTAACAGCCCAAGGGCCCGGACTGCAGGTAGTCGCGTTTGTGCCCGTGGCTGGGCCACTCCCCCCACCGATCAAGGTCGTTAGGCCGGCAGAAAGCGCCGTCTCGGCAAGCTGAGGGCAGATAAAATGAATATGGGTGTCAATCCCGCCCGCCGTGACGATCCTTCCTTCGCCTGCGATCACTTCGGTGGCGGCGCCAATGATCATAGATGGGCTCACGCCCTCCATGATGTCCGGGTTGCCGGCCTTGCCGATCCCAACAATGCGGCCGTCTTTGATCCCAATGTCCGCTTTGACGATTCCCCAGTGGTCAAGGATGAGGGCATTGGTAATCACGACATCCAGCGCGCCTTCTTGAGACAGAGCGCGGGCCGACTGCCCCATCCCGTCCCGGATCACCTTTCCCCCGCCAAACTTCACCTCCTCTCCGTAGGTGGTGAAGTCCTTCTCGACCTCGATGAACAGATCGGTGTCGGCGAGCCGTATTCGGTCACCAACGGTTGGACCAAAAAGGTCAGCGTACTGTCTTCGTGGAATCTTAAGGCTCATCCACTAAAAACCCTTCCTGCACGGCGCGCTCCACAGCCGAAACCTCTGAGGCCTTCGTAGCTGATCCTTCGGTCAGCCTGTTGAGCCCATAGACCTCTTTTCTTCCCCCCAGCTCCACCAGGGTTACCTTTTTAGCATCGCCTGGCTCAAAGCGCACCGCGGTTCCAGCAGGGATGCTTAACCGCATGCCAAAGGCTTTGGCCCGGTCGAACCTGAGCGCACGGTTCGCCTCGAAGAAATGGAAGTGAGAGCCCACTTGGATCGGTCGGTCCCCGGTATTGGAGACCATTAGCTCGACCACGCGCCGCCCCACATTGGCCTCGATAGGTTCTTCTGCCAAAAGATACTGTCCGGGAATCATGCTGCACTCCCTCGGCACTCAGATTCTGGCTGATAGCTGACTGCTGAAGGCTTCTGAGCTATCGTATCGGATGATGAATGGTTACGAGCTTCGTGCCGTCCGGGAAGGTTCCCTCCACCTGCACTTCTTCAAGCATCTCCGGGACGCCTTCCATCACCTCATCCCGGCTAAGGATTTTGATGCCCGTTTCCATCAGCTCGGAAACCGACCTGCCGTCCCGAATTCCTTCGAGCACCTGCGCCGTGATGAGCGCCAGTGCCTCAGGGTAATTGAGCTTCAGGCCGCGCGCCTTGCGGCGCTGCGCAACCTCCGCTGCCATAAAGATCAGCAGTTTTTCCTGCTCTCTTGGGGTCAGATGCATTCTTTACCCCTCAGACGTAAAACCTATCGCAGATTTCGCGGATAAAGTCGAGATCCCGCTCCACGAGGTATGACAACGGGTCTGCATGCATGCGGCAATCATACCGCCAAGAGACCGCGCACGCCGTCCTTGTCCATGTCGGCGCCGCGGCCGCTCTTCAAGATCGCGCCGCGCTGCATGACGATGTACTGATCGGCCAGCAACCGCGCAAAATCGTAGTACTGTTCGACCAGCAGGATCGCCACATCGCCGCGCTTGGCGAGCGCGTGGATGACGCGTTCGATGTCCTTGATGATTGATGGCTGAATGCCCTCGGTCGGCTCGTCGAGGATGAGCAATTTCGGTTTCGTGAGCAGCGCGCGCCCGATGGCGAGCTGCTGTTGCTGACCACCGGACAGGTCGCCGCCGCGACGCCGGCGCATCTCCTTCAGCACCGGAAACATTTTATAGATATCGGGTGTGATCTCCCGTGTCTTTTGTCCGGCCAGACCGGTGAACAGATTTTCCTCCACTGTCAGGCGCGGGAAGATCTCGCGTCCCTGCGGCACGTAGCCGATGCCGAGACGCGCGCGGGCATGCGGTGCGGCGTGAGTGATGTCGTGGCCCTCGAACGTGATCGTGCCCGAACGGATGCGCTCGACACCCATCAGCGCCTTGAGCAGCGTGCTCTTGCCGACGCCGTTGCGGCCGAGCACCGTGGTGCAGGACCCGGCGGCGATCTCGAACGAGATGTCGTTCAGCGTGTGGCTGCCGCCATAGTAGTGATTCAAGCCTTCGACACGCAGCATCGTCAGCGCCCCAAATACACTTCGATGACGCGCTCATCGTTCTGGACCTTGTCCATCGACCCCTCCACCAGCACGCGCCCTTCGTGCAACACGGTCACCCGGCGCGCCAGCGAGGCGACGAACTCCATGTCGTGCTCGACGACCACGAGCGAGTGCTTGCCCTCGAGCGAGAGCAGCAACTCCGCCGTGCGCTCCGTCTCCTCTTCACTCATCCCGGCGGTAGGCTCGTCGAGCAGCAGGATCTGCGGGGCCTGCATCAGCAGCATGCCGATCTCCAGCCACTGCTTCTGCCCGTGCGACAGAAGCCCGGCGGGCTCGTGCAACCGTTTGGCGAGATCGATGCGTTTGAGCATCTCGCGAATACGATCTTCCTGCTCTGAATCGCGCCTGTGGAACAGCGCGTCCCACACGCCCTTGGGTCCCTTGATCGCGAGCTCGAGATTCTCGAATACGCTGTGGTTCTCGAAGACCGACGGCTTCTGGAACTTGCGCCCGATGCCGAGCCGCGCGATCTCGTACTCCGTGCGCTGAGTGAGGTCTATCGTCTGGCCGAGGAACACTGTCCCGGCATCGACGCGGGTCTTGCCGGTGATCACATCCATCATCGTGGTCTTGCCGGCGCCGTTCGGGCCGATGACGCAGCGCAACTCCCCAGCGTCGATCGCGAACGAAAGGTTGTCCAACGCCCGGAAACCGTCGAAGCTGACGGTGACGCCTTCGACATAGAGGATTACCCCGTGCGATAGGTCAATCTGGTTCCGGTCGATCACATGACTCAGGCCGGTTTCCTCAGCGCCTCCGTCGAGTTCAGCGGTCGCGGTATTCATTTGGATTCACCCCCGCGCCGGCCCATTACACCCTTGGGCAGGAATAGGGTCACGACCACGAACAATGCGCCCAGGAAGTACAACCAGAAATCCGGCCAGGCGACGGTGAAGTAACTCTTGGCGCCGTTGACTATGCCGGCGCCGGCAAGCGCGCCGACGAGCGTGGCGCGACCGCCGACCGCGACCCAGATGGCGATCTCGATCGAGTTCGCGGGCGACATCTCGCTCGGATTGATGATGCCGACCTGCGGTACGTACAGCGCACCGGCGATGCCGCACAGCACCGCGGACAGCGTCCACACGAAGAGCTTGTAGTCGCGTGTGTTGTAGCCGGAGAACATCGTGCGCGACTCGGCGTCGCGGATCGCCGCCAGCACGCGGCCGAACTTGGACGTGACGATATAACGGCACAGCAACAACGTCAGTATCAGAAACAAGCCGGTCACGGCGAACACGCTCACTCTCGTTGCCGGCTGCGCCAGCGAGAATCCGAGGATGCGTTTGAAGTCGGTAAAGCCGTTGTTGCCGCCGAAGCCGGTGTCGTTGCGGAAGAACAGCAGCATGAACGCGAACGTGAGCGCCTGCGTGATGATCGAGAAGTACACGCCCTTGATGCGCGAACGGAAGGCGAACCAGCCGAAGACGAATGCCAGCAATCCGGGCACCAGCAATATCTTCAGCACCGCGAGCCAGAAATATTCCGTGCCGGCCCAGTACCAGGGGAAGTCTTTCCAGTCGAGGAACACCATGAAATCCGGGAGAAAACTTCGATATTGGCCTTCGTTGCCGATCTCGCGCATGAGATACATGCCCATGGCGTAACCGCCGAGCGCAAAGAACAAACCGTGGCCGAGCGACAGGATGCCGGTGTAACCCCAGATCAGGTCCATCGCCACCGCGACCATGGCGTAACACATGATCTTGCCGATCAGGAGCACGTAGTAATCCGAGACGTGCAGCGGGTTATCTTCCGGCACGACCAGACGCAGCGCCGGAATGACAATAAAGATGACCGCGGCAAACGCCGCCAGCCAGAGCCAACCGCGCCGGCTGTACAACTGTACGATACGGGCAGTCAGCATGTCAGCTCTCCGCCGTGCGGCCCTTCAGGGCGAACATGCCCTGCGGGCGCTTCTGGATGAAGAGAATGATGATGATCAGTACGAAGATCTTGCCGAGCACCGCGCCGGTGAACGGCTCGAGAAATTTATTGATTTCACCCAGACCGATCGCAGCGATGATGGTACCGGCGAGCTGACCGACGCCGCCCAGCACCACCACCATGAACGAGTCCACGATGTAGCTCTGGCCGAGATCGGGGCCGACGTTGCCGATCTGCGACAGCGCCACACCGCCGAGGCCGGCGATACCGGAACCGAGACCGAACGTGAGCCAGTCCACGCGCGGCATCGGAATGCCCATGCAATCGGCCATACTGCGGTTCTGTGTCACGGCGCGCACGTATAACCCGATCCGTGTGCGCGACAGAAACAGCCACACGAGGAATACCACAAACGCGGCGAAAAAAATGATGGCGATGCGGTTGTACGGCAACACCACGTCACCGCCGAGATCGAAGCCGCCCGACATCCATACCGGATTGGCGACCTCGACGTTCTGCGCGCCGAACACCATGCGCACGAACTGAATCAGGATGAGGCTGATGCCCCAAGTCGTAAGCAAGGTTTCGAGCGGGCGTCCGTAGAGGAAGCGGATTACGCTGCGCTCGAGCGCGATACCGACAAGGCCTGAGACGACAAACGCCGCGGGCACAGCCGCGACAATGTAGGCATCAAGCGCGTCGGGAAAATAGCTACGAAAAATCCCCTGCACCACATAGGTGGTATAGGCGCCGATCATCAACATCTCCCCGTGCGCCATGTTGATAATGCCCATGAGGCCGAAGGTGATGGCGAGACCGAGCGCCGTCAGTAGGAGCACGCTGCCGAGGCTCAACCCATAGAACAGCGTGCCCAGTATCTGGGGAACAACGAATCGCAGATTGATCGCGCGGATCGCTTTCTGAGCCTCCTCGCGCACTGCGGCATCCGGCTCGGAAAATGTTCCGTCGGGCGCTTTTTCAAACAGCGCGGCCAAAAGCTGTTTGGTTTGCGAGTTCGCGCTTTGCGCCAATCGCTGCACCGCCTGGCGGCGCACTGCGGCATCCGGGCTTTTTATTTCGATTACTGCGCTGGCCTGCGCCAGCAACGCCTTCACTTGCGCGTCCGTTTCGCGTTCGAACGCACGCTTGATAAGCGGCAGCATCTCCCCGCTCGGATCGGCGGCCACCTGTGTCGCCGCTGCCAGACGCGTCTCGCGATCAGGCGCCGTCAACCGTAGCGCCGCAACAGCGGCATCGAGTGCGCCGCGCACGCGATTGTTGACGACCACCGCTTCCAACTGATCCGAAGGCGCCTTGATCGCTTCGCCGGTCAACGCGTCCTTGATACCTGCATCCGTGACGATGACGAGCCGGCCGCTGAACAGTTGCAGCTGGTCGTCCTGCATCGCCTTGAGGAGGGGAATCGCGGCGGCATCGCCTGCGGCCACGAGCTTGTTGATGGCTTCGATCTTGGCGTCACCGTCCTCGGCAGCCAGTTGCTTGGCTACCGCCGCATCGAGTGCATACGCCGCTGGAATGGCGCCAAACATCCACAGCACAGCGAACGTAACCCTCCACCAGCCGTTCCGGCCCATCTCGATCTTATTCAAGCCTTTGTTGAGTCCGACGAGTTTATCGCAGAACAGCTTATGAAGAAAGGGCCAGCGGTACCAACGTGCCGCCGGCCCTTTCAAATACAACTACCGCTTCTACTACTTCTTCTCCGGCTCGTCTTTCTTCTTGTCGTTACCAGGGATGAACGGGCTCCACGGCTTGGCCTTGATCGGGCCCGGCGTCTTCCAAACCACGTTGAATTGACCATCGGCCTTCACCTCCCCGATGAACACCGCCTTGTGCAGGTGGTGGTTCTTCTCATCCATCTTCGAGGTAATCCCCGACGGCGCCCTGAAAGTCTGGCCGGCCATGGCCGCGATCACCTTGTCGGTGTCGGTAGATTTGGCCTTTTCGACCGCCTGCTTCCACATATACATGCCGATATAGGCAGCTTCCATTGGATCATTGGTAAGCGGCTTGGCCGCATTAGATAGCTTCATTTCCTTGGTATATGCGGCCCACTTTTTCTTCCACTCGTCGTTGGCAGGGTTCTTGAGTGACATGAAGTAGTTCCAGGCCGCAAGATGGCCCACGAGCGGCTTGGTGTCCACACCACGCAGTTCTTCCTCACCTACAGAGAACGCCACGACCGGCACATCCTTCGCCTTCAATCCTTGATTGCCTAGTTCCTTGTAGAAGGGCACGTTCGAGTCGCCGTTGATGGTCGAGACCACTGCGGTCTTGCCGCCGCTGGCGAATTTCTTGATGTCGGCGACGATGGTTTGATAGTCGGTGTGACCGAACGGCGTGTACTTCTCGTCAATGTCCTTCTCGGCGACGCCCTTCGACTTCAGGAACGCGCGCAAAATCTTGTTGGTGGTGCGGGGATAGACGTAGTCCGTGCCGAGCAGCACCCAGCGCTTGGCCCCGCCGCCGTCCTTGCTCATCAGATACTCGACCGCGGGAATCGCCTGCTGATTGGGCGCGGCGCCGGTGTAGAACACGTTTTTCGACAACTCTTCACCCTCGTATTGCACTGGATAGAAAAGCAGGCCGTTTAGCTCCTCGAAAACCGGAAGCACCGACTTGCGCGAAACCGAGGTCCAGCAGCCGAACACGACCGCGACCTTGTCCTGCGACAATAGCTGGCGCGCTTTCTCCGCGAACAGCGGCCAGTTAGAGGCCGGGTCCACTACGACGGGCTCGAGCTTCTTTCCGAGTACGCCACCTTTGGCATTGATTTCATCGATCGCCATCAACGTGACGTCCTTCAGGACGGTCTCACTGATCGCCATCGTGCCGCTCAAAGAATGCAGCACGCCGACTTTGATCACATCTTTGCTTTGCGCCTTAATAATGGCCGGAAAACCCACTGCCGTAACGAGCGCTCCCACCCCAAGGAGCTTCAACAACCTGCGCCGACTCGGCAGGCGAATACCAGCCACGGTTTGAAACTTTTTCATATCTGTCATTTCTCCTTTCTCCTGGTTCATTGTTTGCTCACTCTCGTTCACCTAACTGTGTTGAGTCACCTATTCGCTAACTTTTGGATCAGGCTCGTACGCCCTTCAGCTCCGACTAGAACAGGAACTGGGCCTGTAACCTAAAACGGTGGGCGTCGCGGGCATTCGCCAGCCCTCTAAAATTATCATTGTCAAGGAAACTGTAATCCGTCTGGAACTTGAGGTTATGACCGTGCAGGTAATAATTCAGACCCGCCGTATAAGCCGTCGTTTTCCGAAAAACTCCGGGCACATTGAGCTTATCAAATTCCAACCCCGAGATGCGGCCCGCCAATTCGAGTTTTTCAGGTATCAGATAGAAACCCATCTGTGAGTAGTAACCCCAATCGTCGCCATTGGAAAGGCCTGCCGTTTTGTAGTTGTCGTGTCGATAGTAACCGGCGGTCTGAAAGTTCAGACGCTCCCACCGGTAACCGAGATCGAGGGTGACATTCGTCGTCGTGTCGCCCACTTTTAGGTTCTGAAATGATGACCCTCCGTCAATTGGATTGTAGGCAACCGCAAGTCCGACCGACAATTGCGGATCAACGGCCGGTTTGGGGGAAGTTTCGTAGTAGCCATAGGGCTTAAGAATGTCGAACTCCAATCGCCCCAAAGCACCTATTTGGCTACCGAAGTTTTGCTGTCCTGGTGCGTCCAAGGCACGGGTACTGTTAAGCATGGCGGCGTGATAAGTAAGAGGCCCGAGTTTTCCTGAGGCATGAGCGCCAATGGATCGCGGAAGGTTAAAGGCGAAGTCAGCTTCCGACAGATCGGCAAAGAGCAAGTTCCCCGGATGAGTGTAGAATTGGCGGCTGTATGGAAGGACGAACCGTCCGGTTTGAACGCCAAACTCCGGCATGAAGCTGTACTTCATCCACCAGTCTAACATGGTTATATTATTATTGTTCCCAAGCGTGCTTCCTTGGATTTGCATGAAGTACGCCAGCTTGGGATCAAAGACGTTTCCCGAAATGGCCAGTCGACCGAGTGACACATCGAATGTGTGATTGAGGGTTTTCCCGTCGCGCTTATTTAGCGAGTAGGTAAACTGGCCGAAGCCGTTGAAGACCATGGAATACGGTTTGTCCTTACTCTTTATGTAAAACCCGTCATCGTATCCGGCCGCTAACGCGGGTTCTTTTTCTTTCGCAGCTGCTTTCGCCTCCAGCTCCTGCATCCGTTTTTCGAGCACCTCCGTGTGCTTGCGTTGCTCGGCCAGCTCCCGGCGCAATTGCCTCATCTCCTCCCCGACTTCAGCGGCAGATCCCAAACTCACAGGGATGACAGGGAACAATAGACCCACAATGACCGCTACAAAGACGTTTTTTCTAAGCCACCAAAGTCCCAGGCGCCCAAATCCTGATCGATCAAACATAGAATTCCGTCTCCTTTCCTCTGTTCTTCTGTGAGCGCCTTTGCCCTTTGTTGAAGGCCCCGTTGCCTTCGGTAAAAACCAAAATGATAGTGAAGCAACCTTTATGCCATGGTCTCTTATCCTGAAACGCTAGTAATTTCTTATGTTTCATTTCGTTCTCTCCCCAATAAATGCCTACTTTCTGCTCACACATTGCCTAAAGACTAGGCATCCTGAATTTGAAACCAATTCGGTATCAAGCCCTAGACTCTTCTCACGACGATCCGATCCGACTTCATCATCTCCCACTGCTTCGCATATTCCATGATCCGAGCCACCTCTAAAACAAAGCGATCATCGTAGCCGTGGCGCTCCAGAAGATAGAAACCCATCTCCATTCCAGAGGAGATTCCCCCGGCCGTGATGATCCTGCCAGTATCCACAATGCGTGCCCGGCTCAACTCCACCTTGGGGGCATATTGCTTAAGTCGGTCCAGAGGGACGATTTTCTCGCTCGGATCTCCCTCCTTTCTTGAGGTAGCAGGAAGACCATCTAGAAGTCCGGCGATGCCTAGAACCCAAGAGCCAGTGCAGACCGTAGCCAAAAGGGTGGACTCGGGCAGCTCCTTAACAAACTGGATCAGCCGCTCGTTGGTGATCTCCGTGCGCGTGCCAATCCCGCCAGGAATCACAAAGGCCGTCATGGAAGGGCGATGGTCCAAAAAGTATTTGGGGATCACCATAAGGTTCCCTGTCCCCACAACCGGTTGCAGGGAATCCCCGACTAAAAAGACGTCAATCTCAGGATCCAGGCGGCGGGCCACAGCCATCACGCCATAAGGGGCGGCCCAGTCCACTACCTCGGCGCCATGGAAAACGTATACGCCTATTCTGGCGGCCATCTCACCACTTTCTGTAAGGCAGGAACTTGCCGCTGTAGGTCACAACGACTCGGTCGCCCTTTGGATCCTCTTTTTTCTGAATGTCGATTTCAAAGTCGATGGCGCTCATAATCCCATCACCAAACATCTCGTGGATGATCGCCTTCATCGTTGTTCCATACACCTGGGTAATCTCGTGAAACCGATACATCAGAGGATCGACGGGCACCGTGCTATCCAGCGACCCTTTCGTAGGAATCTCCTGAAGCAAATCGGCGACTTGTGAGGCGATGCCTTCTCCCAGCCCCAGCACCTTTACCGCTTTCTGGGCTTCCTCCTTAGACATCGTGGCTTGGCCCATGAGAGCCGCTGCCACCCAAACCTTATGACGGCCCACCGCTTTGCCGATATCCTCGAACGTCAGGCCTTTTTCCCGCTTGGCCGCCAAGATGTGTTCTGTAGCCTCCTTGCGGGTCATCGCATTCTGAATCGCCATTTTGGTTACCTCCCTTTCCGATTTTCGATTTTAGATTCTAGACTACATTCAAACTCACCGATCCGAGTTGAACTGTTGCCTCACGCCTGCTGCCTTCTGCCTTCTATTTCTGTCCTTGCTCTTGAATCTTCCGTGAGCGTTCGACCAGAAAATGAATGATGTATTTCCTGATTCGTGTGTACTCCGAGTGATCAATTAGCGTTTCGCGGCTTCGTGGCCTCGGAACCGTAACCTCAATGATCTCTGCTAAACGAGCCTCGGGACCATCGGTCATGAGTGCGATCTTATCGGAAAGCAAGATCGCCTCATCGACATCGTGGGTCACCATAAAAACGGTGTTCTTTGTGGCCATCCACATGCGGACTAGCTCCTCCTGAATGACACCGCGGGTTAGGGCATCAATCTGGGCAAAGGGCTCGTCCAGAAGGAGCACTTTGGGCTGGACCGCGAAGGCACGGGCAAGTCCGACCCGCTGCCTCATACCGCCCGAAAGAGCCGCGGGCCTCTTGTGTTCAGATCCGGTAAGGCCGACCATATCGATGTATTGATGAACGTATTCGTCTATGCGTTGTCGGTCCCACTTCGGGTAGGCTGCTCTGACCGCAATGCGGATATTTTCATAAGCCGTCATCCAGGGCATAAGCGAGAAATTTTGGAAGACGACCATCCGATCCAGCCCCGGATCGGTGACCTCCTTCCCGTTGAGAATAATCCCGCCTTTACTGGGCGTCTCGAGACCCGCAATGATATTGAGTAGCGTGCTCTTCCCACAACCGGAGTGACCGACCATGGTGACAAATTCTCCCTTCTCAATGTTGAAGTGGACATCCCTAAAGACGCAAAGATCCCCGCTGCCATTGGAGCCCGCGAAATATTTGGTGACAAAATCGACATTGAGAAAGGACATTTTCTTATTCCGTGTAACTCACTACCTTTGCCAGACGACCAAAGCCAACATCCAATAAAACCCCGACCATGCCAATCATCAGGATGGCAAAGATCACGCTAGTCAATTGCAAATTGTTCCACTCGTTCCAGACAAAATAACCGACTCCGGTCCCTCCGATCAGCATCTCCGCCGCAACGATAGCGATCCAAGCGCTTCCCATGGAGATCCTGAGCCCTGCCACAATCGCCGGAGCCGCGGCAGGAAGGATCACTTTAAAGAGCTGCCTAAGCCAGGAGAGCTGAAGGAGCGAGGAAACATTCAGGTAGTCGCGCTTGATGCTGTTCACTCCGAAGGCGGTGTTAGCCAATGTAGGCCAGAGCGAGGACATGAAGATGACCATCACAGCAGCCCAGCCCGAGTCCCTTATGGTGTAAAGAAAGAGTGGCATCCAGGCCAGAGGAGAGATCGGTTTCAAGATCTGGATATAGGGGTTCACAGCGCGGTAAAGGGTCGGATAAAGACCCAGGACCACACCAAGGAAGATAGCTACAATGGATGCAGCACTATAGCCCACAGCCATACGTCCCAGGCTATACAGAAGCTGCACTCCGATCCCCTTATCGTTAGGTCCCCGGTCGTAAAACGGATTTGAGACCATCTCCCAAGCCCTTTCCGCCACAGCGAGCGGCCCAGGAAGCCCTTCAGTCCTGCCTCCTACTGAGGGTTTTGTGTTGAGCTGCCAAAAGAGCATAAAAACCATAAGAAAGAGAAGGCAGGAGATGATAACCTTCTGCCGCTCTCTTGTCTTTGTAACCTGATCGATGCCGTTCATCATTTTCTTCTTTTAGGTCCGACGAATGGCAAATGATTTGATGTACTCTTCCGGCTTCGTAGGGTCGAAAACCTTATTCTTACCCAAGAGGAATTCATGTTTGGTTGAGTCTTGTGCCGGCGCTTTATAAGCTAGGGATTTCATGACCTCACGACATTCGGAGGCAAGATAGACCTCTTCGGCGATCTTCTTGTAGTCAACATCTCCCTTGACATACCCCCACCGCTTCATCTGCGTGAGGATCCAGATGGCCATGGAGTGCCAAGGAAAGGGGTCGAAGTCGATCCGGTCCGGCACATTGCGCGTATTTCCCAGGCCATCGGGAAATACGCCGGTCAGTACCTGCTCCACCACCTCGACTGGCTGGTTCAAGTAGTTGCGGGGAGAAATCGCCTTGGCGATCTCCTTCCGATTCGATGCTTGGTGGGCGAACTGTGTGGCCTCCACGATCGCCTTGAAAAGTACCTTAAAGGTATTGGGATACTTTTCAGCAAAATCTTTACGTGCGGCAAAAGCGCAGCAGGGATGGCCAGGCCAGATCTCCTTGCTCAGCATGTAAATAAACCCTATGTCCTCATACACTGCTCTCTGATTGAACGGGTCTGGCGCCAGGTAGCCATCCAGGTTCTCCGCCTTGAGGTTGGCCACCATCTCAGGTGGCGGGAGCACCCGAATCTGGACTTCTTTATCGGGATCGACGCCGCCTTCGGCCAAGTAGTAGCGGAGGAGAAAGTTATGCATGGAGTAGTCGAACGGGACGGCGAACTTAAACCCTTTCATCTCTTTCGCGCTCTTAACGCCTTTATGTTTTTTATGCAGGGTAATGGCCTGTCCGTTGATATTCTCCACCGCTGGCATAATAAAAGGGACTGTTTGCGAGCCCACTCCCATAGTGAACGCAATGGGCATAGGGGTCAGCATGTGAGTGGCGTCCGTCTCTCTATTGATGGCCAGATCTCGAATCATAGCCCACCCAGAGGCTTTATAAACCTGCACATTCAGCCCATGCTTTTTGTAGAAGCCCATAGGTTCGGCCATGATAATCGGGGTGGCGCAGGTAATGGGGATGAAGCCAACCTTGAGATCCTGTTTCTCTATCGGACCAGTCTTCTCTTGGGCCAGGGCCTTGGCCGCACTGAGGGGAAATACGGAACTCAGGAGCGCCAAGGCTGTGCCGGAACCAACCAGACGCAGAAACTCGCGTCGTCTCAAATCATTGCCGAACACTGCCCGCACCACAGCGCCCTCCACTGCCCGATCGATGATCGCCTCAGGAGTGCTGAGCCCTGAGCTTTGTCCGCCATCCCCGTCTCCCTCAGCCGTTGAGCCGTGGGTCAGAGAGGCCCGGGGATCAAACGGATCACTCAAACTTCGAATTTTCATAACGTTATCTCCTCCTGTCTCTTTCATGTCTTGGCTTGGCGCGCCTCTTGCTTACGCCCTTTGGAAGCAGAGAGACGACGAATAAACTCGGAAAAAATCTCTCTCCATCTCGGGCTGAGGGCCAGCCCCAACCCCTCTTCTTATAAGGCATAGGCCTTCTCGTTATGCTGGCTCAAGTCCAGCCCCATGCGCTCCTCTTCCTCCGATACCCTGAGCCCCATCACAGCCTTGAGAATCGACAGGATGATCAGGGTGCCGACAAAAGCGAATACCCAGGTCCCCGCCACAGCGACAAACTGCACCCAGAGTTGTCCTGGGTTGCCGAAGAAGAGACCGTTGTTTCCGGCTGCGTTGATAGTCTTAGAGGCAAACAGACCGGTCGCCAGTGCCCCCCAGGTTCCGCCAATCCCGTGCACGCCCACCACATCAAGGGAATCGTCGTAGCCAAATTTGCCTTTTAGATTGCAAGCGGTATAGCAAAAAACTCCTCCCCCAACGCCGATGATAATGGAAGAGAGAGGGCTGACAAAACCAGATGCGGGCGTGATGGCGACGAGGCCAGCGATGGCTCCACTGGCCGCTCCCAGGACCGTAGGCTTGCCTGTAGTCATCCACTCAGAAAACATCCAGGAGAGGACTGCAGCCGCTGTTGCCGTATTGGTAGCTACAAAGGCACTGGTAGCCAGGCCATCCGCAGCAAGAGCACTTCCAGCATTAAAGCCGAACCAGCCCACCCATAGAAGTGAGGCCCCAACGACGCTAAAGGGGAGGTTGTGCGGCGGCATCGCTTCGTGTCTGTAGCCAATCCTCCTGCCAAACATAAAGGCCGCGGCCAGAGCTGAAACGCCGGAGCTGATGTGCACCACTGTGCCGCCAGCGAAGTCCAGAACCCCCATTTCTCTCATCCATCCCTTTACCCCCCACACCCAATGGGCCAAAGGGTCATAAATGAAGGTTGCCCAAAGAAGGATGAAGATTAGCAACGTGTTGAACTTGACCCGCTCGGCAAATGCGCCGGTGATGAGTGCGGGAGTGATAATTGCGAACATCAACTGGTAAATCATAAAGGCTTGGTGGGGGATAGTAGCGGCATAGTCAGGATTGGGCTCAGGGCCCACTCCGCTCAGTCCAAACCAGGCCATGCTGCCAATGATTCCTCCCTTATCGGGTCCAAAGGCTAGGCTGTAGCCCCAAAGCACCCACTGAATGCTAATCAGGGCCACAATGATGAAGCTATGCATAACAGTACCAAGGGCATTTTTCTCTCGCACTTGCCCGCCATAAAACAGTAACAAGCCAGGGATTGTCATCATGAGCACTAGAGCAGCCGACGTGAGCATCCAGGCGGTATCCCCTTTGTCAATCCGCAGTGGTGGCGGTGGAGAGGGAGCCGCGGCTAGAGAGGGTGGGGGCGCACCAGATGCTGGTGCTAGGGCTGGAGGCGGTACCTCCTGGGCAAAAGACGTGCTTATCAGTAAAATAGATCCCCATAGCATAATCAGAGAAACAAAAACCCGTATTGCTTTTCCGCTATCCATTTTCTCCTCCACTCCTTTTTTTATTTTAATCTTTAGATCGCATCTGGACCTTTTTCTCCGGTTCGGATGCGGATGACCTCTTCTACCGCAGTTACGGAGATCTTGCCGTCGCCAATCTTGCCGGTCCTAGCCGTATCCGCAATGATCTCTACCACTTTCGCAGCTTTATCATCGGGAACCAGAATCTGAATTTTGACCTTGGGCAAGAAATCCACCGTGTATTCGGCCCCGCGATAGAGTTCCGTATGCCCCTTTTGTCTTCCGAAACCCTTCACTTCGGTGACGGTCATTCCTTGAACACCCGCCTTTGTGAGCGCCTCTTTGACTTCATCCAGCTTGAAGGGTTTGATGATCGCCTCAATCTGCTTCATAAAATCACCTCGCTAAATGGTTTATACCTTGAATACACTCAAGCCCTACGCACAGCTCCTTGCAAAGCGCGTGCCGCGGCCTTTGTTATATGTGAAGGAAGAATTTCCGCTTAGAAGTGGCTATCTTTGAAACTTAGACGCCGGGAATGCTAGGAAGAAGTCAGCAAAAGACTGCTTACGGATTAAGCAGCTTGCCTAAATCCTGAGCAGGTGCAAGCTTCCTAAACCAGCCTGAAGATCAAGAGAACCATAGTGATCAGCATAAGGGCAAAGCCCAGTGGCACTCCTAGCCGGGCCCACTCTGTGCTTTTGATGTGTAGCGAATGCGCCGCGATAATGTTGGGGATGTTGCCCGGTATGAGCATGCCTCCTGAAATTAGGAGGCCCAAAAGCGCGCTTTTGATCTGATCCTCACTCAGTGTTGGGCCGATCTCAGCGGCTGTTAGGGTGGCGTTGTCGAGAATGGCCGATACCATGTTTGCCCAGAAGAGAGCCAGGGAAGGTATTTTAGTGAAGTACATGTCAATGAGGGGCTTGAAACCGGCACCGAGAAAGATCAGCGCCATGACAAACACATAGACTTTAATTGCCCTAAAAAAGACTTCGCGTACTTTTTCCTCCCCGGGTTCGGCGGACAACGTCTCCTCCATATCCTCGGCTGATTCATGGACTAAAAAGATGGCTAAAATGGCCAAGACGATTATTGCCGCGACTGTATAAAAACCCAAGAGTTTGGCCAAATAGAAAAAGGTGGCGTTATGGGGTTCACCACTCAGCTTGGATACTGCGATGGTGGACAGAGGCTCGCCTAAGGGAGTCAGCGCCGCGCCCAGACCTATGGCGAAGCAGGCTATAATAGTCAGATGGACCTCGGAGCGCCGGTGCAGAGGCAGTACGGTAATAAATTCCACTAGAATCAGTGAGGCGATAATGGCGGAAATGACGCTGGAGAGCAGTCCCAGAATAACGATAGCAAACCAGATGACTCCGGGAAGCGGAACCCTCCTCAATAAGGCCTTCATTCCGGAATCCATTGGCTTTCTTAGATAGTGAAAGAGCGCGCCCGCGCCCAGCACGGCAAGCGTAATCTCAATAGGAGCGATTAGTCCCTCTTGCACCAGATCAGGGCTCCAGGCCTTGGAAATGGTGGCGCTTATGAGTCCCATGAGGAAAAGGAATCCTTCTAGGTTCCTCTCTATCCTCTTGTCGATAAAGGGTCCTAAAAGCACAACTACAAAGATAAAAGACAGCCCTACAGTCAGCATCCTATTATTCGTCTCCGCAAAACCTATGCCATCAGCGGCTCATGAAATAGCCTTTTGAAAACGTCATGGAACAAAAAAAAATAGAAGGAGGTCTTCAGTTTTGGGCCCTCAGTCTATTGCCGGGCACGAGGCGGTGGAAAGTTAGCCACCAGTGCATTGGCCGAGGGAATGGTTTTCCAAACAAAGAGTTTTGACGGCGGGATATGGTTCATCTCTTTTATATGCTTCTCCTTAACGAGCGCGATGGTAGGCACGGGTTTGTCGTAGTAAGGGACTCCATTATGAGTCAGGGTCGCCCAGTTCCCCGAGGCTAATATTTCCTTGGCAATGATCCCTATCCGCCCCTCATCAGGATCCCACAGGGCGTAATTGCCCAAGCCATGAAAAAAAATGAGGTAGCAGAGGAGACCCAAAAACAGGATCGTGTTGAGATAGGCTCTATCGGACAGGTTCAAACCTTAAAACACCTTTCGATGGGTGAGAGATGGCAATTCGGCGCGCACCTTTGCCAGATAGCTCAAATCGACTTCAGCAAAGATGACGGCGGGAAGATCAGATGCCCTTGCCAGAACCCTGCCCCATGGGTCCACAATCATCGAATTGCCGTAAGTGGCAAAGCTCTTTGGGTTCTTGCCTATCTGGTCTGGGGCGACGATATAGACTTGATTCTCGATAGCGCGCGCCCGCAGGAGAGGCTCCCAGTGAGCCTCACCGGTCAAGGCGGTAAAGGCGGATGGGACAAAGATCAGCTGAGCGCCCTTGGCAACTAAGGCCCGGTATAGTTCAGGAAAGCGTAGGTCGTAGCAGATCGTGAGCCCCATCGGGCAGAACTCGGTCTCGGCCACAACGATATCCTCCCCGGGCTGACGGGTTTCTGACTCCATGGTGGAAACACCCCTTTCGATATCAACATCAAAGAGGTGGATCTTGCGGTAGCAGGCGATGGGAATTCCCTTAGGATCAAGCAACAGACTCGTATTGTAGGCTTTGCTGCCGGGTATCTCTTCGAGGAAAGAGCCACAGAGGAGATAGATACTCAACTCTTGGGCCAAACGAGCCATTAAACGGGCGGTAGGTCCAGAGACAGGTTCGGCATGTTTCCTCTCCTCTTTTTTGTCTCCACGCCAATTGAACACCTCAGGCAAGGCCACCACCTTTGCCCCCCTAGCGGCGGCCTGGCGCACCTTGGCCTCGGCCTCCCTAAGGTTCAACTCCTTATCGGGAGTAGCTAACATCTGGATGGCGGCAGCCAAGAATTTCATGAAGGACGATCTGTGAAGCCGTTATTCGTGTACTCGTTACTCGTCAATCGAACCGAATAACGAATAACCAATAACGACTAACGATTTAAAAACACCGGACAGGGGCTTTTTTTGAGCACGTACTCCGTGGTGCTCCCCAAAACCATTTCAATAATCCGCCGGTGGCCATAAGCCCCAATGAACAGGAGGTCATAATTGAAGTTAACCAAATAGTCCACGATCTTTTGCTCAGGGTATCCTCGGGCCAGTTCATAACGGGTCTCAATCCCATAAGAGCCCAAATAGGACCTTGCTTCCCGGAGTACTTTCTCTCCCATCTTCTCCTCTTTCGGGACATAAAACACAGTGAGAGGAAGACGGAGCTGAGTACAAAACTCAGCCGCAGATTCCATAGCAGAGCTGGCCCTTTGGCTCCCATCATAGGCAAGCAGCGGGCGTTCGATCTGTTTGAATCTTTTCGTCGAAACCAACACTGGGCGGGGACATTTCCGGGTTACACTTTCTGCCGTTCCTCCCAAAAGACCCGTGGAAAATTCCTCGTTGATTCCGCGATGACCCAAGATTACCAGGTCCGCCACCTTGGAGCGCTCACAGATTTCGTTGGGGATAATGCCCATGTCGAGGAAGGTTTCGTACCGGATTCCCTTCTGCTGACAGCGCTGACTGAACTCTTCTAATATGGCCTTGCCCCTTTCTTCTAACACCTCTCGCATCTTGGTCGAGAAATCCAGATAAGGCTCAAATCCCAGGGAGCCGGAGATGTCGTGAAAGAAGGTTCCTTCTATGGAAACCGTGTCGATGACGTGCTGACCAAAAAGGGTACCGTTGAACTTTTCCGTCATCCAGAGCCCATAATCCAGGGCCGCCTTAGCATGTTCCGAACCATCGAGGGGAACCAAGATATTTTTGATCATTTTTCCCTCCTGATGTTTCGCACTGAATGTCCGGTCTCAAGACGTCAAGCCGGGTGAAGGAAAGCCTCTTCTAACTCACAGTCCCGTTCTCCTACGAGGATAACATACCAAGCCACCTTTTTTTTGCAAGTTATACTCTCCGCCGCCGGTAGTGGTTCACTTTCGTTAGGTTCTCTTCTGAACGAAACATCAAAAGACTGTCATTCTGAGGCCGCAGGCCGAAGAATCTCACGGAACGTCAGGGCTTGTCCTGAACGAAGTGAAGGAACTCCTTGCCAATGAGATTCTTCGGCTTCGCCTCAGAACACTTCGTGGATTCTTCGCCTCCGCGTTGCTCCGGCTCAGAATGACATTCCCTCTCCTTTTCTTTTCAAACTGCACCACTACCCCGCCGCCAGGGGGCTTTACATGCAAGGGCCGATAAGAGATAATAACGTTTCTTCTAAGATCAGCGACCGAAATGGGACAAGGGAAGAATAAAAACGAATCCCTGCTTCAAGAGCTCACCGCAAGGGCAAAGACGCTGAATATCGATGTCCGGACAGAAAAACTGCTGCGGGAAGTGGGGTACCGCGTCCGTAGCGGCCGTTGTCGATTGAAAGGACAGGAGCTCATTATTCTCGATCGCGACGCCCAGTTAGGGGAGCAAGTAGATTTTCTGGCCGCCGAGTTAAGAAAGAAAAAGCCTGCCGCCACTGAGCTCGCTCCTCATTCCAAGCGCCCCTAAACAGTCTCCACGATCAACATCAAAAAGCTGGTTTCCTACTGGACTCGAATCTTCTTTGCTGCCTCGATTCCCAGGGAAAACTCATCCTTTTCCACCTTTAGCGTCATGACCCCTAAAGAAGGGGCAACATCCACAACCTGAAACTCGACCCCAGGAACGAGCCGATGCTGCTGTAAGAAGCCGAGCAAGCGGGCATCCCTCTCCCCTCCTTCAGTAATGCACTGGAATACTACTTCGCTCCCGGCGGGGACACGATCCAGTGGTAAACTCCTACGTCTTGAGGAAGGGGTCTCGCCAGGGATAGGGTTGCCGTGAGGACAGGTGTTAGGATGGTGCAGAACCTTCGCCAATCTTTCCTCTACCTCTGATGAGATGGCGTGTTCCAAGCGATGGGCTTCCTGATGTGCCTTTACCCAGTCAAGCCCCAAAATGTCCGTCAATAATCTCTCCGTCAAAAAGTGACGCCGCAAGATCCCTTCGGCCACCTTTTTCCCCTTGCCGGTCAGGTGAATCTCCTTCCGGCGCTCTACCCTGACATAGCCTTCTCTTTCTAAACGCCTCAGGGTGCTGAACATGGTCGAGGGAGAAACCCCCATCTCCCCCGCCACCCTAGCCGCAATCACAGGCTGCGCCTCCTCCCCGAGGACATAAATGGCCTTCAGGTAATCCTCAATGGCAGGGCTAATTTTAGCGTGTTCCATAGGCTTGACAAACTTTTTTTATTCGGCTATACGAATACTTTAAATTCAGTGGACCAAACTTATAAGGTAGCCCGAGCCGAAAGATGCCTTATGCCCGCTATCTTATTTGAGTCGTTCACCAAGATCAAGAGAGGAGAAAAAGATGAAGCGTTTGATCGAAAGAGTCGTTTGGACAGGAACCATTCTAAGCGGGTTTCTCTTTTCATTGATCCTGCCACAAAAGCTTCCGGCCCAGGAGCGGGTCGTTATCGCCATTCAGCCGACGGTTGCGAGTGACGAGATGCTAACCAAATCCAGACCCCTTCAGAAGTTCCTTGAGCAGGAGTTGGGAGATAGAGCGAAGGTGGATATTTATGTTCCGAGCAGTTATGCGGCCGTAGTTGAGTCCCTGCGGTTCGGCCATGCGCACGTCGCTTTCATGTCTGCTTGGCCCGCCCAACTGGCCGTGCAGTTAGGAGGGGCCGAGGTGGCCTTGGCCGAGGTCCGTCAGGTGCTTCACGGGAAGGAGAAAGTGGAGGCCCCTTACTATTTCTCCTACTGGGTAGTGCCGTCGAATTCACCGCACCAGAATCTTCAGTCTCTAAAAGGCAAAAGTGCCTGTTTCCCCAGCCCGATTTCCACTTCAGGATACGTGGCGCCGATAGGCCGTTTAACAGAGTTGAACCTTCTGCAGACGCCCGAAGGGAAGGAGGCAGATCCTAAAGCTTTCTTCAAGGAAGTTCTTTTCGGGGGTGGGTACGGACAATGCTGGCAAGCCCTGAAACAAGGACAGGTGGACGTGACGATCATCGCCGGCGATGTTCCAGAGAAACTTTATAACGAGGTGCTGACCTCCACCCGTGTGCTTGAACAGCAGGGGCCAATCCCCTCCCATGCTGTGGTTCTCAGCAAAGAGCTCAAGGAGCCGCTCCGCTCCAGGGTTGTTCAGGGTATTATGAAATTGAGTAATCCCGAGCAGAGAGACCTGATGCGTGCCTTCATGTCAAGCATCTTTGTCGGGTTTAAACCAACAACGGCTGCCGAACACTTGGGATCGCTGACACGCTACCTCAAACTGGCCAGGCTTAAATATACGGAGCGCCCGTGATTCAGGCGGAAAACAAAGACATAGCCCTACGGGCTGAAGGAGTCTGGTTCGCTTATCGAGACCATGATTGGATCTTGAAAAACATTTCTCTATCCCTGCCCGAGGGGAAAGTAACCATCGTGATGGGACCTTCGGGAACTGGGAAGACGACTCTACTGAAGGTGCTGGCGGGCATCTTGAGCCCCCAGCGTGGCAATGTGGTAGTGCTGAATCAATTGATCGAGACACACACGCAACGAAGCCTCTGCTCCGCCATTGGTTACATCCCTCAGCAGTTGGGGCTCGTTCGGAATTTAACCGCCATGGAGAACGTACTCATGGGCGCCCTAGGACGCTGCGGTCATGGCAAAGTCCTGTTGGGACTGTTTCCACGTCAAGAGGTCGAGCAGGCGCAGGCTGCTCTGGATCTTATGGGGATCGGCCACAAAGGTTCCGAGAAAGTTTTTCGCTTGAGCGGAGGGGAACGCCAGCGGGTTGCCATCGCCCGCACCCTCTTGCAGCGCCCCCGTGTCGTGCTAGCCGACGAGTTTGTTTCTGATCTGGATATGGCCTTGGCATTGGAAATACTGGGGCGCATACGCCAAGCCGCTGCGCAAGAGCAAATTACTTTTGTGATGAGTATGCATAGGGTAGGGCTGGTGCGGGAGTTCGGCGAACATGTCCTGACACTCACTCACGGACAGGTTATGCCTGGATTCCCGACACAAGGTCCTCAAGAACAGTCCTCTGCCGAGGTTTCCTAGTGAGAACAAATCTTTTTGTCACGGCGCTCGTTGCCCTTCTTCTCGGCGTCGTTCTGGGTGAGTTAGGTTTCTTTGACGGGGCGCGTTTGATGCGGGGAGTTAGAAACCTAGGGATTCTGACTTCCGAGATGTTTCCTCCGGACGCTAACGTCCTCCCGGTGGCAGGCAAAGCCCTCTGGGAGACTGTGCAAATGTCCTTTGCCGGAACCATGCTCGGGTTCCTCATATCTTTCCCTCTGAGTGTCTTGGGCACACGACGCCTATTTTCTCCCGTGGTTTCAAGTCTCGCTCGCCTTGCGGCTGCCGGAATCCGTACCGTCCCCGTGTTGTTGTGGGCAATCATCTTCGTGATTCTCGTCGGTTTAGGCCCTCTGGCAGGGACATTTGGCATCGCAGCCTACACGGTAGGCTATCTCGCCAAGATTTACGCCGACCTTTTTGAGGGGACTGACCCTGAGGTCATGGAGGCGGTGCAAAGTACCGGCGCTTCCAAACTCCACCTGGTGCGCTTCGTCTATTTGCCTGAAGGGGCTAATGCAATTCTGACGCAGCTTCTTTTTATGCTGGAGTACAACATCCGGGCTTCCTCCATTCTTGGCTTCGTGGGCGCGGGAGGCCTGGGCTTCGTCATGCAGGTCTATCTGCAGACTTTGGAATATCGGCGCTTGGCTACAGTCTTGTTGTTGATACTGATGGTCGTTCTCGCTATGGACGGGCTCAGCGCTTGGCTCAGAAAACACTTCCTTATGGCGCCATCATAGGAGAACCCAAGCCTTTGCTTTCAGAACCCTTTCCACGCTTCTTTCGCTGCCCGGAACCCTTACTCAAAGTGAGGCCGAACAGGCAGGTAAGAACAGCCTCAAGGCTCATCTCCTATCCGAGCGCCTGCTTCTGTGCCTTATATTGTTTTTTTCTTGCTAGCCCCTTAGCTCTGGCTGATGATGAAGCGAGGAGACTGGTAGCCTTCGTCGACTATATCGGCGGGGACTACAAGAAGGCCGTGCGAGCGGGAAAGGTCATCAACCCAGACGAGTATCGGGAGATGAAGGAGTTTTCGGCCAGGGCCTTGGAGCTTCTGAATCAACTGAAGCAGACTGAAAAGGGCGACAAGTCGGGCGTTGAGTCGAGTCTAAAAACGTTGGCTTCTTACATTGAAAAAAAAGAAAACGAGAAGGTCGTCGCTAATCTGGCGCAGCGCGTCAAAGAAAAACTCATTGCAACTTACCAGATCGTCCCTCATCCCAAAACCATCCCCTCTTTCCAGATCGCTAAAATAACCTTCACTCAAAATTGCGCCGCTTGTCACGGAGAGACTGGAAAGGGCGATGGCCCGAGTCGCGAAACTATGACGCCTAAAGAACCTCCGCCAGCGAACTTCATTAATTCAAGCATCATGGACGCTCTATCCCCATTCAGGGCATTTAATATTGCAACCTTCGGGGTCGAGGGCACGGCAATGCCAAGCTTTCTCGCCCTGAGGGAGGAGGAGCGTTGGCAGGCAGCTTTTTATATATTCTCTCTCCGCTTTTCCTCCGAAGCGGCGGCGGAAGGAAAAAAACTCCTTGAAGCAAAAAGATTACCGGAGGAGCTAAAAAGTACCGCGACCCTGTCCACTCTCTCAGACGAGGAATTGCTAGAGAGAATTGGACCTTATTTCCCAGCGAAACAAGAGGCATTCAAGGCCTTAGCCTACCTTAGGCGCGGGCTGATGGAGAATCAGAGCGGCGACCCTCTCATAGTGGCTCGCACTTTTCTCAGCCAAGCCATGGGGCTCTATGAGAAAGGAGATAAGGAAAAGGCCTATCAAAAAGCGGTGGATGCCTATCTTGAAGGATTTGAGCTGGTCGAGCCGGCTCTGTTCGCTCGAGACCTCTCCTTCGGCCGCGCCCTAGAGGGCAAAATCACCGCCTTCAGAAGCGCCCTTAAACGAGGAGATCCAGCTGATAAAGTACAAAAACTTTACCAGGAAATCGACGCAGGACTCGCCCAAGCCTCACAATTATTAAGCAGTGAAAATCAACTCACGGACATTTACATCTTCCTCAATGCTTCCCTGATCGTTCTCAGAGAGGGTCTGGAGGCGGCTCTGGTCCTGGCCGCAATCCTGGCCTTTCTCAGAGTCACAGGGACTAGAGGGGTGACAAAATACATCCACCTAGGTTGGATACTCGCCCTGATTGCCGGGATTCTCACTTGGGTTCTGGCCCAAACCGTGCTGGACATAAGCGGCAGCCAAAGAGAGAGCATGGAGGGCTTTACGGCTCTGACAGCCGCCCTGGTCCTCCTTTATGTCGGCTATTGGCTCCACACCAAAGCAGAGGCCCAAAGGTGGCAAAAGTTTGTTCGAGAAAAAGTTCATGAGGCCATTTCCAGTCAGCGGATTCTGACTTTGGTAGGAATCTCCTTTTTTACGGTCTACCGTGAAGCCTTTGAGACGGTTCTCTTCTATGAAGCGCTCTACCTACAGGTTCCCAATACTCCCGGTCCTGTCATTTGGGGGTTTGTCGCTGGTGCAGGTATATTAGGCTTTGTGGTCTTCGCCCTTCTGAAACTCGGGCTCAAGATTCCGGTCAAGTATTTCTTCGGGGCCACGGGCGCTTTCTTATACCTCTTAGCTCTCACTTTTGCCGGACAAGGAGTGAAAGCGCTCCAAATGGCAGGATGGATTAGCGTTACCCCGCTGCCATTTCCACCTCAGGTGGACTTTTTGGGAATCTATCCGACGCTGGAAACCATGTTGGCACAGGGTGCAGTGGTTTTAGTCCTCTTGGCTGCCACGTTGTGGTTAAACCGAACACCAGGAACTGTGAGGGGCAATGTACCTTGAGACCGCGTAGCCAAAACAAAGACTTGAAAGATCCCGAGGGATACAAACCCTTACGCTGTGTTTGCGGGAGCCTCTTGGCCCGTTTGGTCGCAGAGGGGGTGGAGCTGAAATGTCGGAGGTGCAAGCGGCAAGTTATTGTCCCTTTGGAGGTGAACTCTGAAGAGAAAATGGAGCGCTCCATGTAAAGCAGGAATTGTTAGGTTCCTATTCTAAGCGGCCAGAGGTTTTAAACCTAGAGCCCGGCGTCACGCCTTATGTGACCCGGGCTCTTTTATTTTGAAGGAGGAAATAAAATGAAAATTTTTGTTTTTATCGCTGCGCTGATCTTGCTTATGCCAGCGGTTTCTTTCTCCCAGCAAAAGGATACAGCGGTGGAAATCAGGGAATTACGAGATAAGTTAGAGAGGCTGGAGAGGAGGATGGCAGAGGAAGAGACGGCAAGAGCCAAAAAGGCGGAAGAAGAGAGAGCAGCCATAACGGAAAAGGTTAAAACCGATGTCATGTCTGAGGTCTCCGCTAAGGGGCGAACGCTCTTTGGGGATATCCTTGGGCAAACCAGGGTGGGCGCCTATGGCTCCATGCGCTACGCCACATCCAACCTGGATGATCTTCATAATAGCTTTACTTTCAGGCGCTTTGTTCTGACTACCGACTCACCCATCTCGGAGCGTTTAAGGGCCTACCTCGAACTTGAATTCGAACGATTCACGGAGCTTGAAGTGGAACGCAGGACGTTTTCCACCGGCGGAGGGCTGCGGGCCCAGCAGGCCATTGAAGGGAGCAACAAATCCGAGATCTCCTTGGAGCAGGCATGGATGCAGTATGACATCGCCCCTTGGCTTCAATTCCGAGCCGGAGGCATCCTGGTTCCTCTGGGCCGTTTCAATATCAATCACGATGATAACCGCTGGGATCTACCGCGTCGATCCCTAGTGGACAGAGGGGTCCCGGTCCTCCCCGCAACGGCTGCATGGCCGGAGGTGGGCACCGGATTTTTAGGAGACTTCTCCGTTGGAAGGACAGGCAAGCTTAGTTATCAATGGTACGTTATGAATGGAGTCACCTTGGACTCCGAGATCGAACAGATTGCTCAAACTCGATCTGGAGATACCACAAAATTTTCCCATGAGGTGGAGCTGCGCCCTTCCCGAGGCACATTTTCTGATGACCTGAAAAGCGGGAAGGCTTTGGGAACGCGTTGGGCCTATAGCCCGTGGCTGGGAGATGAGATCGCCGCCTCTTTTTACTGGGGACGTTACACGCCGGACTTCCTGCCGAACCATCCTGTCTTCTCCTTCGCCCTGGATGGAAAGAAGACGTGGGGCCCCTTCGAGATCGAGGGACAATACGTCAATACTGGGTGGAGCGGCGTGGACCGGGTCGCCCGGGGCTTTGCCCGGAGAGCCCTGAGAAAAGAAAGCGAGGGTGAAGTCGGGAATGTCGAGACGGAGATTGAGTTTGAATTAGCCAACCTAGCAACGCGGAAGCAGGGATATTGGGTTGATTTGCGCTACCGTTTCTGGCCCGAATTTCTGAACAGCACTATCTTGGGAAGCCACTTCTCCAACCCCCAGTTCATACTTACTCTCAGAGGGGAGCAGGTCTGGTTTGACGGTCTAATCAAGAACATCGCCTTTATGGGAGGAAACCTTACGAGCTTCAATAAAGAATCGCGCCTTCTTAATCGCGCGACTCTGGGACTTGCTTACCGGCCCGTGCCTCTAGTAGCCTTTCAGCTCGCCTATGAATACACGCGCACAAACAGCGGCCAAAGCCTCTCCAGCGTCACAAACTTTCTTACCTCTTCAAAGGACAGAGAGTTTTTCCAACATGCGGTGCTGATGGGACTAACGTTTGGATTCTAAAGACCAATGAGTTGGAAGAGAATTCCCTGGATTTTTTTTCTAGTTCTCGTCTACCCCCTCCTGGCGCTAAGCCAGGAGGGGATCTTTCTCAAAGAGGATGAGGCCCCTAAGGCCGTCTTCCCAGACGCCACGTCCTTTGAGCGTAAGGTTATACCTTCGAACCAGCAACTGCGGGAAAAAATCAAGGAGAGAATGGGTAGAACCGGAACTTCTCTTTGGGAACCTTCCTACACGACTTTCGTTGTCAAGCAGGGACAGAAAATTCTCGGCTATGCCGTTATTGTAGAGGAGATCGGCAAGCATCGGCCCATCACCTTCATAGTGGGTGTGGGAAGCGACGGCAAGGTCAAAGACGTCGCCCTCATGGTCTATCGCGAGCCCTATGGGGGAGAAGTCAAGGACAAAAGGTTCCTCGCTCAGTACCAGGGAAAAGATCTGAAGGCCCCTCTCGCCCCCTACCGAGATATTCGGAACGTCACCGGAGCCACGCTCTCAGTTGAGGCCATTGGCCGGGGAGTGAAAAAGGCCCTGGCTTTGGTTGAGGCGGTCTATCTTAAACCCGAGGATACTAAATGAAGATCGGCGCCGCTGTCGTTACCCTGATTGTCCTATGCTTCTTGGACTCTCAGTCTCACTCCGAACCCCGCGAGGTTCGGGAAGTCCACTATCAGATGGGAACTCTGTTGGACATCACGATTTGGCACTCTGATGTCGAAGAGGGAAAGAAAATACTCAGGCGAGCAGTACAAGAAATCCATAGACTCGAAGAAATTCTCTCCCATTATGACCCCCAAAGTTCCCTTTCCCTGCTTAACCGCCAAGCAGGTCAAGGGAGGGCAAAAATTGACCCGGAACTATTCCAGCTCTTAGCTATGGCCACCGATTTCAGTATTAGGACTTCTGGGTATTTTGATGTAACAGTGGGACCATTGGTATCCTTGTGGCAGAATGCAGGAGAGAAGGGGAGTCTACCCGAACAAGCCGCAATAGCTCAAGCCCTGGACGTGGTAGGGTACCAGAAACTTAAACTCTACAAGAACGGGGAAGTAAAGCTGGTCCTGAAAGGGATGAGGATCGACTTGGGAGGGATTGGAAAGGGCTACGCCGTAGATCGGATCGTGAGCATGATGAGAAAATCCGGAGTGGACAGGGCGCTGCTCAACTTTGGCGGCAGCAGCATCTACGCTCTAGGAAGCCCCCCAAAAGAGAATAGCTGGAAGATAAACATGAGGGGAACTGATGAAAAATTTATAGGCATACTTCACTTAAAAGACCAAGCCCTCTCTACATCAGGGAGCATGGGGCGCTACTGGAAAATTGCTGGAAAGAGATACGGCCACCTCATTAATCCCAAAGATGGCCTACCGGTCATGGAACCACGCATGGCCACTGTCATCGCTGAGACAGCCACAGAAGCAGAGGCCTTGACCAAACCCATGATCATTCTGGGCAAAAAAGGAATGTCGATGATCAAGGATTTTCCCCAAACAGAAGCCCTGCTCACCTCAGAGAACGGCGTATTATGGTCTTCAGACCGGTTCGTTTCCAAAACATTTTTTCAACCAATCAAAAACCCATGAAGAATTTTGCCTATCCATCGTTTCGCCTGCAAGACTCATCTCTAGAGACCAGACTCGTCTATAGCCTCTTTTTGCTCTTCGTGATCGCCGGTCTTGTGACAACCTGGATATTACAGTTCCAAAGGATCGGCTTTAGCTATGAAAGGATCGTCGCCTATTACCTTGGTGGGGAAATCAACGGCCAGACATCCTTCGCTAAGAATTTTAATGTACTGCTCGAAGAGACCCATTTCCACACCTTCATCATGGGCATTACCTTCCTCGTTTTATCCCATCTCTTTATTGCTACCTCGCTCCGCAGAGGGGCGAAGTGGTTTTTTATCCTATTGACCTTCGTTGCCAACATAGCCGACATGGCAGGCGTATGGCTAGTTCGCTATATCTCTCCCATATTTGCCTATCTCTTAATGACCGCTTGGATCGGATTATGGCTAGGCTATCTCGCGATGATCTTTGCGCCCCTCTATGAAATGTGGCTCCGCCCGCGTTAACACCGCAGACCCAGGCCTTCTCTAAGCCAAGTGGCTAGCCCGGCTGTAAGAGTTTTACCTTTGCTTGTAGATCTGCTGCGCCAAGTAGTTCTGGTAACCGACTTCCTCGATTTTGTGGAGCTGAGCCTCAATCCAATCTATGTGCTTTTCCTCATCTACAACAATATGTTCCAAAAGCTCGCGACTGGCATCATCCCCCGCATCCAGGCAGGTCTTAATTCCCGGCTTGAGAACTCCCAGCGCTGCCGTCTCCAAGCCAAGATCGATTTCTAATTGTTGCTTGACGGTTGAGCCGACCATGATTTTGTCGTAGCTGGAAATGTTGGGGATCCCCTCGAGAAAGAGGATGCGCTCCACTATCTGATCTGCATGCTTCATCTCACCTAATGATTCATCCCACACGACATGGTACAGCATCTCATAGCCCCAATTTTTACACATCTTAGCATGCACAAAGTACTGGTTTATTCCTGTAAGCTCTTTTCGGAGCACATCGTTCAGGACCTTAATTATTTTTGGATCTCCCTTCATAACCCACCTCCTCAAAGTTTCATTTTATACCCAGGATGGGGACTGCGACGATACCACATTCCGGAAAAACTCGACAGACAACTTAAACCTCATCGAATCGCAAACAGCTCCTCGGCATTGCGGCTCGTAGCCTCAGCCACTTGATCCAACCTTAGACCCCTTATCTGCGCTACGGTCTCAGCCACGAAGCGGACAAAGGCCGGCTCGTTGCGCTTTCCCCGATGGGGAACGGGCGCGAGATACGGAGAATCGGTCTCAACAAGAATTCTATCTAATGGCAGTTTCCGCACCACGTCTCTCAGAGAGTCTGCATTCTTAAAGGTAATGATGCCTGTAAAAGAGAGATAAAATCCCAAATCTAGAAATTCCCTGGCGGCCTCGTAGTCTCCGGTAAAACAGTGGATGACGCCTCGGAGATCCCCTTGCTCCTCACGCCTGACAATCTCGGACACTTCCCGGTGCGCATCTCGGTTATGAACTACTAAAGGAAGTCTGGTCTCCCGCGCCATCCGGATAAATCGGCAAAAGAGCTCGATCTGGACTTGCCTGGGAGAGTGATCGTAATAAAAATCGAGTCCGGTCTCACCAATAGCGACCACCTTGGGATCTCTGGTGAGTTCGTTGAGTCTCTTGAGATCCTCGTCGCTCACTCCCTTGGCATCGTGCGGATGCATCCCGACTGTGGCGTAGAGCCCAGGAAAGGAGTGTGCCAAGGCGATGGCCGCCTCATTGCTCGAAAGGTCACCCGCGCCGCCGACCACGATGATCTTCTCTACCCCGGCCGCTCGGGCGCGTTCGACAACTCCCTCTATGTCACCATCGAACTCGGCACCTTGAATATGGGCGTGGCTGTCGACCAACCCCACGTGGGCTTTGGCTACCATCTAATCGTTAGTGTCCAACTCAATCCGCGGAAACAGTGCCTTTGGTGGATTAACTTTATGACCGGATAGAAAAGATTCTCCCCAAGGAGATCGGTGGTTGGAAGCTGTTTGAGAGATATTCAAAAGCGCTTGCAACTCACTGGCAGTCTCAGGAAGAAAGGGTGATAAGAGACAAGCGACCATCCCGATAGCTTCCAAGAGGTGATGGAGGATTTCTCCCACTCTCCCGCGTTTCTCCAACTCTCTAAAGAGGGCGAAAGGGGAAGTCTGCACAACGTACCTGTTGGTGTGGTCGATGGCCCCCCAAATGACCTCTAGGGCACGGTGAAAATGGAGTTCTGCCATGTGACGCTTAACTTCTTTCTCAGTCCGCAGGAATGCCCCCCTGAGATCGAGATCCTCCTTGGCCCAATCTTGACCCAATGGCTGGACCACGCCAGCAAAATACTTTTCCTGCATCGTCAGGACCCGACTTACAAGGTTTCCCAGATTGTTCGCCAGGTCTGCATTGACCCGAGTCACAAAGGCGTCCAGGGAGAAAGTCGCATCCTGTCCGAAGACCATTTCGCGCAGGAGAAAATAGCGGAAGGCATCCATCCCATAGCGAGCCTTCATTTCCAAAGGCCGCACGACGTTGCCCAGGCTCTTGGACATCTTGCCGGACTCCATCACCCAATAGCCATGCACATTGAGATGCTCGTAGAGGGGCAAGCCCGCAGCCATAAGCATGGTGGGCCAGAAAATCCCATGGGGCTTCAGGATATCCTTGGCGATCAGATGGTTGGCCTTAGGCCAAAAGCTCTGGAAAAATTCTGCCCCGCGAAATTCCAAAGCGCTGACATAATTGATCAGGGCATCAAACCAGACATAGGTCACATAGTTAGAATCAAAGGGAAGCGGGATCCCCCACTCCAATCGGCTCTTGGGGCGCGAGATACAGAGATCTTCTAACGGCTCGCGCAAAAACGCCAATACCTCGGTGCGGTAGCGCTCCGGCCGGATAAAGTCCGGATGTGACTGGATATGATCGATAAGCCTCTGCTGGTATTTGCCCATGCGGAAAAAATAATTTTTCTCTCTGATATGGGTTGGTTCTTTCTGGTGATCCGGACACTTACCCCCGACCAGCTCCTTTTCGGTGTAAAAGCGTTCGCAACCAAAACAATAGAATCCCCCGTACTCGCCGAAGTAGATATCACCCGCGTCGTAGATCTTTTGCAGCAGACGCTGCACAGCCTCTTTGTGATAGGAATCCGTAGTACGGATAAAATGGTCGTAGGCAATCCCGCAGGCATCCCAGGTTGAGCGGAAAACGGCACTGATGCGGTCGGCGTAGGCCTTCGGATCCATGCCGTTCTCTTTCGCCGCCTGGGCAATCTTGTCTCCATGCTCGTCGGTCCCGGTCAAGAGAAAGGCCTCGATTCCCTGCTGCTGGTAATAACGCTTGAGCGTGTCGGCGATGATGGTGGTGTAGGTGTGCCCCAAGTGGGGCTCGGCATTGACGTAATAAAGGGGGGTCGTGAGGTAGATACGCTCCATGTGTGAAAACCTAGTTGTTGGTGTTTAGTTGTTAGTCCAACAACAAACAACCGAAAACTAAAAACTATGCACTATTTGCATAAGGAAGTTTTCCAAGACCATCCGACGATTAACGTTTCTCCGAATGCTCGCCTCGGTCTTGATAGCCTGGGAAAAGAGGTAAAGAATCCGCTCCACACTGTGCCTATCCGCCTGTTGCTTAATATTCTTCTCCATGTCGAGATTTGAGATTTCCTGACTACTTCCTGTAACACAATAAATCAAAACATCGCGATACCACCCTCCTACCCACTCGAGAAACTTCAAGGATTCCTCGCGCACACTTGCAAGTCCCTCGGCGAGGGCCATCCACCCCCTGCAATCTTCTGGGGCAAGCGAGCCTATTCTTTCCGCCCATACCCCTCTTCTCTGCACCAGCTCTTTCATCTCTGGGCTAACAGCCTTTCCCAGACTTCCCATACTCATAGCTGCCAGAAGCTCCGCCTCTTCCCGCTCCAGTCCCTTCTGGGTTACCAAAAAGCTTGCCACAATTTCCGTAGGGAGCGGGGCAAAAGAGAGACGGAGACAGCGGGATAACAAGGTGGGGAGGAGACCTCCGGTGCTAGTGGAAACCAAAATGAGGAGAGAATTTTTGGGAGGCTCTTCAAGAGTTTTCAATAAAGCATTCTGGGCAGAGAAATTCGTGAGGAAGGCAAGATCTACAACCGCTATTTTTTTTCTACCGGAAAAAGCGCGGTAGCTCAATTCTCTCTCCAGCTCCCGGACCTGCTGGATGGTGATCTCTCTCTTTCCTGTTAAGGGCCCAACCACGCGGACATCAGGGTGATTGCCGCCTCGAACCTGCACACAGTCAGTACATCCGCCGCAGGAATCACCCTCATTCTCTCGACATTGAATCGCCATAGCTAAAGACAAAGCTACGGCCCTTTTCCCCACGCCCTCCGGCCCTAAAAAGAGATAGGCATGATGCAGTCGGTCCTTCTCCAAGGCCCATCTGAGGGACTCTAACTGCTTCCTGTGACCAATAATGTCGGAGAAAGGCATATCTTTAAAAGTTGTTAGTCTTTAGTCTTTGGTTGTTGGTTTTTTAGAACTCGGTCTAACAACTAACTGACAACTGACAACTAACAACCTAATTTGATGTCTACGATTCTCCGGATCTCCTCGTGGATCTCCTGAATAGGCCGGGAGGCATCCAGGAGATATATGCGCTCCGGCTCCGTTTGGGCCAACTTGAGGAATCCCGTCCGCACCCTTTCGTGAAACTCCGCCTTCTCTCGTTCAAATCTGTCTTCCCGACCCTTACCCGATTCTTGGCTAACGAGCCGCTGGGCCGTGCGCGACAGCCCGACTTCCACTGAACAATCCAAGAGAAAGGTCAGATCCGGCGTGATCCCATGGCTGGCAACCTGGTTGAGACGACGGAGCATGTCAAGATCGACGCCGCGCCCATAGCCCTGATAGGCCAGGGTCGAATCCGTGAAGCGGTCGCATAAAACCAGCCTGCCACTTGCTAGGGCGGGGCGAATCACTTCGTGGACATGCTGTGCACGATCTGCCAGGTAAAGAAAGATCTCCGTTGGAGAAATTATCTCTTCCCTCCCGCCCTCCAGGAGGACTTGCCGAATCATCTCCCCTAGGGTCGTCCCGCCGGGTTCCCGCGTGCATAAACAGACCTCGCCGCGGCTGACGAGATACTTCTCCAGCAGCCTGAGCTGCGTGGTTTTACCCGACCCGTCACCGCCTTCAAAAGAGATCAAACGAAACATGGAAGCAGAACAATGAAGAGTGAAAAATGAAAAAAGCAAACTGCAATGAATTACCCCGCGCCAAGAGCGCGGGGTATCAAAAGAGCGAGAGTTGGCGTAGTACCTCCATGGGCTTACCTTGGTTG
>Ga0209824_10000073_pt1 | contig 70989 bp, 66 predicted proteins | sample VDWuncwatermetaG_FD_184124 | JGI IMG/M metagenome (GOLD analysis project Ga0209824, IMG submission 184124) | Wastewater microbial communities from Netherlands to study Microbial Dark Matter (Phase II) - VDW unchlorinated drinking water (SPAdes)... ... | reverse complement strand
AGGATGCGGGCGCCGGCCATGGAGAAGAGGCGCAGGTTCTTTTGGGCGTCGTTCTTGCGGGATTGGAAGGGGCCGACGTACCAGCGGACCATGAGGGCCTCGAGGAAGGGGAGGCCGGCGCCGGGTTTTTCGAGGTGGGGTTGGTCCATGCGTGCTCCCGCGAAGCCAAGCTAGTTAGTCGCCTTGCCGTCGGCAGGGACAGCGCCGTAAATTTCACTGAGGCGCGAATCGCAATCGGCTTGCATGGCTTCATCGCGACGCATCTCTTCGTAAAAACCGTCTAGGCTCTTTTCAAGTGCGCCTGTAAGGCTCTGAAACGATGTCGCGACCATCGTCTCGCGATCCGGTAGTGAAAAAATAATTTTCTGGAGATGTGGAACTTGGGCGGATCTCCCCGAGTAAAGCAACCGGCGAGCCTTCCCCACGTTGCTTGCCGTTGAGTCCGCAGACGCGGTGTGCAGGGTTGAGCAACGTGCACCCCAAAGATCGAAGGCTGTGACCTCTGGGATATGTGGAATGAGATACTTGTCGCAAAAGGCTCTAAACCGCGTTCCGGCCTCCTTATCACTCCCACCATCACGTATGTATGCGAAGACGTCGATGCTGGCATAAAGAATCATGAGGTAAGGGAGATGGAGCATTGGCTTGCCCAATGCTCGAAGTGCTCCGAGCTGTTGCTCTCTGAGGTAAGTAAAGAGTGTAAGCGTATCAGGCCTTTTTATATTCATAGTGCGTCTAACGCCGAGGATGAGCGCCTGCGCCTATCAAGATATTCTTCACCGCGGCGCCGGCCGCTCTATCCAATGTTAGGTGGCCTCAGAGAGAGTCTTTAACAGTTGAAATCCTTGCTCGTAGCCGTAGTGATTCATGTATTCCTGACAGGGCTTGGAGAGTCCTGTCTGCTCGGCGTGTAGTATGCGTTTGGCCCAATACCTTAGGGGAACGCGAACATCTTCAGCCTTAATCAGCCCAATATTTACCAGATGCACAATTCTCTCAACGTGATCGAAGAAACCATCAAATGAGTCTCGAATAAAACATTCACTTGGCGGGAATTCCAAAGCACTCGGGGTTTCCACGCGAAGCGCTTTTTGGACATCTGTCCACTGGATTCGAACTTTCTCACCGGAGGGCAAGTCGAAATCCTGATTAGACCAATCGATTAGTGAAAACGCACGCTTGGATAAGGGATCCGACTGCATGGCGTCAATGGTCCGAAGAGCTAATTCGCTCTTCTTCCAACGGAACTCCTCAGCGCGCTGCTCACGACTTGTCTTCCAGTTCTGCAAGGTAATGAGCCATGCAATGATGACCCCTGCGCCCATTATGCACCAGTACCATTCTTGAGTAGTCATCTTATTCTCACTTCCATTTCGTTCTCTGGACGCGTGTTAGGCGGCATCACCGTGCCGTCGCTCAAGGCTCTGAATGTGTTCGATGTCCGTCTTGCCACTGATGGCGAGGCGTGCTGTCTCGAGCCGGCCCACGGCGTACTGCACATGCTTGAGGGACAAGACTTTGACATTTGATCCGCGCAGATAATCGACAAGCTCCGAGATGTAAACCACTCCGTGAGGAACATCTGTCTTAAACTCCGCTTCGCCTGCGAAAACTACGACCGACTTCACTGCGTCGCTCGGCAAGAAATCGAGAAGACGTTGCACTGCCCGAACGTGCCGCATATTCTGGAATATCGGATTCTGGAACTTGAACTTCAACTTAAAGAGGACCTGAGTCCAGGTTGAATGGTTCGCGTTGCCGAAGATCCACCCCTTGTAATCCTTGGTCTCGATTACGAATACGCCGAACCTGGAAACGAGAATGTGATCGATCTGTGTTGTTCCATCTTCCATCTGAAGAGTAATGTGATTCATCAGATGGTACTCAGGGGGACCAAAATTTTCCTGGATGACGCCGGAGAGTAGCGCCTCGCTGCTATTTTGGAATGATGCATCACGCGATGCACGGTAGCGGCCAATGAGAAAGCCGACGACAAGTGCAAGGAGGATGTAAAACATGGGGCCTTTGCTCAGCTTCCGGTGCTCATAAGAAACGCTAGATACTGAATCATCCTTTAATTTGGCCGCCTAACCCACGTTCTTGCAGCGGCCCGCATCGACGGGCGTCGTGCAGTCCAGGGTGCTCGCGAAGACGGGGGGTCATGTCCCAAGGATACGGCCGCGGCCCTGATTAATCAAGGTCTGCCGCACCTTTATCAGGTTCGCCCAGGTGCCCTCCGCTTCTCGCGGCTTCGCGGGCGAGGTCGACTTGGCCTTCGCCGGGATGCGGTCCTTCTCGTTCGATTCCTTCATACGGCCTCCAGGCGGGGATCCTGGAAAAGAAAATGCCCGCGTCCATGCGAGGACTCGGGCACTGCTTGTCGCCTCTTTAGCTCCCTGAACTGGCCGGGGCAATTTGGCAGAGGGCTCGTCGCCCTCAAATCCTCGCGAGGCTAGTTTAGCAATCGCGGGCCATCGGCGTCCACTCGAGTCAATTCCGCTTTGGCGCGACATCACGGCATATCCGAGATTGACAGGAGGCGAGGACGCGCTTATACTCACGCCGCACACCATGCTCAATCATTTGAGCCCGAAGAAGCTCCGACCTGGAAAACGCACACTCGCTCTTTGGGCGAGAAAGAAACCGTCCACGCTTGTCGTTTTCGTGCACGGTTTCGGTGGTGACGGCATCGACACTTGGCTCAATTTCCCAAACCTCCTTCTGACGGCCCCCAAAGGCGGGAAATGTGACCTCATTTTCTACGATTACGACAGCCTGCAGGCCCGAGCAGCAGCCAGCGCCGGCCTGCTAGAACAATTTTTATCGAAACTTCTTTTCAACCCGGCCAATTTTATCAATGAGAGTGCCGATGGCCGGCTACGACCGGCAAACTTCCGATATAGAAAAATTCTGATCGTCGCCCATTCTCTCGGTGCGATCGTGAGCCGCCTCGCCCTGCTACGTGCACGACGAGCCAACCTGACGTGGGTTCGATCCGCCAAGCTTGTCCTGTACGCGCCCGCCCACACCGGCGCCAGCGCGTTGGATTTGGCGATGACGATGCTGGTGGGAATTAACTCCAATTTCGGCGCCGCCGCCGTTCCAGCACCACTGCTCTTCCAGTTCCAGTCGCTACAAGACCTCTCGACGGGCTGCCCGACACTCCTAAGGCTCGAATCCGACACAGAGGAGCTCCTGGCCGACCCCGGCAACAAATTCCTCATCGCCCGTAAGGTCGTACTCGGTGAGTTCGACCGTATAGTTAATCCGGACGCCTTTTTGGACGACCCGAATCCAATCGTGATCCCGGAACTCGACCACTCCGAGGTGTGCAAGCCGCCCCGCGACACCTCGGCGGCCATGATTGAGCTCCTGAAGGTGATTCCATGAATTTAGAGGACGACAACCTCGACTACCTTCTTCGACGCGGCGGCAAAAGCCGAAAACGCGCCGGGATCCCCCTTCGTCCGGCGGAGGGCGCCATCGGCGAGGTCGAGCCCCTACTCCTCTCGCCTCCGCCTCCCAAAGACAAGCCTGTGATCTCAAGCATTAAACTGTCCCAAGCCCCTTTCTTTCGACCGATCACCTTTTTCAGTCTCCTCGAAATCGCGTGCGTATCTGGTTTTCTCCATGAGCCGCCACTAAGCGTCGCTGCTGACGTCGAGCGCTTGTCGCGCCGCGAGGATTACCGCCGATTCACCAAGAACAACGGCGAGCCGATCCTCCTTCTTCAGCTGCGAAATCGCTTCCGGGGAAAATTCAAACAATTGAAGCCCTCCCACGACGCGCCGGCGATCTTCCTCCAATTCTCTGAGACCAGCCGCGCTCTTGAGGAAGACAAGGATGTTGGCGCCCTGCTCGCCCGTCTCCGCGAAGGCTCAAAGTCAATTGACGAGGCTATCGCTGCGTTCGGCGACCCTAATATTCTGCTTCCCTGCTTCCTCCGGCAAAAGAAAAAAACCGACGTAAGTGAATGCGTCGTCGGCATCACCAAACTGCACCGCTTCAACACCTCGCTGGACGCCCTCCTGACCGGCCTCGCCGATCAAAGTGCGTTCGCGCGCTCCTTATGGACGTATCATCGCTATTGGTTTTCGAGCACTGCCGTCCATTTCAGCCAGGTGCTTGAGCAGGCCGGCAAGGAACTGACGCGCTGGGTGAAGCCTAATTCGGAAAGCCGAACAGGGCGCGATTTACTCCAATCGGGCAGGTTTCAAAACCCATTGGACAACTCCATCGCATCGACGCGCCGACTGATCGCTGGAACCTACTTCGAGTAGGCGGTCCTAAAGGACTTTTTTAATCGCCTGAAGCTGGGCGAGGTGGAGCCTGTTATGGCCAGCCAGCAGCCAGGTCCACTGGAGCGCGTTGAAATGTCCAAGCCAGGGGTGCAGGTGCGTCGGCCCTTGGTCTTCGATTGATGGCGGCGCCAAGAGGCTCGATATAAGTACTATTGCGATTGCACCTTCTAGAGATCACATTGAAACCATCAACTGACACCCGCAGGCCCGGCTACTCCAAGGCATATGCCAAAAAATATCGTCAACATAAGGACCTAGCCAAGATCGCCGGGCAGTTTGTTGCCAAGGCCAACTCGCTAAATGACTTCATCTCGCGGATGGGCAACGTTGTGAGACAAGCCTATAACGAAGTGATCGATATGCCTCGCACAGGCCGCTGGACGGTCGCGGAATTAGCAAAGACCGAGAAGACGTACATTGGAACGAAGATCGAGCACCTCGCCATGCACGAATTCTCTCTTGCGCCCGGGATGAAGCTCGACATTCTGTTTGAAGGCCACGAAATCGACATCAAGAATACGATCGGAAACAATTGGTCGATTCCGCTAGAAGCTGTCGGTGAGATTTGTATCGTCATCGCCGGCGACGACGAGAAAAACATCTTTTCATTGGGATTGTTTCGTGCGTTGGAAATTTATCTGAACCCCGGTGCGAATAGGGATCGAAAGCGGACTATCTCGCCCACAGGCATGGCCTCCGTCTTTTGGATCGCGCGTCATGCGCCCATGGGCGAAAATTTCATGGCATCTTTGGCGCCCCCCGTTCGAGATGCGATTTTAAAACAAACAACCGGGGCCGCTCGCATTAGGGAGCTCTTCCGTAAAGTCACCCTCAGGCTCATACATAGAGATGTGATAGAGGGCTTAGCTCAACAGAAGGACGCACTAAAGCGCGTTCGGAAAAACGGAGGCGCACGGGACCACCTCCTACGAGAAGGGATTTTACTGCTCTCGGGCAAGTATGACCACGAGCTGCTGGGGCGCCTTGGATTTCCGAACATCACCCACGATCAATACGTAAGCATTCCATCGACTGAAGTTGTGCGGAAGCTTGGCCCCTCCGCCGCAAAGCGGCTGCTCTCCCCCTAAAATTTACAGCCATACATATGTACGATTCTGTTGACTAATTAGTCAACCCATGGTACCATCTCGCCATGCGAAATACCGATGATCTCGGGGCCCACCTAAGACTTCTCCGACAGTCCAAGGGAGTTGGTCTCAAGAAATTAGCGGCGGCCGTGCGTATTGACCAGGCGCATTTAAGCCGAATCGAATCCGGAAAGAGCGCCCCCTCGCCCGAGGTTCTCAAGAAGCTTTGCCGAAAACTGGATGGGGACATCGACAGCATGTCGATGCTCGCTGGCAGAATGCCCGCCGACCTTCTCTCCGCGTTTTCAAAAAATCCACGAGCTTCACTTGCCCGAATGCGCGCGATCGCACGCCTTAGCGGGGCCTCCAGAGTCGCGGATCGATCCGATCCCGACAAATACCCTGAATACCGCGAATACCGCATCGTCGACCTGTTTAGCGGGGCAGGCGGATTCACAAGGGGGTTCGTCGAAACCGGTCGCTTTAAATCGGTTTTCGCCAATGATTTTGAAAAAAACATGGCTGAGACATACAATTACAACTATGGAGATCATTGCCGCTACGGCGACATCAACGCGATTCTGAACGATAAGTCATTCAGATTCCCTGAAGCCGACATTGTAATTGGTGGGCCGCCGTGCCAAGGTTTCAGCCTTCTGAACAAGAAACGTGCCGGAGATTCTCGCAAGGCGCTCTGGCGCGCCTATATGGCCGTCGTAGAACGCGTTAAGCCCCTCGTTTTTGTGATGGAGAACGTACCGCCGCTGCTTGCGTCAGCGGAATTTCTGGAGATCAAGGAAATGACGGAAGACATGGGCTACAAGCTTGTGTCCGGCGTACTCAATGCCGCAGATTATGGCGTTCCTCAGCGACGCCGCCGCGCGATCATCATTGCGTCTCGAGTCGGCACTCCGACCCTGCCGAAACCCACTCATTACGATCCCCAAAAAGAACACCTCCTACGAAAGCCTGGTATGTTCCCATGGGAGACGGTTGAACGCCACATCGGGAATCTACCGAAGCCCGAAGGCATTACTCATCGCACGGGCGAGATCAAACCACCCATGGATCTCCATTTCGGCAGAACACCGCTGGAAACGAGCCTCAAGCGCTACGCCTGTGTACCAGAGGGCGGAAATCGTTTCGACCTTCTGAGAAAGCGACCGGATCTTACTCCCAAATGCTGGGTACGGAAAAAATCAGGTGGCACCGATCTTTTCGGTCGATTGTGGCGGAGCAAACCCGCACTCACAATCCGCACTGAATTTTTCAAGCCCGAGAAAGGACGATATCTCCATCCTATAGAAGATCGCCCCATCACCCATCGAGAAGCAGCGCGGCTTCAGAGTTTTCCGGATGATTTTATTTTTAAGGGAACGAATGTTTCAATAGCCCGCCAAATCGGCAATGCCGTCCCACCACTATTGGGGCAACGCATTGCTGAGGCTATCATCAAGACTCTTGATGAGGCTGCCGCATCCCAATTGATGGGCTCCCTGATCTCAGCTTGACAGACGTTTTCACGCGCCGCAGGCGCTCGCGAGTCATGGTGCGCATTCGCAGCACGGGCAATGGCGCCGGCACAATCCAATTAATTTTAAGATCCGGAATGAGGACCAAAAACAAATGAGCGACCGATTTGAACCAAAGCCGAAACGATTCGGCGATATTATCGGCATCCATGAAAAGAGGTCGGTCGTAGTTCCACAATTTCAACGCGGCTACAGCTGGTTATCTGGCCATGTGTCAACTCTCTGGGATGACATACTCGCCTTCCACGCCCGCTCACGCGCGGACAGGAAGACCGCCGAATATTTCCTAGGCCCAATCGTAATTCGCGGAGAGGACGACAAGATTGTTCTGCTCGATGGGCAGCAGCGGCTGGCAACGACCACCATGTTTTTCGCTGTGCTACGCAATTTTGCATATCTGACGGGAACCGATGAGGGAAAAACGCTCGGACGCGACATCCAGCGTGAATTAATCGAGAAGAAGAGTGGCGGCTATTCCCTTCAGATGAATGAATCCGATGCTGATTTTTTCAGAGATGTAATTCAAAAACATCCAGAGGTTGAACAAAAGCCCCGGCTACGATCACATCAACTCATTCTCAATGCAAAAAACGTTTTTTTGACTTCAATACAAGAAAAGCTCGCAGGGAAGTCGGCAGCGGATCAGGTGGCCTGGATTAAGGATCTGAAGGAGCTCGTTGAGAGCTCAGTGGCCATGGTCGCAATTTCCGTGGTTTCTGAAGATGACGCATACATGATCTTCGAAACGCTGAATGATCGGGGGCTCCGCCTTTCCACTCCCGACCTCCTTCTGAACTTCCTGATGGGGAAAGCCGAGACAGACGCGGATCGAAAGGAGATCCGGAACAAGTGGAATGGCATGCTCGGGAAATTGGGTGGGAAGAACATGGACCATTTTTTCCGCCACATGTGGCTATCCAATTATGGCGACGTGAAGGCACACGGATTATTCAGGGAAATTAGGGAGCACCTCCAGGAGAAAAAGCTCAAGAGCACATCTTTCGTGGACATGTGCGACAAGGAGTGTGACGCCTATGTAGCAATCGTCGAACAGGATGAAGCCGTGCTCGGGACTGCTTATCCTTATGTTTCGGCGCTATCAAGGGATCTCCAAATCACCTCAAGCTTCCCACTGCTACTTTCCGGGCTTCGCTGCCTCGAATCAAGTCAGTTCGAAACACTTGCCCGAATGATCTGTGGATTGGTTGTTCGATACATCTACCTAGCCAATTTGAATCCTGGCAAGCTTGAAAGTGAATTTTACGCTCTCGCACGCATCATCCGCACAATGCATGACCGAAAGGAGTCCGGAGAACGATGCCTGCGCTATGCCAAAGAAACCCTCGCGAAATTGAACCCCGAAGATGAGCAGGTTAAAGCCGGAACAAAGAAACTATATCTGACGCGACGAGAAGCTCGCTACATCATTGCTTCAATAGCGAACAGCATGCAGTCCAAGACAAAGGAGGTCCGGATCGATGATGCGAATCTCGAACACATTTTTCCAGTAAACCCAGATGAGAGCGAGTGGAAAAATCTTGATGAGCTGGAGCCTTATGTCTGGCATCTGGGAAATCTCACGATTCTCGGGTCAAAGCTAAATCGAAAGGCCGCCAACAAATCTTTCGAGGAAAAAGCCCGGAATTATTACGCCCCATCCGAGCTGACGATCGCCAACTCAATCCCAAAGGATTTCATGGAGTGGGGCGTCGACGCAATCCTAAAACGCGCAGAATTGCTCGGCCCTGAAATCATAAAAAACTGGCCTGGGCCTAAATAATTTTGGAAAACTCGGAGAGGGTGGGATTCGAACCCACGGACGCTTTTACACGTCGCCAGTTTTCAAGACTGGTGCCTTAAACCGCTCGGCCACCTCTCCTCAAATCTATTTACCTATCGGAACCGCCGCGCCCACAATGTCAAGCAGCTCCGCTTTGATCTCGGACCACTCGTTGTCGAGATTTACTGTGACGGCTCGAATCCGATGCCCTTGAATCATGTATCCAGCGCGCAACTCGACGCCGGAGCAGGGATACAAGAGTATACCCTCCGCGACTGCATCCTGCCCGCCGTTTTTCTCCAGGTTTCGGAGATACGAGAAAATCTGATATAGGTTGGCTGAAATCAAACGATCGGCGTCGAACCGCCCCGTGAGCGCTTCTTCGTAAAATTTTGTATCGATAACCCAAGTCTTCGCGTCAGACCTCAACGTAATGTCAGTCACCATTTGCGGGAGAAGCGCCCAATCTTCCTCTGTCTCGGCGGTCGCGTCCCACTTAATGACTTCACCGCCCACGGCCAGATCCGGTCTTTCGCGGCGATAGAAATTGAGGGCGAATTTCTGGAAGAGCGAGCGCATTTTCGTATCCTGCAGGAAATCAGCGAAAGTGGTGGTGCCCCCCTTTTCCTCCATGGCCGCTCGTAGGTACGCGAGCTCGCATACTTGCAAGAGAATTCGATAGTGCGCGTTGTTTCGGTGGATAAGACACTTTCGAAAGATCGGGCGGCTCAAGATAACGATGTCGACCCCAGCAAAGCGGGCCTCGAGCTCCTTCAGCTGCCGCCTAAGCTTTGTATCTAGAGACCGGACACACGCAAGGCGACCCAGAGTGGTCTTAATGATTTGATTGTGGAGAATGTTGGCCTCGAATTCGGCGAAGTCGCACGCCAATTTTCGATGGCGCGACGAGCAGCGCCGGAGCGATTCTCCAAAATTGATCCGACCACGCAGAATAGCCAGCTGATCCGTTCGATCGACATACGATCGATCGAGCCCACGCTTGAGAACATGGCTGGCACCGCCAATGAGCATATGCGCCAAGAGATCGGCGGTATCAAATCCCTTTAGGGCACCAACATCCACGACGCCTGATTGGTCAAGGCCATCCCAGGCGTAGGAAAGGAGGTAGTAGATGTTCCTAATCGGAATCGGCATCGATTATCGTGAAAGCTTCTTGACGATATCGTCGATTTCCGTCTTCGGCTTGTCGAACCAGTATTCGCGGATAAGCGGAGCGACTTGGCGCTCAACAACTCGCGCATACCACCGGTCGTCGAGCTTCTCCACGCTGTCCGAGGGGCAGAAGTAGCTATGTCCCACACAGAAGCCGGCACCCAAACCGGGATCATCCGAAATCCGCTTGTTGAGTGCCTCAACGGCCGCGCGAATTTTCGCAACCAACGCCCGAGTGGCGCCGCGATCCAGGAGAAGTTTCTCGAACTTGATGTCTTCGAATCCAGGCCCAATTTCAACGAATGCGAAGCGCCTGCGCAGCGCGTAGTCGACCATCGCAAGAGACCGATCGGCCGTATTCATCATCCCAAGAATGTGAACATTACCTGGAACGAAGAAGCTGGGCTGCTTCTCGTCCGATTGCGCCAGAGTCAACTTCCATTTCGGCCCGCGCTTGTCGGCCTCGATAAGCAACATCAGCTCGCCAAGAATACGGCTCAGGTTGCCCCGATTTATCTCGTCGATGATAAAGACGAATCGGGAATCTGGACGGGCGCGCGCTTCGTCGCAGAAGCGGATGAAGGTGCCGGCAGTAAGACTGAACCCGTCCGTCTCTTTCGCGGGGCGGTACCCTTGGACGAAATCCTCATATCCATATGATTGATGGAACTGCACATAGGCTATGCGGCTCGCGTCATCGGCGCCAATAAAAGCTCGGGCGATCTTCTGAGCCATATACGACTTCCCGACGCCGGGCGGACCCTGTAAGATGACGTTCTTATTGTTGCTAAGCAGATCCAGAATTTCAGCCAAAGTCTCTCGCGGAAGGAAAAGGTCCTGCGCGGCGTCTTCTAACGAGTAAGGGGCCCCCTCCGTCACCTCCATGGGGGCGCCGGGCGCGTGTGGATAAAAATATCCAAAGCTGCTCTGATTGAGCAATGAGGCCTGGCTCTTCGTCCACGGCTTGGCGATTCGCGCAGTAAATGCGTTGACGGGCGGATCGATCTTCTCGATTAGGGAGACTTTAAACCAAGTGCGGAATTTAAAACTCCCGTCTTCCGTGTGTGAGCGCCCCTTATGGCCGTCCGCGAGCAGCTCCGGCCACGGGCACTTCACACCCTGAAGTCCGGTAACCAAATCGACTACCTTGAGACGGTAGCCGAGACGTCCTCGCCCGACATTTATGTAAACCCAGAACGGCTTCTTCAAATGGGGCAATGCATCATCTTTGATACGGAAAGACCAGACGGAAAGCCAAAACTTATTCTTGGCGAGAAATTCCTGTTTCTCTTCAAGACCGTCTTCGATGTCCTTCCAGGTCCCAATGAGCGCGAGCTCTTCCCCGATCAAATCGTCTTCGGCGGTCAAACTCAGGAGCGGCACCGGCTCCTCTTCGTCTTCGTCCTCGACTGCAGCGACACGCGACTGTCGATATGCCCAAAGCACGTGCTCGACGAACCAATGCTTGTTGTCGTCTTTGGAGATGGATTTCGAATATACGTTCGCCAGCTCGTCGTGAATCTCCCAGAAATCAAGGAACGCCTGGTCTAAATCTTTCGGCGTACGAAAAAAGCCGAGCGATTCTAACGTTTGGCGCGCGCTGTGATAGTACATAGGCGCAAAGTCTGGATCCTGAGCCTGCCAGAAGTAGCTCAAGAAATACGGGAGAGAGCCTAGTCTCAGTCCGCGGCTCGAAGTCATCAGGCCCGGCAGTTCAGCGACTGCGTCCCGAATTTTCGCGGCTGCCTCTGGCCTCGACTTTGGCAACGACATCCATTTTCTTAGCGAGCTCGCGGTCTTCTCGTCATTGGATGAAAGTTTCGCGATTCCGTTGAAGAACATCTGGCCGCTGTAAGAGGAAAATCCCCAAAGCTTGTGTGCGAAGGCGAACTTGTTGCTCACCTCCTTGAAGTCCTGCAAACCCATCGAGCCGTTTAAGAACTTCTGAAGCTGCGGGCGCAGTTCTTTCAGGGCGGAGATGCGCGCCTGGTCCCATTTCTTATAGTCCTTGTAAGTCTTGCCCTGATATTCGAGAACGACTTCACCGCTCTCGAAGAGCTCGAGAAGCTCTTGGGCTTTGCCCCGCTGTGCTTCGGTCAAGTTCATAGGGCCATCCTCTTACTTCCGACTATTTCTGCAGCAGCGCCACAAACGCCGCCGTCCCCTCATCATCCAGCTTCTCCCAGAGATTCGCCACCCAATAAAACGGCGTCTCCTCACCGGACGGATCCAGCAAAATCATCTTCGGCCCCACGACGGAGGACACACGCCCCGTATGCCCGGTATCCGTGTTCCAGATCACATCGCCGACGCGAATGTCGGGAAGCTCCAGCATCACTCCGCCTTCCACCCCACCAGCTGTCCCTTGTTCTGCTCGTCGAGCCAAGCCTTCAAAGGAGCGAAGTACTCGAGAATCGCCGTCGCGTCGAGCTCGCGCTGGCCGGCGCCCGCCTCGAGCGCCTCAGGCCACGGACGAGAAGCCCCCATCGCCATCATGTCGCCCAGCCGCTTGCCCGCGACCTTGTCGCCGTAGAACGAGCAGCGGTGCAGAGGCCCCACATGCCCGCTCTGCTTGCACAGAGCGCGGTACAGCTGGAACTGGTAGACATTGGCCAGGAAGTAGCGCGCGTAAGGAGTGTTGCCCGGGATGTGGTACTTGGCGCCCGGATCGAAGTCTTTCTCGGAGCGCTCGTTGCCCGGCTTCATCCCCTGATACTTGCGAACGAGAGCCCACCACGCCTTGTTGTAATCGGCCGGCGAGGTCTTGCCCGTGAAGACATCCCAGCGCCACTTGTCGACGAGAAGCCCGAACGGCTGGAACGCGACTTTTTCTAAAGCCTTTTGGAGAAGGAGATCCACATCCCCCTCCGGCCCCGGCACCGTTTCGATGAGGCCCACCTGCTTCAGATACTCCGGCGTCACCGAGAGCGCGATGGTGTCGCCCAGAGCCTCGTGGAAGCCGTCGTTGGCGGAGCCGCGGAAGAAGTACGGCTGTTTCTCATACGCGCGCTGGTAGTAGTTGTGCCCGAGCTCGTGATGGATGGTGACGAAGTCCTCGGCGTTGATCTTGATGCACATCTTGATACGGAGGTCCTGCGAGTTCTCGACATCCCACGCGGACGCGTGGCACTGCACCTCGCGATCACGCGGACGAACGAATAAGGAACGCTCCCAGAAGGTGGCCGGAAGCTTCTCGAAGCCGAGGGAGCTGAAGAAGCCCTCGCCGGCGAGGACCATTTTCTTCTCGTCGTACTTGTTGGCCTTGAGGCGCTCGGTCAGGTCGAAGGACGGCTTCGTCGCCGGAGGCGCCACGAGGTCGTAGATGTTCTCCCAGGATTGCCCCCACAGGTTGCCCGTGAGGTGCTGCGGGATCAGCCCGTCGGCGCCGATGATGTCTTTCCCGTATTTATCCTGAAGACGGCGGCGAACATAGGCGTGAAGGGCCTCGTAGAGCGGCTTGAGCTGGGTCTGGACCCGGTCGAGCTCGGCGGAGAATTGGTCCGGAGTCATGTCGTAGCCGGAGCGCCAGAGGTCGGCGGTGTCTTTGAAGCCGAGGTCGCGGGCACCCTTGTTGGAGAGCTCGACGAAACGCTGGTAGCGGGGGCGCATGGGCGGGGAGACGGTGCGCCAGCCCTGCCAGGCGTCCAGCAGCGCCTTGGGGTCGCGGGAGGAGCGGAGGGTCTCTTCGAGGTCGTCGATCGTCTGGCAGGTGGTGGTGGAGGAAGGGCAGTACTTGCCCTTGCCGTAGGTGGAGTCGAGCCAGACCTTGGTGTCGGAGAGCTCTTTTTGTTCTTTAGGGTCGGACGGCGCCGGCGAGGAGACGGTCAGCTTGAGCGCGAGGAACTTGCGGCGAAGCGCGGGATCCAGCTTGAGCTTGTCGAAGCGGACGGCTTTTTTGGCGAGGCGGGCGACCTCGGCCGTGTAGGCGTTGTCGGCGTCGGCGGCGAGCCACTCGGTGGAGTAGTCGCTGTTGGTGGCCTGAGCCCAGGCGGAGAAGGCGGAGCGGCGGCCGAGGACTTCCAAGGAGGCTTCCGCGGACTCGATGAAGGCCTGGGCTTCTTGGGGAGTGGGAGCGGGGGCGGCGGCGTGGGACGGGACGGCGAGAAGGGCGGAAAGGAGGAGTAGGATCATGCGACTAGGATACAAATCCTAGGACGGTTCTAAGGTCGCAAATTGCGACCTTGGACGCGGCGTGTAAACAGGCGTGAAAACTCGCCTTCGACTTGAGGTTGCAAATTGTGACCTCAAGTTTGGGGTCGCAAATTGCGACCTCAAAATAATCCAATTTAAATTTAGATTTATCTCCTATCTTAAGGTCGCAAATTGCGACCTTAAGTTCGTCTAAGGTGCCAATTTGGCACCTTAGAGGGGGAACAATTCGTGGGTCTCAATCGTATGAAGGCATGGATATCGCCAAAGTCGTCCCCCTGATTCACATCGTTAGAGGTCAAAGAGTCATGCTGGACGATGACCTCGCGCGCGTGTACGGCGTGCCCACAAAACGACTTAACGAACAGGTTCAGCGAAACCTCAGCAGTTTTCCAGCGGATTTCATGTTTCGTCTGACCGCAGAGGAAAGCCATCGTCTAAGGTCACAAATTGTGACCTTAGACAAAGCCGGCCATGGGAAGCACCGCAAATATTGGCCCCTCGCATTCACCCGGGAAGGAATCTCCATGTTGTCGACCGTTCTAAACAGCCCGCGCGGAGTCGAAGTGAAGATCGCCATCATGCGCGCGTTCGTGAAGATGAGCGACGCGCTGATGAGCGGCGAGGGCCTCGCCGCGCGCATCGAGAAAGCGGAGAAGGCCCTGCTCGGGCTCGAGGATGAGCAGGGCGAGAACGCGGTCGCGATTCACGAACTGTTCGCGGAGTTCCGCCGGCTGGCGGACGGCGACGAGCCGTAAAGATCGCCGCGGCCCCGGCGGAGTCGCGGCGATGACGCTGCGCGCTAGTTGAGGCTGTCCACGTAGGGCTTGTCGATGAGGTCCATCTCCACGCGGCTCTCGCCCCGCGCCTTGCGCGCATGACGCCGGGTGCTTTTCTTGGCGGACACCTTCACGCCGCGCGTGAATCCGCTCGGCGCGTGTGCTTTCTTCTTGGTTTTCACGGCCCTGCCTCCCGCGTTGACCGGCGCGGGGAGCGGGCTAATACAGGTCGCCGCGCTCCTCTCGATCGAGCATTTCCTCGTCGGTCAGCTCTTCCTCTCTCTTGTCCGGCTCGACGTCGCCGGACGGATTGTCGCTCTCGCTCGGCTTTTCCTCGGGGGGCGGCGCCCGGTGAACGGCCTCGCGCTTCTTGTGCGGTTTCATAGGGACCTCCGGTCAGGACCGCTCGTCGTCGCCGAACTCGCGGGGACGGCCGTAGCCGCCGCCGCCCTCGTCGCCCTCGGTGCTTTGCGCGGGCGCCTCGCCGGCGTCTTCGCCGTCGGTGCCGCCGACCTCCTCGGAAATTTCTTCTTTGGTGAGGTCGGGAACCGGAGCGCCGGTGCGCTTCTTATGCGGTTTCATGGGGTGCCTCCTGTCGCGCATAGGATGCGCGCGGGGGCGGGAATTTCCCATGGACGGCGTGTGAACGCCGCGTAACGAACTTTAGGCCGGGACCCTTCGGGCCCGGCACAGACGCGGCGAAGGAAATCCTTATTGCGTCTAGTCGGTTTCGCCGAGCTCGGCGAGGCCGTTGATCGCGGCGCTGCGCACGCCGGGGTTGGAGTCGAGGCGCAGCTTTTTGAGGGCCGTCACCGCGCGCCCCCCGCCCAAAGCGGAGAGGGAGCGGGCGACGGCGAGGCGGACCGTGGCGTCGGGGGCCTTGAAGGCTTCAACGAGGACGAGGACGGCGCGCGGGTTGTCGGTCTTGCCCAAGGCCTCGGCGGCGAGAGGCGCCAGCGGACTGTCGGGCTTCTTCATCATCATTTCGAGGTGCTCGAGGCCGGCGTCGCGGTCGAGCTTGACGAGGTAGTAGGCGGCGAGCAGGCCGACCTTGTCCTCGCCGGGGTCGCCGGAGAGGAAGCCCTGCAGGCGCGCGACCGCGTCCTTCTTGCCGAGCTTGGCCAGGGCGTAGGAGACCTGGACCTCGATGTACTTGTCGGGATTTTGGACGGCCTGGTCGAGTGTGGAGATCGCGCGCTTGTCGCCGATGTCGCCCAGGGCCTCGAAGACGGCCTGGCGGAGGTTGCCGGTGGCGGTGCCGGCGAGCTGCTGCAGAGCGGGGACGGCGTCGCGGATCTGGAGGCGGCCCAGGCCGCGCACGGCTTCCTCCACGATGCGGGGATCGGAGTCGTTGAGGGACTCGGAGAGGATGCGCACCGCCTGGTCGCCGCCCAAGCGGCTCAAGGCGTCGAGTATTTTCCAGCGCAGGACCTGGAGGTGGGCGGGCAGTTCCCCCATTTGGAGGATCATGGAGCGCAGGTAGTCCCAGGCGGCGGCCAGGGGCTCGACGGCGCGCGGGTCGCCGGCGAGGCCGAGGGCGTCGATGTAGGCGCCGCTTTCGCGCGGGTTGCCGCGCTTGATGTCGAAGGCGAGGAGGAGGGCGTCGGTCGTGCGCTTTTCTTTCATGCGGCCGAGGGTCGCGGCGAGGCGGACGCGCTCGTCGGTCTTGGCGGCTTCGAAGGTTTTAACGAGGTCTTTCAATTTGGGTTTGCGCGCGTGCGCGGCGGGCACGAGGAGCAGGGCCGCCAGCACGGCGAGAAAAGTTCTCACGAGGAAATCCTATGAAACTTTTTGAGGTCTCAATCGTCTAGTAAGTGGGCGCGGGACGCGCCGGGAGGAAGGACCATGAGAAACGAGGAGACGGAGCGGGAGACGCGGCGGCTGCTGGCGCGGATGAGGAGGCTCGCGGAGGCGGAGGCGACGGAGGAGGCCCGCGACGAGGCGCAGCGGCTGCTGCTGTCGCGGCACCTGGCGCGTCTTCGCTACAAGCAGGCGGGGCGGCCTTGACGGAAGGGGCCATTCGTATTACACTATGTAATACGAATGAACCGAAAAGTGACGATCACCTTGAGGCTGACGGCCGAGGAGGAGAAGGTTCTGGACCGCGTGGCGCGCTCGCTGCGGGCGACGCGGTCGGAGGCGTTGCGCGCCGTGCTGCGCGAGAAAGGGGCGGGGCTGGAGCGGGAAGAAACCATGTCGGCGCATGAGCGGCTGAAGCACTACATCCCGGCGGCAAGCGGGCCCATGCGCAAAAATTCGCTGGCGCACAACGCGAGCGAGGCGTTCTATCAGATCGTGCGGGAGAAGATCCGTGGCCGCCGCGCTCGTTGACGCCGGCGTGCTCGTCGGCTGGCTCGACGCGCGCGATCCGCGGCACGCCGAATCGGTGGGGGCGCTCAGAGAGATCGCCGGGAAGCTGTGGACGACCTGGCCCGCGGCGACCGAAGCGGCGCACTTTTTATGGCGGGAACACCCCGCCGGCCGAGACGCGCTTCTGAAAATGATCGAGGACGGCGCCCTGGGGCTCGCGCGCCTGGACGCCGAAGACGCGCCGCGCCTGCGCCAGTTGATAACGAAGTACGCAGACCTGCCCATGGACCTGGCCGACGCGACCCTCGTAAGGATCGCCGAGCGCGAGGGTATCGACACGGTCCTGACCTTCGACCGGCGCGACTTCAAGGTGTACCGGGCGGCCGGGCTCGGAGCGCTGAAAATCCTTCCCAAGCCGTAACAATCCCGACTTGCGCTCCCCCGGCCTTCCTCTTATACTTCGCACGTGGATCCGGTCACGCATACCTTGCTCGGCGTCGCCGTGGGAGAGGGCTTTTTCCGGTCGCGTCACGGGCGCCGGGCGGTCACGGTGTCGGCCTGGGCGGCGAACCTGCCCGACATCGACACGCTCGTTCTCCTGACGGGGGACCCCGGCTCGGTCATACTGAGGCGTTCCTTCGGGCATTCTTTGTTCCTCCTCCCCCTCTGGATCGCGGGCCTGACCTGGCTGTTCAAGCGGAAGTACGACGATATGGAGACCCGCGACCTGGCGCTGATGGTCACGGCGGGGTGCGCCGGGCACCTGCTCTTCGACCTGATCAACTCCTTCGGCGTGCAGCTGTTCTGGCCGTTCTCGACGATGAGGCCGGAGCTGGCGATGATCTTCATCATCGACCTGGCGCTCGCCGGCTTCCTGGCGGCGCCGCACCTGGCGCGGCTCAAGGCGTCGTGGCGGCCGGAGCTCGGGGCGCTGTGCCGGGCGGCGCTCGTCGCCGTCGTGTTCTACTTCACGATGGCGTTCACGGCCCGTCAGATGGCGCTGGGGCTGCTGGCGCAGGAGACCGGCGGCAAGGGCTTTCAGTACGCCTTTCCGGAGCCGCTCGGCGCCCATCGCTGGCGCGGCGTGGTCAAGGAGCCGGGCGCGTGGAAGGTCTACCTGATCGACGCGTCCCAGCGCACCGTGACCCTGTCCAAGACCGTGACCAACGACGAGGCGACGGGGCCGGCGGCGGCCGCGGCGGACACGCCGTTCGGGCGGCGGCTGCTCACCTTCTTCAAGGCGCCGGTGTGGACGGTGGATCCCGGGGACGGCCGGAAGGTGACGGTCGAGGATTTGAGATTTTCGAGCCTGGTCCTGCCGCGCCCGAATCCGTTCACCTTCGAGTTCGAGGACGGGAAGCCCCGCGGCGTGAGGATTTGGTAGGGTAAAGAAACATGGCCGCGACAAACGCGCAGACTTTGGAGCTTTTACTCGAGGTGGGACGGCTTTTATCGTCCAAGCTCGAGCTCAGCGACCTGCTGACCTCCGTGCTCGAGCTGTCGACGCGGGTCGTGGACGCCGAAAGCGCGTCCCTGCTGCTGCTCGACGAGAAGACCCAGGAGCTGTACTTCGACGTGGCCCTGGGACTTGGGCCCGACGCGGCCAAGGTCCGCCTCAAGCTCGGCCAGGGCATCGCCGGGTCGGTGGCCAAGACCCGCGCGCCCGAGATCATCAACGCGGTGCGCCAGGACCCGCGCTGGTCGCCGGCGATGGACGCCCACTCCGGGTTCGTGACGCGCTCGATCCTGGCGGTGCCGATGCTGATCAAGGGCCACCTGGTCGGCGTGCTCGAGGCGATCAACAAGAACGACGGCGGATTCACCGACGCGGACCTGCGCGCCTTCGAGGCGTTCGCCTCGCAGGCGGCGGTCGCCATCGAGAACGCGCGGCTTTTTTCCTCGCTTCGTGAAGAACGCTTCAAGCTTGCGACCGTGTTCTCGCAGATGACCGACGGGGCCGTGCTGACGGACCCTTCGGGCAAGGTCCTGCTCTCGAACGAGGCCGCCGCCAAGCTCGTCGGGACGGAACTTATCGACATCGCCGCCGGTCTCAAGGGCATGACCGTCACCCCCTCCATGAAGGAGCTGCTCGCCGGCGAGGCGCCGATGCTCGACTTCGCGGCGGTGCGCAAGGAGCCGACGGTGCTCGTGCTGGAGGGCCGGATGACGCGGGCGCCGCTCGGAGAGAGCGAGGGGCGGCTGTTCGTGTTCCGCGACCGCACCGAGAACTTCCGCCAGGAGAAGCTCAAGCGCACCTTCCTGAGCCTGATCTCCCACAAGCTGCGCACGCCGCTGGCGGCCGTGACGGGATTCGCCGACATCCTGTTCGACGAGCTCACGCCGGAGACCGACCCGATGATGAGCAAGGCGATCCGCACGATCCGCGCGCAGGGCGCCAAGGTCAGCGAGCTCGTCGACAAGCTCCTGAGCTACACGACGATCGAGAGCCCCGACGTGTCGGTCACGCTCGAGCCCTTCCCTCTCGACGAGGCGGTCAAGGAGACGATCGAGTCGCTCAAGGAGAAGCTCGATGAGCGCGGCGCCAAGGTGGACGCGCCCGCGACGGGCCTCGTCGTCGTCGGCGACAAGCGCCTCATCATCGAGTCGCTTAAAAATCTCATCGACAACGCGATCAAGTTCAACCTCAAGCCCGCGCCGGTGACCGCGCTGCGCGCCGAGGCCGCGGGCGACTGGGCTGCGGTGACGGTGGCCGACGCGGGGCCGGGCGTGCCGCCGGAGGACCTCGAACGCGTGTTCTCGAGATTCCACCAGGTCGAGAAGGACTTCACCGGCCAGCAGGAGGGCATGGGCCTGGGGCTCGCCTTCGTGCGCAAGGTCGCCGAGCTGCACGGCGGCACCGCGGTCATGCGCTCCAAGCTCGGCGAGGGCGCGGCGGTGACCATGACCTTGCCCCGCAAGAGGGACGCGTGACTAAACGCTATGAGGATTTCCGCAGCGGCGTTTGTGCCGGGCCCGAAGGGTCCCGGCTCCTCGGGGGCGACGCCGCCGCCTACGGCGCGGCGCTCGCCGGCGAGAGCTACGGCGAGGTCTATCTCGAGGAATCGCTCTGGTCCACCGCGCGCCTCGAGGACGGGGCCGTGCGCGACATCGGCGCCAGCGCCGAGCGCGGCCTGAGCCTGAGGCTCCTAAGAAAGCAGGGCCAGCGGGTCCAGACTTTTTTCGGCAGCGCCCAGGATCCCTCCCCCGACGCCGCCGCCCGCCTGCGCGCGCGCCTGGCGCCGGGCGCCCCCGGCCGCGGCCCCGCGTTCGTGGCCCCGGCGCGCAGCGCGGCCGCCTTCCGGCTCGATCCGTCGCAGGTGGCGCTCGAGCGCAAGCTGTCGCTGCTGCGCGAGGTGGACCTCGCCGCGCGCGCCATGTCCCCGCTCATCCGGCAGGTCACCGCGACCTACAGCGACCGCCGCAAGGACACGCGCGTGCTCAATTCCGAGGGGGCCGACTGCGGCCAAAGCCGCGTGTCGACGAACCTGTCGGTGTCCGTCGTCGCCGAGCGCGACGGGATGCTGCAGACCGGCTTCGAGGTCATCGGCGCCCAGCGCGGCTTCGAGCTGTTCGACGACGAGGCGGCGCTCAAGGCCGCGCGCCGCGCCGCGGCCCGCGCGCTCGCCAAGCTCGACGCGCCCAAGGCCAAGGCCGGCGAGCGCACGATCATCCTCGCCGCCGCGGCGGGCGGCACCTTCATCCATGAGGCGATCGGCCACTCGCTCGAGGTCGACCACGTCCAGGAAGGCTCGTCGCCCGCGTACCGGGGCATGCGCGGCAAGGTCGTGGCCCCCGAGACCATCACCGTGGTCGACGACCCGACCTTGCCCTTCCAGCGCGGCTCCTTCGCCTTCGACGACGAGGGCGTGCCGGCGCGGGCGACCGAGCTCGTACGAAACGGGGTCTTGAACGATTTTCTTTATGATCGCGCGGCGGCCCTGCGCGAGGACCGCCCCTCCAACGGCCACGGCCGGCGCGAGTCGTTCGCCTCGCGGCCTATCCCGCGCATGTCGAACCTGTACATCGCGCCGGGCCAGGACGACCCGGCCAAGATCGTCCGGGAGGTCAAGCGCGGCCTGCTCGTCACGCGCATGGGCGGCGGCCAGGTGGACACCGCGAGCGGGGAGTTCGTGTTCGAGGTCGACGAGGGCTGGCTCATCGAGGACGGCAAGGTGAAGCACCTCGTGCGCGACGCGAACCTGCTCGGCGTCGGCCCCGAGGCCCTGCGCTCCATCGACCGCGTGGGCTGGGACATCGGCTGGGGCATCGGCATCTGCGGCAAGGAAGGGCAGAGCGTGGCGGTCAGCGACGGCCAGCCGACGATCCGCATGCCGAAATTGGTGGTGGGGGGAAGCCATGACTAGATACTCGCTGTTCGTCGCCGCCGCGCTGCTTTTCGCCGGCCCCGCGCACGCTAAAAAGGAGAAGCCCATGGAGTGGAAAGGGCAGTACGGCGGACCGATCGACCCCGGGACCTTGGTCGCGGCGGACGAGGGCGCCTGGGCGCGCCTGTGGCTGAGCCTCGGCCAGGACGCGCCGCCGCTCGACTTTAAGAAATTTTTCGCCGTCGCCGTGTTCGCGGGCGAGCGGCCGACGGGCGGATTCACCGTCGAGTTCCTCGAGCCGGCGCCCAAGGGCCCGGACGTGACCGTGCGCTACCGCGTGCTCCCCCCCTCGGGCTTCGCGACGCAGGCCATCGCCCAGCCCTGGAAGGTGCGCGCGTTCCCGCGCGTCAAGGGCCAGGTGTTCGTCGAGGAAGCGCCGCCGGAGAAGAAGAAAAAATGATCGCGCCGACGCTCGCGCTTCTGCTGGCGATTCCCGCCGCCGCGGCGGAGGCGCCCGCGCTGCCCGAGATGGCCGTGTCGCGCTCGACGCCGGGCTGGTCGAAGCAGGGCAAGTCGCTCGTGCTCTACGACGCCGACGGCGCGCTGTCCTTCGAGATCGGCCTGCTGCGCGAGGAGAACGGCTCGGTGACGCGCGAGGTGCAGGGCGACGCCTCCCCCGACGGCGCGGCGGCCTGGACGCTCGAGCGCAAGCTCACCTGGAACCCCTCGCGCAGCAAGCTGCTCGAGTCGCGCCGCTCGCTCAAGATCCACGGCTCGCTGGGGCAGGTGCTGTGGAGCGACGAGTCGGCGGACTGGCCGGAGAAGGGCGATCCGGTCGTCTTCTCCAAGGACTCGAAAACCGTCCTGGTCGCCTGCCATTTCGGCGAGTCGTGGTCCGTCGAGGCGCGCGACTGGACCGGCGTCTCCAAGCTCCGCGCCGGGCCCTACCCCCGCCTCGTGAGCATCGCGCTCGCCCCGGGCGGGCGCTACGCGGTGGCGCGCTGGGGCGTGCACGACAAGAGCGACACGCATTCGTTTTTGGATCTTTGGAAGAACGTGCGCAAGGACATAGAAACGTCGGAGCTCACCTTAGGATTGGCGCGGCTCGGCGATGACGGGGTCGTGCGCTCGGGACGGCGCGATGTGTTCGCCTTTGGCACGCACGCGTCTACCTCAACGGCCACGGATGGGGCGCGGAAATGAGAGCCGCTCTGCTCGCGATCCTTTTGCTGAGCGTCCCGGCGCGTTCGGACGACGGCGAGGTCTCCTCGGCGCCGACGGGGCAGAATGTAGAGGCCGATCAGACCGAAGCCATACAGAATATGCGCAAGCAGCTCGAGGAGGACCCGGGGCTGCGCGAGGCGCTGGTCGAGCGCATCATGAAATCGAAGATCGCCAACGCGATCAGCAGCGAGAGCGACGAAAATAAAAAAATGGCGGATGTGCGCGAGTGGGTGACGCACGACATCACGTCGGCCGCCGAGATCGCGCTCGGCCTGGCCCGCGACGAGGCCGGCGGCACGCATAATTTCGAGAACAACCTCGTGCGCCAGCTCAAGCAGACCTTCCGGCGCAACGACACCAGCCGCGGCGCGATGGGCGTGCTCAAGGGCGCGGCCAAGACCTCCAAGCTTATGGGCAAGCCGGACCAGGAGGCGGGCGAGGAGGAGCGGCGCGAGATCATGCGCAACCTCTTCGACGGGCGCGGCGCGCAGGGAGAGAAGGTCATCACCGGCCAGGCGCCCGACGGCAAGGCCGCCGGCCCGGAGACGCCGCCGAGCGCGGCGCTCGCCAACACCTTTTACGACCGGCTCTCGGCCGGCAACATCCGCGGCTACTCCCCCCAGCTCATGGCGCTGCAAAGCGCCCTCAACACGCGCCGCCCGCCGGGCGCGCCGGCGCTCATCGAGACCGGCAAGCTCGATCACGCCACCTTGTCCTATCCCGCCTTCGGCCTCAAGTACGACCTCGGCAACCTGGAGGAGCGCCTGCGCCGCGCGCGCCTCGCCGAGCTCGCGACCTTGGGCGGCGTCCAGCTCACCGAACGCGACATGAAGGACCCCGGCCTCGAGGCGCGCCTGCTCGCCAAGGTCCCGGCGGATAAATTAAAGAAGCGCTTCGCCTCGCGCGCGGCGGCCAACGCCCGGGCCCGGGCCGCGCTCGCCGCCTTCGAGGACGCCGCCGCGAAGAGCAAGGATCCGAACCAGATCACGAAAGGACTGCTCATCGAGCTCTCCGGCCGCCAGCGCGAGGCCGCGCGCTGGCTCACCGTCGCCGCCCTCGAAGAGGAGCTGGCCCGCATCGAATCCGAGGAGGGCTTCCTCACCGCCGACCTGCTCGCCGCCATCGACGCGGTGCCCGCGGCCGCTCCCATCCGCGAAAAGTACAAGCGCCGCGGCGAGGACTACACCGCGCGCCTGGCACGGCTCAAGGCCAACGCCCAGCGCGCGCTCGACGCCCTGCAATCCGACGCCTGGCTGACGCAGATCTCCGAGATCGAGAGGACGATGGCCGAGAGCTCGGGCCTGCGCCGCAACATCTCGCGCGACATCTCCAGCTACCGCCTCGTCCCGTTCCGCGTCAGCGAGGCGGTGCTCAAGCAGCCGCGCTGGCGCGAGATCCTCGACAACCTTCTGGTCAAGTACGCCCGCTCCACCTCCTACGGCCGCGAGGTCGCCAACCGCCGCGGCAAGCTCTCCCGCTTCATCGGCATCTTCGGCCAGATCGCCTCCGGCGACCTCGAAGGCGCCAACCTCTCCCTCCTCAACGCCGAAGGCGGCCGCCGATAGTTCTGTCCTAAATTGGTGTCAGGTCTGCCTAAGACATAAGTCCAAGCCTAAAAAGTTATGGCCAACGGCAGACCTGACACCAATTTGGCCAAAACTAGGGGCGGAATGAGGGGATAAGGGCTTTGAGGCGCGGGAGGGCTTCTTCGGCGGCGAGCTCGCCGGCGCGGATGATTTCGGCGGCGCGGTGGAGCTCGGTCCAGGAGAAGGCCTTCAGGTCGGGGAACATGGTCACGTGGGCGAGGTCGAGGCGGGATTGGGCGACCTCGTATTCCATCGTGTAGATCATCTGGAAGAACACTTCCGGGAAGTTGGGGGCGCGGAAGGCCTTGGGCAGAACGGGCATGGCGGCCTGGCGTAAGGTTTCGAAAGTAAGCGGTTTGTCCAACAGGCGCGCGGCGTGGCGGTCGTGGAGCTTGGACTTGCGCTCCTTGGCGGGCATGGTCAGGTTGACGGCGAGCAGGATGTCGGCGCCCATGTCGGCGATGACGCGCGTGGGCACCGGGTTGACGATGCCGCCGTCGACGAGCCAGCGGCCGGAGAGCTGGGTCGGCTCGAAGATCAAGGGGAGGCCGCAGGAGGCGCGGATCGACTCCGCGACGGGTCCGGTCTTGAGCACGATCTCCTCGCCGGTCTCGATGTCGGCGGCCACGCAGGCGAAGGGGATCTCCATGTCGGAGAAGTCGCGCGAGCCCATGTAGGAGCGGATGAAGCGCAGAAGCGTGTCGCCGGCGAAGAGGCCCGAGCGCGGCACGGTGATGTCCCAGAACAGGTTTTCGTACACCCAGGCCTTGTCGATGCGCAGCGCCAGCTGCTCGATCTCCTCGGGCTCATAGCCGGCCGCGTAGCAGCCCGCGATGAGCGAGCCCATCGAGGTGCCGGCGATGAGATCGACCGGTATGCCCTCGCGCTTGAGGACCTTGAGCACGCCGATCGTCGCGTGGCCGAGCGCGGCGCCCGTGCCCAGCGCCAGACCGACCTGGACGCCGCCCAGGCGGCGCGCGAGGCGGCTTATCGCCTTGGCGGCCTTGGGCTCGGCGGCGAAGGCGGCGTCCGCCTTGCCGCCATTCTCGTACGCCTCGGTCGCGGCCTCGCTCCAGGGGATGAGGACGCGCTCCGAGCCGAGCAGCAACGGCGCGTCCTCGGGCTCCAAATCACCGATCCATAATCTCAATATGCGGCGCGACTCCTCGGCGAGCGGCGGCACCTCGACCTCCATGTGGCGGTACTGCGGACGCATCGCGTCGCAGCCGGCCATGAGGATGAGGTCGGCCTCGGTCAGCGCCGCGCGCTCGACGTCGCCGCGCGGCCCGCCCAGGCACAGCAGCGCCAGCTCCTGGCTGTCGCGCACGGCGTTGAGGAACAGGTAGAGCTGGCTGAAGAGGCGTCCGCCCAAGGTCGCCGGCGAGGCCGACAGGATGCGCACGCCCGACGGGTGCTCCTGCGCGAGCGCGGACAGGGCGGCGGGGTCGCGCAGGTTGGCGCCGCGCAGCTCGGTCTCGGTCACGGGCGAGGGCTTAAGGCCCGCCGCGCGGGCGATGTCGCCGGGCTCGGGGGCCAGGTCCACGATGAGGACCTTCTTGCGCGTCTGCGCCGCCATCTCCGCGCCCAGGCGCCAGGCGATCAGGGCGCGGTCGCGGCGCGGCAGGGCGCAATCGAAGGCGACGAGCCGGGCCTGCTCCGAGGACGGGCGCGGCGAGGGCTGGCCGCCCTCGATGAGGCGATTGGCGAGCGTGCGCGAGAGGTGCAGCAGGATGGTCGGGTGCTCGCGCAGGACTTCCTCGAAGTCCTTGCGGGGGAGCTTCAGAAGCTCGCTCGTGGCGTCGACCCGGACGGTCGAGGAGCGCGGCGCGCCGGTGAGCAGGCCGGTCTCGCCGACGACGTCGCCTCGGCCGAGGTAGGCCACGAGCGCCTCGAGCGCGCCGACGCCGCGGTAGCGCCGCGCGTGGCCGGAGACGATCAGGTAGAGCGCGTCGGACTCGTCGCCCTGCTTGAACAGCGTCGCGCCCTTCGGCAGGGAGAGCAGCTGCAGGCGCGCCGCGAGCTTGCCCAGGTCCTCGACGGATAAGCCCGAGAACAGCGGCGTGCGTTTAAGAAACGACTCCCAAGTTTGAATTTCCTCGGGCTTCATCGCTTGACCGCGCAAGCCAAAAGCCCGATAACCGTCTTCGAGTCCCGGATCTTGCCCGTGCGAACCAGGTCGAGGGCCTTTTTGAAAGGCATGATCGCGGTCTCGATGAACTCGTCCTCGTCGGCGTTCACCTGGCCGGCCTTGAGCCCGGTCGCGACGAAGAGGTGCAGGACCTCGTCGGCGAAGGCGGGCGTCGGCCAGTACTGTATCAGCGGCGTGATCTTGCGCGCGGTGAAGCCGGTTTCCTCGGCGAGCTCGCGCTTGACGCAGGTGAGGACCGACTCGCGGGCGTCGAGCTTGCCGGCGGGCAGCTCGAGGGTGACCTCGCCGACGGGGTGGCGGTATTGGCGGACCAGCACGACGGTATCCTTGTCGAGGAAGGGCACGACGCCGACGGCGCCGGGGTGCGACATGTACTCCCGCGTGGCGAGCTTGCCGTCGGGCAGGCGCACCGTGTCGACGTCGAAGTTGACGGCCCGGCCGCGCCAGACCGTCTTCTTGCTGACGAACGTCTCGATCAGGCCCTTATCGTCCTTTTTCATCCAAGGGCCGCATTGTAGCAAAGGGCGCCCCCGACGGCATTTGGTATGATGTACTCCCGCAGCGCCCACATGTCAAAGCCCGAGTTCGTTCATCTCCACAACCACTCCGAATACTCCCTGATGGACGGGGTCATCCGGCTGTCGGACAAGGACGGCAAGCCCTCGCAGGCGCTCAAGGACCTGGCCAACGCGGGCGCCAAGGGCTTCGCGATCACCGACCACGGGAACATGTACGGCGCCGTCGAGTTCTACTCGAACGCCAAGGCCGTCGGCCTGAAGGCGATCATCGGCTGCGAGATGTATATTTCAAAGGGCACGCGCTTCGACCGCGGGCACTCGCAAAAAGAAAATTGCCACCTGACCGTGCTGGCCAAGAACTTCGAGGGCTACCAGAATTTGATGGAGCTGTGCTCGATCGCGTTCACCGAAGGCTATTATTACGATCCGCGAATCGACAAGGAGCTTCTCGCCAAGCACTCCAAAGGCCTCGTCGTTCTGTCCGGCTGCTTGAAGTCCGAGCTCAACCAGTCGATTTTGTCCGGCGATCTGACTCAATCCGAAAAGCTGGTGACGTGGTTCCGGGACAACCTCGAGCAGGATTCTTACTACCTCGAGATCATGGACCACGGCATCGAGAAGCAGAAGCAGGTGACGGCGGCGCTGCTCGAACTGAACCGTCGAACGAATATTCCTCTCGTCGCCACCAACGACTGCCACTACTGGAAGCCCGACGATCACGAGGCGCACGACGCGCGCGTGTGCATCGCGACGGGCCGCAAGATGGCGGACACCGAGCGGCTGAAGTTCGACTCTCATGAGTTCTACATCAAGTCCCCCGAGGAGATGCACAAGCTTTTCTCCTTCGCCCCGGAGTCGCTGACGAGCACGCTTAAGATCGCCGAGATGTGCAACCTCAAGATTCCCATGGACCAGATGCTCCTCCCGGAGTTCAAGGTCCCCCCCGGCTACGATCAGGACTCCTACCTGGAGCATCTCTGCATCGAGGGCTTGAAGGAGCGGTTCCCCGCCGGCTACCGCCCGGAGTACAAGGAGCGGCTGGACTACGAGCTCGGCGTCATCAAGCGCATGGGCTTTTCCGGATACTTCCTGATCGTCTGGGATTTCATAAAACATGCGCGCTCGATCGGCGTGCCCGTCGGCCCCGGCCGCGGCTCCGGCGCCGGGGCGATCGTGGCCTACGCCCTGCGGATCACCAACGCCGACCCCTTGGAGCACCGGCTCCTGTTCGAGCGCTTCCTGAACCCGGACCGCAAATCGATGCCCGACCTCGACATCGACTTCGCCGACACGGGCCGCGACCGGATCATCTCCTACGTGCGCGAGAAGTACGGCAAGGAGTGCGTGGCGCAGATCATCACCTTCGGCTCGCTGGGGGCCAAGCTGGTCATCCGCGACGTGGGCCGCGTGCTCGACATGCCGCTGACCCAGATCGACGAGATCGCCAAGAAGATTCCCGTCGGCCCGAACGTCCATCTTTATACGGCGATGCAGGGCCCCGAGCTGCAGGAGCTCGCCAAGGACCCGCAGGTCAAGAAGCTGCTCGACCTGTCGCTCAAGCTCGAGGGCCTCAAGCGCCACACGGGCGTGCACGCGGCCGGCACGCTGATCACGAAGGAGCCCGTCGTCAAATACACGCCGCTCGCCAAGGGTGCCAAGTCCGACGTGATCACGACGCAGTACGACGGCGACGTGTGCCCGAAGCTCGGCCTTCTCAAGGTCGACTTTCTGGGCCTGCGCACGCTCTCGATCATCGACGACGCGGTCAAGTTCGTCAGGCAGCGCCACGACCCCAAGTTCGACATCGACGCGGTGCCGATGGACGACGCGAAGACCTATGAAATGCTGCGCACCGCGAAATCGCTGGCGGTGTTCCAGCTCGACAGCCAGGGCATCCGCGACCTGCTGTTCCGCATCAAGCCGACCGTCTTCGACGACATCGTCTCCCTGATCGCGCTGTTCCGCCCCGGGCCCATGCAGGCCGGCATGCTCGACATGTTCGTCAATCGCAAGCACGGCAAGGAGGAGGTCTCCTACGACGTGGCGCTGCTCGAGCCGATCCTCAAGGACACCTACGGCTGCATGGTCTTCCAGGAACAGATCATGGAGATCAGCAAGAAGCTCGCCAACTTCACGCCCGGCGAAGCCGACGGCCTGCGCAAGGCCATGGGCAAGAAAATCCCCGAGGACCTGGAAAAGATGCGCAGCAAGTTCATCTCCGGCTGCGCGGCCAACAAGATCAAGGACAAGATCGCGACCAAGATTTACGACCAGATGGTCCAGTTCGGCGGCTACGGCTTCAACAAGTCGCACTCGGTCGCGTACGGCCTCGTCGCCTACCAGACCGCGTACCTGAAGGCGAATTTCCCCATCGAGTTCATGACGGCGGTGCTGACCAGCGAGATCGGGCACTCGTCGATCGGCGCGGAAGACAAGGAAAATAAGCTGGTCACGTACCTCGAAGAGGCGAGAAGGATGGGGATGAAGATACTGCCCCCCGACGTCAACGAATCGAGGACTCAGTTTGACATCCAAAACAACGAAATTCGCTTCGGCCTTCTGGCGATCAAGAACGTGGGATCCGGAGCGGCCGAGTCGATCGTGAATGCGGCTAAAGACAAAAAATTCACCTCCCTCGACGATTTTTGCTCCCGCGTCGATCTGCACGCGATCAACAAAAAAGCGGTTGAATCTTTAACCAAGGCCGGGGCGCTCGACTCCCTGCGCGCGAGCGAACCGTCGCCCGCGGCGCGCGCGCGGCTGCTCGCCTCGATCGACGAGTCGGTCGGGCGTCAGCAGAAGGTCAAGGCCGACCTCGACAAGGGCCAGGGGCTGCTGTTCGGCGCGGCGCCGGCGCCGGCCGCGTCGTCGGCGGACTCCTCGATCAAGCCCCTCTCCGAGCACGACACGCTCACCTTTGAGCGGGAGGTGCTGGGCTTCTACTTCTCGGGCCACCCTCTGCTGTCCGTCAAGGCGCAGCTCAAGGCGACCGCGACGCACGAGGTAAGCCAGCTGGCGCCGTCGATCACCACGCCCGTGCGCCTGGCCGGGATGATCAGCAAGATGCGCAAGATGGTGTCGAAGAAGACCGGAGAGCCGTGGATCATCATCACCGTCGAGGATCTGACGGGCGAGATCACGACCTTGTGCTTTCCGAAGACCTACGCCGCGGGCGTCAACACCTTGGCCAAGATCGGCGCGTTCGTCGCCGTCACCGGACGATTGTCGTTTAAAGGGGAGGACGCGGGCGAGGGCGCGACGGCGGAGCTCATCGTCGACGAGATGATCCCCCTCGACTCCTCGGCCACCAAGTTCGCCAAGCGCCTGCGCCTGAAGTGCGACGCGACCGTCGGCACCGAGAAGCTCGAGGCCCTGCGCGACGTGCTCGAGCGTTTCGAGGGGCCCTGCCCGGTCGCGCTCGAGCAGGAAACCCCGGACGGCGTCGCCATCCTCGACGTCGATCAGCGCGTGAACCTCAACCAAGCCCTGTTCGAGGCCGTCGAGGCCATTCTCGGCCCGCGCTGCTGGAACATCGACGCCTCCGGCGCCCCCGCCGTCATCGCCCCCCGCAAGTGGGGACCCAAGCCCTCCAATTAGCTTGTCGCATAAAGGATAAATGGGTTAGAATTCCCTCGGCGTTTATATAAGGAGAGGGAATGGCCGACACGAAGAAGCGCATCCTGGTCGCCGATGACGATCCGGATTTGCTCGACCTGCTCAAAATGGACCTCGCGTACCAGGGCTACGAGGTCCTCGCGGCCGCGAACGGAAAAGAGGCGCTGCAGACCGCCCTCAACGAGCAGCTCGACCTCGTCCTCCTCGACGTGATGATGCCCTACATCGACGGCTACCACGTCGCCTACGAGCTCACCAACAAGCTCGGCGCCAAGGCCCCGCGCATCATGATCATGACCAGCCGCGACACGGTCAAGGAAAAGGGCATCGCACTCATGAGCGGCGCCACCGAAGTGCTCCAGAAGCCCTTCGAGATGGCCAAGCTCCACGAGCGCATCATCGCGGTGTTGTCAAAACCAGCTTAAACTCGGATTTATCAATGAAAATCAGACTCCTCCTCCCGGCCGCGCTTCTCCTCCTGGCGACCGCCGGATTGCGCGCCGCGGAACCCGCTCCCTCAGAGGTCAAGATCAAGCCCAAGGCCTCCGCGTCGCGGGCGCACGGCCCTCGCGACGGCGGATTCATGCCCTCGACCGACGTCGTCGACGCGCCCACGACCGCGGTGCTCGACAACTACGGCTACTCCGCGCGCTCGCGGTTCTACACGCGCGGCGGCCTGATGCAGTTCCTCTCCTTCGGCGTGTATCCCGGCATCAACCTCGGCGCCTCCGCGGCGGTGGACGGCCTCATCGGCGACGAGCGCGGCGTGCGCATGCGCGCGCCGACGGCCCAGGTCAAGTGGCGCTTCTACGAGGGCGACAACGAGCTGCCTTCCGTCGCGATCGGCTTCGACGGCCAGGGCAATCAGTACAACTCGGGCATCCGCCGCTTCAACCAGCGCCAGCGCGGCTTCTTCGTCGTGGCGACGAAGGAGCTCGGGGTGCCCGGCCTCGAGCTGCACCCGTCTTTCAACATCTCGGACTTCGACTCGAACAGCATCTTCGGCTCGATCCCGCTGACCTTCAACATCCGGGACAAGGTGACCATCCTGCTCGAGTGGGACAACATCAACAACTGGAGCGATTCAAGGCTCAGCTCCGGCCTGCGCGTCCACCTGACCCCGAACTTCAACACCGATTTCGCCGTGCGCGCCATCGGCGCCGGCGGCTTCTACAGCGACGGCGGGCGCAGGGGCCCGGAACGGATCGTCCAGCTCAAATACTCCAACAGTTTTTAACATCATGGCCAAGAAAATCGCGATCCTCACCGGCGGCGGAGACTGCCCCGGCCTCAACCCCGCCATCCGCGGCGTCGTGCTCAAGGCGCACAAGCTCGGCTACGAGTGCCTGGGCATCCAGGAAGGCTGGAAGGGCATGATCAACGGCACGGCCGTGCCGATCGGCCCCGTCGATGTTCAGGAGATCATCGGCAAGGGCGGCACGATCCTCGGCACCTCGCGGACGAACCCCTACAAGAAGGACAAGGGGGTCGAAGGCGTGCTCGCGAGCTTCAAGAAGCTCGACCTCCACGCGCTCGTAGCGCTCGGCGGAGAGGATACGCTCGGCGTGGCCAACAAGCTGTATAAAGAGCACAAGCTCAACGTCATCGGCGTCCCGAAGACGATGGACAACGATCTGGACGCGACCGACTACACCTTCGGTTTTGATACCGCCGCCACGTTGGCGATGGAAGCCGTCGAGCGCCTGCGCGACACGGGCCGCTCCCACCGCCGCGTCATGGTCCTCGAGGTCATGGGCCGCCACGCCGGCTGGGTCGCCCTCTACACCGCGATCGGCGGCGGCGCCGACTATTTGTGCCTCCCGGAGCGCCCGGTCGATATCAAGGACATGTGCGCGAAGGTGAAGGCCGCCCACGCCGCCCGCAAGGTCGCGATCGTCGTCGCCTCCGAGGCCGTCGACATCCCCGGCGAGAAGAAGGAGGAGGCGCTCGACGAATTCGGGCACATGATCCTCAAGGACCGCGGCGTCGCGGAGCGCCTGGCCAAGATCATCGAGGCGGAGACCAAGATCGAGACGCGCACGGCCGTCATCGGCCACATGCAGCGCGGCGGGCCGCCCACGATGTTCGACCGGATTTTGGGAACGCGCGTCGGCGTCAAGGCCGCGGACCTCGTTCACGAAGGGAAGTTCGGCCACATGGTGGCCTCGAAGGGCGACGCCGTCGTCGCCGTCAGCCTCGAGTCCGCCGTCGCCAAGCTCAAGACCGTGACGCCCGAGTGGCTCAAATTCTCGGACGACCTGCTCTGACCGGAACGGAGATCCATGGCCGACGAAGATCAGCGGTTCCAGCGTAAGACCGTCCTCGTCAAGCGCTCGCTGCAGCTCAAGTACATCGGGATGGTGTTCCTGAGCGTCCTCGTCGCTTCGATGATCGTGGGCGGCGACGTGTACTATTCCCTGATGAGGGTCATGCTGACGGAGTGCCCGTCGGTCACCGACCGCGTGGTGCAGTTCAACACGGTGCTGCTCGTCAAGGTCGCGCTGTACCTGGGCCTCATGCTGCTGATCTCGCTGTACGTGTCGCATCGCTTCGCCGGGCCCATCTACCGTTTCGAGAAGTCCTGCCAGTCGCTGTCCACCGGGGACCTGACGCACCGCGTCTCCCTGCGCACCGGCGACGAGCTCATGGAGCTCCAGGAGGAATTCAACGGCATGGCCGCCGCGCTCCAGGCCCTGCTGCAGAAGGACCGCAACCTCGCCCAGCGCCTGTCCGAGCGCATCGAGGAGATCGCCAAGCGCCTGCCGGAGAACGCCGACGCCGCGCGCGAAGACCTCAAGGCGTTCAAGCTCGAGCTGGACCATTTGACCAAGTCTTTCAAGGTGTAACCTGCCCCGACTCCTCGCCGCCGCGCTCGCCCTGACCCTCGCCGGGACGCCGTCCTTCGCGCAAGGACCGGCGCGCCAGGCCGCGGTCGAACGAGTCTATACGCTCGAGGAAACCCTCCGCCTCCTGCGCAACGACCCCAAGCTCCAGTCCGCCGAGCAGGACGTCATCATCGCCAACGCGCGCGTGACCGAGGCGAGGCTCCGCTTCCTGCCCGATATCGGCCTCCAGGCGAGCGCCACGAAGTACGACGCGCGCTACCCCTTCGCGCTGTCCCCGGAGTTCCGCAGCCTGCTCCTGTTCCCGGGCGCGCCCAGCGAGAACATCTACTCCGGCCGCGCCTACTTCAACATGGCGCTCTACGAAGGCCAGCGCACGCTGAACACCCTGCGCCTGGCGCAAGCCTCCCAAAAGCAGGCCTTGTCCAACCGCGACTCGGTCAAAATGGACGTGACCCTGCGCGCGAAGGAGGCGTTCTATCGCCTCCTTCTGGCGCAGGAGCGGGCGAGCGTCTTCGAACTCCACCTCAAGAACGTCGAAGCGGCGGCCGCGGCGGGCGACCTCGGGCCGTGGGAGCGCGTCGAGGTCGAAACGGGGCTCGGCCTCGCGCGGGCTCGCGCCGCGGAGGCCCGGCACGCGCTCGACAGCGCGCGCCTGCAGTTCCTCAACACCTTGAGCCTCGAGCTCGACACGCGGTTCCGGGTCGAAGGCGTGCTCGAGACCCGCGCCGCGAAGGCCGAGGTCGAGAAGGCCGTGATCTGGGCGATGGAGCTGCGCCCCGAGCTCCAGTCCCAGACCTACCGCGTGCAGATGGACGCGATCGGCGTGAACCTGGCGATCGGACGCCGCAACCCGACGGTGTTCCTCGCCGGCGACTACGAGCTGACCGCCCACCGCTTTCCGCTCAAGACCAACAACTGGGACGTGACGCTCGGCATCAAGATCCCTTTCGCCTACGACTTCTGGAGCCAGATCAAGCAGAAGAAGGCCGAGCAGCGCCAGGGCGAGCTGGCCCGCGCGGAGCTGCAGGACCGCGTGCGCCTCGAGGTCCGCCAGTCGGCCGAGACCTTGCGGTGGTGGCAGGAGGAATGGCCGCGCCGCGAGAGCCAGTGGAAGCGGGTCTCGACGTTGTACGACGCGGCCGCCGGCCACGCCGCCCCGGCGCTCTCGCGCCTGCGCGCCCGCGACGGCCTCCTCGAGCTGAGGCTCGCCTATCTCTCCGCCGTCACGGAGCACATCCTGGCCCGGGCGCGCTTCGAGCGCTCCGTGGGCCGGGAGCTGCCGCAATGATCTTCCTGCTGGCGCTGCTGCTGGCCGCGCCGGCCGCCGCCGCGCCCGACCTGTCAGCCGAGGCCTTGCTGCGCGACCACCTGTGGCGCGAGGTACGCCAGGCTCCGCCCGGCCGCAGGCCCAAGGTCGGCCTCGTCCTCTCCGCCGGCTCCCTGCGCGGCGTCGCGCACGTCGGCGTGATCCAGGCGCTCGAGGACGCGGGGTTCCCCGTCGACTCGGTCGCGGGGACCTCGATGGGCGCGGTCATGGGTGCGATGTACGCGTCCGGCATGCCGATCAAGAAAATCCGCGAATTCGCCGCGACGATCAACGTCGGCAGCGGCAACGACCTCTCGTCGGCGCGCCTGATCTCGCTGCTGCTCTTCGACAAGCTCCTCTCCTCCGAGAAAACCGAGATCATGCTGCGCAAAGGCCTCGGCGGCATCCGCTTCGACCAGACGCTCAAGCCTTTCGCCTGCGTCTCGATGGACGTATACACCGGCGAGGCGATCATCTTCCGCGACGGCGACGTCGCCAAGGCCGTGCGCGCGAGCATGAACCTGCCCGGCATCTTCAAGCCGCTCGAGTACCGCCATCGCTTCCTCGTCGACGGCGGCGTCGTGGACTACATCCCCGTCGACGCCGCGCGGCTGCTCGGCGCCGAATGGACGATCGCGAGCGTGACCGAAACGGACTACACCACGTCTCGGCCGGAAAACGTGCTCGAGTCCCTCCTCCAGGTCATCGACATCCGCGGGGCCTATCTCTCCCACGAGCAGCGCAAGCAGGCGAACTTCCTCATCGAGCCTCCGGTCGGCGACATCGGCATGTTCGAGGACCACCGCATCGTCGAGGCGATCGAAAAAGGCATCATCACCGCCTCCGCGCGGCTCGAGGCGGCGAAGGAAAGCCTGATCCTCGCCTCGGTCCCGAAGCTGACGGACGGGTGGGGCGTGAAGGCCGCCAAATGAGACCCGTTCTTCTCCTGTCGCTGATGCTGCTCGCGGGCCCGGCCCGAGCCTGGCGCCTGTGGGGAGAGGCTTCGGATAAGAAAATCCGGCCCGTCCAGGAGCTCAACGACGCGCGCAAGCCCCGCGAGGTGCTGGCCGCCCTGACCCCGGATTTCGTGCAGACCCTGCGCGGCACCGACCTGCGCCAGGCCTACATCCTGATGGGCGACAACCTCGACCTGCTCGGGCGCGCGGACGAGGCGCTCGGCGTCTACCAGCTCGGCGTGAAGCTCTTCCCAAAGAACGTCGACCTGCTCACGCGCCAGGGCGACCTGCTGCACCGCACCGGCCTCGACGAGCAGGCCCGGGTCTTCTACATGAAGGCGCTCGTCTACGAGCCCCGGCATTTCGGAGCTCAGCTCGGCCTCGCCGAGATCGACCGCCGCTCCGGCTTCCTCGACCGCTCCGCTTCCCATTACGAGATCGCGCTCGAGACGCTCGACGCCCGCGCGGACATCTGGCGCTCCTACGCCGAGACCTTGCTCGCGCAGCGCGATTGGGCGACCGCGGACCTGGCCCTCGAGCGCGCGGGCGCGCTCGAGCCGAACAATCCCGAGGGCATCGTCTTGACCGCTTTCGCTCGCCGCGCGCGCGGCGACATGACGGGGGCGCTCCTGGCCCTCGACGAAGCCCTGGCTCGCGGCGCGGGCGTCGGCGCGCGCCGCGCCAAGGCCCTTTGGCTCGTCGAGGCGGAACGCCCGGCGGAAGCCCTCGACGAGGCGGCCTTGATCCTCAAGGAATCGCCCGGAGACGCCGCCGCGCTCTGGGCGCGCGCGCGCGCCCAGCTCGCCCTCGGCCGGAGCGCCGAGGCGCTCGCGGAGCTCGCGCCGCTGACGGCCGCGACGCGCCAGGATTTCGCGGCGCGCGCGGCGCGCACCCTGCGCGACAGGCTCTCCTCCAGATGAATATCCGCTTTTGGAAGATGTCCGGCGCGGGCAATGACTTCGTGCTCGTCAATGGCCTTCCCAAAGGCCGATCGGGCGCGGCGCTGGCGCGGACGCTGTGCGACCGGCGCCGGGGAGTGGGCGCGGACGGATTATTGGCGATGTCTCGCAGCGGCAAGAGCGTCCGTCTCGACTATTGGAACGCCGACGGCTCCGCCGCGTTCTGCGGCAACGGCTCGCGCTGCGGAGCCCTGTGGGCGGCGGCACGGGGCTGGGTGAAGGGCAAAGAGTTCGCGCTTAAGACCAACCGCGGGCCTTTGACGGCGCGGTTGACGGGCGAAGGGCGGGCGGAAATCTCCATGCCGGCGCCGAAGAATCTGCGCCTGGGCGTCAACGTCAAAACGAAAGGGCGCTCGCTCCAGGCGCATTACGTCGACACCGGGGTTCCTCATGCCGTCGTCTTCGTCCCCGATATCGAAAAAATAGACGCCGAAGGCGTCGGACGGGCGCTTCGGTTCCATAAGATTTTCGGGCGCGCGGGCGCCAACGTCAATTTCGTCGAATTGAAAAGCAATTCGCTGGCCGTCCGCACGTATGAGCGCGGCGTCGAGGCCGAAACGCTCGCCTGCGGCACCGGCGTCGTCGCGTCCGCGTTCGTGGCCCGCATCCTGGGGTTCAGCGGCTCCCCGGTTCGCGTCGCGGTCCGCGGAGGCGACACCCTGTCCGTGTCGTTCGACAACGGCCCCCGTCTGGAAGGCCCGGGCCGCGTCGTTTTTTCAGGAGAGGTTCGCCTATGAAGCTCGAAGGTTCTTATGTCGCCCTCGTCACCCCGTTCGACGCCGAGGGACGCCTCGACGAGGACGCCTACCGCCATCTGATCCGCCTGCAGATCAAGGGCGGCAGCCAAGGCCTCATCCCCTGCGGCTCGACGGGCGAAGCCGCAACCTTGATGCACGAGGAGTACCGCCGCGCCATCGAGATCGCCTGCGACGAGTCCCGCGGCGAGGTTCCCGTCATCGCGGGCGTGGGCACGAACGCGACCTGGAAGGCCGTCGAGTCCGCGCGCGAGGCCGAGAGCCTGGGCGCCGACGCGCTCCTCCTGCTCGCCCCCTATTACAACAAGCCGACGCAGGAGGGCATCTATCAGCACTTCCGCGCGGTCGCGCGCGAGTCCCGCCTGCCCATCGTCGCGTACAACATCCCCGGACGCACGGGCGTCAACATCGCGCCTAAGACGATGGCGCGCATCGCCAAAGACATGCCGGCGGTGATCGCCGTCAAGGAGGCGGCGGGCTCGCTCGATCAGGTCTCGGAAATCCTGGCGCTGACGAAGCCCGGCTTCACCGTCCTCTCCGGCGACGACTCGCTGACGTTGCCGATGATGTCCGTCGGCGCGCGCGGCGTCATTTCGGTCGTCGCCAATATCGCGCCGCGTGCGACCCAGGCGCTCTGCGAAGCCTTCCTCAAAGGTGATATAAAGAAGGCCAAGGCTTTGCACCTCAAGCTTTTTCCCTTGATCAAATCTCTCTTCATAGAAACGAACCCCATCCCGGTCAAGGCCGCGCTCTCCATGATGGGCTTGTGCCGTCCCGAACCGCGCCTGCCGCTGACCCCTCTGACGACCGAAAATAGACCCGCGCTGAAGAAGGCGCTCAAGGAGTTCAACCTGCTATGACCACCGCCGACGCCGCCTTCCCCGTCCCCGCCGCGAAGACCGCGACCTTCCCCTCACAGATCAAGTACATCGTGGGCAACGAGGCCTGCGAGCGCTTCAGCTACTACGGCATGCGCGCCATCCTCACCGTGTTCATGGTCTCCCAGCTCGCGATGCCCAAGCACGAGGCCACCGCGGTCTACCACTGGTTCGTCTCGGCCTGCTACTTCACGCCGCTGCTCGGCGCGTACCTCTCCGACCGGTTCTGGGGCAAATACCGCACGATCATGACGCTCTCGATCGTGTACTGCTTGGGCCACCTCGTCATGTCCATGTTCGAGACGAAGACCGGCATCTATGTGGGCCTCGGGCTGATCGCCCTCGGCGCGGGCGGCATTAAGCCCTGCGTCTCCGCCCACGTCGGCGACCAGTTCACCGACAAGAACAAGGAGCTGGTCCCGAAGATCTTCGAGATCTTCTACTTCGCGATCAACTTCGGCTCGTTCTTCTCGACCCTGCTCACACCGTGGATCCTCGTCAAGTACGGCTCCGCGTGGGCGTTCGGCATCCCCGGCATCCTGATGGCGCTGGCGACCTTCGTCTTCTGGCTCGGTCGCAAGGAGTTCGTCAACGTGCCGCCGACAGGCAAGACCGGCAAGGCCGGCTTCCTCTCGATCATGATCGCGGCCTTAAACGGCACGCGCAAACCCGGCGGCGACTTCCTGTCCGCCGCCGAAAGCAAGTACGCCCCCGACGAGGTCGAGGGCGCGCGCGCCGCGCTCGGCATCTTCAAGGTGTTCGCCTCCGTGTCGGTCTTCTGGGCGCTGTTCGACCAGCACGGCTCATCGTGGGTGCTCCAGGCCCAGCAGATGAACCTGAACTTCCTGGGCATCCAGTTCGAGGCCTCGCAGATCTCGGCCCTGAACCCGATCATGGTCATGGCGCTGATTCCGATCTTCGCGAAGGGCGTCTACCCCTTCATTGAAAATACCTTCAACTACAAGATGACGCCGCTGCGGCGCATGTCGGGCGGAATGCTCATCACGGCGAGCTCGTTCGTCGCCGCGGCGCTCATCCAGGTCGCCATCGACCGGGGCGGCGTGCCGTCGATCGGCTGGCAGTTCATCCCCTACCTGCTGATCACGGTCGCCGAGATCATGGTCTCGATCACCGGCCTCGAGTTCGCGTACACGCAGGCCCCGCGCTCGATGAAGAGCACGATCATGAGCTTCTTCTTCCTGACCGTGTTCGCCGGCAACGTGCTGACCGCCTACGTCTCGGCGATCAACAAGTTCCAGGGCGCGGCGTTCTTCTGGTTCTTCGCGATCCTGATGGCCGCCTTCTCCGGCGTCTTCATCTGGACCGCGTCGCGCTACAAGGTCCGCGAGTACCTCGAGGACGGCTCCGCCCCCGTCGGACATTAACGAATGCCCGAAATCCGGAAAGCCTCGTCGATCAAGAGCGACGTCCTGCGCCGCTTTTACGACGAGGCTTTTCCGGAACGGGCCGCCTTTCTCGTCGAACACTGGGAGTGGCTGTACCGCTCCGGCCGCTTTCCCGGCATCGACTCCCTCGTCCTCGTCGAGGGTGAGCGCGTCGTCGGCCACGCCGGCGTCATCCCGGTCAAGCTTCGGCGCGGCGGGCAAGAGGCGACGGCGATCTGGTTCGTCGACTTCTCGATCCTGCCTGAGTTCCAGGGCAAGGGCGCCGGCAAGGCCCTGACCGAGGCCTGGATGGCGATGTGCCCGGACCGGGTTACCTTCTGCAACGAGCGCTCGATCCGCGTGTTCCTCAAGCTCGGCTGGTCCCAGCGCTCGGACGCCAGCGTGCTGAGCCTGCCCCTCGAGCTCTCCGGGCCGATGGCGCGCTTCGGGCTCCTCGGCTCGCTCGCCGGAAGCGTCCTGGGCCTTCCCTGGCGCGCGACGCGGCGCGTCCTCACGGCGGGCGCTCCGGCGCTCGAGGTCAAGCCGCTTCCCGTCGACGCGGGCGGCCTCGCCGAGCTGCTCGACGATCCGGCCGCGGCCGGGACGCGCGTCGTGCGCGACGCCGATTGGTGCAAGTGGCGCCTGCTCGAGAACCCGCGCCGCGCCGAGCACGTCCTCGCCTCGGCGGGCGGGGTCAGCGCGGTGTTCCGATTGTTCACCAGCCGCGGCCGTCGCCGGGCTCACCTGCTCTGCATCGGTCCCGGCCCCGCCGCCGCCCGCAAGGCCATGGCGAAGGCCTTCCTGCGCTGGGCGCTCGACCAAGGCGCCGACGACGCCTGGGCCGCGGCCAGCGACGGCGCCGAGACCGAAGCCTGCGCGCCGTTCTTCAAACGCCGCCACCCGTTGCGCTTCGCCTGGCACAGCGACGATGAGGCGGCGCGCAAGGCTCTGGCCGAGCCGATGCCGACACAGGGCATCGACAGCGACCACGACCTGATGTTCCCATGAAAGCGCTGTTTTTAAAGACCGCGCTGTCGCTCGGCCTCGATGGGCCCCTGCGCTGGCTGCGGCGCCGCCAAGCCGTCGTCCTGATGTACCACGGCTTCACCGACCGCCCGTCCGACGGAATCGTCAATTATCAGGGCAACCGGCTTCAGCAGTCGGCGTTTCGCCGTCAGCTCGCCTTTCTAAAAGAAAACTGCAACGTTGTCTCCCTGCGCCAGATCGTCGCCTCCCTTTCCGGCGGCCCCGCGCTCCCGGACTATGCCGTGGCGCTGAGCATCGACGACGGCTACGAGTCGGTCTACACGCTCGGCTTCCCCGCCCTGAGAGAAGCCAAGGTCCCCGCGACTTTGTTCGTCGCGACCCAGTTCGTCGACGAGCGCGTCCCGCTGTGGCCCGATCGTCTCGAGTACGCCTTCGCGGGGGCCGCCGGCGATCCGACCGCCCGGCGCGCGCGCTTGAAAGCGCTCCAGGTCCAGGCGAAGGACATGCTGCCCTCCGAGCGCGAGGAGCTGATCGCCCCCGTCGAGGCCGAGCTCGGGCGGCGCCTGAGGCTCGACGACAGCGCCCCCGAGAACTACCGGCCGCTGACCTGGGCGCAGTGCCGCGAGATGGCCGAGTCCGGGCTCATGGAGATCGGCAGCCACACCCACACCCACACGATCGCCACCTTGCTCGGCGAGGAGGGCGCCGCCGCCGAGCTTACGCTCTCCAAGCGCATCGTCGAGCAGAATCTGGCCAAGCCATGCGACCTGTTCTGCTACCCCAACGGCGACTACGACGACTTCAGCCCAGTGACGGCGCGCCTGCTCAAGGAGGCCGGCTTCCGCTGCGGCCTCACCACGGTCGCCGGCTTCGTGAAGCCCGGCTCGAATCCCTACACGATGCTCCGCTTCGGCACCGATGACCGGGATTCCTTCGAGAAGTTCCGCATGACCTTCAGCCTCGGCCGCAACCTCCTCCAAGGCGCCCGCCGCCGCCTCGCCTAGTTCTTTTCGAGGATCCAGCGGGCCGCGGACAGGATGTCGCGGCGAACGGCGTGAGGCTTCGCTTGATACGCCTTGTCGCGCCCGCCCTTGCCCGTGCGCACGAGGATGGCCGTGCACCCAGCGCGCAGCGCGCACTCGGTGTCCGAGGTCTTGTCGCCGATCATGAACGAAGCATTTAGGTCGAGGCCGAACTTGCGCTTCGCGGCGAGAAGCATGCCCGTGCCGGGCTTGCGCCACGGATGGCCGCTATTGGGGCCGTGCGGCGAGACGTAAACCGCGTCCCAACGCCCGCCGCCCTTGGCCAGGCGGCGCTTGAGCTCGGCGTGAATGCGGCGCACCATCCCCAGCGTAAAATAGCCGCGGGCGACGCCCGACTGGTTGGTGACGATGACGATCTTAAAACCCGCCGCGCGCAGCAGCTTCAGGGCCCGGGCCGAGTTTTTATAGACCTCGAGGCCCTCGACCGAATCCAGATGATCCGCGTCGCGTATGAGCACCCCGTCGCGATCCACGAACACGGCGCGCGCGCGCTTTTTCACGAGTGAATTTTAGCTTATTGCCGTGCGAAGGCCGTGGCCCAGTCGAGGGCGCGCAGCCAGGCGCGGCGAAGGCGCTCGAGGGCGGTCATGTGCGCGGGCCGCACGCCGAGATGGCGGAGAACCGCGCGCTGAACCGCGGGCGTGACCTCCGCCGGAAGCGAGCCCGAGCCCATGAAGGTCGTGCCGCCGTCCGCGCCTAGAAAGAATGTGTAGCCGCCGAGCTTCAAGCGATCGAGGCCGGGCGGCAGGGCATCGCGGTGACCGCTGATTCCCTGGGAGCCGAGCGTAAAGGCGTTGAGCACGCGCGCCGTGCGCGTCTCGAAGATGCCGACCACCGGGCGATCGTCGGGATAAGAGACCGACTTGAGCACCTCCGACGCGCCGAATGCGCGCGTGTCCACGAGGCTCTCGCCCAGGCGAACAAACGGGGTGCCGGGAACCTCCAGCCAGGGCCGCAGCGGCCCTCCGCCGTCGAAGGACACGGCGGCAGCGCCCAAGGAGGCCGCTCCCGCCAAAGCGGCGGGCGCGGCGCGAACGGGCGGCGATTCGCCTACGGCGAATCGGACGCGCGCGGAGGCGGGCCCCGCCAGAAGCAGGAAGACGAGCCAGGACTTCACGAGACCAGTATGCGGGGAAGACCGGCGTCCCGGAAGGGTCGAAGGGCCTAACGAGGATAGGCAATTCGCTAAAATAAGGCGTGGAGTATAATGAGAAGATGATCGCGGCGAAGGCGAGGATGCTCGAGCGCTTTAGGAAGGATAAGGCGGCGCGGGCGGAGTCGCGGAGCAAGAGCCGGCTGCCGCCGGGGCAGACGTGGAGCAAGGGGTTTCCGGTGCTCGATCTCGGGGTGCATCCCCCCTTCGACGAAGCGACGTGGGGCTTCAAGGTTTGGGGCGAGGTGGAGAACCCGATTTCTCTCGGCTGGAAGGAGTTCCTGGCGCTGCCGAAGACGGAGGCGGTGAGCGATTTTCACTGCGTGACGACGTGGTCGAAGATGGACGCCCGCTGGGGCGGCGTGCTGATGAGCGACCTGCTCGCGCTCGTGCGCCCGAAGCCAGCGGCCGGCTTCGTGATTCAACATTGCGCCGAGGAGTACACGACCAACACCTCCTTGCTCGAGGCCTCCGAGCCGGACGCGATACTGGCCTACGAGCTCGACGGGGCGCCGCTGCCTCTGGAGCACGGCGGGCCGATGCGCATGGTGATCCCCTCCCTTTACGCGTGGAAGTCGGGGAAGTTCCTGCGCGGCCTGGAGTTTTCCGCTGCCGACAAGCCGGGGTTTTGGGAGACGCGCGGCTACCACAACCGCGCCGATCCGTGGCTTGAAGAGCGCCACGAAAGGTAGAATGGAAGCGTGAAGAAAATCCTTCAGAAGGCCAGGCTGAAGATCGTCGAAACGGCGTTTTCCGCCCGCGCCGCGCTGACCAAGCAACCCGAGGTGAACCCGATGCAAGCCGAAAAGACGAAGGGCCGCATCTACGATTTCGAGATGGCGGGCAACGACGGCAAGCCGGTCAAGCTCGCGAAGTACAAGGGCCACCCGCTGCTGATCGTCAACACCGCGTCGCTGTGCGGCTTCACCCCGCAGTACAAGGACCTCGAGGCGCTGTTTCAGACGTACAAGGACAAGGGCCTGCGCATCGCCGCGTTCCCCGCCAACGAGTTCGGCGCCCAGGAGCCCGGCTCGGACGCCGAGATCAAGAGCTTCTGCCTGACGAAGTATGCCTTGTCGTTCGACCTGTTCGCGAAGATCGCCGTGAAGGGTCCGTCCATCCATCCGCTGTACAAATACCTGACGACGGAGTCGGGCTACAACGGGGATATTCCTTGGAACTTCTCCAAGTTCCTCGCCGACAAGGACGGCCAGATCGTCGCGCGCTTCGGCCCCGAAGCAAATCCCGTGGGGAAGGAAATCACGGGGAAGATCGAAGCTCTACTGGCCTAATAGCGTCTAGGCCGGCCGCAAGCGGCCGGCACAGAAGCGGCTGCGGAAATCCTTGTAGCTTCTAGACGATCGTCGGCTGAGGCAGGGGCAGGATGAACTTCCCCTTGAAGCCCTTGGCCTTGAAGCGCGGCAGGATTTCCTTCTGGATGTGCCAGGAGAGCAGCAGGCCGTACTCCGGAGCGCCCTCGCGAAACAGCATCTCCTGGTCGACGACCTTGATGTGCGTCCCGGGAGAGTAGCGGCCGATCTTGAGCGTGCTCATCTCGGTGATGCAGTCGAGGGTTTCAGGTCCGATGCCGCAGTAGTTGAGCAAGGTGACCGCGCGGGCGGGGAAGGTCAGGCCCGCGATGCGGCTTCCCTTTGCGCGGATGTCCTTGAGGAACTTCACGAAGGCGGTTTTGTGCTCCGCAACCTTCTTGGCGAACGCGACGTAGGTGTCGGTGTTCTCAAGGCCCGCCGCCTTCTCGGCGGCGAGCAGCTCGCCCACGATCTTCGCGACGGGGTGCGCGCCCTTCTTGCCCGCGAACACGCGAATCGAGCCGCTGTGCGTGGGGATGCGCACGACGTCGAAGACCTCGAGGCCGTGCTTGGCGAAGAGGTACACGAGGGTGCGCACCGTGTAGTAGCGCGAGTGCTCGTGGTAGATGAAGTCGTACTGCAGGTCGTTGATGAGGTCGAGCGCGTAGTGCGACTCGGTGACGAAGACGCCGTCGTCGGTCAGCAGGTCGCGCACGCCGCGCACGAAGGAGTCGAGGTTGGAGACGTGGGCGAAGGTGTTGAGCGACGCCATGAGCTTGGCCTTTCCGTGCTCCTTGGCCATCTTGGCGGCGAGACCCTCATTGAAGAATTCGCGCAGCGTGGGGATGCCCTTGTCGATGGCGATCTGGGAGACGTCGGAGGGGTCGACACCCAGAACCTTGACCTTATGGGGCAGGTAGGCCTCGAGCAAAGCGCCGTCGTTCGAGCCGAGCTCGACGACCAGGTCGCCGGCCCCCAGCTTGAACTTGGCGGCGGTGGCCGCGGCCAGTTCCTTTAAGTGCTCTTTGAAGCTCGAGGACAGGGCCGCGATGTGGTGGTAGTCGTCGCCGAAGAGGATGTCCTGGTCCACGGGATGGCCCAGCTGAATGAGGCCGCACGTGGGGCAGTAGTGGACGTCGAGCTTGAAGCGTTTCTCGTCCTTGAGCTGGCCTTCGCGCGGGAAGATGCACGCGGGATGCTCGCCGAGGTCGAGGAATTTAAAGAGCTTGTCGTCGTCGCAAATTTGGCAGCGCATGAGCCTCCGAAGATGACTTCAGTTTAAAGGGATGATCTTGCCCGTGCGCGAAGATTCGTAGGCCGCCTCGATGATCTTCAGCGTCTCGAGCCCGTCGGCGAGACCGGTGGTCGGCTCCGAGCGGTCCTGGATGCATTTCAGGAAATGGCGGATTTCCAGGTCGAGGGGCTCCTGAAATTCCATCTTCTGATGGACCACCCCGCCGTCGTAAGCCTCGATGCGCGCGCCGCCGTGGACGTGCCGCTTGCGATGGATGTCGAGCTGTTGATTGAGCAGGTCGACGAACACCGAGCCCTGCGTGCCGACGATGTCGAAGGTCCGGTATTTGCCCGGGGTGAAATAGTCCGACTCGATGAGCGCGAACTCCTCGCCGTAGTCGAGGCGGATCAGGCAGTGGTCGTCGAGCTTGGTGCCGAGCATGTGGTCCGTCTTGGCCCACACCGACTTGGGCGTCTTGCCCAGGAACTGGTTGGCCATGTAGAGGAAGTGGATCGCGGTCGTGGCCAGGACGCCGGCGTCGTGCTCCGGGAAGCGGAAGCCCATGAAGCGGCCGCGCAGGAAGCGGATCTTGCCCAGCTCCTTGTCGACGAGCAGCTTCTTGACGTAGTCGGCGGCGGGGTTGTAGCGGAAGAGATGGCCGACCATCAGGATGTTCTTGGACTTGCGCTGCAGCTTCTCGAGCTCGCGCGCCTCCGCCAAAGTCTCGGTGATCGGCTTTTCGACCATGACGTCCTTGCCGGCCGCCAGGGCCTTTTTGACGACGGAAAAGTGGTTGTAGGTCGGGACGACGACGTCGACGGCGTCCGCGAGCTTAAGACCGGAGTCGTCGGAGAAGGTCTTCACCCCGAACTCCCGGGCGACTTCCTTCAGGCGCTGCTGGTCGGCGTCCTGGACGCCCACGAGCCGGCACAGGCCCTCGGACTGCAGGCGCACCCAGACCCGGAGGTGGTTCATGCCCCAGCGGCCGACGCCGACGAGGAGGATGGCGGGAGGATTTTTGGGTGGCATGGTCGTTTTTGGGCCGCGAAACGAGCCGTACTATACCATCCGGCCCCCGCCCCGTCAATCTGCTATCCTTGACGCCGTGGACGCCCCCCTTTTCACCGTGGTGATGCCGACCCGCAACCGGGCCTCCATGCTGCCCACGGCCCTGCGCAGCCTGCAATGGCAGACCTGCGGGGATTTTGAGTGCATCGTGATGGACGACGGCTCGAAAGACGCCACCCAGGACGTCTTTAAGCGCTTTTCGGACGATAAGCGCTTCATCTGGCACCGTTTCGAGGAGCGCGGCGTGTCCGTCTGCCGGAACTTCGCCCTGAAGGAGGCTCGCGGCCGCTTCATCACCTTCCTCGATGACGACGACATCTGGCTGCCGACACGCCTGGAGCGGTTCCGGGACGCGGCCAAGGAGCGCCCCAACGTCAAATTCTGGTTTTCCAACGCCTACGTCTGGCGCTACGACCGGATCATCGGGCGCATGTTCGATCCCCACCGGATCATCCCCGAGGGCCGTTTGTCCGGCTACTACGCCATCGGCGACCGCTATCTGCCCTACGTGACCACGAACCTCTCCATCGCCCGGGAGGCCTTCGAGAAGGTCGGCCCCTTCCACGAGGGGATTCCGATTCTGTCGGACACCGATATGTGCGTGCGCATCTTGGATGCCGGCTTCGAGGCCGGGGTCCTGCCCGAGCCGCTCGCCGTGCGCCGCCTGCACGACGCGCAGGTCACCAAGGATCACGCAAAGGCCTATGAAGAAAGCGCTGTGGTCCTCAAGAACGCGCAGATCTCGGACGAATTGAGGGAGGCTCTGCGGCGGGACATCGTCTTCGAGATCGGCGGCTACCTGGTCAAGAATCTCGAGGGCCGCAAGATGCAGGCGTTCCTGCGCCGCGCGGACATCGAGCCCGACTTGAGGTATTGGCGCCTCTACGCCCAGGGGTTCCTGCCGCGGCCCGTCCTGGACCTGCTGTACCGGGCCCGCAAGCTCTACCTCGAATGGCGCTACCAGCCTTGCCTGGCCGGCGCGGAGTTCCGCGCGGTCGACGCTTTAGTCCGGCCGCTCCTGTAGCCCCTACTTCTTCGGGACGACGAGCCAGCCCGTTGGGACCGGCATGCCGGGGACGACCTTCTCGGCGGGGTCCACCTTCACGGGCTTGAGAATTCCGTCCGCCTGAGCGCGGCGGTAGGTGACCTCGAGGTTCTTCTTGGCCATGTCGAAGGTCGGCTCGTAGGAGAGCGCGGTCCGGTAGGCCTTTTCGGCCTCGGCGAAGCGGCTGTCCATGAACAGGGCGTTGGCGAGGCTCGTGTAGGCCTCGGCGGACTCCCGCGGGCGGGACGCCCCGACATGCTGGTGAACCCACTGATCGCCCAGCAGCGTGTAGGGCTGGTAGGACAGAATGGTGTTGCGCAGCCAAGGCTTGACCAGCAGGGACTGATCCGCCGAGCACGCCTCCGCGTCGATGTAGGCCTGATAGGTCTTCGCGGCCAGGTCGTGCTGCTTGCGGATCATGTAGATCTGCGCCATGCGGTAGTAGTTCGGCGCGAAGACGGGGTCGATCTGGCGGTAGAGCTTGAAGCGGATCAGCGCGCGGTCGAGGTAGATCGCCGCCTCGTCGGGACGGCCGTTGTTGCTCGCCCACTCGGCGCGGCGCAGGTGCAGGTTGCCGATCTGGTGATGCATCTGCACGTAGTTCGGCGCGAGCTTGCGGACCTCCTCGTACCAGTACATCGCGCGCTCGTAGTCGTCGCGCGGGACGTTGTTGGTGTCCCCCCAATTGGGGAGATACGCCTTCGTCATGTTGAAGCGGTCGTTGAAGACGTTGCCGAGGAAGTACTTCGACATCACGAAGTCGGGGTTGAGCTTGTTGACGATCAGGTAGTTGCCGACGGCCGGCTCCCACTGGCGCTCCTTGGAGAAGTAAATCGCGACGTTGTGGTGAATATCGGCCTTGAAGTAGCCCCAGAACTGATACAGGGGAGAGAGCATCGCGAGCACCAGAAGCGGCACCACCGGATTATCCGAGAGCAGGCACAGGCGGATCATCTTCCAGCCGAGCCACAGCATGCAGCCGGCGAAGACGCTCCAGGCGAGCCACCACTGCAGGAGCTCGCCGCCGCCGGGCACGCGCGCGAGCGGGCCCTGGAGCATGGCGAACTCGCCGAACATGCCGCCGAAGGGAACTTGCTTGAGCTGCGCCCAGCCCTTGAAGAAGGCGTAGTAGATCACGCCGCCGGCCGCGGCGAGGCGCAGCGGCCAGATCAGCATCTCGGAGACGGTCCGCCAGGCGGACGAGTCGTCGGGTCCCGCGGGCACCTCCGCCGGGCGGGGGTGAAGCTCGTACAGCGCCCGGCCGCGCGCCAAGTTGACGATGAAGCCCGAGAGGAGGCCGAGATAGACGCCCGACGAGACGAAGCGCAGGCTCACGTCGAAGCAGTTGTGGCCGAGCATGCCCATGAAGGAGATGATCACGCCGATCAGGTCGAAGGCGCGGGGCGGCGGACGGCCGTCCTTGAGCATGGAGGGCATGGTCAGCTGACCGAGAGAGCGGAAGCCCACGACGAGCGTGCTGTAGACGAGCCAGATGAAGATGCCGAAGCCGAGGATGCCGTGGTCGAAGAACTGCTCCAGGTATTCGTTCTCGGCGTGGTCGGTCTCGGTGTTGTGCTTTCCCTCGATATGGAAAATGGCGGGACGGCGGAAGGCGGGGTAGAGCGGAGGGAAGGAGCCCACGCCCGAGCCGGTCCAGGGCTTGGTCGTGATCATCTCCCAGGTCGCTTCCCAGGTGAACAACCGGAAATTGATCGAGACGACGCGGCCGGTCAGGTCCTTGGCCGTGTAGCCGACGAAGGCGAGCACGAGGCCGCCGACCAAGCCCAGCATGCGCTTGCGGTAGGGCCTCGTCTGGTCCGGGAAAAACACGAGGGCGATCAGGCCGAACAGGAAGCAGACAAGCGCGAAGCCGAGCCACGCGCCCTTGGTGCCGGTCATGACGAGGCTCAGCAGGAGCAACGCGATCAGGACGATCAGGCTCCAGCGCTTCGTCTTGAACCACTGCGTGACGAGGATCGGGAACATGATGACGAGGAAGTCGCCGTAGAAGTTCGGGTTGCCGTAGGTCGAGAACACGCGGTCGCCGAACGCGCCGCGCCAGACGAACGGGTCGATGCCCTTGCCCACGCCGCGCGGGAAGGCGTGGAAGTCCACGATCTGCAGCGCCCCGTAGCCGATCGCGATCCAGGCGGTCCAGATCAGGACCTTGAAGAGGCGCGCGATGGCGGCCTCGTCGAACTCGTAGATCGTGATCAGGGCCGCGATCATGTAGAAGGTCTGGCGCAGGAAGAAGTCCGTGCTCGACATGTGGTACGGCGCCTTCAGGTAGGAGAACACGCCCCAGAACAGGTAGGCGAGGAAGGGCGAGAGGCAGACGAGGTCCTCCCGATTGAGGGCGTGGCGGCCGGCCAGAGCCAGACGCACGAGCCACATCGTCAGCAGGCCGAGGCCGCCCATCTGCATCATCGAGATCTTGACCTGCGCGGAGTCGTAGGTGCGCAGGAAGAACAACGAGGAGATCAGCAGGTAAAGGATCGGGAGCCAGGCGACGACCGCCTTGTGGGCGTAGGTCTCCGCCTCGGTCCGCTGGTCTTTGTGCAGGTCAGCCATGGGCCGGTGATTCTACCTTTTCGCCGACCGCGGCGGTTACGGCGCGGCCCAGGCGCATCTCGCGCAGGAGCGTCTTGACGAAGACCACGCCGGTGGGCCAGGACTCGGCCGTGCTCTGGCCGCCGAGGCGCGGATATTCGTGCGTCGGCATTTCGCCGATCACGAAGCCCAGCTTCATCATGCGGATCGACATCTGGTACTCGATCGGGAAGCCGTCGGCGTCGCAGGCGCAGCGCCTCAAGGATTCCGCGCGGACCGAGCGGAACCCGTTGATCGTGTCCTCGACGTACGGGCCGCGGTTCCAGAGCAGGTTGGCGGCCAGGGTGAAGAGCTGGTTGACCCACTTGCGCGGGCGGAACCAGTGGACGTCCTCCTCGTTGTAGGCGCCCTTCATCATGCGCGAGGCGACGACGAGATCCTGGCCCTCGGCCTCGATCTTCTCGAATATTTTTGGGATGTCGTCGGGGTCCTCGTTGCCGTCGGGGCTGTAGTAGCAGATCGTCTCGGCGTCGGTGAGCTCAAGCGCGAGGCGGAAGGCGACGCCGCGCCCGCGGCGGGGCTGGGTGACGACCTTTATGCCCTTGGACTGGAGGTACTCGACCGTGCCGTCCTTGGAGCCGCCGTCGATGGCGAGGACCTCGTCGGCGGCGGACAGCGGCAGGCGGTCGAAGATCTTGGGCAGGGCCTCGATCTCGTTGAAGGTCAGCAGGACTAAAAGCCGCTTGCCTCTCACTGGAGGTTCTCCCGGTACCAGGCGATCGTGCGGCGCAGGCCTTCATCGAGCGATATCTTCGCCGTAAAGCCCAAGACCCGCCGCGCTTTCTTCGTGTCGCATGCCCGGCGCGGCTGCCCCGACGGCTTCGAGGGGTCGAAGATCAGCTTTGTTCTTTCCGCCCCCGCGGCGCGCAGGACGGCCTTCGCCAAATCCTTGATCGACACCTCGTCCGACGAGCCGATGTTGACGGGATCCGCCTTGGGATACTTCTCCGCCACGTCGAGAATTCCCCGCGCGAAATCATCGACGTATAAAAACGCGCGCGTCGACTTGCCGTCGCCCCAGACCTTGAGCGGGCTCTCCCCCTCGCAGACGCGGCGGACCAAGGCCGCGATGACGTGGGACGTCGCGGGATCGTAGTGGTCGCGGGGGCCGTAGGCGTTGTACGGGCGCACGATGGCGACGCTCATGCCGAATTCCTCGGCGTAGGCGCGCCCCAGGTACTCGCCCATGCGCTTGGACCAGCCGTAGCCGCGGTTGGTCAGCTCGGGCTCGTCGCGAAAGCCCTCGGACTCCGGCGTGGGGATCTTGCACAGGCGCGGGTAGACGCAGGCCGTGCTCACCACCAGGAAGCGCGCGACCCCCTCGAGCCGCGCCGCCTCGAGCACGTTGATCTGAAGCGTCATGTTGTCGCGGAACAGGCTCGCGGGATGCGTGCTGTTGTAGCCCACCCCCCCGACGACGGCGGCGAGGTTGAGCACGACGTCCTGGCCCTTGCAGGCGCGGCGGCAGAAGCGCGGGTCGCGCAGGTCGCCCTTGATCGTGCGCAGATACGGGTTGCGCGAAACCTCGGACAGGTTGCGCTTGTTCTCCTTGCTCATGCGCCCGGCCACGGTGACGCGGACCTCCTTGTGATTCCGGAGCAGGAGCTCGACGACGTGGCTGCCGATGAAGCCGCCGCCGCCGGTCACAAGGACCTTTTTGCCGTCCCACCAGCTCATGAGGCGTCCTCGTGCGGCAGGTGCGCGAAGGCGCCGAGCGCGATGGAGAGCGAGACGAGTACGGTGCCGCAGATGACCGCGAGCGCGCCGAGCAGCACCCAGCCCCAATGGCGCGTGATGTGGCCGGTCGTCGCGTATTCGACGACGGTCGGCCAATTGGCGCCGACGCCGGCCAGCCAGGACGCGACGCCGGCGGCGCCCGCCGCCTCGCGCACCGCGGGGCGGTCGAGCCACGCGGCGGGGCGCCCGAGAGCCGCGTTCGAGGCCTTCTGCGCGAGCAGGCCGACCGCGGCGAAAATGAAGCCGCACACCGCCAGGGTCAGCACCGTCAGCAGCCGGTAGATCATCCAGTCCTCGAGCCCGGAGCCGCTCAGATACGAGCGCGCGGGCATCAAGGCGAGGCCCGCCGCCAGGAGGAGGAAGGCGGCGGACAGGGGCCCGAACACGCGCATCGGGAAATAGGCGAAGACGGTGCCCAGGATCACGCGCAGGAAGCGCACGCCGTCGCCGAGCACGGACAGCTTCGACTGGCCGACCCGCTCGGAGTACGGAATCGGGTGCTCGACGAATTTTCCGCCCATGCAGGCGACGCGCGCGGTCATCGCGGGCGTGAAGTGCAGGCCCGTCGGCAGGGGTGCCAGGCGCGGCAGGAGCGCGCTCTTGAACACGCGCATGCCGCTCGCCGTGTCGGTCAGGCGCGCGCCCGTCAGGCTGCGCAGCAGCACGGCGTAGAGCTTGTTGCCGACGGTCCGGATGAACGGCATCTGGGAGCCCGCGTGAAGGCGCATGCCGACGGCCATATCGGCATTCGCTTCGCGAAGCGATTTAATGAGCCCTTCGAAGGCGAGCGGGTCGCACGTGCCGTCCGCGTCGAGGAAGGAGAGCAGGTCGCCGGAGGAGGCGCGCAGGCCGGTCATGAGCGCGGCGCCGTAGCCCTTGTTCTTCTCGTGCACGACCAGCTTGGCCTCGGTCCAGCGCCGGGCCTTCTCCTGCGTCTTGTCGCGGGAACCGTCGTCCACCAGTATGACTTCCACCGCGGACAGACCGGCGTTTTTCATCAGCACGGCCCGCGCGTCGAGGCACCGCTTCAAGATTTCGTCGACCGAATCCTCTTCGTTGTAGGCCGGTATGACGATGGAGAGCTTCTCGTTCAAGGCTTCGCTCCCACGGCGAGCAGCGAGAGGCCGGCGGGCGGCCCGATGAGATTCTCGAGCCAGAACAGCAGGGGCGCGACCTTATTGAACAGCCCCATCTGTCCGGCGGGGAGATCCTTGCGCCGCAGGATGGTCCCGTTCAAGAACCACCCGGCGATGCCGAACAAATTAAAACGCGACTCATGAACCACGCTGAAGCCGGCGGTCTTGAGCTTTTCGTTGAGCTCCGCGCGCTCGTAACGGCGGAAGTGGCCGTCGTTCGAATCGAGAGGGTTGAACAACCAGCGGTAAGCCGGAACGACCAAAACAAGCCTTCCACCGGGCCTGAGCATGGACAAAAATCGGGTCAACGTGCCGCGGTCATCGCCGATGTGCTCGAGCACGTTCATGCACACGATGGTATCAAAGGCGCGCCCGCGCAGGGAATCGGGCAGGACGTCGCCGCCGATGTCGGCGGCCAGGTATTCGAGCCCCGGCCGGTCGCCGAGGCGGCGGCGCGCCTCCTCCACGAATTCCGGCACGATCTCGACGCCGAAGACCTTGCCCCGGCCGAGCAGCTTCTCCGTGAAGATGCCGATGCCCATGCCGACCTCGAGGATGTCGGCGCCGACGAAAGATTCGATGCGGCGCCAAACCTCGTCGTTGAAGCGGTCCGCCGTCGAAAGCGTTTCCAAACGCGTCAACGTGGTCACGCTCGCCTCCGGCCGCGAAGATTGACCAGCATGCGGATGTACGCCGGGGCCAGCCGCAGAGCGGACGCCTTCGAGGCGCCGTCGAGCCGGGGCTCGTAGCGAAACGGGATCTCGAGGACACGCCCGCCGCGCGCGAGCATGCCGACGAGCAGCTCCTGCTGGATCGTGAAATCGTTCGTGACGGAGTCCGCGCACGCGCCGCGGACGAGCTCGGCACGGTAAAGGCGGAAGCCCCCCGAAGCGTCGAAGACAGGTAGTGATAAGAAGATCCTTGAGACAATGTTCAGCGAACGGCTCAGGACCTGGCGCACCGGGCCCATCACGGCCGAGCCGCCGGGGACGTAGCGGGAGGCGATCACCAGATCGGCCTCGTCGCGCCGCTTCCACATCTCCGCCAGGATCTCGGGAGGGTGCGAGCCGTCGGCGTCGACGACCGCCACCCACTGAGAGGAGGCGGCGCACAGGCCCTCGCGCAGCGCATCGCCGAGCCCCCGGCCCTTCTGGATCAGCACGCGCGCCCCTTCGGCCTCGGCGACGGCGACGGTCTTGTCCTTCGAGCGCCCGTCCACGACGAGAACCTCCCCGCGCAGCCCGAGCTTGGCGAAGACCGCCTTGAGGCGAGGCAGGACCTGGCGCAGGGACCCCTCCTCGTTGAGGGTCGGCACCACCACCGTCAGGTCGAAGGGCGCGCTCATCGGCGGGAATACCAGTCGTACAGAGCCAGGTAAAGCGTCGGCGAAGCCACGGCGAGCGCCGTCGTCGCGGCGCGAAACCGGGCGTTCCGGTTCGGCGGCAGGTCGCGCAGCCCCTCGCTCCAGGCGCGCGCGGCCTCGAGCGGGCGGGCGCGCAGGGCTTCGAGCAGGACCCGGCGCCGCCAGACCTCCAGACGCTCGGCATCGACGGCCTCCGGGGAGCGGGAGACGCCCGCCGCGGAGAACCAGCGCTCGCGATGCGCGCCGTAGTTGGCGCGGTCGACGAAGTCCCGCTCGATCTTCGCCGGGTTCTCGAGGCCGCCCGCGCACCAGTTCGCATCGTGCATGCGATGGTAGCCGTAAACGACCGGTATGTTCGCGATATCGCCGAAGAACAGCGCGCGCCCGGTCAGAAAATCGTCAAGATAATAAAAAAGATCCTTCGGGATGGGCAGCAGCTTCAGCAAAGTCTCGCGCCGGAAGGCGATGCCCGAGGTGGCCGTGAACTCCGTCCGGCCGGCGGCGTAATCGTCCAGGGTGTAGCGGACGGGCCAGGCCGGGAAGCGGCGCGGCAGCGGGGCGAGGTGGACGTCGGTGTCGTGCAGGAAGTGCTGGACGCAGACGACCTTCGGATCTTTAAACGCCTCGAGCACCGCCGCAAGCTTGCCCGGCAGAAAAACGTCGTCGGAATCGAGCAGGCAGACGATGTCGCCGGTCGCGGCGGCCAAACCGTTGTTGAACGCGGTGGCCTGTCCCTGCCGCGCCTGAAGCAGCGACTTCACGCGCGGGGCGTACGACGCGAGGATTTCGCGGGAATCGTCGGTGGAGCCGTCGTCAGCGACGATGATTTCAACGTCCACGTCGTCGAGCACTTGAGCGAGGACCGAGTCGAGCGTCGCTTCGAGAAAGCGCCCGTAATTATGGTTATCGATGACGACCGAAACCTTTATCATCTATCGCGACCGGAAATACGCGCGGAACTGCTCGACGACGTAGTCCGCGTCGTCGGAGGTCATGTATTGATGACAGCCGATGTAGAACGCGGAGCGATTGAGCTGTTTGGCGACCGGAAACTTCGGCTCCAGATCTCCGAACAGCTTTTTGTACACCGGCTGATTGAGCAGCGGCAGCATGTCGCGCGTCTCGACGCCGCGATCCTCAAGGAAATTGACGAGCGGCGCCTTATCCTCGTTCTTGAGCACGAGGCCGTAGAGCATGAAGGTGTGGTCGCGGTCGGGCGGGCAGTACGGAAGCTGGAGGCGATCCTCGAACTCCTTGAGGCCGGCGCTCAGGCGCTTGGCCATGCCGGTGCGCGCGGCGACGATGCCGTCCTTCTCCTCGAGCTGGGCCAGGCCCAGGGCCGCCTCGAGCTCGGTGGCGCGGAAGCTGTGGCCGACGGAAACGAACTGGAAGCGCTTGGCTACGATCTCGTGAAGCTTGGCGCCGGTCGCGTCCTTGTCGTCGTCGATCGACAGGTAGATCGAGTCGCGGCCGTGGTTCATCAGGCTTCTCAAGCGGATGTGCAGGTCCGGATCGCTCGTCGTCGCCAGGCCGCCCACGCCGGTGACGATATAGTGCGCGATGTAGGTCGAAAAGCAGCCGATATCGCCGAGCGAGCCGACCTTGCGCCCCTTGTAGGTCGCGAACATCGTCTCGGCGGAGTCCTCGATGATCGACAGCCCGCGCTTGCGGCAAATCTCGGCGATCGGATCCATGTCGGCGGGCAGGCCGAGGAGGTGGACCGGGATCACGGCGCGCGTCTTCGGGGTGATCGCCGCCTCGAACTTGGCGGGATCGAGCGTGTAGGTACGCGGGTCCACGTCGGCGAACACCGGGACCATGCGGTTGTGCAGGACGATGTTCGAGGTCGCGATGAAGGTGACGGACGGGACGATGACCTCGTCGCCGTCGGACCAGCCGTGCTTTTCTTTGAGGGCCTGCAGGGCGAGCTGAAGCGCGCTCGTGCCCGAGTTGCAGAAGATCGAGTTCTTGGAATCGTGCTCCGCGGCGAAGGCGGATTCGAAGCGGCGATGGAAGGGCCCGTAGGACAGGCGGTTGGAATCCAGCACCTCGTTGACATAGCGCCGAGCCCGAGGGCTGACGGAAAAGCCGCCGACACCGATCTCACGGGCCATTGCGGTCAATTGTAGGAAATTTATAGGTATTTCGCCGGAGGCGCCGGCTAACCGAGCTTGAGGGCGGACAGGATCAGCTGCACGCCGATGGCCGCGAGCAGGAGGCCCATGAGGCGTGTAATGATGTTGAGGATGGTGGGCGACAGCTTCTTCGCGCTGTCGGCGGCGAGGGTCAGAACCCAGTAGCTGAGCAGCGCGACAAAGGCGATCAAGACGTAAAAAATCGCCTTCTGCTGGAGGTTAGCGGCGCGCCCGGCCAGCACGATCGAGGTGGTGATCGCGCCCGGACCCGCCAAGAGAGGCACGGCCAGCGGGGTGATCGCGATGTCGTCCTTGCTCATGCCCTCCGCGAACTCCTCGGGCGTCTCGCGCATGGCCGATTTTTGGGCGCGGATCATATCGAGAGAGGACAGCAGGAGCACGAGGCCGCCGGCGATTTGGAAGGCGGGCAAGGTGATGCCGAAGAGCTTGAAGATCGCCGGCCCCAGGGCCGCGAACGCGGCCATGACGCCCGCGCAGGTGATGCAAGCGGTCCGCGCCATGCGGCGGCGCTGCTCGGCGGTGTCCCGCTGGGTCATGGCGAGGAAGGTCGGCACCGCGGCGAACGGGTCGACGATCGCGAAAAGGGAGCCGAAGGTCAGGAAGGCGTACTCGATCATGGCCCGGTCATTTTAACCTTTCCCTTCGTTCGGCGCATTGCGCCCGGTCAACTGTTTGGTGCGCTCCCAGATGGAGACGGCGGCCCAGGCGATGAGGGCGCAGCCGGCGAAGTCGAAGAGGCCGCCGACGAACCTATCGCGCGCGAGAAGGCCCGTTGTGCCGAGCAGATAGGTCCAGTCGTGCTCGCCTCCCCCCACGAGCGGCAGGACCTGGGCGCGGGCGTCGGCGGCGTAGCGGCCGATGTGCAGAAGATTCTGGCCGACCCAGGCCACGCAGACGTCGGAGGAGCGCGCCTGATTCCGGCGGCGGAAGTCCACCGCGAAGGCGATCGGCATGATCAGCTGAAGCAAGGTTCCGCCCAGCATCGTCACGAAGCGCAGGCCGAGGACGCCGAAGACGACGTGGCCCCCCTCGTGCACGGCGAGGTCGACGCCGTCGAGCAGCCACAGGCACTCGCGGTAATATCCGCGCAGCTCGAAAAGAATGACGGCGGCCGCGGCGCACATCCCCCAGGCGGCGGGAGAGCGGACGCCCGGCGGCGGCGGCGGAAGAAAAGCGCGCTCCTTCGCCGTCCATTTGGAAAAGATGATCGCGCAGCCCGCGCAGGCCAGAGCCCCTTCCTGGGCGCGCTTGCCGCAGGCGGGGCAGAACATCAGCGCGCGGCGGAGACCGGCGCGGGCAGCGCCTCGTCGGCGTGGCGGTGGAACAGCTCGAGCATGAGCAGGGCCCAAAGCCGGTAGCCGTGGTCGCGCTTGCCGCCCTGATGCTCGGCCCAGAGGCCCCGAAGAGCCTCTTCTCTAAAGTAGCCTCGCGCGAGCGCCTTCGGCGAGAGCACGTTCTCCTCCCAGAAATTCTTGAGGCCTCCGCGGAACCAATCGCCGAGCGGTATTCCGAAGCCCATCTTCGGGCGGCTGGCGATCTCTTCCGGAAGCAGATCCTTGAAGGCCTCTTTCATGATGTACTTGTGGCCGCGCAGGCCCTTGAGCTTCCAGTCGCCGGGCATGCGGAACGCGGTCTCGACGAAGACGTGGTCGAGCAGGGGCGAACGGCCCTCGAGCGAGCAGGCCATCGTCGCCACGTCGACCTTCGCCATGAGGCACTCGGGCAGGTAGGTCTTGAAGTCCACGCAAAGCATGCGGTTGACGAAATCTTCTCCTTGGCAGGAGTCGAAAGCGGCGCGTATGTAGCGCAGGGCCTCGCCGAGCGAAGCGCCGAGACGCTTCTTGAAGCCCTCGCTGTACAGCGCGGGCTTATCGTCCTCGGAAAAGAATCCGACCATCTTCAGATGACGGCCCGGCAGGTCGGCCGACAGGATCGAGCGCAGGAAGCGCTTGGCGCGCCAGACGTTGCCGAGCGGAGCGTCGTGCTCGGGAAGAAGCTCGGCGGCGGCGCGCAGCGCCGACAGCGCCGGGCCGGGCAGGACGTCGGTCAGGCGCGCGGCCTTCATCGCGAAGTAGCGGACGTAGCCCGCGAAGTTCTCGTCGCCGCCGTCGCCGTTGAGCGCGACGGTGACGAACTTGCGCGTCTCGCGCGCGACATAGTAGCTGGGCAGGGCGGAGGCGTCGGCGTAGGGCTCGCCGTAATGCCAGGCGAGCTTCGGGAGCACGTCGGCCATCTCGGTCTTGACGATGAACTCGGTGTGGTCGGTCTTGTAGCGGTCCGCGACGAGGCGGGCGTAGCGCGTCTCGTTAAAGCGCTCTTCTTCGAAGCCGATCGAGAAGGTCTTCACGGGCTTGGACGACAATTGGGACATCAGCGCGACGATGATCGAGGAGTCCACGCCGCCGGATAGAAACGCGCCCAGCGGCACGTCGGCGATCATCCTTAAGCGCGTCGCTTCGGTTAAGGTCTCACGCAGAAGACCCTTGGCCTCTTCAAAGTTGTCCGTTATGGGCTTTTGTCCGATGGGCAGGTCCCAATAACGATCGACGGATATTTTGCCGTCCTTCCAAGTGAGCGTGTGCGCCGGCGGAAGCTTGCGAACGGACAGATAGATCGAGCGCGGCGAGGGGATGTATTGGAGCGTCAGGAACATGTCGACGGCGACGGGGTCGATCTCGCGCGAGAGGGCCGGGTCGAGCGCGAACAGGCAGCGCAGCTCGGAGCCGAACAGCAAGGTCCCGTCAGGGCGGACCGCGTAGCACAGCGGCTTCTTGCCGATGCGGTCGCGCGCGATGAAGAGACTTTTCGTCCTGCGGTCCCAAACGGCGAAGGCGAACATGCCGCGCAGCTTGTCCACGCATTTGGGTCCCAAGTCCTTGTAGAGCGCGAGGACAACCTCGGTGTCCGATTTGGTCTTGAAAACGTGGCCCTTCGCCTCGAGCTCGTCGCGGAGCTCCAGGTAATTGTAGATCTCGCCGTTGAGCACGACCCACAGCGCCTCGTCGGCGTAGGAGATCGGCTGGTGGCCCGTGTTCAGGTCGATGATGGCCAGGCGCCGCATCGCGAGGCCGGCCGGCCCGTCGAGGTGATAGCCCTCGTCGTCGGGGCCGCGATGGGCGATGGCGTCGTTGGCGCGCTTGAGGACTCCCTTATCGGGAGCCCGCCCGTCTCCGTAAACGACGCCGCATATGCCGCACATGGTCGGTTAGATCGGCAGCCGTGATCGCAAGAACCGCCGGTCGTCGGCGGGGAGCAGGCGCCAGAAGACGATAGTGTAACAGGCCCCCGCCGCCGCGCACAAGGCGAAGAACGTTAGCCAACCGGTCACGCGCACCCGCAGAGGCCAGGCGAGGGCGAGAAGGACCGCGACGCCGGCGGACGCCGGCGGCAAAGTCTCGCGCGCGAAGCGCAGCCAGGACAGGGACAGCAGGCGCGCATGCACGAACGAAACGAATAGGGCTGAGGACGCGAACTGCGCGATGAGGCTGCCCAAGGACGCGCCGAGCAGTCCCCATTTGGGGATCATCCACGGCCACAGGGCCAGGCAGAGCAGCGCCTGCACCCAGTACGTCACCGAGTACCAGTAGCCGTTGTGCCGCCCCGTCGCGACCGAGGCGGGCAGATAGGAGAACAGGGCGATCGCCTGCGCCGCGACGAGCAGGCGCGCCGGCCAGACGCTCGTGTCGCCGAATTTGCCGCCGAGCCAGAGCGACAGGAACTGCGGCATGAGGCAGAACAGCAGCGCGTAGACCGGCAGAATCAGGCCGACCAAGGTCCGTGACGCGCGCAGGTACAGCCGTCCCGCCGTCTCGGGACCCTCGTGCGCGCCGAGGCCGCCCATGACCGGCACGAGGGCCGCGGAGGCGGTCGCGGGTAAGGTCTGCACGCGGGAGAGCACGCTCGCGGGCACGGAATACAGCGTGAATTCCGACATCGAACGCAGGCTGGCGACGAAGGTCCGGTCGAGCTGGCCGCTGACGAGCTGGGCCAGCGCCGCGGGCCAGAAGCCGATCGAGTAGCCGGCGAACGCGGAGAAGGGGATCCGCCCGCCATGGTCGGACAGCGCGAGGCGCGCGCGCATGACGCCGTAGAAGCCGAAGACCGCAACCAGGGCGTTCACCGCGACGAAGGCCGCGGCGGCGGCGCCGAGGCCGCGGCCGACGGCGAGCGCGCTCAGCACGCCGAAGGGGATCAAGGTTCCCTGCAGGACCGCGGCGGCGGAATGCCATTGAAACCGGTGCAGGCCCTGAAGCGAGGCGCCGGCCCAGGCCGTCACGGAGGCAAAGACGGCGCCGGCCGCCGCCGCGCGGATCATCCAGGCCCCGTGCGAGCGGTAATAGCCCGGCACGGTGAAGACGCGTTCGGACAACGCCGGAGCGGCGAGCCAGAGGACCGCCGCGCCGAGCGCCGCCCCGCCGACGATGAGCACCGCCCCATGGCGCAACGCGTCGTCGAGCGCGCCGCGCTTGCCCTCGGCCATGGACTGCCCCCCATAGCGCATGAGCCCCGCGCCCGCGCCGAAGTGCAGCGCGCCGACCCAGCCCGCGGCCGATTGCATGAGAAGGTAAAGGCCATAGGCCTCGATGCCGAAGCCATTGACGAGCCGCGGGGTGACAAGGAGATTGATGGCCGCGACCGCGGCCTGCCCGGCGAGGCCCCAGCCGACATTTCGAGCGAATCGGTCGCCGCGATTTATAACTTCCTCCGATAGAGTTCCAATAGCCGTTCCACCACACGCGCGATGGAATACCGTCGCTCGACCTCGAGCCGCGCCGCGGCGCCCAAACGAGTTCTCAATTCGTTGTCGTTCAAAATCCGTTCAATCTGTCCGGCCGCGCCGGGGCCGTCGTCTTTCTCAAAGAGAAGCCCCGTTTGATCATGCGCCAGCGTCTGCGCCGTCCCCCCCACCGCGCTCGCGACGACGGGCAGTCCCGAAGCCATGGCTTCCAGCAGGGAATTCGACAGGCCCTCGGAAACGGAGGGCAGCACAAACACATCCGCCGCCGCGTACAAGTGCGCCGCGTCCTCGACGAAGTCGAGGACGCGAACGTTCCGCCTCACCGGAATTATCTCGCTCCCCTCGCCCGCGAGCACGAGCATCGCGTCCTTGCCGCCCGCCGCCTTCTCCCACAGCTCGGCGAACCAGGGCAGGCGCTTCTCCCACGAAAGCCGCCCGGTGTAGAGGAAGACGGTCCCCGACCACCCCAGCTTCGCGCGCAGAGCCTTCTTCTCCTCGGGAGAGACGGGACGAAAACGACCCGTGTCCACCCCGTTGGGCAGGACCTCGATCGCCGCGGCGCCGAGATGCTCGCGCGCCTCGTCGGCGAGATCCGGAACCACGGCGAGAAATCGCGGCCGGAGCAGCGCCAGCAGGCGGAGCTTAAGCCGCCCCAACGCCGTCCGCGACGAGGCCGCGAGCTCGCCGATGCCCCTTCCCCCGCCGAGCTTGACCAGCACCGGCTTGCCAAGCCAGCGTCCGGCCAACGCCGCCGCGAGCGCGGGCGAGCCGGCCAGGTGCGCATGGATCGCGTCGTATTCCCCGCCGTGCTTGAGCAGCCAGCCGAGCGCCCCGAACAGAAACGAGAGCGAGTCGAGCGCCCCGGTCCCCAGCACGCGCAGGCGGCGCACCGGCACGCCGTGGACCTCCTCGCGCGAGGCGGACGTTCCGACGCGGCGCGTGAGCACGAGCACCCCGGCGCCGCGGGCGCGCAACTCGCGCGAGAGCTCGAGCGCCTGGCGCTCCGCGCCGCCCACGGCGGGCCAGAAGCCGGCGCTCACCATGACGACCCGGACTCGCGGAGCGCTCATGTCAGGCCTTGCGGCCGAGCGCGCCGGGCTTGGGCACGAGCCCGTGCGGGAGCACGTTGACGATCGAGAAGCCCTCGTCGGCGAACCAGCGCAGCAGTTCCTCCTTTGTGTGGTGCCACTGGTACGGGGGCGAAATCCAGTCGAAGTTCTCGATCAACCGCACCTGGTAGCGCGGGTCTACGGAGTAGGTGAACCACTTGAGGCCGGGAACCACCCCGAGCCAGGTCAAGGGATGGCACAGCGCGTAGACGACGGGCACGGGCAGGCGCGTCGTAAAAAGGCGGACGAAGTCGCTGACGAGATGGCGCAGGAGAACGATCCACCACGCCAGGCGCCGGTGGCGGGCGATCCAGTCGCGGCCGGGCTTGAGCGGATTCGAGGCGAAGTCGCTGTAGCGTCCGGCCTTGCCGTAAAGCCACACGGAGAGAAGGCCGCGCGGCTTGACGAGAGCGGCCACGGCCTTAAACGCGGCGCGGGTGTCGGCGGTGTGGTGCAGAACTCCCTGGCTGTAGACGACATCGAAGGCGCCCTTCTTAAACGGCGGATGCAGCAGGTCGCCTTCGACGGGGTGAAGCTTCGGCTCGGTCTGAGCGCGCTCCGCGACGCGTATCAGGCTCTCGGACATGTCGATCGCCACGACGTCGGCGCCCAGCGACAGCGCGACGGCGCTGTAGCGGCCCATGCCGCAGCCCGCGTCGAGCACGAGCTTGCCCGAGAATTCATGGGGCGGAATCAAGGTCTCCTCGAGGAAGGTCTCCCTGTCGCCGGGCAGCGAGCCGGGATAGCGCAGCCACTCCCAGCCGAACGCGTCGCGCGTCTTGGACGTGGCGCGCGCGACCGGATCCGGCGGCCGCAGGCGAGGCACGCCGCCGGTGACCGGATACTCGAGGGCACACAGCTTGCAGGCGAGCGTCGCCTCCTCGACCTCCGCGTCATGGCGCGGATAGGTCTCGAGCACGGCGAATTTGAGGTCGCCGCCGCAGACCGGGCACGCGAGTATTCCGAGAAGGCTCAGTTTCATTTTTCGCGCTCGACTTCCTCGCTCAGCTGCGCCAGCGACGTTCCCTCGCGCGACAGGAACACGAGGCCCGTGACCGTCACGAGAAGATACATGATCATGTGCGTCAGAAGGGCGTAGGCCAGCGCCATGCCCGGCTCCGCGCCGAATTTCTCCAGGATCGACGCGACGACCGCCTCGAAGGTGCCGATCGCGCCGGGGGCGGCCGGGATCGCGGAGCTGGCGCCCGCCCAGGACAAGGTCAGCACGGCGCGGGGGTAATCCATGAGCCCGCCCAGGCCCAGCGCGTACGCGCCGGACCAATACAGGGCCGCGTCCACGCTCCAGAGCGCGAGGCTCAAGGCCGCGGCCTGCGCCGCCGCCGCGGGCGAGCGCAGCACCGCGGCGCCGAGCGCCAGCTGCTCGAGGAGCCGATGCACCTTCGGCCAGCGGCGCAGCGCGCGCTCGATGAGCCCGCCGGGCGCCAGCGAGCTCTCCGCGACGGCCAGGACGACCAGCGCCCCGATCGCGCCGGCGAGCAGCAGCATCGCCCCGTGCACGACCGCGGCCGGAGCGATGCCGGGCGCCCACCGGGCGGCGAGCACGAAGATGGTGAGCAGGGCGGCCACGTCGAGCGCGCGCTCGACGGCCACGCTCGCGAGCGCGGCGGCGGCCGGTATGCCCAGGCGCCGGGCCGCGAGGCCCGCGCGCGCGAGCTCGCCCAGGCGCAGCAGGAGGACGTTGTTGACGGCGAGGCCGATCGCCGAGAGCTTGAGCAGGTCCCACACCGGCGCGGGCTCGGCGCGGGTGCGGGAGAGCAGCACGCGCCAGCGCAAGGCGCGCACGAAAAGATCGAGGTAGACGATGACGAACATCGGAAGGAGCCAGCCGATGCGGGCGGACTTGAGCGCCGCCCCGAGCGCCGCGAACTCGACCTTGCGCAGCGCCAGCCAGAGGAAGAAGCCGGTGATCGCGAAGGCGACGACGCCCGACAGGATTTTCTTACGGCTCATGCGGCCTCCGCGCGGCGCAGGACCGCGCCGAACCAGACGGTCCACGCCGCGGCCGACGCCAACGCCCACAAGAGCCAGTTCGTCGGGAAGAATTCCAGGCGTAAATCGATCGCGGCGGCGTCCGGCGAAAGCGCCACGGATTGGAAGGCGGGGCCCCACGGGATGAGCGGCGCCGCGTCGCCGTTCAGCCGGGCGCTCCAGCCGGGCCAGCGCGTCTCCGCGAGGGCCAGGGCGACGGCGCCCGCCGGGATCGCGCCGGTCACCCGCCAGCGCTCCGGCCGGTCGATCGTCAGCGAAGGATCCGGCGTCACGCGGCCGCCCTTCGCGTCGAGGAAGGCCGCCAGCGGCCAGGCGCCCGCCCGCTCCTCGATCCCATTCCGGGCGAGGCGCGCCGACACCCCCGCGCGCTCCGCCGCCTCCGACTTCCAGCGGGATACCAGCACCCAGCTCGGATCCGCGGCCGGCTCCCCCTCGGCCGTATAAGCCCACTGCGCCGCGGAAGCCGGATAAAACGCTTCGTAGCCGTTGACGTTGCGCATCCGGTAGACGACAGCCTTGTTCGGATTGGCGAGCTCGGGATCGGTGAGCATGCGCGACGGGCGGCCGGCCAGGCGCCCGGCGACGGCGGGGCTCGCCGCCGTGAACGCCGCCGAGTTCACGGACCTCAAAAAGCCGGAATCCCAGACGGCGAGCTCGGCCAGCACGACGAGGGGAATCACAGAAAGCGCCCGCGCGGCCTTAGGCGAGGCGAACACCGCGCGCGCGCCGGACCCCGCGAGAAGCCAAAGGCCCCACAAAGACAGGAGCGACCAGCGCGACGGCGTGCGCAGGTAAGAAAAACCGGGCGTGTGCAGCAGCGGGCCCAGAGGTCCGTTCGCGCCGAGGGCCAGCGCCACCCCCCCCGCGACGAGCAGCAGCGGCCCGAGCCGCGCACGGCCGCGCAGCAGCCCGCCCGCCGCGAATGCCAGCATGAGCGCTCCAAGCCACACGCCGCCGCTCTCATAGAACACGGACACCGCGCCCTTCCAGGCCCCGTTGAGCGGCGTGCCGTGCGCGCCGGGCGACAGCCACATCAGCAGATCCGCGGGTTGCAGCGAGTAGGCGGCCCGGAATTGCGCGGGCCAGCCCGAGCGATTGGATCCCCGCAGAAGCTCGAGCGTCGGAAGCCACTGCGCCGCGGCGAGCGCCAACGCCCCGCCCGCCCCGAGGGCCAAGCGCCGCCAGAGTGAAAACCGCGCCGGCTGCACCGCGGACCACAGCCCCATGGCGGCCGCGTTGACGACCAGGAACTGCGGATGTCCGGAGAAGAACTGCAGCGCGAAGACCGCGGCCAGCAGCGGCGCGGAGCCGGCAAGCCACGCGAGCCAGGCCCACGGCGCCCACGACAGCGCCGCGACCAAGGTGGGGATGCCCGCCGTCACGCGGTAGATCAGGAAAGGCGACAGCGCATAGGCCGCCGCGAGCGCCGCGGCCGCCGCGCGCGGCAGTCGGGCCCAACGCGCGAGCAGGAACGCGCCGAGGCCTGCCCACAGCAGATGCAGGACCTGATCCCACGCCAAGGCCGGAACAAGCGGAAGCAGAAATCCGATAACGCTCGCCGGATAAAACAGCGCGGCCTGCGGATTCGCCGCATGCGGCACTCCGAGCATGATGTAGGGATTCCAGAAAGGAAGGCGCCCCTCGATGAGCGCGGCCGTCGTGTGGTGGCGCAGCGGCCAGTGATACGCGTACAGATCGCCGTGATTGAAGAACGCCTGTCCCGGTCGGGCCCAGACGGACGCGGTGAGCGCCAGCACGAAGGCCGCAAGGGCACCGGCGACGATCAAGTCACGGCGGGTCATCGAGTCTCTCCAAAGGCGACCGCCCGATGATACCAAGACCACGCCAGCGTTATCCAAGAAACGCATGCCAGCAGAAGCCCGATCCGCCACGGGCCGGGCTCGTAGCGCCAACGCAAGGTCCAGGGTCCGGGCGGCGTCTCAACTTTCTGAAACGCGCCGAGCGCGGGTCGCGCAACGACGCTTCGTTCGCCGGACGGCACGGACAGCACGGCGCTCCAGCCCGGGAAGAGCGGCTCCGCGACGTAGGCCCAGCCCTCGCCCTCACCCGTCACCTCGAATCGATCCTCGCGCGCGCGACGCACGGCGAGAGGCGCCCGCGCGACGGCGGGCGGAGCCGGCGGCCACTCCGCCGGCAGCGCCGCGCCGTCGCGCGTCGTCAAATGATACGCGAGCGCGACCGGGCCGCCCTTCATCGCCGAAATCTCCCACAGAACGCGGCCTTCGGAGTGGAGACGCGGCGAGCTCACGGGCTCCGGCGTCAGTAGGCGCGCGGCTCCGATCCAAGGCATCCAGCCCGCGGCCGCGTCGGCGCCGGGCAGGCTCAGGAGCGCGTCCATCGCCGCGTAGGAGGCCGCCGGGACCAAGGGCTCGCCGAAATTAGCCGCCGCGCGCAGGCGGTACGGCGCGTTCGTGAGACCGTAGAGACGCTGCTTCCAATCGAAAACACCCGAGCCCTTCGAGGCCTGCAGGGCCTTCGGGGAAATGAGGTAGCGCGCGTCGCCCTGGCTTTCCTGCAGGGTCCTTACGAGAGGACCGGGCTCGACGAACAATCCGCGCGGCGCAGTCGGAGTCGCGCCGCGGCCGATCATCAGCAGCTCCAGCGCGGCGACGAGAACGAGAGCCGGACCCAGGCGGCGGCCCGAAAAGCCGGCCGCCGCGAGCAGCGACAACGGAAGCAGGGCGATGTAAGCCAGATTGCCCGGATAGCGCACGAAGCGCAGCGGCGAAGCCGCCGCCCACAACGCGCCGGACAACGGATTGGACGCGCCGAGCGTCAAGAACACCACGCCGGCGATCGCCGCGAGGAGCACGAGCGCGCGGCGGCGCGGCAGCCCGAAGGCTCCGATGGCCGCCGCCGCCGCTGCCGCGAGCCCGAGATACACGCACAGCGTCCAATCGACGGCGGGATGAAAATTTCCGATCCCGACGGCGAGCGGTCCGAGCCACTGAAGCAGGTCGGCGGGAGAAAATCCCCAGGTCAACGCTTCGGCGAGGCCGACGCCGGAGGAGCGGCGCGAATGCGTCGCGAGCTCGAGGCCGGGAAGGAGCTGGGCCGCGGCCAGCGCCGCCGACAGCGACGCCGCCTTGGCCCAATCGACGGCGCCGCCGGTCCAGGACCAGCGCCGGGTGCGGGCCGCATAGGCCGCGGCCCACGCCGCGGCGGCGCAGCCGGGAATGAACATCGGATAGCCGGCGAGCACCATCAGGGCCAGCACGACGGCCAGCGGCGCCGGGCGGCGGAAGAAAAGCGCCAGCGCCGGGGCCCACGCCAGCGTCCCGAGGTGGTTGAGAAACGGAAGGCGCGCGATCATCACGCCGCCGAAGGCGAAGAGCAGCGCGCCCCCGAGGCTCGCCCCCCAGGAAAGCCGTACGGAGCGCAGCCACAGCGCGCACAGCCAGCCGGCCGTGAACAGATGCAGGGCTTGGAATAACGCGGTCGCCGTCGCGAAGCCGAACAGGTAATAGAAAATCGTCGCCGGATAAAAAAGTCCGCCCTGCATCGCGCCCGCCATCGGCATGCCGAAGTACAGCGACGGCTCCCAGAGGGGCGCGCGCCCGGCCGCGACGAGCATGGCGGGGGCGGAGCGCCACCCGTGGTGCAGATAGGTGAGGTCGCTCCAGAAAACGGTCAGCCCACGCAGCCAGGCGCCGCCGAGAAGCGCGAAGATCAGCGCCGCCAGCACCGCGGCGATGAACGCTTCCGGCGCGACGCGCGGGCGCTCAGCGTTCAGGGGGAATCCTGACGGCCTCGAGCAGGCTGCGGCTGGAGGCCCGGTAGGGATCGAGCGCGATGGCGCGCCTGAGATGGAGGGCTGCCTCCGCCTCCCCTCCGCGGCCGCGCGCCAGGATGATCTCCGCGCGCAGGCGGGCGGCCTCGGGATGCGGTGACAGGGCCTCGGAGGCCTCGAGCTTCGCGGCCGCTTCGTCCAGGCGGCTGACCTGCAGGTCCGCGAGCGCCCGGGCGCGCAGGCGGTCGGCCGCCCAGCCGCGCCGCACGGAAACGCCCGACGCCGCGGCCGCCGCGAGCACGACGGCGCACAAGACCGGACGCCAGCGAAGAGGGACATTCACGGAACGCCCCGATTCCGGCGTCGCGAGCGCCGTCGACGCGCAGAAAAGCCAGAACACGCCGGGCACGGACAGCGCGTAATCCACGAGGCCGTGGAGCAGCGCCGCGACGGGGCCGAAGCGCCGCGCGGCGGGCGCGGGCTTGAGCAGCACGGCGAGCCCGGCGAGCCAGAGCAGCGCGTACGGCCAGCCCCGCTCGGCCGCGGTCTCGAGGATGTGCTGGTGGGCGAACAAGGTCGACAGCTCGGGCGCGCTCGGCGCATGCGCGGGCAGAGCGTACGCGTACGCGCCGGGCCCGAGGCCGAGCCAGGGAGCTTCGAGCGTCATGCGCCAGGCCGCCTTCCACCACTCGACGCGGTGCAGGGTCTCCGGCGACTGGAGCTTTGCGTAGGCGGCGATGAGACCGACAAAGCCCGCGGCCGACCCGAGCCAGAAGGCGACGGCGCCCACGGCGCGGCGGTGCAGGATCAAGGCGACCGACAGCCCGAGCCAGGCGCCAACGGACTTCGTCCACCATAGGCACAGGAGGAGCCCCGCCGTCAGCGCCCAATCCCCCGCGCGCGACGCGACCGGCAGCAGCAGCAGGATAGCGCCGGCGAATGCGTTCTGGTTGAGCAAGGTCGCGGCGGGACGGATGTCGCCGCGGCATCGCTGATAGACGGCAAGCAGGACGAGCACCCAGCCGGCCGCTCGCAAAAACCGTTCGAGGCGGGCGCGCCCCTCGAAGTCGAGCACGGCGACGAGCGGAAACAGAGCCAACCCCGCCGCGGCCGCGGCCCAAGCCGGACGGGAATAGGCCGCAACGGGGCTCGTCCAGGCGGACCACGCGGAGAGGGCGGAGAGGACGGCGGCCCAGGCGAGCAGCCGGGAATCGGGGCGCGGCAGCCAGCCGGCCGAGAGGCGCGCGCAAAACCAGGCCGCGCCGGCGGCCAGGAGCCCCAGGAGAACCAGCGACTGCGCCCAGAGGTCCCACGCCCCTCGCAGGAGGAGCCCGGACGCGACGACGCTGCCGACGAGTCCGGCGAGCACTCGGGCAGCTAGTCGGGCAGTATTCTCGTCGTAACGAAGATCAAGAGCTCCGCGCGCACGCGGGTCTTGCTCTTCTTCTTGAACAGCCAGCCCAGTATCGGAATGTCACCGAGCAGGGGAATCTTCGAGATCGTGTCCTGCATCGTGTCGGTGATGAGGCCGCCGATCACGATCGTCTCGCCGTCGCGCACGAGCACGGTCGTATTGGCCGTGCGCGCGTCGACCGCGGGCGCTCCCGTGCTGCTCGCGGCGGCCGACGCCGAGGGCTGGCTCACGTTCGGGTTGACCTGGAGGGTGATGCGCCCGTCGGCGTTTATGCTCGGAGTGACCGTCAGCTGGATGCCGGTGGTCACATAGGCGACCGTCTGCGTCTGCACGCCGGTCGAGGCCACGTTCGACGTCACGTAAGGAATCTGCGTCGTGACGTTGATGTTGGCCGGCTGGTTGTTGAGCGTGGCGATCTTCGGCTCGGAGAGAATCTTCGCCTTGCCCTCGGACGCGGCCGCCGTCAGGGTCGCGTTGAGGATGAAGTTGTTCGTGATGCGCCCCAAGGTCAGGGCGCCGAAGACGCGGTCGGCGGCGAGCGCCACGCCCGTGCCGCGGCCGCCGGCGCCGACGCCCTCGGTAATGTTCGCGTTCCGGTCGAGCGCAGGCAGGGTGGGGCTGGTGGCCTTCTGCGGGCTGACGGTCGTCCCGATCAGCGAAGTCCCCTGCTGCCCGGCGATCTTGCCGGTCTGCACGCCCTGGTAGTCCCACTGCACGCCGTAGTTGAGGCCGGAGTTAGCGTTGATCTCGACGATCTTCGTCTCGATGAGCACCTGGCGCGGGCGCTGGTCCATCTGCGCGATCAGGTTCTCCGTGGCCATCTGCCCCTCGAGGGAGTCGGTCACGATCAAAGTATTCGTCTTGACGTCCGCCGTCGAGCTTCCGCCCCGGCCTTCCGCGCTGCGGACGGAGTCGATCGTCGTCTTGACCTCGGCGGCCTTGGCGTAGTTGAGGACGTAGACCTTGGTGATCGCCGTCGAGGTCGTGCGCTGCTTCGTCAGCTCGGCGGGCGTGATCACGCGCAGGATGTTGTCGCCGACCTGATCGGTGGTCAGCTTCATCATGGACAGCGCCGTCCGGAAGGCCTCGTTGAACGGAACGTTCGTCAGATGCAGGGTCAAGGAGCCCGCGACATCGGGGCCGAAGACGATGTTGACGTTCGCCTTCACCGCGAGGAAGCGGATCACGTCGCGGATATCGGTGTTGTCGAAATCGACGGCCGGCATGTTGTCGCGGGGCAGACGGCTCATGATGTCCCGGTAGATCCGCCCGCCGGTGCGCGGCCGGGAGGAGCCGTCGTCCTCGATTTCGCCGGCGGGGTCGCTCTTGGTCCTCGTGATATCGGAAGACTGGGCGGAGGCCGCGAGCTCCCCGGTCATCGTCTTGTCGAGCCCGGCGCGCTGCATCGCGTGCGCGGCCGTGATGTTGACGCGGGTTTTTGATTTGGGCGCCGGAGCGGGGGCCGCCTCGGCCACGGGAGCCGCCTCGGGCATGGGGGCGGCGGCTCCCGT